>Ga0268281_1000522_pt1 | contig 27921 bp, 29 predicted proteins | sample saktaG_10_FD_190134 | JGI IMG/M metagenome (GOLD analysis project Ga0268281, IMG submission 190134) | Saline water microbial communities from Sakinaw Lake, British Columbia, Canada - sak_2011_5_24_50m | ecosystem: Environmental > Aquatic > Non-marine Saline and Alkaline > Saline ...
TCCGCTAGCATTTGCATGGTATTAACTGAGTTAGTTTTTACTAACTCCAGCCAACCACCAACCGATTCATTTTGCAACATGTTTTAAGTGCCTCATACTGTAAAGTATACCAGTGGCCAGTGCAATTATTGACAATCGTTCTTTAATCGATTAAATTACATTATATCTAAAAATCATATAAATAATAAAAACCATGAACCCCGTTAGAGGTTAATCCATTTGGATAAGCGGGGTTACGAAATAATGAGGGCGTCTGAAGTTGATATATTTATCATATAAAGACAGACCTCTAACGGGGTGAATATAAAACCATTGGGAGATCATATTTTAATAGAGCCGGTTAAGGAAGAAGAAAAAACAAAAGCCGGAATATTTTTACCTGACACAGCAAACAAAGAAAAATCAGAGGAAGGAAAAGTAATTGCAGTTGGGCCCGGTAAAAAAACCGATGACGGAAAAATAATTATGATGTCGGTAAAGCCCGGCGATAAAGTTTTGTTTACTAAATACGGACCAAATGAAATAAAGGTTGATAATAAAGAATATTTAATCGCTTCAGAAAGCGATATATTAGCAATAATCGAGTAAGTTCCAAGTTCATAAAGTTTATAAAGTTGCAAGTTCGTTGACTTTATAACTTTACAAACTTGATAAACTTTAAAACTTTTAGTTATGGCTAAACAAATTAAATTCAGAGAGGATGCTCGCAAAGCATTGAAAAGCGGATTAGATAAGGTTGCAAATGCGGTGAAAGTTACCCTTGGACCAAAAGGTAGAAATGTTGTTTTGGGCTCGGGCTTTGGTTCACCTACAATTACAAACGACGGGGTAACAATCGCAAAAGACATTGAGTTAGAAGACAATATTGAAAATATTGGAGCAGAAATTATAAAAGAAGTTGCCTCAAAAACAAATGATATCGCCGGAGACGGTACAACTTCAGCTGTTTTATTGTGTCAGGCGATTGCCGCAGAAGGATTAAAAAATGTGGTGGCGGGAGCTAATCCTTTAGCTTTGAGAAAGGGGATTATAAAAGCAAAAGACGCAGTTGTACAGGCATTGAAAGAAATGTCGAAATCGATTAGTACGAAAGAGGAAAAAGCCCAGGTTGCAAAAATTTCTGCGCAGGATGAAGAAATGGGAAATTTAATTGCCGAAGTTATGGAAGAAGTTGGCAAGGATGGAGTGATTACAACTGAAGAATCGAAAACTTTTGGGCTTTCAAAAGAAATTGTGAAAGGCTTGCAATTTGACAGGGGATATGTTTCAGGATACATGGTTTCTAATGCAGAAAAAATGGAAGCCAGCTTGGAAGAGCCATATATTTTAATCACAGACAAAAAAATAAGCTCGTTGCCGGAAATTTTGCCTTTATTAGAAAAATTAGTAAAAGAGGGCAAAAAAGAATTGGTTATTATTGCCGACGACGTTGACGGAGACGCTTTGACAACTTTGATTGTAAATAAAATCCGTGGAATTTTTAATGCTTTGGCGGTAAAAGCTCCGGGGTTTGGCGACAGGAAAAAAGAGATGTTAGAGGATATTGCTATCGTAACGGGAGCCGAAGTAATTTCTGAAGAAAAAGGAATGAAACTGGAAAATGTGGAAATAGAAATGTTGGGGCAAGCCAGAAGAGTTATTTCAACAAAAGAAAACACAACAATTGTGGAGGGCAAAGGAGAAAGAGCGGATATCGATGCGAGAATTTCGGCAATAAAAAAAGAAATAGATTCTGCCACATCGGATTTTGACAAAGAAAAGTTGCAGGAAAGATTGGCAAAATTATCAGGCGGAGTGGGGGTTATAAAAGTGGGAGCTGCAACAGAGGTTGAGCAAAAAGCAAAACAACATAAACTGGAAGACGCCTTGCACGCCACAAGAGCCGCTGTTGAAGAGGGGATTGTGCCCGGAGGTGGAGTCGCTTTATTGAGAACCTTGCCGGCTTTAGAAAAACTTCAGCTTGAGGGAGATGAAAAGACCGGATTAAATATTTTGAAAAGAGCGATTGAAGAGCCGATTAGGCAAATTTCAGAAAACGCGGGCGTTGATGGAGCTGTGGTTGTTCAAAAAGTAAAAGAGTCAGAAGGTGATTTTGGTTTTAATGCCCAAACAATGGTTTATGAAAATTTAATAAAAGCAGGAGTTGTTGACCCGACAAAAGTTGTCAGGACTGCTTTGGAAAACGCAGTATCAGCCGCATCTATGCTTTTGACAACAGAAGCTGTTGTCAGCGAATTGCCATCAAAAGAGGAAAAACACAATCATTCTCCAAATCCAATGATGGGTGGCGATTACTAAGCTGGTCGTAGACAAAAGCTCTCTCTTGAATTCGGGGGAGTTTTTATGTATTATAAAAATATGAACTGTCCAAATGACAATGAACAATTAGAAAAGGTTTTATTCCATTTAGTGGAAGTTGATTACTGCCCAAAGTGTTTGGGTATATGGTTTGACAAAGACGAGTTAAGGCGGGCGAAAGACGCCAGAGATGAGCAGTTAAACTGGCTCGATGTTGATTTGTGGAGGGATAAAGGAAAGTTCCGCGTTTCGCGCGGAGATAAGCATTGTCCTGTTTGCAGAGTGGGTTTAATGGAAGTTAAATATGACGAATCTAAAACAAAGGTTGATTTTTGTAAAATGTGCGGGGGTGTCTGGCTGGATAGGGGAGAATTCAAGCAGATAATAAACTATTTGAAAAATAAATCAGACTACGAAGTTTTACATCATTATACAAAAAATCTTATGGTTCAATTGTGGGAAGTTTTTTCCGGCCCGGAAAAATTCCGCCCTGAACTCGAAGATTTTTTAACGCTTCTAAAATTATTTAATTACAAATTCATCGCTCAGCATCCTCATATAGAGGGCTTGATTGATGATTTGCCAAAATAATATGTCATTAATATTATGGATAATATTAATTATTGTAGTCGTTGCCGTCCTATGGATAATAGGGGTTTTTAACGGATTAGTAACTTTAAAAAATAGAGCAAAAGAAGCTTGGGCAGATATTGATGTCCAATTAAAAAGAAGGTACGATTTGATCCCAAACTTGGTTGAAACCGTAAAAGGTTATGCAACCCATGAAAGGGAATTATTCGAGAAGGTAACCCAAGCCAGAACGGCTGCTATGGGCGCTACGGGGCTCAAGGACAAAGCAGATGCCGAAAACGCACTATCTGGCACCCTGAAAAGTTTGTTCGCTGTAGCCGAAAATTACCCTGATTTAAAGGCCTCTACAAACTTTTTGGCCTTGCAAAACGAGGTGACAGACACAGAAGACAAAATCCAGGCCGCCCGCAGGTTCTACAACACAAACGTTAGGGATTTGAACATCAAAGTGGAAAGCTTTCCTGCAAATATAATAGCCGGTTCGTTTGGATTTAAGCAAATGGAGTTATTTCAGACAGCAAACGAAACGGAAAGAGAACCGGTCGGCGTAAAATTTTAATTTTTCGCTCGGTAGCAAACTTTTTTCCGGCTGTTGGTAACCCCCTTTGTCTCTGCGGAGACAAGTGGACCAAGGCCTGCAAAAAGTTTGTTGCCTCGCTAAAATCCGTGCCAAGTATATATACACAAGCAGATTCCAACACACGAAAAACCTGGTTTTTTATAACTGGGTTTTTGGTCTTTATTATTGCGATTGGATGGTTGTTTAGTTATTTATTAGATAGCAACGTTATTTTATATTTTGCCGTATTTTTAAGTGTGTTTATGTCTTTTGGAAGCTATTGGTGGTCAGATAAAATAGTTTTATCAACCTATAAAGCCCAGTTAATAGAAAAAAAAGATAATCCGGAATTATATAACGTTGTTGAAAATCTTTGTATAACCGCCGGTCTACCCGTTCCTAAAATTTATATAATTCCGGAAATGCAACCAAATGCTTTCGCCACCGGCCGCGATAAAAATCACGCAGTTGTTGCCGTAACGCAAGGCCTTTTAAACAGATTGGATAAAACAGAGTTACAAGGAGTTATAGCTCACGAATTGTCGCACATCGGAAATAAAGATATGCTTTTGTCTACGGTTGTCGCGGTTTTAGCCGGAGCTATCGCGATACTTGCAAATATGTTTATGAGAGTTAGTTTTTGGGGTGGCGGACGAAGATCAAGTAATAACAGAAATAATGCAGGGGCAATTTTGATGATTTTGGGAATTGTTGCGGCAATTTTAGCTCCGATTGCAGCGACACTTGTTCAACTCGCAATTTCAAGAAAAAGAGAGTTTTTGGCAGATGCTGACGGCGCTTTGCTGACAAGATTTCCGGAAGGATTGGCCCGCGCATTGGAAAAAATTTCATCAGATCCAACGCCGATAAAAATTACTAATGACGCCACAACTTCGCTTTTTATTGATTCGCCATATAAGGGGAAGCAAAAGACCAACTGGTTTATTAAATTATTTATGACCCATCCTCCTGTAGGAGAACGCATAACTGCATTAAGGGGAATGGAAGTATAAAAATTTGGAGGAGTCGCATAGTGGCCATTGCAACAGCTTGGAAAGCTGTGACCCGAAAGGGTCTCGTGGGTTCGAGTCCCACCTCCTCCGCCAACATTCCCAACGAGCATATTTGGGCGGTTCAAGAGGGCTTCAAAGCCCTCTTTTGCCTTGTAGCTACGCAACTTTCTGTTGTAAATGACAAGTTCAGAAAACACATTTGACGCAAGTTCCTGCTTTTCCGAATCAAGCGCGTGCTTGTAGTACGAATATGCGTTCTTAACCAGTTCGGAAAACGAAATCACATAATCCAATATTGCTTCCGCAGATTCGGCTTGGGCCTGTATTTTTACATCGATCTCGGAGAGCTTTGAGCTGATCCTGTTCTCTTCGGCCCTAATAGCATCTACGTCCATCGTATTCGTTCGCAGTAGTGTCAGCTTGTTGGTTGTAAGATAATCCATATCAGCCAGCCATTTTTTCTGCTGAACGTGCAGGTCATCGAGTTTCTTGTTTCTGTTCGTTGCAATTACGCCCAGCTCGGCTTTTGCTTTAACTTCAATTTCCTTTAACTCCTCATCGGTAAAATACATTTTTGAGAACAGGTCCAAAACAGCCTCGTCGATATCGCTTTCCCGGATGTTCTTGTTTGAATTCGGGCATCCCGGCTTGCACTTGGTTAAATAATAGATGATTCCTTTCTGCTCGTATGGGCAGTAACCGCGTCCGCAGGTGCAGTGAATCATTTTTCGATAAGTGTAAAATGGCTTGTCGATGTAATACACACCCACTCTGCGCTCTTTTAACAGGTTCTGAACCTTGTTGTATAGTGCCACGTCGATTAGTGGCTGGTGGACTTTGCTGGTCATGTATCCATATTCTGTTTTTATTTTACCTATGTAAAACGGATTATGCAGAATATGTTCAATGACTTTGCGATCAACGACACGGGTAGTCTTTGGAATTTTATCGGGCGAGACGTTATTTGAAATTTCCTCTTTGGTTCTTTTCCTGCGCACCGGCTTTGTGGTAAGCCCTTGTTTTGCGGCCCATTTACCGAGCTGGGCAAAACTCCAGTCACCGGTTGAATAAAGCTCGAAGACTCTTTTAACAATCGGCGCTCGTTCCGGGTCCAACGGCTTGTTGTCTGATCCTTTATCAAGATAACCGATCGGAGTGAAATAAAGACACCTGCCTTCAACCCGCAGTTTCCGCTGTGCGTTTTTTACTTTTTCTGAAATTACTCTTGAGTAGTGCGCGGCAAACATTCCATCAATATCCATGTGCAGTTCACCGGAGCTTGTTTTATCATAAGTGGCCTCGCTGAATCTGATGTCGCAACCAAGAGAAATTAGCTTTTTAATAATCACATCGTCCTGCTTGTTGCGGCTCGACCTGTCCCAGCATAGAAATATACAGCCTTTAATTTCTTTGTCTTTTAGCATTTGGGCCAGCCGTAAGAACTTTGGCCTTAAAATATTGTACTGCACTGAACCGCCCTTGTTAATAACAAAATTCTGGTCCTCTTTGAACCCGGAGTGGCTTTCGTTGACGATGCCAGCCTCGCAAAAGCCCGGAACAGTCAAACCTTCCGCTATCGGAAGGTTGTTTCTTTTTGCAAATTCTATGTTTCTCATCAGCTGGTAAGACAGCGAGTTTTTCTGGTTATCAGCATCGTCCGTGCTCTTGCGGTTGTATATCAGATATTGGTTGGCAAACAGTGTATTTTTCATGGTAATTTATGTGGGGCTACATTACCGCTTTTTTGGGATTTATCCAGAGCGATCTTTGGTTTCTCGATCTTGCCGTCTTTTATTGTGTAACCCTCGCTGATGAGCCGGATGTGAATTCTTTTTAACGTATCCTGAAAACGAGAGATGTTTTTAATCCCTTCTTCTGTAAAGATTTCTGTTTGAGAGGCATTTTCATTTGTTTTTTCTAATTTTTCATCGTTCAACTTTTTACGAGGACTCTATCATCCCTTTGTATCTTCTTTTCCTGTACTCAAGATTCAGGCATTTCCTGCAACCGACTTTGCTGTTTAAGGGATGAATAAACAGCACGCCGGCCCGGCTTTGGCAGAGAGGACACTTAAACCAAAACCTTGCGCCGCCGTAACGGGTTTTTGTGATTCCCAACTCGACGTTAATTCCCTGCAATTCCAGTTCAGACTTTATTAGGTTTTCCTTACTTCGCATTCTGTATTTTCTCAGGAAATCTGAGATTTTTACCTTCGGACAGTTCTCAACCAGCAATCCTAAATCATTTTGGCTCATTGGTTTCATTGTTTTCATTTTTGTTTAAATTAAACTGCTGGTTCTGCGCAACAAACGCATTTCCGGCATTTATCTTCACATTCAGTCCCGGCTGTTTCATTTCCTTCAGCAGTAAGATGCTGGTTGTCATTTGCCTGCTGGCAGACTCCAAACTCTTGCTTAACTCTTTAACGATGTTAATTCTTAATTGGCTAAAAGGATAATTATCGTTCCATTCAATGTAAGGGCAAAGCAAAGTTTCAATTCTCATCGCTCTCCAGTAATTTGCCACGATACGGTCAACCAGCATTAGCTCAAGAGGTGTTTTGCAGGCGTATTCTTTTACCAAGCTGGCCCGGGTGGTGTAGATAAAGTTTCTGTATTTTTGGTAAGTGGCGGAGCCGGCCCATAATCCGTTTTTTAACCCATGGATCTCAGTGACTTCTTGCGAAAGCTGATTCAGCCTTTTTGTTTCCTGCTCAGTCAGTTTGTCTTTGTTTACCAGGGCCAGCATCTCCTCGATGCCAACTTCGTCAGCAGTCATGCTTTTATCAAAAATCCCGGTAATCCTACTTATCTCAACTTTTTTGTCCTCTTTTTTGATTAATTTTTTGTTTTGTTTATCGTTTGCCATAGTTAATTATCCTTTGGGGCCAGAATAACCTCAAGGATGCCCTGAAATTCGCTTAAAACCGCCACTCCGGCCATTATCGCCACTCAATTTTTGACTCTTTATCTGCATATTCAAGCCACTCTCCGTATTTTGAAATCACAAACCACTTTTTCTTTGCCTCGACCCATCTCATGTGGTTTCCTTGATAAAATGGTTTATATCTCCTTTCCCCGTTCTTGAATTCCGTCGCCACATTTTTAAAAAACTCTTCGTTCTTATTATCTATCTTATTATCATTCTTACTTGTGTCCGTTTTACGTCCACTTTCGGGGATAATACTTCCACTTTCACGATTTATACTTCCACTTTCTGCGGTGGTGATTTGGCGTCCACTTTCGTAATTATCCATATTTATTTTCCATAAATCGATTATGATAAAAGTCCGAACCGAGCCGCCACGAACCTTTGTTTTCTCTGCTTCAACTATCCATTTTCTCGCCAAAAGTTTGGTTATTGTTTTAGCCACGCTCTTTTTATCAACCCCCATTTTCTTTGCTAGAAAATTCATTGAGGCAAAACATTGTCCGCCCTCGCCAGCCAATCTTTTCATTATCAGATAAAGCGACTGCTCGTAAGCGGTGGAATGGTTAACAATCATATTCGGAATCTGCGTGAAATACTTTTTATCTCCGCTCTCGTTTTTAAAATTAAAGTTTTTTGTTGTCATGTTTTTCAATTTGGTTTGCGAGATGTTGTTTTGAAGCAAAAAAACAACCTTTCTTTTAAAAAGGTTAACATATTGTTGTTGACTCAACAGTGAGAATTGCTACTCAACAACCCTCCAGAGCTTTTTATTCTCAAAATCTAACTGAAAAAAGTTGTCTATTTTAAACACGGTTTTGATTTTGTCGTTCAGTCGCCTGGCCGTGTCGTAAAGGCGTCGCCAGTCCATCTCCACATCATCTGTTGTGGCGTCTATTCTTGCCATAACCGGCTGGAACATTGCTACGGTTAAAAGAGTGTGTTCCTTGCTGTTTTCACTTCTTACGATTAAAACTTCATTACAGAAATCACGGAACAACACGCCTTGGTTGAAGTGGAATTTGGGCGAGGGGGCGGGCCCTTTCTTTGGTTCTGCCTTTGCCGTTTGTTTTCGGAGTTCCTTCAAGTCTTTTAACAGCTCTATGTCGCAGGCCCAGTCGCCAGTCTTAATATCAAAATTAGTGGCGCCGGTCAACTTTAGAAATTTCTCTTTTTCCAGGTCTTTGAGGGTTTCAAAAATTACGATGTGCTCTTTATCGTCGCCAAGAACATCACCTTTGCTTAACCTGAATTTGGTATTTTCTAACTGCAATGCTTTCTTTACGATTGCGGTCTTAACGATTTGCAACTGCTTGTCTTTGCCGTACGGCTCGGTTATTAAATTGTTAAACTCTTTTATCCCAAACTCATCCAGTTTTTTCCAATCTTCGACCTTGAATCTTATATTATACAAAGTTCCCTTATCAGTAGTTTCTAAAAAGTCCGATCCAAATTCGTTTTCTAATGCAGACAAATTCTCAATAATACCCTTTTTCTCAAGGTCATCAAGCATACCCAAAAAACCATTGGAATGTAGCCGCTTTGTGATAAAAACCTTTTTGTTTGGTTTGATTTGGTAAATGTCGGAAAGTAACTCTCTGCTTTCAAAATCTAAAGCCATTGTAATTTGATTTATTGTAATTTCGCCTTTATTCTGCCATGTTTTAAAGCTCTTTCGAGCCTTACTATTTCAAAACTCCTTTTTCAACTCTTTCGTATTGCCGTGTCTTTATAATATCCTCTCTGTTCTTCTGGCAACATACTGGCAATATGAGCCATGGCCCAATCAGTCCCGTTTAATTCGGTATCATTCTCGCTCAACTTTAATGGTTGGCCAACTATAAGTTTTCTAGTTTTAGTTTTGGCGTCTTCAATGTAGGCCGTAGGGATAATTGGCAACTCTTCGCCAGTTAATTTTTTATATTGACTAGCCACCAGTTCTATTCCCCGATATCCCTGTTTCATTTCTTTTCTCTCTCTAGATAATTTCCCTACTCCTTGAGGATTTAACCAAAGACCCTCGGGATAAACGCCTAAAGAATCGCCACGAGAAAGTACTGCTACTGCTTGGCGAACAAACTCAGTGCTCATTGACACTCCTCCTGTTTTTTCCCTGTCTATTATTTTTCTGAATACCTTTTTACCGTTTCCACCTTGTCTCTGCAGCGCTTCCTCTTTTTCCTGCTCGGATATATTAGATAAACTTTCCTCAACCGGAATCATCCCAAATTTTTTTAAAAGCCACTTTGCTGGTGTATTCCACCACATCTCTTTTGCGATTCCAAAATGCAAATCAGTATCTTTAAAAGTTTGCAGAATGGCTTCGGCATCTCCTCCGCCAAAATGATTTCCAATAACAATAAATGGACCTTTTTCTGGGATATTCTCATTTCCTTGCCCCTCAAGCTTTCCGCTCATTCTAGTCCAAAGACCAGTTATAGCTTTTGCGACAAAACCTTTTTTACCGCGTAAATAATCTGGTAAATATTTTTCTTGATATTCTTTGATTTTTTGTGCTCTAACTTCAGCACTCTCTTGTACGGGCGGCTGCTCGGCGGTTTTATCTTGTATTTCTTGTTTAAGTCTTTCTATCTCCTGCTCTCTTTCTTCCCGACTCTCAGCTTTCACTTCTTGTTTTGTTTCTGGACTAATTTCAGCTAACGCTTCAGGGTGAGGCTTAGTTTCTGGACCGTCCGAATCATTTTCTTCTGGAGGCTGTTCTAATGATTTTCTTGACATATTTAAAAAGTTATTTATTTTTATTCATTCTATAATTATTACATTATATCTTTTTAATTCTAGCAAATCAAGAAAAAAATTCCGCGATCTAAAGAAAAAACCGCCTTTAACTCAGGTAGGCGGTATAACCTGTTGCCTTGTTGGCGTTCGTCCCATTAGAGACGATGTCAACAAAGTTGAACTTTGGAAAACTCTCCTCGGTCGCCAATACGACCATTGCCGATCTCACTAATCGGAATCTGGACGCCGTCATCGGTAACACCGAAGAATGATACGTCTCCGGAGCCGATAAGCATGCGTACCGGGCTGACGAGAGGCAGTATGGAAATCTGGGCACCCGCGTCAGACGTTTTCCAGCCGACGTGCCACACTCCCTCGTATTCGGGTCGAAGGACAACATAGTTGCACCATCCTCCGATAAGCGGGATGTGGAACAGGAAGTCCAATCGGTGACGCCGAGCGATCTGCTTGGCAATACCCTTGCAGTGAGCCATCGCCTGGCTGACCAGTCGCTTGACTCCGTCCGCCGGCAGATTCTGCACATTCCATGCGTGCGTCTGTTGAGGCTTCTCGCGAAGCGTCCCAGATACGAGGTACATGATCGGCACCATCAACACGTCGGCGATGTGTGCGATCAAACCAATGCGACGAACATTCAAAATCTTTTCCACGGTAAACTCCTTCCATTTGGGTTTTCGATGTGCTTATGCCGTTTAAGGCAGTAAAAAGATACTCTCTTTCTACATTTCTATTATATCACTATAAATAAACTATGTCAAGGATTTTGGGTGTGAAAACGGCACTTCTTTTTGAAGTGCCCCGTTCTCTGTATTTTGCCCGTGTTTTCCCTTGCGGCAACCAGCAAAATTTTTTTTCCCATCCAACTGCCTCATTTTGAACCCACGCTTGCCATTTTTCAACTGTCTGTCAAAAGGTTGTCGGAAACCTTTTGACAAGTCAAGGCGAAACGTCAATTTTGACCACGGATGCCGCCAAAGGCTGGGTTTCCTCGGGCCCGGGCGGACTATCGAGATAACTCCAAATCTGCATTATCATCTCTTCGTTTCCGTCCACCACTGCCTGCTTTATAATCCTGTTAACCAGGAGCTCAAGGTATGATTTCTGCTGGCCCTCGGGGATTTCATGTAGTTTTCGTTTGATCTCGGCTGTAATTGAAATTGTTTCTTGTTCCATAAAATTTATAATTAATAATTGATTTTCAAGATTTTTTATGATAATCTTGAAAAAAAGGTCATTCTCTCCATTCTTTCCATGCTTAATTTAGCTAACGGATAAATTATCAATAGTTCAGAAATGGGGGAATGTGCACCGCAGAAGTATTATTATTAAATAATAGCGAACGAATAATGAGTTCAGCGTAAATTAGACCACCCAATGTATAAGATATAACAGGGTTTAATTTCCGAAGCAATCTTGTTCGCCTCGCTCACAAGACCGTGGAAGAAAAAACAGTGAAGTTTTTAAATAAAGTTTTTATGCTTGCGGCGGTTTTGGTCGTGGGCGTTTTAGTTTTTTTTGTAGGTCAAATGTTTTTACAGCAAAAAGCAATTGACCAGCAAAATGTTAATCAGATAACAGTTTCCGGAGAAGGAAAAGTTTACGCAAAGCCCGACGTGGCTGTCGTCAGCTTGGGAGTTACAACAACGGCAATAACGGTTGCTGATGTGACAACAAAAAATACAGACAAAATGAATGCTGTGATTGAAGCAATAAAAAATTTGAAAATTGATGAAAAAGACATTCAGACAACAAATTATAATTTGACGCCTCTTTATAATTGGACAGAAGCTGCGGGAAGAATTTTTCAGGGATATACATTAGACCAAAATGTTCAGGTAAAAATAAGAGATTTCACAAAAATCGGGGATGTTTTGTCGCAGGGAACAACGAAGGGCGCTAATTTAGTTGGCGATTTGCAGTTCACAATTGATAATCCAGAGCAATTTAAAGAACAGGCGAGAGCAAAAGCAATCGTTCAAGCAAAATCTAACGCTAAAAACTTATCAGATGCGTCCGGAGTTAGATTGGGTAAAATTATAAATGTTTATGAAAATTATATTTACCCAATGTATAGTACTAATACGAAATCTGGGATGGGTGGGGCAGCTCCAGACGCCACTGCAATCCCAACAATTCAGCCCGGCCAGCAAGAAATAGATGTGACAATCAATTTAACTTACCAAGTAAAATAATATTTATAAAAATGGCAGAATACGATGCAAAAACAGAAGATAATAAGTGTATTTTTTGTGAGATAGCCTCGGGTAGTATTAAGACTCCTGGCGTATTTTGGGATGACGGAGAGTTTATGGCGTTTCTTTCTATCGATCCAAATACAGAGGGATTTTCATGTGTAATTCCTAAACAACACTTTGGGAGCGATGTTTTAAAAATGCCAGACGAGGTATTACAAAAATTTATTATTGCTTCCAAAAAAGTCGCTGGCATGTTGGAGGATTATTTTAATGATGTGGGAAGAGTTGGATTAATAGCGGAAGGTACGGGCATAGATCATGCTCACATTAAGCTTGTTCCTATGCATGGAACAGAAAATTTAAAGAAGGGTGTTTGGAAGCAAGTTTTAAGTGGTAAAGAATTTTGGTTTAATAAATATGAGGGCTGGATTTCATCGGGGAGCGGGCCTATGGCTGATCCTGAAAAATTGAAAGAATTAGCAGAAGAGATAAAAAAGAAAGCGAATTGATTTAGGTGTGGTTAGTGGTAAGATAAAATTGCTATGGATTCGCAGATAGAAGAAATCAAAAATAAGCTTAATATCGTCGACGTCGTTGGCAGTTATGTTAAGCTTTCAAAAACAGGAATAAACTATCGGGGCGTTTGCCCGTTCCACTCTGAAAAAGGGCCTTCTTTTTTTGTTAGTCCGGCGCGCCAGATGTGGCACTGTTTCGGGTGCGGAGCCGGTTCTTCAATTTTCGATTTTATAATGAAAATTGAGGGAGTGGAGTTTGGAGATGCGTTAAGAATTTTGGCCGCCAAAGCCGGCGTTGAATTAAAGAAGGAAAATCCGCAGATAATAAGCGAGAGAAAAAAACTTTATGAAATCTGCGATTTAGCATGTTCTTTTTTTGAAAAACAATTAGGAAACAGCGCATACGGCAAAGAGGCGAAAGAATATTTATTAAAAAGAGGCATTAAAGAAGAAACTATAAAAAAATGGCGGCTTGGTTATTCGCCCGATACCTGGCAGGGTTTGTCTGATTTTTTGGTGGGCAGGGGATATAACAGAGAGGAAATTGTAAAGGCCGGATTGGCGGTGCATTCAGACAAAGGGAACAATCCGTATGACAGATTTAGGGGCAGGATTATTTTTCCGATTTTTGATTTAAACTCACAAGTGATCGGTTTTGGGGCCAGGATTTTTAAGGATGCCGATAAACAAGAGACGGCAAAATATATAAACACGCCCCAGACAATGCTTTATGACAAAAGCAATGTTCTTTATGGAATAAATTATGCGAAGCTGGCCATCAGAAAAAATAATCAGTGCGTTTTAACGGAAGGATATACCGACGCTATAATGTGCCACCAGGCAGGATTTGAAAATACTGTCGCTGTTTCCGGAACCGCTTTAACTCCGCGCCATTTAAATATTTTGAAAAGATATTCTGATAACTTGCTTTTATCTTTTGATATGGATTTGGCAGGAGACACGGCAACAAAGAGAGGTATAAACTTGGCAGAATCACAGGGTTTTAATATTAAAGTTATAAATACTTATTCCGGCGCTAAAGACCCTGCTGAAATTATTCTGGAAAATCCGGAAAATTGGAAAAAATTAGTTGAAAACTCCAGGACGATAATGGATTTTTATTTTGATTCTGCCTTTAAGAAATTCGACAAAAACGATCCTAAAAACAAAAAAGAAATAGGCAAAATTATATTACCGGCGATAAAAAGAATACAGAATAAGATAGAGCAATCGCACTGGATTCAAAAATTAGTGGAAAAGTTGGGCGTGAGCCAAGAGTCGATTTTAGAGGAATTGTCCCGCCTCGAGCGGGATCCCGCTGTGGCGGGAAAAAATATTGAAACTGCTGAAATTAAAAAAAGTGATTTTACGTCAGAAGGCAGAAAAAAACTTCTGGAAGAAAGAATTATTTCATTGGTTTTGAAAAATCCCGGCAATATTAACTTGATAAAAGAATCGGACTATTGCCTATTTTGCGAAGAGAACAAAAAGTTTTTGGAAGATTTAAAAAAAGTCGCTTCCACGGTTTTTGCGTCCGATGAAGCCGGAGCGGAAGACAGGCTAAAAGTTATTTTTGCAGATATTTCCCAGGCAGAAAAATATAAAACTACGTTTGGCCTCCTTTCTCTCTTAGTTGAGGTCGAATTTGAGAATGACGGTCCGGAGGAGGCGGAGCTTTGCCTTTTTCAGCTAAAAAGGTTAGAATTGAAAAACGAATTAGGCATGCTTTCCGGAGTTATAAAAAACGATCCAAATCAGCAAAACCAGGAGCACTTAAAAGAATTTGATAAAAAAGCAAAGGAGTTGCATCAAGAATCATAAAAAGGTATGAAAAAAAATAAAAAAATAAATAAGGCCAAGAGAATAAAACCGAAGAAGGCAAAAAAGGTTTTGCGGAAAAAAAGGGCGTCGCACAGAATTGAAAGAGTATCCAAAAAAACTGTTATAGATCAAGCTCAATTAGACGCGCTTTTAAAAAAAGGAGAGGAAAGGGGATTTATTACAACTTCAGAGATTTTGTATTCTTTTCCTAAAATAGAGAGAAATATTGAAGGGCTGGAAGGCATCTACGATAATTTTAAAGAAAGAGGAATCCAGATAAAAGAGATGCAGGAATTTTTGGAGACAAAACCAAAAAAACTGCCCAAAGGATCTCCCAAAGCCAAAAAAGCGCTTATCGGGAAAATTGATCCGATACAGATGTATTTGAAAGAAATCGGCAAGTCCAGCTTTTTGTCGGCAAAAGAAGAAAAAGAACTGGCAAAAAAAATAGAATTAGGAGACGAGGATGCGAAGAATAAATTGGCACTGGCAAATTTGAGGCTGGTCGTTTCTATAGCAAAAAAATATGTAGGTCGTTCTCCCAACTTAACCATGCTCGACTTAATACAAGAAGGAAATTTGGGACTTTTTAAGGCGGTTAAAAAATTTGATTGGAGAAAAGGGTATAAATTTTCGACTTACGCCACTTGGTGGATTCGGCAATCAATTACAAGGGCTTTGGCTGACCAGGCAAGAACAATCAGAATTCCGGTGCACATGATAGAAACAATTTCAAAATACACAAAAGTAAGAAAAAATCTTCTGCAGGAATTAGGACGCGAGCCGCTGGCTGAAGAAATTGCAGCTGAAATGGGTTTGGAGGTAGATAAGGTCCATCACATAAGAAAAATTGCGCAAAAAGCCGTTTCTTTGGAAACTCCGGTCGGAGAAGACAAAGACAAGCAGGACAGCGTTTTGGCGGAGTTTATAAAAGACGACAAAACAATAGCGCCCAACACAGAGGCCGCCAGAAAACTTTTGAAAGACAGGTTGAAAGAAATTTCCAGCGAGTTGACGCCTCGTGAATTGAAAATTTTGGGAATGAGGTTTGGTTTAGACGACGGCGTAATGCACACACTAGAAGAGACCGGCGAGGAGTTCGGCGTAACCAGAGAGAGAATACGTCAGATCCAAGCCAAAGCATTAGAAAAATTACGCAGGCACAAAGAATTAAAAAAAATCAAAGACTACTATTAAAACAAAAAGCCCACGTGACCCATTGGGTACCCCGTCGTGGGCTTTTTGTTTTAGTTTAAATTATGCTGTAAATCCTAAATAGGCGATTGCGAGTCCGATAAATACCGCAGCGACCAAAGCATACGGAAGAAACGGCGCGTTTTCTATCTTTTTTACCCATTTTTTCGTGAGCTCTGGCGTGAACAGTAGAGATAGCCCCTTTATTAAGGCTACCCAGCCGAAGATTGTAATAATAACCCGCCAGTTTTTTACCCAAATATTGTGGGCTAAAACTGTGGATATACCAATAACGAAACTAATGAGCCCCCATAAAAAGAAAGTTTCTTCGGCTTCTATTTGGGCAAAAAGACGTCTAAGGTGAGTTTCTTTTATAAGAAGAGCGAGGGAAACCACTACGAGAGAAATTCCCCAAATTTCTGCTAAATAATTTGATAGAGCCATAGCGCAAAAGCGATACCAATCTACAAATATCATGCCAATTATACGAACATTAATATTGTTGGTATGCGATTAGTATTATCGGTATCGCGTTAATAATTATTAAAAACCCCACGATTTTATCATTGACCACGCAATAAGCAAAAGTAAAATAACATAAAGCACAACCAAGTGCCAGGTCGGGTACGTTAAAAAACTGACTACTGATAAAATTACTTCTCCAAATGTCATATTTTTAAATTATTAATCACCAGTGTTTTTATTATACAACAGATGCGGCAATTTTAAAATCTGGGATAGGCACTTATGCACAGGTTGCGCCATTTTAGCGGTTGCAAAAAAAATGGTAATATAAAACAATATTAGTAATATTATTAAATTTTTAAAAATATGAACAGAGCCGTTGCGTTGTTTTTAACGTTAATAGTTATAGTTTTCTTTATAGCCGTCGGCGTCCTGGGCCTTTTTGTTTATCAGCAATATACAACAAAACCCGTCCAGCCTGCGGTAACTATACAAACAAGCCAGCTGGCACAAGGCGACCAGCAAGAGTTAAGCAAACTAAGAATATTAAAATCAAGCGTGGTTAATTTAATTATGCTCTACGGCCAGGTAACAAATGTATCGGGCAGTACAATTACGCTGTCGCTTGACCAATCCAATCTTAGCTTCACGCTTAGTCCGAATGCAAATATTTCTTTTGTCGATACCAGTTCTGCGGCGCAGAAACAGACCGCGGGAAAGGTTTCTGATATTAAAACGGGCGAAAATATACAAGTTGGAGCCCAACTTACATCAGACAACCAATTAGTCGGATATTCTATTTTAATTGTCAAATAGGCATATATTTTTTGCCTAACAATCAATTTTGGAACAATACAAAGGACAAAAAAGCATAAACGATTTTAAAGTTTTTATTAATACTGTAAAAATATCAGTTGCGATTGTTTTTTTATTAACAGCTTATGTTATTTTTTTTAGTTTTAATTTTGATACATCGGCGCTAACTACGCCAGCCCAAACAGAGAGCTACACCTGCCAGACAGATGATTACGTTTGCATTAAGACTTCGGAAATTACAGATGGCCACAGTTACGCAGGTTCTTATACCACCTCAAACTGTGATGGCAAATGTGCAGAACCCCAACAAACACCACAAGATCCATACGGATACACGTGCGTTATGAGCAACTATGAGTGCATCTGGATAAGCCTTTTAAAACCAGGAGAGAATCACTTTGGGTATTGGAATAATGGCGATGCGGGCCAAAATGATTGCATACAGGTGTGTAATGAACTAAAAGATAAAGTCCAGCAGACACAACAGAAGAAGCCACAAAAACTCCTTTGCATTACAGGCACGGGCGTTTGCATACCCAGCGACAGCCCAAGCGCTAAGGTTTACGATGGAGGAATGGGCGAGTGTACATCCAAGTGTCAGCAGCAGCCGCCACCGAAGCTGGCTTACTGCAATTACTCCGAATACAAATGCAAAGAAACGGACAGCTCCAACGGAATCTCCGCGTCAAAGTGCGAAGAAATATGCAAACCCAATAAACCCAATCAACCCGGTAACACCAACACCCCTGCGCAAAGATATTCCTGTGATGACAGGGGAGCATGTGTGAAAGACTCTGACCCCAATGCGCCGTTCATAGACCCGGCGTGCAGCAATGAATGTCCGCCGAGCTCCGCGCCAGCGGCCACGCAGAAATATCTTTGTCTTTCGGGTTTATGCATACCCAGCCCCAATGGAACTTATTCCACTAAGAGCGAATGCAATGCCGAATGCAATGCGTCTGTAATAAATACTTCCGGAAAGCAGAAGTGGACTTGCAATACAATGACATACACCTGCATCCCCGACGACTACGGATCATTTACTAGTTATGACATATGCGACGCAACGTGCATTGCGCCGCCCACGCAACCTCCTAAACACTATTCTTGCAATAATGATCATCAGTGCGCGCAAGATGATAATGGAAAATATACCAACCTTGGCGAATGTGTAAGCGCTTGCAATGAGCAGGCAAATCAGCCCTCGTCTTCACAGCAGCAGTCCGCAAAGCCCCAGAAATATTTGTGTCTCAACGGCGCCTGCATACCTATCGACAACGGAACATATTCTGCCAAACTAGAATGCGACGCAAATTGCGTTATGCCTACGCAAAAACACTATTCCTGCGATACCAATTCCCACACGTGCTCACAAGATAAAAATGGAATATATTCTACTTATGCCATATGCGACCTGGGATGCAACGTAAATCAGCAGTATTATTCCTGCGACTGGGGACAGTTTAAATGTAGTCAGGACCTCCATGGTCTATACATCTCCAGCGATTCGTGCGAGCAGGCCTGTATGCAACATTATTCGTGCAACCTAGAAACCCATACATGCTATTACGACAACGACGGGAAATACTTAGGTCCCAAAACCTGCGAAAGCGAGTGTAATCCGGCTCCGGAGCAAAAGTATCTCTGCCTTTCTGGAATATGTATACTAAGTAGCAATGGAACCTATTCTGCCAAGAGTGAATGCGATGCCGAATGTCCTCTGCCCGCGCCGTCTAAATCCTATTACTGCGACTACTCTGATTACCAGTGCAAAGAAACAACCAGCAGTAGCGGAATTACAAAGAAACAATGCGATGAAAAATGCAAACAATCGGACCAGTTAAGATATTCTTGCGACACCTCTACGGGCAAATGCGTACTTGACCCAAAAGGAAAATTTATAGGATACTCAAATTGCGTTTGTGCTAAGTTCGAGCAGCGCTATTCTTGCGATGACAGCACACGGACGTGTCTGCCAGATCCTAACGGGTTTTGGACAAGTTACGATATATGCGACGCTACTTGCTCTATAACCACTCCAACTCCCACTCCAACTCCAACTCCCACTCCCACTCCGTCGCCATCGCCGTCTGCGGGGTCTCTTACTTGTGACACCAGAAATTTTACATGTATACCTTATACCGATGCGACCTACGCTTTTGGAAAGTATGGAGACGCTTATACGTGTTCCGAATTATGTGTCGCTCGTTATTATTGCGAACTTGCCACTAAAAAGTGTAAGGCGATGCCCTACGAATGGTATTTTGAAGGATTTACTAATGATTTTAATGAGAAAGAATGTTCTAATTTTTGTTCTACCTCGGGTACAGACTATTTTTGCAATCACACCACCCATAAATGTGAAGAATATTCTGGCAGGAGTGGTGGTAGCGGCTATGTAAGTTGCACTTATGCGTGTGTTTGCGAAACCGGATTCTGTCCGGCTGTCGGAAGCCCCGAATTTGAACAGCTTTTTTATCCTATCGCTGGAGGAAAATAAAACTGTCCATTTTTGTAAAAGTTTTTAAGCGTTAAGATTTTTTCGGGAATAATGTTTTTTGTCCTATAGGGCTCGGCAAGAAAAAAAGAGGTTGAAACCTCTTTTTTTCTTGCATCGCGCGATTCGTTTTATTGGCTCATATTTTTAGGAAAGTTTTGCCAGATATTATATAAAAAAGTTTTGGCCTGATCTATATAATAATTGGCTGGTCCAAAAAGCCAATTTAAATTAGGAATCCATTTATTCAGATTTAAATTAATGCCAAGTGGGGCAAGGGATTGATCTAAATTAAACCCAAGTCTTTGCAGGACATAAATTAGAATTAGAAAAAGAATAACGCCAAATACAACCTTAATGATGGGGCTTACCACAAACCTTATAAAGCAATAAATTATTATTACAGCAATGGCCACTGCGATAAATGATGCTACGTCCATTTATATGTATTATTATTTTTTGTTTATTATATTTTACCACAAATTCATCCATAAGGCGACTTTCGGCCCGTTTCTACGCTTGGATTGTTTTCTCTGAAATTATACTATTTAGTATTTTTTTAACGGCGACTATACTTTCGGGGTCAATAATCGATACGACCACGATTTCTTTTTTTAATATTTTTTTAAAGTCTTTTTTTATTTTTGAAATATTATCTGCAGAAACATTGTCGGCTTTGCTTAAAAAGATATGCTCGGTTTTTTCTAGGAGAGTTTTGTTATATGCTTCTAATTCTGCTCTTACGCTTTTATAATCTTTAATTGGGTCAATAGAGTCGGCCGAAACAAAATGGAACAAAACTTTTGTGCGTTCTATGTGGCGCAAAAATTTAATGCCAAGGCCTTTGCCCGTAGAAGCCCCTTCTATAAGTCCCGGGATGTCAGCCAGTATTAAATCATAATATGCTCCTAAGTTTGGTTCTAATGTTGTAAAAGGATAATTGGCGACCTTGCTATTTGCACTTGTTAGTTCATTAAGCAAACTGGACTTGCCCACATTGGGCAATCCAATAAATCCGACATCGGCAATCAATTTTAATTCCAGGCGCAGTTCAAAATATTCTCCGGGTTTTCCTTTTTGGAATTGCCTGGGGCTGGTGTTTGTTGAGGATCTGAAAAGATAGTTTCCTTTACCGCCCTTGCCCCCCCTTGCGACTGATTCTCGCTGTCCAATTTTATTAATTTCGACATCTTTTTTTGTGATGATATTATGGCAGACCGTTCCCACCGGCACAAATAAAATTAAGTCTTTTGCGTTGCTTCCATCGTGAAGTCCGGATTTACCATTTTCTCCGTCCTCTGCAAAATAATCCTTTTTAAAACGGAATTGCCTTAAAGCCCCGAGGTCTGCAATTCCTTCAATAAAAACGCTCCCGCCGATGCCGCCGTTGCCGCCGGTTGGGCCCAAAGCAAATTTTACTTTGCTAAAAGTCGCTAAACCTTGTCCGCCATGGCCAGCCGTTACTGTTATTTTTACATCGTCTACAATCATGTATTTAGCCCCTTACGTATAAATTGCAAAAACAGTGTCCGTCTTTTTTAATTTCGTCTTTATGCCAAAAACAAGCGCAGATTTTTTTTGAATCTTCTTCGAGATTTCCTGAAACTCTTCTGCATGGGCAATATCTTTTTCCGTATTTCTTTTCATTTTCCAAAAGTCCGTTGATTATTCGTTCAACAGTTTTTTTATCGGGATTTAGCTGAAATCCGTTGTCCTTTGCATATTTGCCGTATTCTTCAGTTATTTTATCTATTTTTATTTGTTTGTCTTCTTCCATATTTTCTATTTTTTTTCTAAAATATTTTCTAGCCACTCTTTAATCGAATTCTCCGGAACCAACCCGACAAAACCGCTTACGGGTTTTCCGTTTTTAAATAGCATAACCGTCGGTATTTTTTCAACGCCAAACTTTTGAGCCGTAAGAGGGGAGTCGTCAATATTTGCTTTCATCAAAACGATTTTTTCCTTGAATTCTTCCGCTATTTTTTCCAGTATAGGCGCCAGTATAGAACACGGTTCGCACCATGTAGCAAAAAAATCAACCATGATAAATTTGTCGGAAGTGGCGATCTCTTTTTCAAAATTTTCGTCGTTTAATATTTTCTCCATAATTATTTCATTAATTATAATTTTTTAATCGATGTTCCAGAATCTTCTTTGCGTCCTTGTTTTATTGTCTTTGCCGATAAATTTAAAATCCAAAAAATCTTTCAAGTCGCTTATAAAAAGGCCCGCGCCAAAAAAGAAAACGTATAATTCCAAATTATCTTTAAGAAAGAAAAAACCGGCTGTCATTAGTATCAATCCATATATCCAATGGTGCGGAGCCCAAGACGGGTCTTTGAGCCAAAAATTAAGATAATTATCGCCCCACCTTCCGACAAGATAGCCAAAGAAGGCAGATAATAAGAGGCGTATTAGATTTATGATTACCATAAGCCAATCTTAGCAAAAAATCGCCGTATTTAAAAGGTGTTGCGATAAAAAAGGCGCGTAAGTTTGAAAGAACCCTACGCGCCATGAACTTCGACTGCCTAAAAATCTAGGCAGCCCTCTCCTTGCCCGCTCCGAGAAGTTCCTCCGAAAGGCGATCGACGGCAATGTCGATAATGAGCGGTCGGTCATAAAGACCGGCTTTTTTTTTCGCCTTTGCCTCCCTCACTTTTCTTTTGCTTTCCTCCTCACCGCGTTTTTTTCGTTTTTTGAGCATTTTCCTCTCCGGTTAGCACATTGCAGCGAAAGAAAGGAAAATAAAGAAAACAATCTTCATTTTCCGCCTATACTCCCCTCTAAGCCATTTCCAGCTCATCACACATCCTCCTTTCATCATCAGGAAAAATCAGCTGACCTTTTTCAGCTCGTTTGGCGTAGCGCTCGAGGTTTGCGTCCTTGGTACGTCTCGCATCCTCATCTTCAAAATCGTCAGGTTCTCCGAAAAGACTTGGTCGAAATGCCTTCATTGCTGAAAATTCCTTTCAAATAAAAAATGGGCCTCGGTCCATCTGGTTTTCAATGAGCGAATCGTTCGCTTGACTATGTAGATTTTATTATATTACTTTATGACAGTAGTGTCAATACCTTGAGTATTATTTTATAAGAAACCAAACGATGATTATTATACCTAAAATAATTCTGTAATAGCCGAAGATTTTGAAGTTATTTCTCTTAACGTAATTTATCAAAAATTTTATTACAGCCAGCGCCACAATAAAAGAGATAATAAATCCAATTAATAAAGTAAAAATCTGCTGTAGATTTAAAACTCCGCTGTACTTCAGCAAACTGTAAGCGGAAGCCGCAATCATTGTGGGGATTGCCAGGAAAAAAGAAAACTCAGTTGCAACCACCCTTGAAGCGCCAAGCATCATTGCTCCTATTATTGTGGCTGCTGACCTGGAAGTGCCGGGAATCATAGATAAGCATTGAATTATTCCTATAAAAAATGCTGTTTTGAAACTTAAATTTTCTAGGGATGTTATTTTCGGTTGTTCTCCTGATTTTATATTTTTTCTTTCAACCAGCAGAATAATTATTCCTCCCAAAAGCAGAGCGATTGCCACAACCCATGGATTAAACAATTTATTTTCGATAATTTTAGCAAACAGCGCCCCGAAAAATATTGCCGGTAAAACTCCGACAATTGTTTTAAGCCATATATTCCACGTTTTTTTATTTTTGTCGGCGTCTTTCGTGAACGGCCAGAGTTTTTTGAAAAAATAAACTACAACGGCAAGTATCGCTCCAAGTTGTATAACAACGTCAAACAAAACCGTAAACTCCTTTCCGAACGATATAAATTGGTTTACAAGAATAAGGTGGCCAGTTGAAGAAATTGGAAGAAATTCCGTAAATCCCTCAACTATCCCTAATATTATTGCCTGAATATATTGAATCATTGTTTTATAATATGTTTATTTTACCAAAAAACCACCCTGATTGAAAGGTGGTTTTTATTTAAGCTTCGTAATGAGTTTCTGGGTAGTTTCTAAACGTTTCTTTTTTCTTAGATTTTCCAGTTTCTTTTTCTTCTTTTTCCGGCAGGTTGGTGAGCCACAATATGAAAGGAATTCTTAATTTTTCTAAACACCAGCCGTTGTCTTTCAAGAGCGGTTTTTTCTCTTCTTTAAAGCGATTCAGCAAAGTTAAAGTAGCCTGCAAATGTAAAGGAGATAGTTTATTATGCTCCTCCAAAAATTGTTCTTTGCTAATCAATATCATATATATATCCTAACACAATTTGTTTAAAAAAACAAGGGCAAATTCCCCTTGTTTCTCGCACCCTTCAATAAAAAAGTATATGGGAGGCTGTTAGTAATCGAATTTGATTCCTTCGGCGGCGCGCTCGGCACGTTTGGCATCAACTTCTTTTAAGTGCATTTTTCTTATGCGGACATTTTTAGGAGTTATTTCCACTAATTCATCGTCGCCGATATATTCTAACGCGTCTTCCAATTCCATTGTTTTTGGAGTTTTAAAATAGTCCAAGCTGGCGTCTCCCACAGACCTGCAGTTTGACAGCGCTTTTTCTTTGCAGACGTTTATTCTTATATCTTTTGACCTTGCGCATTGTCCTACAACCTGTCCCTCGTACACTTCTACGGCTGGTCCAAGAAACAAAATTCCTCTGCCCTGCAAGTTTACAAGCCCGTAAAGATTGGTCGGGCCCGAAGCAGAAGATATAAGCGAACCGTGGTCTCGATTTCGCCAATTGCCGGGCTCGGGCATATATTGAAAAAATACAGTGTTCATTATTCCAAGTCCTTTTGTGTCAGTTAAAAATTCGTTTCTGTATCCAAACAAGCCCCTTGTTGGAACGATAAACTCCATTAAAGCTATTCCATTATTAAATCTCATTTCTTTCAGCTCTCCTTTTCTTGTTCCCATCTTTTCCATAATCGATCCCTGATATTTCTCGGGAACCTCGATAAATATTTTTTCATACGGAGTCATTGTTTTTCCGTTTATCTCCCTATCAATAACCTGCGGACGCGAAACCTGGAATTCAAAACCTTCTCTGCGCAATCTTTCAATTAAAATTGCCAGGTGCAACTCTCCACGACCGGAAACAATCCATTGGTTTTCGGGTGCCCCGTTGGGCGATTCAACAACCCTCAAAGAGACATCTGTTTCCAATTCTTTAAATAACCTTTTTCTGATTTGCATTGTTGTCGAAAATTCTCCTTCCTTGCCGGCGAAAGGGGAGTCGTTGACCATAAGGGTTATTTTAACGGTCGGCTCTTCAATATTTATCAATGGCAAAGCTTCCGGATTTTCCGGGTCTGCAATTGTTTCTCCAATCGTCACATCGGGGATTCCTGCTATTGCGACAATATCTCCGGCTCTTGACTCTACGACTTCAATTCTGCTTAATCCAAAAAAAGTCATCAAAGAAACTATTCTGTATTTTTTTTGTACGCCCTGCCTGTTTATGTGGGTGATTTCCTGTCCTGCCATTATCACACCGTTATAAATTCTGCCGATTGCAATTCTGCCCTTAAAGTCGTCAGGAGTAATTGAAGTTACCAACATCTGCAAGGGCTTTTCTGCGTCTGCGATAGGTGATGGAATATGTTCTATAATAGCGTCAAAAATAGGGTTTATATCTTTCATTTTAGACAGATCGGGCTCCAATCCGGCTTTGCCATCTCTGCCCGACGCATAAACCACGGGAGAATTAATGCTGTGCTCTCCCGCTCCTAATTCTAAAAATAATTCCAAAGTTGCTTCTAATGCAAATTCCGGCCTTGCGCCCGGTTTGTCTATTTTATTTATTACAATGATAATTTTGTGGCCCATTTCCAGCGCTTTTTTCAGCACAAATCTGGTTTGTGGCATCGGGCCTTCTTTCGCGTCAATTAAAAGCAAACAGCCATCAGCCATATTTAAAACTCTTTCAACCTCTCCGCCAAAATCGGCGTGGCCCGGAGTGTCAATTATATTTATTTTTACCGCCTGCCCTGAGCCCGTCGAAGGGTTATATTGCACAGATGCATTTTTAGAAAAGATGGTAATTCCTCTTTCTCTTTCCAACTCGTTGCTGTCCATTATGCACTCCTGCCCGACAGATTCTTTATTTAAATGAGTATGCGACTGACGCAAAAGCGCGTCCACCAAAGTGGTTTTTCCATGGTCAACGTGAGCAATTATTGCGATGTTCCTTATATTCTCCATTGAATTTTACGAATGTAATGAGAAAAATTCACCCTGAGCTTGTCGAAGGGTGTGCCTTTAATATTTATTAAAAACTAATTATACACTAAAAAATCGTCTGTGTCAAAGTTAACTTCTAAAAAAAAGGGACCTTCGGTTTTACCCAAAGGTCCTTGATGCTTCTTCGCATATTTAAGACGCCTTGTCAATAGGGGAGTAACAAAAAACTACCCTTTTTTACGGGGTAGTTTTTTTATCGTATTATCGAGGGGCTCTTGGCTCCATTGGTTTTGCTTCGTTCACTTTGACGGTTCTTCCATCAAGTTCTTTGCCATCAAACATTTCGATAGCTTTTTGGGCTTCCTCTTCGGTTGACATTTCTACAAAGCCGAATCCTTTTGATCGGTTAGTCATCTTGTCTATGATAACTGTAGCTGTTTCAACTGTTCCAGCCTGAGCAAATGTGTCCTTTAGAGTAGCCTCGGTGGTGTTATAAGATAATCCACCTACGTATAATTTTTTTGCCATGTTGTTTTTAGTTTTGGTTAGTAATAAGTAAGCCGACCTATAGGCCCGTTGAACGGGTCCGCTATTTTTTTCTTCTCACGGCTTACTTATAGAAACCTATAGAAACCTAAGAAAGAAACACAATAGAAACTTACAATTTCATTATATAGTTATTTGCTAAAAAAACAAGCCCTTGCTTGTAAACAAGGGCCGGGTACGATTAGAAAGAATGGCGGCTGTGGATGTAATTAACTATCAGGTCTCTTCTGTCCTGGTGATTGTTGATTTCCAGGTTGTGTTCTTTCAGAAAATCCCAAAGGGGGCCTAAAATGGTAATATACCTTCTTACGTCCCGCACACTTACCACAAGGTGACCCAAATGGTATGCAACTATCCAGTACTTCAAAAAACGGTGAGACTCGATTAAATCGAAGTGCGAAAGCCTTGTGTTGCGTTTAAGGCTTTTCAGGTGTTCGGCCCGTTCCTTCAAGTGCGCTAGTCTCCTTGACTTAGTCATAGCGATTCCTTTCTCTTTTTGGTTGTCAAATAACAATACAATAAAAATTTATAATAACAAAATTTAAAGCAAATGTCAATAATAACAAAAAAACCACCTCGATTAAGGGGTGGTTTTTAGTTGATTAGCTTGGAGTTTTTGGCCTTATTGCTTTGAAAATAATTTAACCATCCAGCCAAATAAACTAAAGCCATTTTGAGATGAATTTAGTGTATTTTCAGTCTCTAAATTTATTTGCTCAAGATTTTGGATCTGTTGCATCAAGGTTTGCTGATCGCCCTGATTTACAAGCTTATTTTTAGCTTCTTGCAATTGCTTAAGCTGCTCGCGGTTTTGTTCCAGTATTTTTTTAGCATTACTTACTTCCGTATAATCTGGACCAACAAGAAACTTGATAAGTCCGTCCCGGACCTTGATTTTCTCCAACCCGGCCTCCAGTTTTTCCTGATTTTGATTCTGCGCCTGGGCAATAGTTCTTATCTGTTGGCCGATACCGCCACTTCTCTCAGCGACTTGAAGCATTTTTTGTACAGCGTTAGCGACAACGCTTCTTCTTTCTTGAGACGTCGCTAAGCCATTTTTATTTTGGCTTTGTATTTTTTGCTGTGCATTATTTTGGGCTTGGTTTCCCTCCCCGCTTCCATCCTGTGATTGTTGCTGGGCCTGAGTTTCGGCATTTGAATTGGCTTGATTAGTCGCACTTATATTTTGCGCCTGTTCATTATTCTGTGTTTGAATCTGGCTGTCTTTGCCCTGGTTTGCTGTTTGTGTTTGTTGCTGGTTTTGATTGTCGGTTACTGCGTTACTATTTTGGCTTATAGCATAGGCGTTAACCGCAAAAGAAAAGGCGACTATTAAAACGCTCACTACTAAAAATTTATATTTCATATTTTTATATGTTTTTTATGATTAATTTATTAATACATCGACTTTTTTTATTATACCATAGAATATAAATCGGGCGCAAAAAATGCACTGGCCACTGGTATACTTTACAGTATGAGGCACTTAAAACATGTTGCAAAATGAATCGGTTGGTGGTTGGCTGGAGTTAGTAAAAACTAACTCAGTTAATACCATGCAAATGCTAGCGGA
>Ga0268281_1000523_pt1 | contig 27921 bp, 25 predicted proteins | sample saktaG_10_FD_190134 | JGI IMG/M metagenome (GOLD analysis project Ga0268281, IMG submission 190134) | Saline water microbial communities from Sakinaw Lake, British Columbia, Canada - sak_2011_5_24_50m | ecosystem: Environmental > Aquatic > Non-marine Saline and Alkaline > Saline ...
TCCCTGGGATCAAAGAGCTGGTAGGTGTCATTTATCCAGTACCGGTACACTGTCCCCTCACTTGCAGTCTTGCCGCTGCTGAAGTAAAAGACTTGTTTTAGTTTCAGTGCAGTTGGATATGGTTCGGGAGTTGGTGTAGGAAGTGGAGTAGTCAGTTCCGTCGCAGGTGTAGTAACCGGTGCTGCAATTGTTGTTGACAGCGAAGCCGGTTGGGGGGTCTGTTCATTGGGAGAATTTGCAGAGCTGCCGGAACACCCGCTAATCGTTATCATGACAATAATCATCAGGATTATCAGGACAGGATGACATTTCATAATTCATCCTCTCGTTTTACAGGTAAAAAAAACATACTGTCAAAGATTAATTCTTTAAAAAAATCTTATGTCCCGACCAGAGTATTTGCGCCAACCAACTGGGGGATCGTCTTTTTCTCTGCGCAGTACTCGTGGAACTGTCGCAGCGACACGGTCAGGTCACGGGTAAAGGCGAAATACCCGATCTGGGTGTTTTTGCACAGCTTCATTGCCATGTCATATAATCCCCGGGGATCCGGGCGTGCCTCACCCAGCCAGATGTGGAAGATATTGCCACCGTCAACGATCGGGAAAAAGACATGCTCGATCTCCATGCGTTTTGTGAGAGGAACATTCGCCCCCGGCGCCACGTGTGTGCCGTTTGTGTAGTATACCGGCAGATCACGGGACTTGCCCAGCATCGCAAGGGTATAATCAATATCCCCTTTGATCACTCTGAGTGCAAAATCGTGATAGCGTTTGTCGAGCAGATCGGCTACCGCAAAGCGTTGTCCTGTCGTTTCTGCAGGAGTCCGGGCGAGGGCGATCGTCATGTTGTTGTCCAATGAGAGCTTGCGGGCGTAGATCTCCATCTCGGTCATCGCACGGATGGCGAGCTTGAACGCTTCCTTTGACTCATGAAGTTGTTTACCGGTATGGTGCTGCACCATCTCGTTCACGCCGACAACTCCTATTGTATACACAAGCCCTTCCAGATCAACGGCAACAGCACCCCGGTCACCGGAATTGGGATCTTTTGGTCGCTGCATTGCAAACGGCATCCTGCCGTGTGCCCGGATCAGGTCCATCCAGCGGCGCTTGATCTTAAAAATTTCAATCGCGACATCCATGTGCGCTTTGAGCTCGGCAAAGAGATGTTTGTCATCCCCTTCTGCCTTGTATGCAGCACGCGGGCAGTTCACCGAGATCACCTGCCACGAGCCCATGGAGAAGTGCTTGCCATCCTCAAAATAGAGTTTTTTGTCAAAATCCGAATCCTTGTCGGCAACCGCTGAGAACTGGTACGCGCAGCACTGGTAACAGGAAATACCCTTCCCGGCTCCACGGTAGGCGGGGAGCTGGTTGTCGTAATAGGGGGTGCCGAATTTGCTCGCCAGTTCGAAGGTGAGCAGGTAGAGCTCGCGGTACGTGGGCAGATCGGGATGCGACTGGTTGAATTCCTCGCGCTCTTGCATGAAATCGGGCTCGACCGAGATCTCAGGCTTGGGGAAGCTGAACGGCTTTCCCCAGTAATCTCCTTCCAGCATTACCTCCATGACTGCCTTGAAGAGCAACCGTACCTCGCGCTCGAATTCCCCATAGGTTCGGTGCGGGGCAGATTTCCCGTCCCAGATCTTTCCCTTATACACGCAGGGTTTGTCAACCCAGAGGGTGGGGACTCCCGGAGAGAGCTGGATCGATGAGAAGACCAGTTGCCCGCCCCGCGCGACCATCATCTGGGTCATCTCGTAGACAAACATCTGCATCAGCTGTTTGATCTCGTCATAAGTCATCCCTTCAATGAATGGTGCAAGGAACGTGAGGAAGTTGTAGTACCCCTGCCCGCCGGCAAAATTGGTCTGTGCACTGCCGAGCGCCTTGACTGCGTGGAGAATCGCTACCTCAGCCCGTTTTGCCGGGCCTGCCACCGATGCCTTTGTCCCGTTGCCGTCCGGCATCAGCCCGTAATAGAAGAAATACCGGAGGTCCCAGTCCTGGCAGAACGGGCGCGTTCCGAAGTATTCAAGGTCGTGGATATGCATCTCACCCGAGAGGTGGTGATCGGCGAGATCCGGAGGCAGCTGGAGCAGGTATTGTTCCTTTGATATTTTATCCGCTTTTTTCTTGTGGCTTGTCTCTGCGTTCTCCTGCAGGTTCGCATTATCGTGCGCCTCAAAACCCCTGCCAACATCGATCAGGTGGGCATCAAATACCGGAGTACCGACGCGGGTGCAGACATTGCGGTACTGGACGAGCCCCTTTTCAAGGAGCACCATGTTTACTATCTCACGGATGAGGGGGCCGGAGAGGGACTTGAGTCCCATTCCCTGGATCCGCTGTTCGACCTCGCGGGCAATCTCCTGCGCCTGTTCCTCACTTGCACCCACAAAACCATAGAATGTCTCGACCAGCCGGGTTTCCTCGACAATCTGGCGGACGATCCGGTTGCGGTCATAATCGACAATATGTCCGTCGGTTGTCCGGACTGGTGGGAGCGGGGGGATATAAACGCCATCAAGGGTTTTCTGTTTGGTCTCGCGCAGTCCCATCATGCACCTGAAATAAAGCCAATAATTCGATCTTCATCCAGTTTACCGCTGCAAAAGAGTTCATCGTTTGTAAAAAAATTTTCGCCTTTCTGGAGCACCGGTGCCTCGGAAACAAAAATACCATTGACCCGGAGTTCTGTCAGTGATTCAGCTGTGGACAGGTCCCGTTCGGAAAATTTATTTCCGCTCGTCTTCAAAAATGTCTTCAGTATCTCACAGTTCGGACAGTGTTCGAGCGTGTATACAATCAGATCGGGATTTACCGGCACAAAAAACACTCTCTTGCTTTATTGATCAAACAATGGGCTCTTCGGATAAAAAAACTAACTTTTTGACATTGGCCTTGAACCCCACGATCATCGATTACCATTTGTAGATGGATGGAATAATAGTACCGTAATGGTCAGGGCGTTTATTGCACTCGAACTCTCGGATGAGATCAGGGCACGGCTCAGTGACGCACAGGAAGTACTGAAGCAGTGCACAGCACGTATGACATGGGTAAAACGGGAAAATATCCATATCACTGTGAAATTTCTTGGAGAGGTCGATGATAAAAAAATTCCCGATATAAAAACCGCGCTTACGTCTATTCCGTTCACGCAATTTCGAATAAAAACAGGTGTCATCACCACCAACAACCCCCATCGCCCGTTTACGGTCTGGTGCACGATCGAAGACGGGGGATGTGGCGCACAAATCCTGCAGCTGGTGGAGAACGCTCTTGCCCCTCTTGGATTTGCACGCGAAAAACGAGGGTTAACACCTCATGCAACGGTTGCACGTGTCAAAAGGTTCGATCCATCGCTTTTTGATACCCTGAAATCACTCGGTTCAAGGGCCTATGGAGATTGCACCATAACTGGCATGAAGCTCAAAGAAAGTATATTGACGCCGCAGGGACCGGTCTATGAGGACCTGCTGGAGGTTGTATGGTGATGAGAACTCCTGTTGAAGAGAACGTACTGGCGCGAATCCGGCCCGATACCAAAGAACGGAACCAGATATGTGGTGTCGCGCGGCGCATTCTGGATGCAGTCAACTCCGGAGGTCAGGCACAGGGGATGGTCGTTGGCTCTATCGCACGCAACACATGGGTGAGCGGGGAGCACGACATCGATATCTTCCTTCTCTTTCCTCCAGCTCTCACCCGTGAAGCGCTGGAGAAGCAGGGGATGGCACTGGCGCGCCGGGTTGCGGCGCAATTCACTGACCAGTTCAGGGAGAAGTATGCCGAACACCCGTACATCTGTGCCATGATCGAGGGCGTGGATGTTGATCTTGTCCCCTGCTATGCCGTAAAGAGCGCGACTGCGATCCAGAGCGCCGTAGACCGAACGCCCTTCCATACCCGGTACATCACCGAAAAGATCAACGGCCTCGTCGATGACGTCCTCCTCCTGAAACAGTTCGCGCGGGCCGGCGGGATCTATGGCTCCGACCAGATGACCGAAGGGTTCTCCGGGTATCTCTGCGAACTGCTCGTCCTGCACTACGGTGGGTTTGCACCCCTGCTTACGGCTGCTTCGACGTGGCGCCCGGGCGTCGTGATCGACCCCGAGCGGCACGCGGCAAAGCAATTCGATGAGCCGCTCGTTGTGATCGACCCTGTCGATCCGAAACGCAATGTTGCCGCTGCGGTCTCCCTGACCCGGATGATGGGTTTCGTCGAGCTTGCCCGGGGGTACTGTGCCGCGCCGTCCGCCGGGTTCTTTACCCTCCCCGACCATCTCCCAATCACCCGCGAAGGTCTTGCTGATATCCTCGCGAAGCGGCGGACGTACCTGTATGCGATAACCTTCGCTACCCCGCCGCTGATCCCGGAGATCGTTGTCCCCCAGCTCAAACGGAGCGTCGCGGTCATCGTGGAGCTACTGGAACGCCACGGCTTTACCGTTCACAACGCCCGCTATGAACCGGGAGAATCGCAGTGCATCTTCCTGTTCGAACTGCTCGTAAAAGATCTTTCGGCTATCCGAACCCATGCGGGTCCTCCGCTTTGGAACAAAGAAAACGCCGATAAATTCTTTGAAAAGTACGCCGGCGGTGAAAACGGCGGGCTTCCTTTTATCAGCGCCGGGAAATATGCCGTTGAAGTGGCGCGGGAATACCCGGATGCACGAAGCCTGCTCTCTTCCGGGGCAATCCTTGGCACCAGTCTCGGGAAACATGTCCGGCAGTCGCTTGAGGCCGGGTTCTCGGTTGCGGAAGGTGCGGACTGTTACGAGCCGGAGTTCGCCGTGTTCATCGCGCGGTTCTTTGACCGGTCATCGCCGCTGACGCAAGTGCTCCGGAAGTGACCGTAAAAACTTTTACCGGGAAGAAGAGCGGGGCAATACTGGTAATTATAAGGGGGGGCGTATCCCCAGAAGGACTGAACGTAGTAAAAATATGATGAGCGCCGGCCGGGCCTGCTTTTTATAGTGGTTAACGCAACATTTTATACCAACCACAAACGAAAAAACGTTTGTGGTTGGTCCTTTTTAGAAACAGATGCGTTAAACACTATTGGAGAAGACCGAATTGTAATAAAAGTTTGGTCTTCGACTATAATCATAGACTGAACTGGTTCAAGGACCATTTCCCGACCTCAAATTGGCAGTTCTCCACGGTCAGTACGGAGAGTTCTGTGGAAATAAACGATTATTTCTTCCCTGAATTTTTCTTAATCTTCGCGTTCGCGAGCTTCTCGATCGCCGCGGTATCGACGCCCCCTGTAATCGTAAGCTTCCCGTTCCTTACCGCGCTTTTTATAAAACTCTTCCCGGTAGGTGTGCGGATGACAAGCGTCGTAGAGCCATCAGGACTTCCAACCGCCCCTGCGGATATATCGGAATACAACGAAGTAAGATCCGTGCAGATATGGCATCCGTTACGAACGCAGGTTTCCAGATCATTTAAGGTAAGGATCGCTTTATCCCCCTCCTGCATCAGAATTTCGAGCTTGCCTTTGACATCCATTTTTTTTATTTGTGCGGGATCAATTTTCTTTTCGGTTTTTAGTTTTCCTAAGACAAGAGATGCATAATCAAAAGTCTCGGTACAGAACAACCCAAGAACGAGCCGGATCGATCCTGCATACGGTTTGACAAGGTCGTGATCTGATGCCCGCATACGTGCAATTGCCTGTACAACACAGGGAACACCAACAACAGCAATCCGCGAGTACTTTTTCTTTACCACTGCATACTTGAGCGCTGCAAGCAACGGTACCCACCAGCTGTACCGACTTCCTGCCTCGTGGATAAGTGCATCGGTTTTTGTAATAACGACGGATGACGGTTTCAGCGTCCAGCGGTCCTCAGTTATTGTCACTACCGCATCGACAAGCCCTTCATCAAGAGCGTTTGCAAGGATTGCGGTGACTGCACCACCGCTCTGGCGGCGGGGGATGTCAAATGCAGATTTTGCCGCGACAATTTCCAGGTAATTTCCGAGAGTTTCACAGGGCTGGTCGCCGATCCGGGGGCAGACTTCATAACATGCCCCGCAATGTACTCCGTCGTTTGACTGCTTGCAGTAGCCATTGTTCTTCGGATTTGTGACCATTTCTCCCTCATCAAAAAAGAGTGCATCTGCCGGACAGACTGCCACGCACGCGCCACAGCCAGAGCACCGCCCTTTGTCCCATACGTCGGTTTTCAGATCCAGGTAACTTTTCTCTGCCATCAGCTCACTCCCATGTATATTTATTCGCAAACGGTCGTGCGCTTGCCGGTGCAATCCTTGTAAAATCTGATGCAATGATCGGTTCGGGATCCAGTCCGAATCTGGATGCAAAATCCTTGACTATGGGGGCGATTGTGTGCTTCTCGTTATCAGTTGCAGGTTTCTGCTTTGCCCCGACACCGAGAATCGAGTCGGTGATGCTGCCGCGTACGAAGATCTCCCCGCCATGAATCCCGCTTCCAACACCGCGCTCCGGGATTGGAATTCCACCAGTGAGCCCGAGCACAATGAGAAGTCCGCCTGCCATATACTCTCCTAAATATGCCTGTGCTGAACCCCCGACAACAAGGATCGGGCGCTTCTCCATATACTGTTTCATGTGGATGCCGCCGCGATACCCGATATTGTCCCGGACATAGACCCTTCCTCCCCGCATACTGTGTGCAACGGCATCACCGGCACTCCCGTGAATAATGATGCAGCCACGGTCCATCGTATTGCCGGGTGCGTGATCTGCATTGCCATTGATGATCAGCGTGGGGCCACTCATAAACATACCAAGGTCGCCCCCGGGGACACCGTTTATGGTAATGGTCACACCATCCCCCCGAAGACCATCCGCGATGAACCGCTGACCGAGCACATTATCGATCACGATCTCGGTTATCCCTTCAGCAACCGCTTTCCGGATCATCTGGTTGAGCGGCGTGTAATGAATCTGCCGCGCATCGATTCGAACTGATTTGGCCATCGGTTCAGGCCCCCACGGATTTCACATCAAGCACATTCATGAGCGCTTCATCCAGCATGTAACTACGGAGACGATCCCGGTTGCCCCTCAGGCTTTCGATGCTGTTGATACCCGCCGCCCCCATCAGCTCCGCAAGTTCCAGGGTCCAGCCATGGATCAGGTTCTCCACCTGCACCGACGCCTCATCCGGGTTAAGCCGTGCAACAAGTTCCGGTTTCTGCGTAGCAATGCCCCATGCGCAGTTTCCCCTGTAGCATGTGCCGCAGACGCGACAGCCCATCGCAACCAGTGCTCCCGTTCCGATATACACAGCGTCGGCGCCAAGGCAGATTACCTTGGCCACATCCGCGCTCTCCCGGATGCCGCCGCTTGCGATGATCGAGACCTCATTTCTGATCCCCTGTTGCCGGAGTTTCGCATCCACGCTCGCAACCGCAGCTTCAATCGGAATCCCCACATGGTCCCGGAAGACCCGGGGGGCTGCTCCTGTCCCGCCACGGAACCCATCAATTACGACGGCGTCTGCCGATGACCGGGCGATACCGGCTGCTATCGCTGCAGAGTTATGAACCGCAGCGATCTTGACGAAGACCGGTTTCTTCCATTCTGTCGCTTCCTTTAAGCTGCGCACCAGCTGCTTGAGGTCCTCGATGCTGTAGATATCATGGTGCGGCGCAGGGCTGATCGCGTCACTGCCTATGGGGATCATCCGGGTACTGGAAACCTCGGCGTCGACTTTTTCCCCGGGAAGATGCCCGCCGATCCCCGGCTTTGCACCCTGCCCGATCTTGATCTCGATCGCCGATCCCCGTTCAAGGTAGTTGATGTCGACACCGAACCTGCCCGATGCTACCTGCACGATCATATGCTTCTGGTAGGGATAGAGCGATTCGTGAAGCCCCCCTTCCCCGGTACCCATGAACGTCCCGATACGACTGACCGCTTTTGCAAGCGCGAGCTGCGCATTCAGGCTGATCGCCCCGTAGCTCATGTGAGCGACCATGATAGGTGTCTCAATCTGCAGGTTGGGTGTCAGTTTTGTCAGGAGCTCGATATCGCCAGATGCAGATTCCTTGAGAGCGAGTTGTGATGGTTTCTTGCCAAGATACGTCCGGAGTTCCATGGGTTCACGGAGCGGGTCGATTGAGGGGTTGGTCACTTGGCAGGCGTCGAGGACCAGCTGGTCGAAGATGATGGGGTAGGGCTTTGCGTTGCCCATGCCGGCAAGGATGATCTTGCCCGTCCGTGCCTGGTTAAAGATCGCCTCTCGCGTCTCCCTTGTCCAGACCGGGTGGCTCCGGTAGTCTGTGGGTTTCTCTTTGATGTCTATCGCATCGCGGGGGCAGAACGCGAGGCAGCGGTGACAGGCAACACAGTTCCTTGAATTGACCTTGATAGTGTCGCCATCTTTCCGGAATACTCCATATGAGCAGTTCTCCACGCACCTGCCACAGAGCATGCAGCGTTCGTGGTCGATATCTACCCTGAACCGGAGCGGGATACTGCCGATGGTCATGCGTATACCTTCCCGATAACCGGGTCGCCGGCTTTGGGCATTTTGATGTCCTGGACATCGGGTTCAATTCTGCGGATCGCTGACTCTTCGCTGGAGATGTAAAGGCGATCCCCCATCTCACCGCTGACCAGCGGGCGCAGCTTGATCCGGTCTGTAAACCCTACGAGCGAGTGCTCGTTTGCGACACAGATCGCAAACGGCCCGTTCATAAGTGCCGCACCATACGCGAGCCGGATCGCCTTGTTCAGCTCACGCTCCTTCTCTGGCATCGCATCGATCTCATCCCAGAATGGCGGGGCAAGTGCACGAACCGCCATCTTTTCGGATAGTCCGTGTTTTCTTACAAGAAGGTCAAAGAGGTAAGCGACGACTTCGGTGTCCGTATACATCGTACACTGGTACCCGTAACTCTCAATGTAACGACGATTGGTGCCGTAACTTGTGATCTCGCCATTATGCACGACACTCCAGTTCAGGAGATTAAACGGGTGTGCACCGCCCCACCAGCCGGGTGTATTCGTCGGATACCGGTTATGAGCGAGCCATAGGTATCCTTTATAATCCTGTATCCGGTAGAAATCCGCGACATCCTCCGGCCAGCCGGCGGCTTTAAAGACGCCGAGATTTTTACCGGATGAAAAGATCAGCGCACCGTTCTTTTCAGAATTCACCTTCATAACAAGATGCGTGACAATGTCTTCATCAGGAGTCCTGCTCTTGGCCATCAGGCTGCGATCGGGGCGGAAAAAGTACCGCCAAGGTGTGTGGACTTTCCGGATATTGGGTTGTTCGTATGTCTTGATCTGCTCATCATGGACAATTGTGCCCCATTTTTCCAACAGGTTGTCAATGGTACCCTTATTCTCCCTGATATTGTCAAAAAAAACATGCAGGGCAAAATAGTCCTTGTATTCCGGATAAATGCCGTACGCAACATAACCGGCACCCTCCCCGCTCCCGCGTTCGTTCATCATGGAGAGCGCCTCTTTAATCTTGCTGCCGTCCATGCACTGGCGGCGCCTGTCTATCACACCAATAATGCCACACATATTAAATCACGGAATCAAATGATCAGTTAGTATTGAGCAATCGATGAATTAGGTATGCTCAATAAGTATAAATATAATTGGGTGGAACATGTCTTCCAGTATGTCAGCAGACGTTTCGAAACTCCTCAAGAAAATTGAGACGGACAAAGTAAAATTTATCCGCCTGCAATTTACAGACATCCAGGGTCAGCCGAAAAATGTCTCGATTCCTGTGAGCCAGGCAGATAAAGCATTGACAGAGGGGATCTGGTTTGATGGCTCTTCTATTGAAGGATTTGCCAGAATTGAAGAGTCTGATATGCTTCTTAAGCCCGATCCGGCGACGTACGCAGTCCTTCCCTGGAGACCGTCAGAAGGAAAAGTTGCGCGGTTCATCTGTGACATACAGACGTACGGCAACAAACCGTTTGACGGCGATCCCCGGTATATTTTGAGAAAGACACTTGCTGATGCCGCAAAGATGGGATTCACTTTCAACACGGGCCCGGAACTCGAATTTTTCCTCTTCAAAATGGCCGATGGCCTGCCAACAACCCAGTTCAAGGATCATGGAGGCTATTTTGATCTCGCACCCACTGATTCGGCAGAAGATGTCCGCAGGGATGTCGTGCTTGCACTCGGTGAAATGGGATTTGAGATAGAGGCGTCTCATCACGAGGTTGCGGACAGCCAGCATGAGATAGACTTCAAGTATGGTGACGCGCTTACAACTGCAGACCGTGTCATAACATTCAAGTTCGCCACAAAATCGATAGCGCTCCAGTATGGCCTGCACGCAACTTTCATGGCAAAACCCATTGCCGGTATCAACGGAAGCGGCATGCATACTCATGGATCACTATCAAAAGGTGGGAAAAATGCATTTTATGATGCAAATGCACCTATGCAGCTTTCAGACACTGCACTCTATTACATAGGTGGGATCCTTAAGCACGCGAAGGCAATCACGCGGGTCGCCAACCCAACCATCAACTCATACAAGAGGCTTGTCCCCGGTTATGAAGCCCCATGTTATATTTCATGGAGCGCAGCGAACCGGTCAGCGCTCGTCCGCGTTCCTGCAGCCCGTGGCAATAGTACTCGTGCAGAATTCAGGAGCCCTGACCCGATGTGCAACCCGTACCTCACGTTTGCCTGCATGCTCACCGCAGGACTAGACGGGATAAAAAACAAGATTATGCCACCGGAAAGCACGAACACCAATATCTATCATCTCGATCAAAAAGCACGAAAGAAGCTCCACATTGAAATGCTGCCAGGAAGCCTCATGGAGTCCAATGCAGCGCTCCTCAGGGATGACATCATCTGCAACACATTAGGGGATCATGTGGTCGAGAACCTTTCACGAATCGCGGAAATGGAAAGTGATTCATTCCGGCTCGCCGTTCATCAATGGGAACTGGAGAGGTATCTCCCTTCATACTAAATTTTTTAATCTATTGTCCGGTCAGGTTCTTATCAGTCGTTACGTCTGCATTTATTCCAAATACACCGGACATGTTATTACGTGACATTAAGCTGAAAAGATGCGATAGAACTGGCATCGGCGAAATCTTTTTGCTACCTGAGTATGAATCTGTTTTGGTTCGGACTGAGGAGATATAACGTTAATTTTCTAATCCGGTTTTCATTCAAATCTTTTTTTGTGCGCGGTTTTCAGTTCACTGAAAAATCATAGATATAATCCTTTGAATTTCACCGGATTTTTTGCCTTATGACAATATTTATATATGGTGGAATACAACTTCCTTCCTATAATAGTGAGTAAGAAATGCATGAGCTGTATCATCAGTCCTGATCCACCGGACTTTTCATCCGGCAAAAGATCTGTGGAACGGCAACGTTCATGTGATCCGCTGCATGCAATCAGATTTACAAAATAAAGGTGAAAACAAATGGCTTTAGATTCTGGAGCAACGGCCTGGATCCTTGCGTCAACAGCTCTTGTGATGCTGATGACGCCCGGGGTCGGGTTTTTCTACGGCGGACTGGTGCGTAAGAAAAATTTCATTTCGATGATTACGCTCTCGTTTGTCGCGTTTGCGCTGGTGAGCATCCAGTGGGTTGTACTGGGATACTCGCTTGCGTTTGGTCCTGATGTTGGCGGATTTATCGGGAATCTCGACTTCCTTGGCTTAAATGGTGTCGGCATGGAAGCCGGCTCGTACAGTCCGGCGATACCGGGATTACTCTACATGGTTTTCCAGCTGGTGTTTGCAACCGTAACGATGGCAATTGTGACATCGGCTTTTGCTGAGCGTATTAAGTTCTCCGCATACCTCGTCTTTGCACTTCTCTGGACAACCATCGTATATGACCCGCTCGCTCACTGGGTGTGGGGTGGTGGCTGGGCTGCACAGTTCGGTTCACTTGACTTTGCAGGTGGAACAGTCGTTCATATCAGTTCGGGGTTCGCTGCTCTTGCCTTGGCACTTGTGATTGGGAAGCGTGTCGGATTTGGGCAATACGCCCTCGAACCGGCGAACATTCCGATGGCAATCTTGGGTGCAGCTCTCCTATGGTTCGGGTGGTTCGGGTTCAATGCCGGCAGTGCACTTGCTGCTAACGGGCTTGCCGCAAATGCATTCGTCACAACAAACACTGCAGCTGCAGCGGCAGCAATGACATGGCTTCTCTTAAGTTGGATACATGGAAAACCGAGCTCGCTCGGGTTCGTGAGTGGGGCTGTCGCGGGACTTGTTGCGATTACACCAGGAGCTGGATACGTCACGCCAATGGCAGCAATCGTAATCGGTGCAATTGGCGGAGCGCTGTGCTATAGTATGATGCTCTTCCGGATTAAGAAGGGGCTCGACGAGAGCCTTGACGCATGGTCAATTCATGGCATGGGAGGTCTCTGGGGCGCTCTGGCTACGGGTATCTTTGCCGCAGCAGCAGTCAACGGAGCTTCAGGGCTTATTGAAGGCAATGTGCACCAGTTTGTGGCAAACGCTGTCGGGGCATTTTCCGCACTCATCTATGCATTCGTAGTGACCTACATTCTTGCCGTAATCGTTGACAAAACAATTGGCCTGCGCGTGACCGAAGAGGAAGAATACGTCGGACTTGATATCTCCCAGCATGGAGAGTGCGCCTGAAGGTGATCACCATGAAAATGGTAAAAGCAATCATTAAACCAGAACGATTCGAGTTTGTAAAAAAAGCGCTCGAGGAAAAAGGATTTGCCGGTATGACTGTTATGGAGGTTAAGGGCCGGGGAGAGCAGAAAGGCATCACCCTTGAGTACCGGGGCAAAACAATGATCGTTGACATGCTGCCAAAGATCCAGATTGAGATCGTCATCAGGGATGAATACCTCGATGATTTAATTGCAGCCATTGCAGGAGCCGCAAAAACAGGAAAAATTGGCGATGGCAAGATCTTTATCATGCCGGTTGAAAAGGCCATCAGGATACGGACGGGAGAGGTAGAGGGATAAAAAAATTATCAAAACATCAGAAAAGATTCTCAAATTATTTTTCAATGCTCCGGGTGACCTGATTCTCCAGAACTGCTTGTGCCGAAGTAATATAAGTATATGATGAAGTCGATGAATTCTTCAACGTATTCACGACCAGCCGCAACATCATTCACGTCATAGTTCTTCTTCTCAATAAGGCTATGAAAACGGTGCCTGAAATCATGTTCCTGAGTTTTAGGGATAAACCCGATTAGTTCCTCGGAGTTGCCGGTTTCGATTGCTCTCTCCGCATTCGGAATGACCGGGCTCTCATCAAGTCCAGCGGGTTTCAAGCAGGCATATAACGTCCTCTCACCGGCACGGTGGAGCCGTTTCACAGTCTCGAAATACCAGTTGACAGCGATATCCTGCACATCCTTGCCGGCTTTGCGTTCACAGAATGTCTTCTCAAAAAGGTTTTTTAATTTATTCTCGGACTCTTCCGGAATCCAGATCAGGATATAATTTATATTGCCTGTATCCAGTGCCATCTTTGCTGCGTTCATAACCGGTCGGTTTGTTATATCATAATTTGGCGGCATATTCATCTACTCCCTCTGTACCTTTTTTTGATGCAAATCTTACATACCACAATTTTTTTAATTTTCTTTTCCTATCTGGTTCTTCTCATTTTTTTTTAAAAAACCGTTTTGCAATCGCTCGGCACCATGATTTACTATCCGCAAGAAAAATGTCTGTATCACAAGAGATTTCATCTCTTTTTGTTGATGGTAGAGTCCTTATCCAGTTCTGGATAAGATCCTCTGTTATCTCAAAATGAAACTGCAGTCCGGTTGCAGAACCGATGTCAAATGCCTGATTCCTGACATTCTCTCCTACGCAGAGAATCCTCCCGTTAATAGGATTATCGAAGGTCTCACCGTGCATCTGGAATACCTTGAATGTTGAAGGAAATCCGTCCAGTATTCCGGTTCCATTACACCGAATCTCCTTCCAGCCTATTTCCTCGTTGCATGGATACACCTTTCCACCAAAAGCGTTTGCAATCAGTTGTGCGCCAAGGCAGATGCCTAATACGGGCGTGCCTGACTTTACGAATGAACGAATCGATTTTTTTTCTTCAGTAAGATAGGGATAATCCACTTCATCATTTACACTCATCGGCCCACCCATAATCAATAAATGGGTTGCATGGATTTTCGGGATCTCATTGGTTTCAAAAAGTCTGATGTAATCAATGGGAATTTTCCATTGCCTGCAGATTGTTTCGAAATATCCCATCGGTTCTTCTGGCGTGTGCTGGAAGACAATAAGATGCATTTTATCCATTTGATTTCACATTCATTGTGAATTTTTTTTATGTTGGCATTGCAATCATTTGAAAAAATTGTATTAAATATCGTATAATGCCCGTAATTTCTGTTCAATGTGCGGTGAAATATGGTAATGTCCGGGCAAGGTGAATGCACCTGTATCCTGTTTCACAGACTCCTCAATATCCTCATCTGAGATTCCGTGTTGCCGGTGATCCACCATTTCATGGAAGAACACCTTGCCGGCACCATGCACAATCCTGCACAGGCAGCACCGCTCATCATTGGCTCTGATATAATAATATGACGGTCCGATCAGCGATTTGCGATAATTCTGCAACTGTTCTAAGATGAGCTCGTATTCAGGTTCTGATTCATCCGGCATTATGTACCGTGGTAACGGATCCATACCAGAAATTGTTTTTACTTTCGGCATTTCTCAATCCCCCTTTCTCTTCTTTTCCCTACCCAACCTATGCGTGATACTTGCATAGCTCAGGTACGAAGGAAATGTATTTCCATAGTATTAAAATTTTGTCTAAACTAATAACCATTCACAAATTAGCAAGAAAGCAGATTGTTATCTATCATGCGGACAAATATTCTGTGCATTTTATGATCCCGTGGCTCTCGGATAATTTCAAGCACTTCAAGCCAACAGCGGCAATCGCCCTGAATGCCACGCGACACATGAACCAGCTCGAACGAAAAAAGCTCTTCTCTCCTGATATCGAACCAATGAGAACTGCAGAAGGGAGATGGTTTGAAGCGATCATATATGAAATGTTTTTGGATATTTCAAAAAAATCAGACCGGATAAAATTCCTTGCACGGAAAGGGGCTGACGCCCCTAAACCTCAGAAGCTTGCCCAACTCGGGCAGAATGGGATATTCTACTCAAAATATGGTGACATCGTAATCCGGGGCAACGGTCAGGATCTGGCCGAATTTGACCTGCTGCTCGTCACAAGTGATAACAAAGTTGCATTTGCAGAAGTGGTCACATCCCCCTCGGATCTCAAGGAATTCGAGCAGGAGATCCTGTTCAAGAAAAACCTGCTTGGGTACCTTTACAACCAGAAGACCGTGCCGTTTTTGCTCATCTCCTCTTTTGATATATCCAATTATTCGGTAGTACGGCGGCTGGCGAAAGCAAAAGAAAACGCAATAATTTTTACCAGTTCCTGCGAGCAGATTAAAAAACTCGTTAAATACTACCGCCCCCGGATTCTCTATACAAAACCGGAGAACCACCCAAAACTGGTGCTTGCCACTGACCTCGTTTTCAAACAACCGTTCGATTACCGCAAGTTCCATGAAAATGTTAAAAGTGAAATTTTTGCACGCATTACTCACAACGGGCACGTACGGAACCCCCAATCTTCACCCCCCACCGATATGCTTGTAAAAAAGGTTCTATACGGGGCACTCTACCCCAAGGCAATCAAAGAGGTATGCGACTCCTACGGGATGTCCGTCCGGGGCAAACGCATTGAATTTTCAGAATTTTCAAAATTCTATTCCAAGGCAATCATCGCAACAGATCTTCCGGGATATGAACTCATCATTTACCTGCGGTCGCGGCAGAAAAAAGAGTACCTCAAGATGGTGCAGGTAAAAGACGGGCACTTCAAATACGAGCGTCCTACACCATCACGCGTAGGTTTTTTCCTCTGGCTTGAATCCCTCCAGCCAACACTTGGTACCCGGATCACCCTTTCCGTTCTTGAAGCATTTACACAAAAAGAGACCAAAACAAAATAATCAAATCCAAAAATCCTTGTTGACAATCCCGCTAACACATTGCTTTGAATTTTTTTTCTATTGGAACCGGAGTTTCAAAAAATAAAAACCGGAATAAGATCCGGTTCCAGATGTACCAGTTTTTTTAATCGAGCAGTGCACCCATGGCTTCATCGTAGCGTGCCGCCATGACGTACTCGATGCCGGATACTGCCGCTGCATCTTCAGTGAGTGCCATCAGGTCATCACGGGTTATGGTCGACAGCCGGAAGTTCCTGCTGCCTGCCATGATCTGCTGGAGCCCGGTCCGGAATTTCGAGGCATAGGTATAGATACCAACTGCACCCATCGGAATCTCCTTCATGCGCGAGCCATACTTCTCCTTGAGCTCCTCGTAGCATACAAAGATCTCCTCGATGTTGTTGCCGTACTTGGAAACGGTCTTAGGCAGGTCGCCACCCTTGATCCATTTCTCGATATTCTTGCCTACCATGCCGGGGATCATGAGTCCCCTGCCCATGCAGACCGCCCGCACATATGGGCTGCCCATTGCAAGTGCCTTGAAAACTCCGGGTTCATCCGAGAAACCTCCGGCAAATGCAAGGTCCGGTACACGCATACCCTTCTTTGAAAGCTTTTCTGCAAATTCGTATGCGAGCGAATGGATGTAGAACGATGGAATCCCCCATTCATTCATCATCGGCCACGGGCTCATGCCAGTGCCGCCCGGTGCCCCATCAATGGTGAGCAAATCAATCTTTGCTTCGGAACAGTAACGCATCGCCATCGCAAGCTCGACCATGGAGTACGCACCGGTCTTGAGTGTGACGCGCTTAAACCCGATGTCACGGAGGCGGTCAATCTCTTCCATGAACCCTTCTTTTGTTACAAACCCGAGCCGGGAGTGCCGCTCAAACTCCTTGATTGCGCCAGCCTTGAAGGCGGCCTGGTTCTCTTTGACCGTCGGGTCAGGGAGCACGATATAACCGCGCTTCTTGAGCTCGAGTGCACGTTCGAGTGATTTAACCTTGATCTCCCCGCCAATACACTTGGCGCCTTGTCCCCACTTCAGTTCGATCGTGTCCAGGTTGTGTTTGGATGCGACATACTCCGCGGTCCCAAGCCGGGTGTCCTCCACGTTCATCTGGACAAGAATTTCTCCATAACCTTCATGGAATTTTTTGAAAACATCAATCCGGCGATCCATCTCTGGTGACTTTATCACCTTACCTTTGTTGTCGCGCTCGAGCTGCGGATCGATACCGCAGACATTCTCACCGCACACGCAGGTGATACCCGAGATCGCGGCCCCAATGGCGAAGTGCTCCCAGTTGATCCGTGCGATATCTGTTGAACCCAGTGCACCGGTAAAGATCGGGAGGCGCATCTTGACTTTCTTGCTCCACCCGTATTCAGTCTCGGTATTCACGGTTGAGAAGACCGCTGTATCGGGACCGATGTCGGTTCCTTCAGGGAGCCCTTTAGCTCCCACTGCGTACCCCTGAATATTGAGGTGCGAGTAATCAATCGGGTAATTCTTGTCAGCACCTGCGGTGATCTCACCGAACGGGCCGGGATACAGTACCTCCCTGCCCCTGAACGATGAGAGCCAGATCTCGCAGCTGCCTTTGCATCCATCCATGCAGCGGGTACAGATACCGGACATGGGAACAACATCCCGTGACCGGTTCACCGTTCCTGTTGCCTCGTTCGCATTAGGCTGTCGAAGATTCATAATCTACACCAATAGGATTTATTTCTTTTTTTAAGATGATTGAATTTTAGTCTGAGCGACACAATGCCCAAACAGAATAGTTTTATTTTATGTTCGTTAATAAGCGCTTGCTTTCCACCCTATCTTAAAGGTTTCGCTTTTTTCTGATCAATCAAACAAGAAAATGATAAAAAATCCTGATTTTTCATAAAAAAAATGGATAATTGATCAAATTTCTGATCCGTATATCAGATAGCGATCAACTCATACCGGCTGCTGCCCATCCCCATCTTCTCAGCGTACCGGATCTGGCGGTATCCGTCGGTCTCATCCCATATCCCCCGGAATTTATCCTGCCCTTTTTTGTGATGGGTGTGCAGGAGCGAATCAGAAAAGCCCTGCTGTTCGTTGACCAGATCATATGATGCGGCGTCGATTGCCACCGGATCCTTTGAAGCAAGGATGCCGATGTCGGGCACAATCGCTGCATCGCTCCACGGGACACAGTCGCAGTCCGGTGTGATACGGGTGAGGAAGCTGATATACCCGATCCTGCTCTCTTTTCCCTTCACTGCACCGGACGCATACTCTACAAGCCGCTCGATAAATTCTGGGATCTCGGTAACCCAGTCGATATCGATCGCATGTTCGGGGCAGACTGTCATGCACTCAAAACAGCCAATGCAGAGGGACTTGTCAATAGCAGCCTTCTTTTTCACAAGACGGAGTGCACTTTCCGGGCAGGCCGCAACACATTTCCCGCACCCGATACACCGCTCACCGATCGTGTATGGATGGGCTTTGTGCTGGTCGCGCTTACCTTCCGGCGGCGCACATCCCATGGCAAGGTTTTTGATCGCCCCGCCGAAGCCGGAAACAATATGTCCTTTGAAATGGGTCAGTACGATCATGCCGTCTGCCGCAGCAATGTCCCCGGCAATTGCGACACGCTTGAAATGCTTTCCTTTGATGGGGACGTACGAGATATTTTTTCCACAAAGCCCATCGGCAATGATTACAGGAGCTCCCACAACTGCGTAATCGAATCCATGAAGGATCGCTGTTGAGATATGGTCAACTGCATTCGAACGGCTCCCGAGATAGAGCGTATTGGTATCGGTAAGAAATGGCAACGCCCCGCACTCCTTCACTTTCTCAACAACCTGGCGGACAAAAACCGGGCTGATGTAGGAATCATTGCCCAGCTCCCCAAAGTGAAGTTTGATTGCAGTGCGATCATGCCGGAAGATCAGCGAGGCAAAACCTGCACAATCAAAGAGTTTCTTTACCTTGGATACGGTGTTTGAGTTTTCATCCCGCGCCCGCAGGCTGGCAAAATAGACTGGACTGCTCATACCAAACCCCCATTTATGCAATCGTTATCATTGTTCGTATGTAAATCCCTCGCTGGCTTTTTTTAAAAAGAGGACGCAGGGGGTAACGGTTACAATAAATATCTGATATATGAATGATCAGGGGGATGTAGTCTATTTGAGATATTCATCGCGTTTGCGCTTGACCGGTGTGTCCTTTTTCCAGAGCCTGACATCCCGTGCCCGGTCAAAATAGACTTTTGATTCCTGAGGTTTCCCCAGCTCCTTGAGGCACACACCAATATGGTTCCATGCGCTCGCGTTGTTTGCAGATTTTTCGACGACCATATGGAATGTCTGAAGCGCCGCGTCGAGATATTTGTCGTCCCGGTGCATCACTCCGATCTTTTCAAAGGTCTCACCAAGGTCATAGAGCACCTCTATATTATCATGGTCGAGTTCTACAGCCCGGAGGAATGACTTAAGCGCCTCTTCAAATTCGCCCAGCTCACGATAACAGATGCCGCGATCGTTCCAGACATAGGAAAGCTTGTTGTCAATCTCCAGTGCTTTGTCAAATGCCGCTATTGCCTCACGGTATTTTCCCTCCCGCCCGTACAACAGGACACCTTCTTTATAATATGAGGATGCCCTGCCCAGAATCCGGTCGAGCAGTCCCCCACCGGATTGTGCGGGACCTGTTTTTGCCTGAACCTCAGTTGGTTCTTTTGCAGCCTCGGGCATTTCATCAGGAAGCGGGACATCCTTGACTGTGGCGGTGATATCTTTTATCGATGATACAGAAGCGATAAAATTACCCCTGCTGTCATAGAACGGCATCGCCTTCATCCAGAGCGTCCATGACTTGCCATCAGATTTCATCCCTTTCGTTACTCCAACGACAGGACCGTCTTTCTCCCTGCTGACAATAAAATACCTGTTTTTTTGAATGACCTCGTCCTTTTCAAAGACAAGATCAATGAGCATCCTCTGCTTTTTACCAAAGAAAGGCTCGGCATAGGCAAAACTTCCTTTTTTAATCATCGATGATGCCGGAACGCCCGTGATCTGTGTCATTGCCTCGTTCCATGCGATCACCTTGCCATCACGGTCGATCGCAAAACTCGGGTCGGAAGAAAAATTAAGCGTATTGATAAGGATAATCTGGGAGGTTCCTGTAGAACGCCAGGCAAGCCGTCCATCAACCACCTCGTAAATCCTGTCCAGTATCGTGCGCATTTCCAGAGCCGGGTTCTCCCCTTTTTTAATGTAGAAATCAGCCCCGTTGTTGAGGGCTTCGATTGCTGTATGCTCGCCTCCGACACCCGTAAAGATGATTACCGGAGTTGTATCCCCGCGGGAACGGATGATCTTGAGAAATGCAATCCCATCAATTTCCGGCATGTGATAGTCAAGGATGATTGCATCATACTTATTTGAAGAAAGGGAACTGAGCCCCTCATGTGCAGTGTGTGCGGTACGGACAGAAACACCACCTATCCGTGAAAAATATTCCTGCATGGCTTCCAAGAGCGCGGGTTCATCATCAACGATAAGGACGGAGAGCATACGACTGGTTCCTTATGGGGCCTCGCGGAATGTCACGGGGATGTGACCACCGGGTCACCCGGTTTTTCTTACTAGTGCTATAGGGTCAATGTAATATTTGATAGTTGAGTTTTAAGTGAGAAAATTTCTTGTGACTGCCTGCATTCCTGTTTGAATGCCCATGCCCAATTACACACTCTCACGTTTACGTTGAAACAACCGGTTCTTATTCATCCTGATAATTCCCTGTGCCCTCTCAAAAGCCTGGCGGGATTCCTCATCATGCCCGATCTCCTTGATGCAGACACCAAGATGGTTCCAGGCATTGGCATTGTTGGGGTTGATATCAGTGACCAATTCAAACGCGAGGATTGCTTTTTCAAAGATCTTCGTTTCACGGCGCATGATCCCGATTGTTTCAAGGATCTCCCCGTAATCATACACGAACTCCTCTTCGCGGGGAGATAATTCAAGCGCCCGCTCGAAGCTCTTTTGCGCATCATCGAATTTTCCCATCTCTTTTAAACAGAGGCCGCGATCGTTCCAGACATAAGCAAGGTTCGGATCGATCTCGATAGCCCGGTCAAAGCACCGTATCGCTTCTTCGTAATTCCCTTCACGGTAATAGAGCCGTACGCCTTGTTTGTAAGAAGATTTTGCCTTACCGGTTATCCGATCGAGAAAACCCGCAGGAGCAGATTCCTTTTCTTTGGAATCTGGTTCGGCAGATGGCCCCGTAACCGGTGTCGCCGCAGGAACGCCCCTCATACTCGCACCTGTAAAGTCTGTGATATCGCGGATCGAACTTGCCGCCCCAATAAAAACCCCCTTTCCATCAAAGAGCGGTTTTGCCCTCATCCAGAATACCTGTTCCCTGCCACCGGGTTTTGCAACTCTGGTCCATGCAACAATCGCTCCTTCTTCACGGGATATTATAGTATAATTATGTGCAGAAAGTTCCTCATCCGGTGCGAAGACCAGGTCAATAAGCAGCGGAGCTTTTTTTCCCAGAAATGACATAGCATACTCATGACCTCCCTTGCCGACCATCGTTTCGGCGAAAATGCCGCTCAATTCTTCCATTGCATGGTTCCAGCCGATAACTTTGCCTTCCCGGTCGATTGCAAACGTTGCCTCTTTTGAAAAACTCATCACATCGGCGATAATCCGTTGTGAAGTCCCCAATGATCTGCCGACAGACCTTCTTTCCTTTGCCTGGTGGATCATGTGCGCGAGCTCGCGGAACTGTGTCCTTGGATCGTCGCCTTTCTTTAAAAAGAAGTCTGCACCGTTATTGAGCGCTTCAATAGCCGCGTTCTCACGTCCAACTCCGGTGAAGATGATGATCGGGGTTGTATTCCCCTTTGCCCGAAGGTACTTTAAAAAATCAATCCCATTAAGTTCAGGCATATAATAGTCAAGAACGATCGCGTCATACTCCTTTTTTATTACTCTCTCCAGTGCTTCCTTCGTGGACGTGACCGTCTCGACTTTCATATCCCCGGGCTGTTCCAGAAAGTACCGGACAAGGTCGAGGATATCAGGTTCGTCATCAATGACAAGAACTGAGAGCATGGGGTACCTGGAGTCGCACATTACCTACGATGTATTGGTAATAAAAAGGTTTTGGGGTTATTCCCGTTTCCCCAGCTCGTGGTCAAGGCAAAAGAGGTGCCCCGGTATATCGCCGATTGTCTTTATCGTCCCAACTATCTCGTTTGCGTGCTCCTCTTCTTCCACCTGCTCTTTCACAAACCATTGGAGCATTTCAAATGTGGCATGGTCTTTTTCTTTTATCGCAAGCTCTACGAGTGCATTGATCATACCGGTGACCTTCTGTTCATGGGCATATACTTCTTCGAAGACTTTTCCGGCTGATGCCCACTTTGTTTTGGGCGCTTCAAGGGCAAGCAGGTTCGCTTTTCCGCCACGGGCAATCACATAATCATAAATTTTGAGAGCATGGGCCTGTTCTTCCTTTGCCTGGATACGCATCCACTTGGCAAATCCCTTCATATTGCCGGTTTCAAAAAATGCTGACATCCCGAGATACAGGTATGCCGAGTACAGTTCGCGGTTGACCTGTTTGTTGAGGGCGTCTTCCATCGTCTTGCTTAACATCTTTTTTCCTCCATAACTAACGACAGTGTTATTTTGTTCTCTCTTAATGCTTTCGAACACGGCGGAAAAATGAACGAGTGGTATCCAACATTTTAAGGTATTTTTACCTTGATGTGATTGATTACCCTTCAAAAAAAGGTACCGGATAACCAGCCAAACCCGGTCAATGAGGTTTTTCCTTTATCCTGTCGCTGGTTGTAACATATCTCAAACATCCGGCTCTTTCGTTCGTCCTCGTACTATGCAGGATAAGACTCATTTTTTCTTTCCGGACCGGGAAAGTGATTTGAGGCAGGAACCAAGCACTGATGTGTGTTTTGGGCGGAAGACCCCTTCACTCACGTACCGAATATCCTCGATCGAAAAAAAAGCATGCGGCGTATAGTGTTGGATATGCCCGATTACATGCGGAAGATCGGTACGGTTGACCAGTGTCAGGATCATATTCACCGTCCCTCGTGAGCCGGTCGCATCAAGGCATGTGACGCCATAGTCTGATGATGTGAGAAATTCCATGAGGTCGCTTGTGGATTCCCCGGTTGTTACTATCCGGACGATCACCATGCCAATCGAGAGCTTCTCTTCAATAACGAGCCCGACATAGGTGCCCATGGCAAAGCCGAATGCAAATGCAAAGAAGTTGGCAATGTTGGAAAGGTCGCTCATCACGACTTCCACGGCAAGCAACCAGATTACGATCTCGAAGAACGCGATGATCGGGGCGAGGTACTTGATACCCTTGGAGATGTAGATAACCCGGATTGTCTCCATGCTCACATCGCCAATCCGGGCGATGAAAATCATGAGAGGGAGGATCACCCATGAATAGAGTTCGGGACTGATGATGAAAAACGACAGGATTTACGCCCCATGCACTTATCGGACAAATTTTAGCTTGTTGAAGCTGTATCAAATGTGCTGCGTATTCCTATATCAACTTTTTAATGGAGAGGAGAGAGAAAAAGGAGAAATAAAATGTTTTTTTTAAAAAGCATCAGGAGTACTTTTGCGGATCGGCGTCGAACTTCTTCTTGCACCCCGGGGCACAGAAGTAGTACTTCTTTCCCTTGTAATCGCTGGTGAATTTTGCCGTCTTTTCGTCAACCGTCATCTTGCAGATCGGATCGATTGCCATAGTTATTCCACCTCAGTTTCTTCCTTGCTTTGCCGGAGGTATATACCTTTTGAGCAACAGCGAGAGCGAAACAACGGTAACCGAACTTGCCGCCATCGCCGCCGCCGCGAGCTCGGGCGAGAATGTGATCCCAAAGAACGGGTACAGTACGCCTGCACCGACCGGGATCAACGCGGTGTTGTAGGCAAATGCCCAGAAAATGTTACCCCGGATCCTGCCCATAACCTTCTTAGAAAGCTGGATGGCCGCTACTGCGTCGAGCAGGTCATCTTTAATCAGCACGATGTCCCCGCTCTCAATCGCAACATCTGTCCCGCTCCCGATCGCAATCCCCACGTCAGCCTGTGCGAGCGCCGGGGCATCGTTGATCCCGTCCCCGACAAAGGCGACGGCCTTCCCCTGCTGCTGGAGAGTTTTTACCATCGCTGCCTTTGCGTCGGGGAGCACTTCAGCGATCACCTGCGTGATCCCGGCCTGCCGTGCGACCGCATCCGCCGTACGCCGGTTGTCACCGGTGACCATGACAACGGCAATGCCCATAGCGTTCAGCTGGCTGACCGCGGTCTTCGAGCTTTCTTTGAGCGTGTCGGCGATTGCGATTATACCGGCAAACTGGCCGCCGGTTACCACCAGTACCGCGGTCTTCCCATCTTTTTCAAAACCGGCGATCCGGGCTTCGACATCCGCGGGGATTGCAACAGCGTTCTCCTGCAGGAGAGTCCGGTTCCCAACCAGCACCGCTTCGGCAAGTACCGTTGCCGCTACCCCCTTACCACCGAACGTGGTGAAATGCTCCGCAGGCTCGCTCTTTGCACCCATCTTTTCCGCCTTCCTCACAACAGCCTGCGCCAGCGGGTGGGCCGAGTTCTTCTCGACAGCCGCGGCGAACGAGAGGAGGGTCTCTTCGGTGATTCCGGACGGGACAAGGTCGGTCACTTCCGGTTTTCCCCGCGTCAGTGTGCCGGTTTTGTCCACGGCGACGGTTGTGACCTTCTCTGCGATCTCGAGCGCCTCGCCGTTCCGGATCAGGATACCCAGCTCCGCCCCGCGCCCGACACCCACCGTCACAGCTGTCGGCGTCGCAAGCCCAAGCGCGCACGGGCATGCGACGACGAGGACGGAGATGAGCGCCGTCAGCGCAAAGAGCAGCGTGCTATGGAATACGAGATACCAGGCCGCAAACGATGCAAACGCAATCACAAGGACAACGGGGATGAAATACGTAACCGCCACGTCCGCGATTCGCTGGACGGGAGGTTTACTCCCCTGTGCCTCCTCCACGAGCCGGATGATCTGGGCAAGAACCGTCTCTTTCCCGACCTTTGTTGCTTTGACCGAGAGGACGCCGTTCTGGCTGATGGTGCCGGCAACGACCCGGCTCCCCTTCGCCTTCAGGGGCGGGACCGGCTCGCCGGTGATCATCGCCTCGTCCACGTAGCTCTCGCCGGCAACCACCTCGCCATCAACCGGGATTTTTTTGCCCGGCTTCACGATCACGATATCCCCGACGGAAACATCTTCAACCGGGATCTCGGACTCGTTCCCGTCGCGGATGATGATCGCGGTCTTTGGCTTGAGCCCGATTAATTTTTTGATCGCGTCCGAAGTCCTCCCCTTTGCCCGGGCTTCGAGATATCGCCCGAGCATGAGGAACGATGCGAGCATGATCGCAGTGTCGTAGAACATGAACTCATGGGTGAGGATTATTGAAAACGTACCCATCACCGATGCAACAAACGAAACGCCGATTCCCATCGCGTACATAACATCCATGTTCAGCGTCCTGTGGGAGAGCGCGATCCACGCGGCCCGGAAGATGGGGTACGAGACGTAGACGAAGACCGGAGTTGCCACAATGAGCATCACATAGGCCAGCGTGTGCATGGGAACCGGAAGCGGCACCCACATGGCAAGCATCAGCGGGATGGAGACGGCAAACCCGATCGAGAACCGGAGGAACTTGTCGCGGAGATCTTTTTCCCGGATCTTCTTCTCCGCTTCCTCGCTCACTTCCTCAGAGAGCCCGATGTACTGGTAACCGGCATCCACGATCGCCTTTTTCATATCCGTAAGCGCCGTGATACTCTCGTTGTACGTCACGTATGCCTTCTCAGTCCCAAGGTTGACCGTTGCACCTGACACGCCAGGAAGGGCCCGCAGCGCTGCCTCGATCGTCTCGACACAGGTGGCGCACATCATGCCGCCGACCTTGATCGTCGCCTGCCGGTTGATGATATCGTAACCGGCATCTTTTACCGCTTTTTCGAGATCTGACAACTTTACGGTCGCAGGATCGAATTCGACATGGGCCGTGTCGGTGCCAAAGTTTACCTGCGCCTTTTCGACATTCTTCAGTTGCGAGAGGGATTCCTCAATATTCACCGCACAGGTCGCGCAGTGCATGCCGGAAATTTTTATCTCGGCTTTTTTCTTTTCGGTTTCGGGCATGGGTTCCTCCGGGCAGGTTATCCCATGATGTGGATTATCCTGCTGATTGTACTAAAGGATTGTGAAGGATCACACTATCCTTCCTGTCCGGGCGGTTACGATCGTTTTTTTTTCCATACGTAAAAGTCCGGCCACAGGAATAAACAGGAGGACGCATAATCCTGTACAGGAGATTCACCGTGCCATGAAAATCCTCGCAATCCACGGGAGCCCCCGGACTATCCGCAGTACCACGCGAAGACTTGCCGTGTGGGTGCTGGAAGGAGCACGGGAAGCCGGGGCGGAAACGGAGATGGTCGACCTCTGCGATTACCGGGTCACACCCTGCACGGACTGCGAGGGCTGCAGGATGACCGGTACCTGCGTGTATGACGACGATGTCCCGGCACTTGTCGCACGCATGAAGGAAGCAGACGGGATCGTTTTCGGTTCACCGGTCTATATTGACAACGTCACCGGCCAGATAAAGATCTTTTTCGACAGGCTGGCGGATGCGATCCACTACCAGATACTGACGGGGAAATACGGGTGCGCCGTTGCTGTCACCGAGGAATCGGGTGGCGATGAGGTTGTCGCGTACCTGAACCATGTGCTGAACTACCTTGGTGTTATTTCGGTTGGCGGAATCGGCATCGCAACGCGGGGAAAAGACGGGGTGATCGATCGTGCGGAACCGGAGGCCCGGGCGCTGGGGAAGAAACTTGCCGGCGCGATCCGGCATGGTTTTTCAGATCCAAAGCAGGAAACAGAAATTACCGGCAACCGGGCATATTTCAAAAGCATCGTGGATGCGAACCGCGACTTCCGGACCGTGGAATACGAGGACTGGGAAAAAAAGGGATGGCTGGACTGACTGGCACAGGTCCTGCGGCAGCAGTATACTGGAAAGATAGTACTCCTGCCTCGGATTAGTCTTCCTTTCCTGGTTCGGATGGAGGCGTAGTTACAACTTTCCGGTAAAAGCCGGCAACGCAGGCGATGATCAACACGGCCAGCAGGACTGCGCTGAAAATATTTTCCGCTACATTCGTGCTGATAGCTATATTCATGTGGGCCATGTCGTTGACTGCACCGATGAGCAGGGCAACAACCAAAAACAAAATTCCACCGGTGATGATGCCAAGGATAATCGCAGCTGCAACGCGGAGCGGATCTGATTTTCCAGTCATGTGAAATTCTCTAAAGCATGGTGAACCTTATTCATATAAAAACCCCGGGCCCGATCCCTGCGGGTGTAAGTGTACGGAAGTGTCCCATTCCCAATACTGAAACTTCTCTGTTTTTCTCTGGATGCCGGTCCTTTACATCACAACAAGAAACACCGCGTATACCGCAACCTGCAGTATCGTGAGCGGGATGCCAACACGTGCAAATTCCCAAAACGTGAGCGTCTCCCCCTGCTTCTCGGCATTCTGGATGATGATGACGTTGCTTGCAGCCCCAAGAATGGTAAGGTTGCCGGCAATCGTACTCCCTGCACCGAGTGCCATGAGCTGCGCAGTTGTCCCGCCTGCCTGCATAATCATGGGCTCAAAGAGGGCAACAAAAGGGACGTTGGAAACAAACTGGCTGATGACGACACTCGATGCAAGGATCAGCGGAACCGATGATACGGCA
>Ga0268281_1000529_pt1 | contig 27853 bp, 31 predicted proteins | sample saktaG_10_FD_190134 | JGI IMG/M metagenome (GOLD analysis project Ga0268281, IMG submission 190134) | Saline water microbial communities from Sakinaw Lake, British Columbia, Canada - sak_2011_5_24_50m | ecosystem: Environmental > Aquatic > Non-marine Saline and Alkaline > Saline ...
TCGGATTTCGTGCTTCGGATTTCGAATTTACAAAAAATTGATTAAGCTAATAATCTTTAAATTACAACAAGTTATCTCTTTAAATGACTTAGTCCTGTATTAAGCAGGTCTTCCCTTGCAATTTAAAATCTCACACTGTATACTTGCCGGATTGAAATTTAGCAATGGAGAAACAGCTAATGAATAAATTCTTGAAATTCATGATTATATTTACAGTATTAACAATAATGAGCGGTGGCATCTGGTTTTTCTTAACCTGGTACGAGAGTGAAAAACCGGAGGTAGCGGTAGGTGAATCTTTCAATCTCATAGGGCAGAAAAAAACTGTAGATATTACCTGTACAGACAAAAAAAGTGGATTAAGGTATATTACCGTGTCAATTACCCAGGATGGAAAACAGCGCATCCTCGATACCGTCGATTTCACTCAGAAAGGAATAGCTGAACACACACTGACTGTTGAAATAGACTCCAAGAAACTTAACCTTCATGACGGAACAGCCATATTTGAGGTGTCAGCGGTTGACCATTCCCTCCGGAAAAATATGAAAAGTATGTCTGTCGATGTAAACATCGACACGACACCACCTCAAATATACCCGATAAGCTCTTCTCATAATATTAACCCGGGCGGTTCCTGCATTACCATCTACAGAGTATCTGAAGAGATTTCAAAAAGTTATGTCTATGTTGATAATGACCATTTTCCGACATATCCGATTACACTTTCAGGTAAGTCATGTTACATTTGTTATTTAGCAATTCCCGTGGATGCTAAAAAGAAAGGCACAAAGATCGGGATCATCGCTGAAGATAAGGCAGGAAACATTTCGACAGGCTCAATTCCTTTTTATCTCAGGAACAAAGAATTTCGCGCAGACAACATGAATATCAGCCAGAGTTTCCTGGAAAGAAAAATCCCTGAATTCCAGCAGATTGACGACAATTTAAAGGGATCCACTCTATTGGGATCCTTTATCTATATTAATGAAAAGTTAAGAGCAGAGAATATTGAAACCATTCAATCTATCTGTCGAAAAACGGAAGGAAAGCAACTATGGCAAGGAGTCTTTCTCAGGATGAAGAATGCTGCAAACATGGCAAAGTTTGGTGATAGAAGGACCTATTATTACAAGGGTAAAAAGATAAGTAAAAGTGTTCATCTTGGAGTAGATCTCGCTTCCACAAAGAATGCCCTCATTGAAGCATCCAACAGCGGTATTGTTGCTTTCTGCGGTTATCTGGGAATTTATGGAAACAGTATCATTATCGATCACGGCCTGGGATTATTCAGTTTTTACGCTCATCTTGGAATGATAAATGTCAAGAAAGGCCAAAAAATTGAAAAAGGGCAACCTGTAGGACGGAGCGGTATGTCGGGACTCGCAGGGGGTGATCACCTCCATTTCGGTATTTTTGTTGGCAAAAAATTCGTGGATCCTCAGGAATGGTGGGACCCTCACTGGATAAGGGATAATTTGGAAAGAAAACTCGACAAGGCAAAACAGGAGTGAGGGACAAGGACAAAGGATCAAGGTTAAAGGATTAAGACACTACTTGACCCCAATTCCTTAATCCTTAATCTTTTGTCCTTGATTTAATTCAAAATTAAACATTCAAAATTCAAAATTGTCTTTATATCCTTGTACCTTGTTCCTTGCACCTTGATCCTTAATCCCGTTTTATATCCCTGTGATTTAAGTTTACGTGATAATCTCTATCTGTAAAATATTTGGACAATTGATTGAGAATTACTACAGAGCGATGTCTCCCCCCGGTACATCCAATACCAACATTGAGATATGTTTTCCCTTCTTTTTCATAAAGGGGTGTCAAAAATGCGACCAGATTAAACAGTACATCAATAAATTGCTTGCTCTCATCCCATCTCAGCACATAGTCTTCAACTTCTTTGTCATTACCACTGAGATCGCTTAGATCCTTTATGAAGTAAGGGTTCGGAAGGAATCTGACATCCAGCACAATATCTGCATCAGGGGGTAATCCATAACGATATCCAAAAGAGGTTAGATTAACAACAAGCCTTTTACCGGAAGAAGGGGAAAGATAGTATCGCTGAATAAGATTCTTTAATTCATGAACATTATAGCGGGATGTATCAATAACATTATCTGCCATCTGTTTCAAATTGCTTAATTTGTCCCGTTCAAGCTTAATACTGTCAAGGACTGTTCTTTTCTCTGAAAGAGGGTGGGCTCTCCTTGTTTCGCTGAACCTCTGCAAAAGAGAGTCGTCACTCGCCTCAAGAAATAATATTTCAATATTGTACCCTTCCGCTTTTAAACCTGAAATAATTTCCGTATGTTTCTCAAGAAATTGTTTCCCTCTGATATCCATTACAAGGGCTATTTTTGAAATTTCACTTGCCGTTCCAGACTGCATTTCTAAAAGCTTCGGCAAAAGCATGACAGGCAAGTTATCTACACAAAAAAAGCCGATATCTTCCAGTGCCCTGAGTGCCGTGCTTTTACCTGAACCTGAAAGGCCGGTTATTATAGCGATCCGGACATTTCTCATAGCTTACCAAGACCTCTTGCTTCCACGTTTGATCTTATCAAAAACCCTTTCCTTCAAGTCTGTTGAGGCCCTGTAATTTTCCCTTTTCAGGATATCATTTCTTGCCACAATTTCTACAATCGTCGCCATGTTGCCACCGGACCGGACAGGGACTCTAATCAGAGGTATCTTAACCCCCATAATGGTACGAAACTGCTCTTCAGATTCTATCCTGTCGAATTCCAATCCATCTTTCCATTTTACAAATTCAACCATTATATTGATATCTGCATCATCACTGACAGAGGCCACGCCAAATAAGCTTTTCACATTAATAACACCAAGTCCCCTGATTTCCATGAAATATTTTGTAAGCTCTATACAGTGTCCTGACAGTTCGTCACCATTTTTTTTGTGTATTTCTATAACGTCATCGGCAATCAGCTTATGACCTCTTGTAACCAATTCCAGTCCACATTCGCTTTTGCCTATTCCGCTCTCCCCGGCTATAATAACCCCTACACCGAATACTTCAACGAATACACCATTGATCACAACTATATGATCCAATTTCTCCCTCAACAGGCCGATAATACGACTTTCCAGGGTAAAAACATTGTAATCTGATGTAACAAGAGGAACTGACTCTTTTTCGGAATATTCTACAAGAAAATCAGGTATAAATGATGCGGTTGAACATATAATAAGAGGGATGCTCAAAGACAGGACATTGTCAAGTATCTCTTGACATATGTGCGGTGAGACTGTGGATAGCCAGGACAATTCCTCCTGACCTATAATAAGAATTCCTTCTGGTCTTAGTTGTTCTTGAAAATACTTGCTCTCCTTATTGCAGATCTGAACGGAGAGATTTTTTAGTTCTTTATTGATTCCGGATGTTCCTGCAATCAGTTTAAGATCCAACCTCTCCTTACCATATTCAATTAAGTCTTTAATGGTAAGAGAACTCATGCAAATCACACTTCTTGTGGCCTGTGATCAAGAGAGCTTAAATATATGCTTTATCCTTTTTATCGATCAGACTATATATTTCATCTGACGTCTTTGCTTCCATAAGTTCTTTTCTGAAAACATCCTCTTTTAACATCCGGGATATTTTTGCAAGTGCCTTCAAATGCTGACCGGCTGAATTCTCAGGGGCCATCAACAGAAAAAAGATATGAACAGGCTTCCCGTCCAGTGAATCAAAATCAATTCCTTCTACTGTTCTTCCAAAAGAAACAATAAGATTTTCGAGGCCAGGCAGCTTACCATGGGGTATGGCAATTCCATCACCTATGCCCGTACTTCCGAGTTTTTCCCTGTCCAGCAATACTTCAACCATAGCATCGCAATTCACTGTAACATCGCCCTGCAAAAAAACCTCTGATAATTCGAGGAGGACTTCTTTTTTTGTCTTTGATTTTAACTCCTCGATTATAAATTCTTTTTTGATCAAATCGGTAATATCCATAATTAATATACCTCGATCTTCAATTTTTCGGTTCGATCAGGACATAATTACCATCATCACGCCTGTAAATTACATTCATCCTTTCGGAAGACGAATCTCTGTAGATTACGAATCGGTTCCTTGTTTCTTCAATCTCCATAATCGCATCATCAACAGACATGGGCTTCAACGCAACCTTCCTTACTTCTACTATAGTTGGTTGAAATTCATCTTCTTCATAGCTTTCTGACGGTAGCTCGTCCATGGTTACCATCTCATTTATTGAAGCATTTTCCTTATGGTTTCTTGTTTTTTCTTTATGCTTCTTTAATTGACGCTCTATTTTGTCTATAACATTATCAATGGCAACGATCATTTCTTTGGCCTCTTCTTTGCCGTTAAGATTTAACCCCTTGCCTGATAGATTTATTTCTGCCACATTTCTGAATTTCTCTACAGAAAGTATGACGCGTGTCTCTGTCGGCTTATCTACATACTTATCAAGCTTGAGTAGCCTTTTATTTACATGTTCTTTCAACCAATCTTCCGTTTCAGTATTCCGAAAGGTCAAAGAAATTTGCATAATCGCTCCTCCTCATTCGTTAATTACATCTTTACTCGAGGTTTATTACAAATATAGCCGACAAGTTACACCGTTATCGCCAGCTGATTTGAGATGCTAAAGGTCGCACTTATATTTAAGTCAACCAAAAAAGTCAATCAATATTTCTGCTTGATTAAAAGTATTTTTTCCTCTTGGAAGAAGGAAGAATACTCATCATTCCCCTGTACTTCGCCACCGTTCTCCTGGCAATAGAAATGCCTGATTCTCGTAGAATATCAACAAGTTGGCTGTCGTTGTATGGCCTTTTGGGATCCTCTTCACTAACAATCTTCTTTATTCTCTCCTTTACACTTTCAGAAGCAATGGAATCACCAGTAGTTCTGTTTATCCCGCTATTGAAAAAATACTTCAATTCGAAAATCCCTCTCGGTGTATGCATATACTTGTTCGTTGTAACACGGCTTATGGTTGATTCATGCATTTCAACATCATCAGCAATATCCTTCAAGATCATTGGTTTTAAATAATTAATTCCTTCGTCGAAGAACTCCCGTTGAAACTTTATAAGGCTTTCCGTTACCCTGTAAATCGTCTTCTGTCTTTGCTGTATGCTTTTTATTAACCACGTTGCTGACTGTAATCTTTCCTTGATGTAATCTGTGCACTGTTTCAAATCGGAACTATCAGCCGCATCACCAAGAATTTCCTTGTATAGATTGCTTACTCTCAGTCGGGGCAAACCATCATCATTAAGAACAATTCTATATTCGTCTCCTGCCTTAAAGACGTACACATCGGGAATAATGTATTGTGCTCTTTCTTCATTATAAATGCGCCCGGGTTTGGGATCCAGCTTGTTAATTATCCAAACGGCTTCCAGAACATCGGAAATTGGAACCTTCTGCTTTTTTGCAATATTATTGTAGTTCTTTGTTTCAAGATCTTTCAGATGTTCCCTGATAATTGTTTCCAACAGGGTATTCTGTGCGGCTATAGATTTAACCTGATTCAAAAGGCATTCTTTCAAGTCTCTCGAGGCAACGCCGGAAGGATCAAATTCCTGCACTCTTTTCAGCACTTTCTCAACAAAATTGATGTCTACATTTTCGATAGACGCAACCTCTTCCAAAGCAGCCACCAGGTACCCGTTGCCGTCAAGATTACCGATAAGCTGTTCACCAACTCTTTTTTCCGTCTCCGTTAAACGTAACATGTTCAACTGCCACAAAAGATGATCTGTCAAAGAACCTTGTTTCGTTAAGATATTCTCAATGGAGGGTGTCTCCACATAATCTCGAGAATACGTAACTCCCATAGGCCCATAATCCTCAAGATAGCTATCCCAATCGAAATCTTCCCTGCCATCGCCTTCACCGGTAACTTCCTTTGTTCCTGCCTGAACCTTTGAGGAGTCAATTTCGGTGACGGTTTCAACCTCTGAATCGTCATCGAAAGGCGTTTCTTCGAGGAGAGGATTTTCCTCTAATTCCTCATTGATAGCATCAACAAGTTCGATTCTCGACAGTTGCAGAAGTTTAATCGCCTGTTGTAACTGAGGCGTCATAATCAACTGCTGGGTCAATTTCAATGTCTGTCTAAGGTCTAACACCATTTTTCTTGTATTTGACTAATAAGTATAATGTTCTATCAAAACTTTGCCTATATCTCATGAAGACAATTCATAAATCAAAATTTTCTCCAAGATAAAATTTCTTTGCCACCTCGCTATTGGCTATATCCTCGGGATTACCTTCCACAAGAATGGAACCTTCATTAAGGATATATGCCCTGTCACAAACTGTAAGAGTTTCTCTTACATTGTGATCAGAAATCACAACACCGATACCCTTTGATTTAAGCTTCAAAATAATTTTTTGTATATCGGCAACTGCAAGGGGATCTATTCCTGCAAAGGGTTCGTCGAGAAGTATATAATGAGGAGACGTAACAAGGGCTCTTGTAATTTCAACTCTCCTTCTCTCCCCTCCTGAAAGGGAATATGCTTTGTTCTTGGCAAGATGTGAAAGATCCAGTTCTCCCAAAAGTTCATGTAGTCTCTCTTTTTGTTCCTTTTTATCTATATCCTGTGTCTCTAAAATAGCCATTATATTTTCTTCCACGGTTAGCTTTCTGAATATTGATGGCTCCTGGGGAAGGTAATTAATACCCCTCCTGGCCCTCATATACATGGGATATAAACTGATATCTTCTTCATTTAGCAGTATACTTCCTTCATCAGGTCTTATCAATCCTACTATGATATAAAATGTTGTTGTTTTTCCGGCACCATTGGGACCCAAAAGGCCTACTACTTCCCCTCTATTGATCACCAGATCAACCTTATTTACAACCCGTCTTCCGTTGTAAGTTTTTACTAAATCCTCAGCTAACAGCTTACCCATTATTAATTCTTAATTTTAAATTCTTAATTTTTAATTAAAAAGACACAACATTGATGACTTCGTAAAAAGTCATAAACCAAGTCATTGCGAGAAGCGTAGCGACGAAGCAATCTAACAAATACAGGAAGTTATAAAGTACGAGATTGCTTCGCTTCGCTCGCAATGACACCTTTTTTGACTTTTTACGAAACCGTCAACATTATTTTATTTTTTTTCTTCGGGATAAATTGTAGCAGTAACCCTTTTGGTTGAAGAACTTTCAACAACACCTCTGTTTTCTTTCAGAAAAAATATGATCCTGTCGCCTTTGATAATATTATTTCCTTCTTTCATTACGGGATTGCCTGTAACAACTACTTTTTGTTCATCGTTGTAAAAAAATGCACTGTCACCGGTTACAACTTTTTCTTTCTGTTTTATGATCACATTTCCCCTTGCCTCTATCTTTTCTATATCTCCTGTGGCTGTACCCGTATTTACATTCTCGTCGTTTTGTTTCGTTTTCATTCCTTTATTTTTGTAATGAAGAAAAAATTCATCTGAATTGATTACGGCATCTTCCTGTGTAACCACAACATTGCCGGAAAAAACGGCAACTCTTTTATCCGGATAAACATCAAAACGATCGGACACAATTTGTGTCGGTTTATCACTATCCGATATAACTACAGCCATACCACTGGCAAACGGCATAATCATTAATGCTACGAGCAGTATAATGGAATATGTTTTTTTCATCACTCAATATAATGTCTTACGGGTTTATGTTAAAATCGTTAATGAGGGCTCTAACGTTAGATAAAAGAGTCAATCTTTTTGTTTTCAGTACAAGCGACAGGCCAACTCCTGTTATCCTTATACGAGGGTTTTCCATTGTGACGCTGCTTTCTGTGTACACCCTTTTTTCAGAATAGGAATAATTGAGATAATCTGTCGTAAATCGATCCCCATTATCAGAAATAATCTCAACATTTCCGTAAACATCAATATTTTTGGAATCCGTGTGGAAACGTCCCTCCGTACCCGTCATCAAAAAGGTTCTTCCGTCAGATGTAACAAGCCTTACTCTTACATTTTCCAATAAAGCTAAATTTTTCTTCTTTTCATATTTTGCCGAATCTGCATCGATCTCCCATGTTGATTCCGGGTCTCCCACTTCCGTATAATGAAAATCTCTGATATAAAGGTCAGCCTTATCTGATAAGATCTTTAATACACCTTCCCGACCCTTCTTCTTCATCCCACTATGAATAAATAAAGAGGAAACAATGATTATTAATAATAGCCCAATAATGATTCCTTTTCTTTTCATTCAGTTTTATAATAACTTAAATCGATCGGATTTTAGCAAAAAATATACCACCTCCTGGCCTACATGTAAAGTTGAAACAATATGCATAGTTATTACAATATGTTAACCAAGCTCATATCGGGAAATAACATCATCCCATTTTTCCTGAACTTTGAGAATGATCTCACAGAGTTCTCTTACCGCTCCCTGACCACCCTTCCCTTCTGTAGTATAATCAGCTGTTTCCTTTGCATGTTCAGAGGCATCGGCAACGGCAACGGAAAATCCCACTCTTTTAAATACGGGAATATCAACAATATCATCTCCCACATAAGCAACTCTTTTGCCTGAAATTTCTTTCCTGTGTAATATCTCTTCCAGAATCTTAACTTTGTCTCTCGCACCCTGATATACTTCCCTGATTCCAAGTTCCCGGGCGCGGTATTCCACCACTTTTGATGTCCTCCCAGTAATTAGAATAACTTCGATACCTGTCTTGATGAGCATTTTCAGACCATGGCCATCCCTTACGTTAAAATGCTTTGTTTCATTTCCCAGATCATCTATAATTATTTTTCCATCCGTTAACACGCCATCGACATCCATAATCAACAGAGAAACAGGTTCAATTTTCTTCACCAGTTCTTCATCAAGCAACTTATTCATACTTCACCTTTTCATGCTTCACCTTTCTCATTATTTGATATCCGGACTTTATCATTTAACATTTTTAACGATTTCATCGATTTCCTTCAGCATACAGAGAAGCTCAGGAAGCGAATTCAAATAAAGGGAATTGGGACCATCACAGAGCGCACATTCAGGGTTGGGGTGCACCTCCAAAAATAACCCATCGATACCGACAGCTGTAGCTGCACGCGACAAATAGACTGCCATGTCTCTGTTACCGCCTGACGCATTTCCAGCTCCGCCAGGAAGCTGGACACTATGTGTGGCATCAAAAATTACGGGGTATCCCATCTTCCTCATTATGGGAATTGAACACATATCAACAACAAGATTATTATAGCCGAAGCTTACACCCCTTTCTGTAATCATTACATTTTCGTTACCGGCAGACACCACCTTGTCCAGTATATGCCTTGTGTCCCAGGGGGCAAGAAACTGTCCTTTCTTTATATTAACGATCTTCCCAAATTTCGCTACTTCTGTCACAAAATCTGTCTGTCGGGAAAGAAATGCCGGAACTTGCACAACATCCAGCACCTTCGATGCTTCTTCAATTTCTTCAAAACGATGGATATCTGAAAGAACAGGGATTGATAAGTCTTCTTTGATGCTTTTTAAAATTTCAAGACCTTCTTTTATGCCGGGTCCCCTGAATGAATCTTTCGAGGTACGATTTGCCTTGTCATAGGAAGCCTTGAATATAAAAGGAATTGCCAACGCTTCTGTAATGTCTTTTAAAAATTCGGCAATGCCTATCGTCTTTTTTTCATCCTCAATAACGCAGGGGCCTGCAATTAATACAAATGGAGCATTCCCCCCGATTACAAAGTCTCTCAAAATGATCTGTTTCATCCTTAAACTCCTATTGAAAGGTTAATCCCTACTTATGCTTCTCCCGTAATATCTTGATTCTCATTTCGGGTATTTTCTTTGCCGCTTTTTTAGAATCGGGATTAAGCTGGTATGCATTCGTATATTCCCTGAGGGCGTCTTTATACATTTTCTTTTTTTCATAAGCCTTTGCGAGATTAAGGTAAACCATATCGTCTTCACTGTCGTATCGAAGTGAAGTCTTGTAGCTCTTAATCTCTTTATCTATATCCCCCTTACGACCATAGGCATAAGCCAGGCTTGAATAAAATTCCGCCTTCCCGGGATGAAGCTTTATCATTTTCTTATAAACATCTATTGCCTTGTTATAATTTTTCTCTTTAAGGTAATACTCTGCCAGGATTGTCAGAACCTCAACTGTTGGATTGGATGAGGCATATTTCTCATACTCGGAAATTGATTTTTCATGCTTCCCCATCTTACTGTAGGCAAAAGCAAGGTCATAGTGTATCTCCTTACTTTTCAGACCATATTTTATTGCATTCTCATAGCTTTCTGCCGCCCTCTTATAATCCTTCAGCTTCCCGTATGCAAAACCGAGATGTGCATACGCTGGCGCATATTTGGGAGAAATCTTCACAACCTTCCCGTACAAACTGATGGACTTTTTATAGTCTCTTTTTCTCACATAATAATCAGCTAACCGTGACATGGCTTCTGTATCATCGGGTTGAAGTGATACTACTTTTTCGTATTCTTTCGCTGCTTTTTTATAAAGTTTTCTTTTCTCATAAGCCACAGCCAGGTTAAAATGGATTACCGGATCTTTTGGATTAAGGGAGATAGCCTTCTCATAGTTAGCAATTTCTCTTTCCCACTCTCCCTTGCCTCCGCTGGCAAGACCGATATTCGCATAGGCCGTTGCGTTTTTCGGTTGTCTCTTTATGATCTCTATGTACAGCTTTATGGACTCATCATATTTACCCGCTTTGAGAAAGGCATCAGCAAGCGCGCTCATCACATTGACATCGCCAGGCATCTTTTTGAAAACGTACTGGTACTCTTCAATAGCATTTGAGGTCATGCCTGTTTTTTCGTATGCCTCCGCAAGGCGATAGTGAGCTTCAATATTGTCAGTATTTAACTCAAGCGAAACCCTATAATTTGCGATTGCCCTGGCCCATTTTCCAAGCCTGGAATAGACAAAAGCAATATTCATATAGGAGACATGGTCTTTAGGGGTAATCCTTACAATTCTCCTGTAAATCGGAACGGCTTTATCGTAATCCTTCAAATTCATGTATATCTTTGATAATTCGGTAAGGGCGGTCAGATCTTTCGGTTCCTGTTTAAGCACCTTTTGATATTCCAGGATCCCCTTGTTAATCTTGCCTGTGTCGACGTACAACTTTGCAAGTATCTTGCGGGTATTAACATCGTCCTTCTTCATGCCCAAGGCACGCTCGAAATAATCTATCTGCGATTTCTTGCTTTTCGTATTTCTCGCCAACCTGAACCAGTCCTGAGGGGCAATTTGTGCCTTTAAAGGAATGGATGCAATAATCTTATCATGATATTTTACATGTACGCTGTAATCCTTTTTTTTGTGACTTTGTTCCTCCAGTATGATTTTATCAACCAGCTCCCTGCCCTTAAGCAATATCCTCAGATCATTTTCATTTCCCATACCCTCTATATCAACCGTAATCCCTCTCTCAAAAAGTGAGTCGGAAGATACTTTCTTGATGACAAACTCATCACGGTACGAAATCTCAAAAACATCTTTCTTTGCTAATCGATAATCCTCCCCATTTTTTTCAACATCAAGGTAATAAAAATGCGGCGTATGACCCAGCACGGTGGAAAGAAAGATGCTTTTTGTCCTTGATAGTGCAGAAAACCAGTCATGATATTTTGCCCTAAAATAATGATCAAACACTATACCGCCGGAAAAAGACAAAACAAGAACAATAATGATCACCCAGATGGGCACTTTATTGCTGTCTTGTTTTTCTTCTTTTTTGATTCTGTAACGGTCCGCCATATTAGATTCTTTAACCTTTATCCTTGTTCCTTGATCCTCTAACCTTTGTGGCTCAGCCCTTATCCCCGGGGATGGTATTTTTTATGGATCTCCTTCAGTCTTTCCCGGGTAACATGTGTATAAATCTGAGTCGTTGATATATCAGAATGACCCAGCATAACCTGCACAGAACGAAGGTCCGCCCCCCCTTCCAAAAGGTGCGTGGCAAATGAATGCCTGAACGTGTGGGGATGAACTTTCTTGTGTAATCCGGATTTAGTAGCATATTTTTTTATAATCTTCCAGAATCCCTGACGTGTAAGACCATTTCCGGATCTATTCACGAAAAAAAAGTTGGTTCTTTTGCCTTTTAAAAGTTTCACCCTTCCCTCGTTAACATACTGAGTCATATAGTCGATAGCAGATTTGCCTACAGGTACAATCCTTTCCTTGCTTCCCTTTCCTACAACAACAAGATAGCCAACCTGCCAGTTGATACTATTGACAGTCAATGAAATCAACTCAGATACTCGAATTCCTGTTGCATACATGAGCTCCAGCATTGCCCTGTCCCTTATGCCGAGCAACGTTTTCGCCTCAGGTTGTTCCAGGAGGAGATTCATTTCATCCTTACTCAACGTATCGGGAAGACGCATCCATATCTTTGCGAGTTCAATGTTCGCCACAGGGTTTTCATCCATGACATTTTCGCGAAGCAGATACTTGTAAAAACCCCTGACTGCTGCAAGTCCCCTGTTAACAGAATTAGCAGTTAATCCATTTTTTCTCAAACTGCCCAGATAGGATATAACATCATCCGAAGTAATTTCTCTTATATTCGTTATACCCCGGTTCTCCATAAATTCCGAATACCGGTTCAAATCCCGGCTGTAAGCCTCCAGCGTGTTGAGGGAAAGTCCTTTTTCAATGGCGAGGAAATTGAGATATTCATCAATATACTGATACATGATTACATTCACCTGCCTGTAATCCAAATCTAAACGATACCAGCAGGGATTGCAAGCGTCATTAAGGGGTAAGAGGGATCAGGGCTACAATCTTGACAACCCCATCTCCTTTTCACGGTCTCGTAAAGAATTATTGCCTGGGGTATTCCTGATATTTTGGAAAGATGGATTGTTTATTAAACTACATGGCAACGTGAAATTGTAAAAAGTACCGTGCATATATAAAAAGTCCTTGCAGAAAGTGCCATATCTGAACGTGTTTGAGGAACGTTACCACCCCCGACAGAGTATTGTCCTGAGTGCCTGGAATGTAAAGACACACGGCTCGCAGTTGCATGCACCGATTTATGCGGCAGGCCAGCTGGGGAAATTGTTGTTGTTAGATTTGGGGTTCAAGACAATTACTTGAGATGTTAACCGCTGTAGAATATGCTCGAAAAAAACTGGAGCGGTAGAACTGTAATATTCCTGTTATACATGACGATGTTCGGATTTACGATCAACGAATTTCTGCTTAATCTTACTCCACCCATATCGGGTGCGGAAAATCCCTGTTTTACGGTTTGAACTTTTTATATACCCACATGGATAGATCCTCATAGAACGTAAAAAACTCATCAGAATCAAAAGGTATCCGTAATTGAGGAATTATTTCGGGCTTCTCTTTTATCAGGGCAATACCTTCTTCCAGTTGAAACGCTACCGTAGGAGGGTCATCAAAAATTGCATCCTTTTTTTTCGCCATGGCATAAACCGTTTCAAACTTGATTTCGGGCAGCTTTTTGAAAATGGCATAGAGATCCACATAATCCTTTGGCTCCGTTCGACTTACACAGGCACATAATTTATTTGAAACAATGCTTCGGATCGTGTCTATTTGAAGGTGATGACCATTTTCAAAGACTTCAATTGGGCGCTTCTCATCTATTGAAAGAGGGTCGATAACCAGGTCAATTTTTGTTTCAAGGATAAGACAAGACAAAAAATGGGGGGCTTCTTTAATAACAACACTCTCCCCCGGCCAAAGACCTCTTATCCAAAAACCGATTTCAGGAAGATTTACTTGCCGCAAAGAAAACAAATCGAGATCATTAGATATTCTGTGATGGAGATAAAATGCCGAAAGAGCGGTGCCTCCTGTTAAAAAAAATTGTTTCTCAATTGCAGGTTCGGTGATGAGTTGGAGAAGAATCTCTCTTTGGCTTTCCGATACGTAACAGCTCCTGTTTTCCTTAGGACTGATCATAGACTTCCACGATTCTCTTCCACTTTTTTAATGAATACGGGCCTAAGTTTAACAGGGGCAATTCTGTGGATATAGTGTCAAGGCGAAAAAAAAGGAGCGTATCCACAACCCTGCCGTGCTCCAAAAAACGTTTCAATAGCCAATGCCAAACTCTCCGATTCTTCTCTTCGAGAAGAATTCGACGGATTTCGTCTGGATTAGTAAACTCCGGATAGTCCCAGAAAACTGCTTTAAGGTAATTCATCAAAACTCCTCTGGCCTGCAGGGGATAGAACATATGGCTCAGGACTTAGGAATCGAAGTTACGGTTTTGTTTGCCATTTATGTGTTCATTAACCAGCTTTTACACTGTCTGTTGATCAAAATAACATACATTTGATCGTGATCATTGTAAAGTTTTTTCTTCATGTATTCTATGCTTTCCCTCTCGCTTAATAACAACTAATGTCGTGTCAAGTCTCGAGGGGTCATTGCGAGCGAAGCGAAGCAATCTCCTGCTACTGGGAGCTAACTTGGCATAATCCAAGAGATTGCACGGCCTTCGGCCTCGCAATGACGAAGGCTTGTGCGTCATTGCAAGCTTGCCACGACACTAATAAATATTTCTTGATTATGGCCATAAAGATGGCTATAATTCACAAACAATAAGGAAAGGAGATAATGGTCATGCAAAAGCGATTTTCCATAGCTGAAGCCAAAAACAAATTGCCATCCATTATCCATGATGTAGAAAAAGGAAATGCTGTGGAACTGACAAGGCGGGGCAAACCAGTAGCTGCATTGTTGTCGATCAAGGAATACGAACGACTGTGCGGGAAGAATCAAGACTTTTGGAGTGGTGTAATGGCAGTTCGGCAGATTATTGAAAATGAAAACATCGAGATTTCTGACCTGGATTTTGAGGGACTCCGGGATCCATCTACCGGCAGGGAGGCTGAATAGAACAGATGAAATATTTGCTGGATACGAATATTCTATCGGAGTCTGTGAAAACGACGCCTGATAAATCAGTTCTTATCATGCTTGAAAGACACCAACACGAGATTGTAACGGCAGCGCTTGTCTGGCATGAACTTCAATACGGTTGTCAGCGTCTTTCCCGGTCACATAAACGTGATATCATTGAATCATTTCTGAGTGATGTGGTGCAAAACATGTTGATTCTTCCTTATGATGAGCGAGCCGCAGCGTGGCATGCCGGAGAACGCGCGAGATTGTCATCACAGGGAAAGATGCCCTCATTTGTGAATGGTCAGATTGCTGCAATAGCCAGTGTAAACGGTCTGATTTTAGTAACGCGCGATATTGGTGATTTTGAACCGTTTTCAGAATTGAAAACTGAAAACTGGTATGGTGCTTGAGCAGTCTCATTGACCACTCACTTTTGGGTATTTGAATCCAGAGCAGATTTTTTTCCTCTAAAAATGGTTGTTACAAGATCACATCCTATTCTCTCAAGAGAAAATATGCCCTCCCCTGTCTGTCTTGCACCTTCCGCTATACTCTTTCTAAGGTTCTGGTCTGTTTTCAGGCACAGAATGGCCTCAGCAAGAGCTTCCGGATTGCCCGCAGGAATCAGATATGCGTTTTCCCCATGATGAAAAACCTCTCTGATGGCCGGTGTATCAGCCGTTATAAAGGGAACTCCTGCAGCGCAGATATCATAAATCTTGGACGGGATAACCCTTGCGGTCTTGGGTGTAATCCCAAATATACCCAGGGACAAATCGAATGACCGGATAAATGCACCAAGATTCTCCGTTGGAATCCAATCCTGAAATACTACATTGGGAAGTCCCCACTTTCGAGCCATACTTTCCATCTTCTCTCGAAGCTGCCCCGAACCCACCAGAGAAAAACGTATGTCCGGATCGCCCGCCAGATATCGGGCGGCCTCCAGTATTACATCAACACCATGAAGGGGAATGTAGGTTCCGACGAAAAGAACTCTGAATGTTTCGGAAGAGCTGACTCGGAATAATTCAAATTGTCGATCAATAGTTGGCCCCACAAAGATCCTGACCACCCTTTCAGGAGACAACCCATACTCCCCTATCAGGTACCGGCAGTGATCTTCCGTGTCGATCAGGCATAAGTCAGCATATCGACAGCATGATCTTTCAAATCGGCGCATCAATCGTGCAAACAGACCGTCCGATTTCAACAGCTCCCGATCCTCGATCAACATCTCATAAAGAGGAATAAAGACATCATAAACAAGGATGGCTCGCCTCTGGAAGAGAAAGCGCAGAAACCATGCCAGATGTATGTGAAAATAACCGGGATGCCCGACGATCACGGCATCCACACTGGGAGACCTCATGAACTTCCACGTCAAAGCTATAAAGCTTGCGATCAATCCGAGAAAAAACCGTGCGAACTCCAAAGGATTTTTAACTATATCCATTCTCCTCTGGAATGAACCGGCAAGTTCGAAATGGGCTTCGACTACATCTACACCGTTGAGGCGCAGAGAACGAATCAGATTGTTGTTTCGCGGATACTCGCTCCCTTTTGAATAGATGCCGAAATAAAGAATTTTCATGGGATCAATAATCACAACCAATCATGTATTGCATCAACAACAGCTTTGTAATCAATTTCCCTTACATCCTTGCTGCCTCGAAGTTTGCTCAAAAAAAGCGGTTCTGCGGGGCTTACCATAAATGAATTCATGTAAACTTCATAATCTTTAGCATGTATCACTTTTAAATTATCACAGTGCGCAAAATCAGGATAAGGGAAAAAAAAGCCGTAATTGCTGCTCTGGGCAATACACAAGGTTTTTTTGCCGGTATTCACCGCGATATGTGTCAGTCCGGAATCCAGTCCGACATATAACCTGGAATTCAATACAATTGATATGACATCATTCATGGTTGTTTTTCCGCACAGGTTTATGATGTTCTCCGCTTTTAATTTTTTCAACTTCTTATATTCCTTTTCGGTTCCAAGGATAACAAAAGTTTCCTCCGGAAATGAAGCAAATATTTTTTCCCACTTTTTCAGCGGATAATCTTTCTTTATATTATTGCTTACCGGTTGGCAGGCAATGTATGACCCCCGTTTTATCCTGAACTCATTTTCTATGTAATCAAAATTATTATCCGATCCACCTGGTTCAAGACGGGGATTCCTGTCTTTAATGATCTTCTCCGAAAATTGATTCCCGAAAATGTTCCTCAGTATTTCCTGAAAGTAGAAAACATTATCATTTAGTGTATGAAGGCTCCCAACATCTTCCGAATTTTTCTTACAGGACGGTATTTCAATCACGCCTGACGGGCGGTGCTTAAACGGAACAAGTTCCTTTCCGGTAAAATATCCCTGGTAATAAAATTTCTTATCAGCCGGAAGGATCTCCATGAGATCGCCAAAATAGAATCCGCCACCATAAAACAGATGAATATCTCCGATGATATAGGTGTACGAATCAAAAACCAGTTCAAAAAAATCGTGCCGGTAATTTATATCGCGGTCCCACTTGCCGGAATCAAATTCAATAAAACGGTCAATATATGGCCCGGCAATGGACTTTACCTCCCCCCGGCCGATAATTACGATTTCAGAATCCTTGAAAACCGGTTTGAGATATTTCAGGACCGATGTGGATAAAATCGCATCACCAATACGTCCCCAGGAAATATAGAGTATCTTTTTCTCAGAATCTTTTCCTGTAAGTGATTTGCCAATACCCCTTTTTGACCTGTAAAATCGTTTTGTCCTGATATAATTCGGGTAACATCGGGAAAAAAAGAATGCGGTGTACAGGATCTGATTTATCTTCTTCCAACAATGCATAATGCTTACGTTTTACCTGTCAATTTTTGAAATAGGAGTATCAACTCTTTCGCCGTATCCTCCCAACTGAAATCGGAGGATCTCTTCAATCCCCTTTCCTTAAGCCCACTTTGCAGCGCTTTATCTTTGCAGATCTTTTCCAGGGTCTCTCCAATCGCATATGGGTCATCAGGTTCGGTAATTAACGCCGCATCACCGGCGATCTCAGGCAGAGACCCCGCGTTGCTGATTACCACCGGTGTTCCGCACTGCATAGCTTCAAGAGGCGGCAGTCCGAACCCTTCATCCTTTGAAATAAAGATAAATGCAGTTGCGAGGTTATATAGCGCGGGAAGATCATCATCCGGCACATACCCGAGAAAATTAACCCTGTCTTTCAGGCCCAGACTCTCGTGCAGTTTAAACAGGGAAGCTGAACGCCACCCCACCTTTCCTCCTATGTACAGAGGAAAAGGAATGCGATCTCCAAGGAGATGATAAGCCTGTAGCAGTTGATCAAGATTTTTTCGAGGTTCAATTGTCCCCACATATAACAGGAAGTTTTCTGGTAAACCGTATTTTTGTCTGATCCTTCCCAATTCTAATTCGTTGCTTATCGGCTCAAAACATTCATCCGCCGCCTCATAGATCACAGATATCTTATCGTGATTTACAGGAAAGTATTTCAAAAGTTCATTTCTGGTATAGTTAGAAACACACACAATGCAATCCGCCTTTTGCAATGTATCTTTGAAAAAAAGCCGAAAAAGTGTTTTCTTTCCCCTTCTATGGCACTCAGGATAATTTATAAAGCTGACATCATGAACCACATACACAAGGGGAATCTTCAGATTGCCAATAGGATGAAGAAACTGAGACGGATCGAAAACGATATCGAGGGAATCCGCCCTTTTTTTCAGCTTTTCGAGGAGAAAGAAATGCCACAAAAGGTTCTTTGTCGCCGGCCACGGGTTGGATATGACAACAGGAGTGGCGACATGCTCTCCCATAATCGAGAGAAAGGATTCATCGTATCGCCAGTCAACGGGAATGGGGTTCTCTCCCATCAGGGCAAGATGCAAAAAAACGTTCTTCGCGTAACGCCCGACACCCACCATCCCTTCTGATATTGCATCGGATACAAAGCCGATATTCATAATGGTAAGACCTCTGATTTATCACTCTTTTGAAAACTGATCTATCCTTAACAACAACTCATCTTCGAGTTTTTGTGTCGCATTTTCCCCCACTGCATAGGACAGAATCACCCAAAACAGTGCACCCATATGTTTGTATATCTTTTTAGGTAAAGCAACTTTAATTCCATAGGCCTTTCTGATAAGTTCCGCCTCTCTCAATATTTTTAATCTATTCCTTCGATAGGTACTGAGCCCTCCATATCTGTGCCCGGCTATTGTTACAGGTATGAACCGACCCGTTTCTCCATGTTGTGCAAAAATCCTCATCTGAAATTCATAATCGGATATTATTTTGTACTTCTCATCATACAGACCATAGTCTTCAAATATTGTAATGTGATGAAAGAGCGCCTGGTGATCAATCGGCATCCTTGAAAAATCGATTTTATTTTTATCCCACTCAGCACCTGCCGTTTTGATAATGCGATTATCCGGTCTTAGATGATTTACTCTCCCGTAAACGAGCCTGACAGAATTACGAATTGCTCTGATATTCTGAGCGACTTTTTCCAATACGTCAGAAGTCCACAAGAAATCGTCGCTTCCAAGAAAATATATCCATTCACCCCCCGCATGCTTTATTGCTTTATTGAATGCATGATAAATACCACGATCGGGTGAAGATTCCCAATAGGCAATGTTATCATCGTTATTCTTGAGAATTTCAACAGTGCCATCTGTGGAACCACCATCGATTATAATCAATTCCCTGTGGGGATAGGTCTGGTTGTTTACGCTTTCAATGCATCGTTCCAAAGACTCTTTACTATTGAGTACTGCGACGATGATGGTAATAAGTGGGTTACTCTCTGCCATCTTGTAGTCTTGACTCACTGAAATCAACCCTCATTGATAGATTCAATATACTGTTTTGCCTGATAAAGAAGTCAATGGATTCGGAATAAGCCATAAATCATAATGACTTTGAATTTAAGAATTACGCCACCCTTAATTCTTTCTCAGTTTTAAAATATCTTCAATTTCTTTCAATACATCTTCTACTTTGATTTCAGATATACAGGGCGCGGTTTCATTTTTTCGATGCGGATATATACATTTCCAGTTGCATCCAAAGCAATCCATTTGGTGCATCGCGGCTCTTGGTAAGGAACGATTTGTACTCACTTCTATGTCATAAGGCATAAAGCGCCCAAATTTTCCACCTCCAAGTATGCAAACACTCGGAACACTAACGGCAACTGCTATATGCACGGCACTAGTCTCATTTCCTACCAAAAAATGCGCGTCTTTTATTATGGCAGCCAGCTGCTTAAGAGTTGTTTCTCCGACCAAGTTTATTAATGGAACGTTGCAAATCGCTACAAGTCTTTGACCAATTTTCTCTTCCCCCAAACCACCGCATACAATTCCTGCCAAGCCTGTTTTCTTGTAAATTTCACTCGCCAACAGGGCAAATCTTTCAACTGGCCACATTCTTTTCCCTAACATTGCGCCAGGAAAGATTACATAATAGTTTTTAGGTATTGAAGGACAATCCATGCCACCAGGAAACAATTCTGGAAGATCTGCTTTGAAATCATGCAGACCCAAACCACGCATAAACTCTGCATTGCGTTTCAATTCCATCAAGGAGGATTTAGATGCTGGGACCAGTAAGGTATACCATTGATCACTTATACGCTTCTGGTAAGGTTCAATGTTAGAACAATCGCCAATGGAACCAATTCTTACCTTTGCACCACTCGCTCTGACAATTGCATCTCCTATAAAAAACTCACGAGAAAATGTGGGCTGTATTACAATCTCAAAACCTGCATTGCGAACTTCTCTTAACATAGTAAAACGATGAACAGGATCACGCGTAAACCGCTCCCGATCCAAAATCCAGATGTCGTCCCAATAAGATATTGATTTTGCAAGATCTGCCCATGTTTTATTTGCAAGAAGAGTTATTTTGTATTTATCAGTCGGGTATAACCTGCGAAATTCTTTGGCAGCAGTTGTCCAAAGGACAAAGTCGCCGATTGCATCTACACGTATGAGGAGAATCGTATTTTTTTTGACATTTGTTTTTTTAATTCTGGATAAAGTATCAGATGTTATAAAAAGTGAAAAATTTTTGATATCGGTTATTGCTTTTTTTAAAAATTGAATTTTCATCAGGCAACTACGTTTTGTGTCTTAGTTTGTTTCCATTTTTTGAAAATTTATTTCCTGGATGGACACTGATTTGAATTTTTACCTATCAACATCAAACATATCTTTTCTTAACACCTTGCAATCATACAAGCTCTACTTACCATTCTTTTTTTAATTAACCCAAAGATAGGATATCGTGACAACTCTCTTTCGTATCTTTAAAAAGCTATTTTGCTGTGCGTTTTTCTGCACAAATTGAAAAACTCATCATTGCATCTGGGCCATCATCAAAATAAACAATATTCATGCTATTATCTGTTAAATAATCTTTTACTATTTCTGGTTCTGGAATCCATTTGTGTCCACTTCCAATTCCAGGAGCATTTGGATGCCATATTTCACAATCAGGATGAGGTAAATAAAGAAATAATCTTCCATTATCTTTTAGTTTGGATATCCATTTATTTAATTCTTTTTCCCAATCACTTATATGTTCAAGACAATGTGATGAAAATAAATAATCGAGTGAATTTTCTTTAAAATCATCAATGCAATTATTTAATCCTTCCCCTCTTTGAGAATCTATTGGCATTGAACCCGGAAATTTCCAGTAACCAGCGCCTATATCAACACCATTACCTTGTAGATAACGTTTTGCTTTTTCAAATATCGCAAATGATGCTCCTCCCACAAATAAATAATCGGGATATTTTCTCCCTTTATAAATCCACCCTCCAGGAAATCTATGCATCCTTCTTTCTTTAGAAAAATATCTATAAATTCTAAAATAATCTGGTGAATCTATAAAATCCTCAAGAGGATGAGTTCTCTTAATGAAAAAATTATAACCATTTGATAATATTGATGTTATCTTATTCAATCTTTAAACCCCTGCCATTTAAGTTACCACAAATAATGACATATACCATACATGTTTTGCCTAAATGAATTTTCACTCATATCACACACCATCTAACCTGAATTGTAAGGGGGCAAAGTAATTTCATTGGGATATCGTACAACGATAAAGATTATATCTGGAATTTCGCACTGGTCAACTTTGCATATAATCTTCATCGTTAAACTTCACTACGCAAATTCTTTTATTTTCCTTTTATATCCTGTTATTACATCATAAACTTCCAAATCTTCGATTAATTGACTTCTGTTCTCTCCAGAAATATAAGTCAATTGTCCTGTACTATCTCTTGATTCTCTAAACTTACTGCACACATAACCTTTTTCAGGAACTACGTTTATTATACTATTTGCTAAATCTTTTCTTACAAAAAAAGCGTTACTTCCAGTGCTATTACTTCCAACAAAGATATAACCCTTTTTGCGCGCGAGGAAACATAAGGCGGGTAAAGAAGCACCAAAATATAAATTGGAATAATGAGCTTTAGTTCTATTAAAATCAGCGACATAAGGTATGGTTACTGCGTGTCGATATCCAAAAACACTATTATATTCACAAATAACTATTCTAGGGCTTATAATTGTAATGGCATCCCAAACCCAATAATCATTTCCATCAATATCTATACTTAATAGTCCTATATCACCTTCAAAACCATTCAAACGAAATATATCATTCATATTTTCTCTTGTTATAAACTCACAAACTGCTTTAATATTATATTTCCAATAAATTTCATCATTCTTAATAAATTCAATATGTCTTTTATTAGAATCAATAATTAACCCCTCCCAATTATTATTCATTAGAAGAAATCGTGTATTAGATTCTTGATAATCTTGGACACCGAATTCTATAAATACTTTATTCTTGATAGGAATAATATTTATTAAATATTGTATTATTCCATCTTCACCAAACTGCGAAAACACTTTAAATTCAATTTCAGTAAGACTATTTATATTTTTTTTATTGTTGTTTTTTTCTATTAGTATCTTTGCTAACAATAATTTTTCAATTTCATTATCTCTTTTTATTTCTGAATAAAAATATTTTTTAATCTTGTCTGACACTATTTTTAAAAAACTTTTCATTTTTCCTCTGCTTTATTTTTATAACTTCTTAAATTCTATAGATTTTCAAGAGTATTGCTCAATTTATTTAAATATTAAACGGTAAAGTTTTTTAATTATGCGGTAAAGAATATTTGGTTGACTATAAATTTTCTTTCGTGTGTAGTGATCAGCCCTGTCATCTCTTATCATCCATTTTGGATGTTTTAGGGGAAACAACAAGTTGAAGACTGGTATTTTGGAGTTAGCATTGTCCTTGCCTGTTGTATGTGTTGCATCTTCATCAAACCCAATATTTGAAACCAGATTAACATTGGGCAATACGGTCAAACCATTTTGCACCCAGCATGAAAATGTCCATCTGTATGCCCAGCTATCAATCTCATTTCTATATGCGGTTTCAAACATTTTGCTCCAATATTTAGTTGCTGCTTTATCTAACAGAATGTCTTGCATATAGCCATTATCAAGGATATACGGCCACGATTGCATATCTTTTTCATAATGTAACCATGCCCTCCGCCAGCTTGCCCAACCCCAGCAATGGTTAAATCTTGAAAAATAATAGCTGAATTCATTGCGGGCGGGGGCCTTTTGAAAATTGTCCCCGGAAACAGCCATAATCCGCACATCTCCCCGATACCGATCCAGCAACTCCTCACAAAACCAAAAAAAACTCTGACATGGCAGACAGTCATCTTCGAGGATAATACCTTCTTCTTCATTCTCAAAAAACCAGTCAATGGCTGAACTCACACCCACCCGGCATCCCAGATTTTTATCTCTGAAAAGGGTTTTGACCTCGCAATCCCAGTCAACCTGTGTCGCAATCAAGCGCGTCTGTTCCACTTTTTCAGCCTCGCCGTGTTTATCAGCTCGCGGTCCATCGGCGGCAATATAAAGTCGCGGTGGCTTGGCCAAACGTATTGCCTCAAACACCTGTTTTGTAGTATCAGGACGATTAAAGACCATGAACAACACCGCTGTTTTCAGCGGATGCGGTGGAGTAAATGTTTTTGTAATTATTTTTTGCACATCGACCTCTATTTAGAATTCAATTCAGAACTCAACAACCCCTCAAAATACCCAATAGTCTTTATCAGCCCATCTTCCAGTTTGATCTTCGGCTCCCAGTCCAGCTCCTCTTTTGCCAGGGTGATATCAGGTTTCCTCTGTTTTGGATCATCGCTGGGTAGGGGTTTGTGGATAATTTTTGATCGGCTGCCAATAATATCAATCACTTTTTCCGCCAGTTCCAGGATGGTGAATTCATCAGGATTGCCCATATTTACCGGTCCTATAAAACCTTCGCTTTAGTGCGTTTTGCCAATCCCAGCATATTGATAGCGCCATGCACGCTTGTTTTGGTAGTTTGCACAGGATCATGCTGATAGTGAATCGGGCTTGCAGGGCATGCCAGATTATAAATCTCATCCACTTCAACATAGAGAGGAAAAGTCACATCGTGCCGGATAACCTCAAAATATGGATTATCCAGGAGATGAACGATGTTTTGTTTAGCCCCGGTATAGAAGTTATCAACGCAGATTACTTCATTGCCAAGGTTGAGCAGTCTTTCACAGAGATGGGCGCCGAGGAAACCGGCCCCGCCGGTGATTAGGATTTTTTTCATAATTTCGTACCTTATTGATAATCTTTTAGCATTACCTGATGATAATTTTTAAATCCAGCCATCATTGAAATAGCAATATGCGCAACGGTTTTGGCCGATGTTTCTATTGGAATATATCTATAACGATATGAGGTCATTCTGCAATCATCTTCCTGATAAAGCACATCCTGTGCTAAATTCCCCCAGCGTCCCATTGGCATAATATCAATAGTCATATTCGCATGCCCAGATGGAAGCAGCATATTTGAACCATGGACTCCAATAACCACATCGGTTTGTGTATATATATTGCATAGCTTGCGTTCATTTGCTTCATTAAACTTTTCAACCCTGAGATCTGAAATCCACTCAGGGAAATTTTCTGTGTTTCCTAAACCGGCAACAATAAACTCAACATCCTTATCGCCTTTTTTAATTTGCCTAAAGAGGCTTACAATTTTGTTTCTTTGAAGCCAGAGAAATGGCGTTTTTATCTTTAATTTCCTTGCAACTCGATAAGGAATATTTTCATTGTTCCATAACCTGTCTTCCCGCCAAACAAAAAGAACGCGCCTTTTATCTTCTGGCAGCTTATTGCCCTTTGATACCTTTGTATAATCTAAGATATCAAAATCCTTAGGGTGTGCAAGCGCTTTGCTCACATAAACGGTATTAAAGCGTTCAATCTCTCTTTTTATTTTTTTATTCAGGTCTGGATAAAATTCCTGACTATCCTTTAAGCTAATATTTACGCTCCATATCTCAGAAACATTTTCAGGAACACACCACTTTAAGAAAGCTGGTACTATAACAACCAAATTCTGTTTGGCATTGATATGCCGACTGGCATTGAGCAACTTTAATAATGAATGACCATACAGGTAATCAATACAATTAAGGATAACAACATCATCCGATACCGGTCTCTTTTTATCAACGATCAACTCAACTGGTTTGGATGATGGTTCGCAAAGAGATTTTTGAAATGGCAAACCAAGCCACCCTTGGGCCCGCTCACCATATAGTTCGTAAGTGTCTTTAGCCACATGAAAGCTTGCATGTACGCCGTGTCCTACAGGAAGATCAGAAATAAAGTCTTTTCCACAATTGCTGCAGTGTGTTTCCGTACAAATATGTATGCCTTGCCATAACATCTCCCCAAATTTTAGTGGTAAGTTACATAATGGACAAAATAGCTTAACGCTTACGTTAGGTGAAATGTGTATCATTCTTGAAATCCAATTAAATAGGCATTACCTGGTAGATGTTTAATTGGTATTTTTTTCCATTTTATTAATTTATTTTTATTGCTTAACGCATCAAAAAAAGCATTATTATCCACACTATCAAATGTATCTTGATATGCTAACAATGCATAATCAAAATTAACCAATTCTAAAAATTTTTTCCGAATCTCTAAAGGTGCTTCTGACAATGACCAGGTAGCAATCAATAATGTTTTTTTATGATTTTTTCCAAAAGAAGCCAAATTATCGAGTTTAGTTACAAGACTCAAATTGGAGGGCTTATTTCTAATGGAGTTTAAATAGCTTTTCTGTAGTATAGAAAATTCAGGAAGATCAAATATTATATATTCACCAGTAAATCCAAGGTTACTTATCAACCTACACATTGAACCATAACCGCCACCAAACTCAATAATCTTATCAAACTCAGTAATTGTATCAACATAATTTCTTAATATCTGCTGTAAATGATATGCATGATGCACTAAAGTACCTGAGGTTCTATTATTAAATTTATATGGCTCTGGCATGCCTGCTATATCTTCTATGATTGCAGTCCTCCACATACTCCAATTTTTTCTTAACCCCAAGTATTCTTTAAATGGCGCATTGTAAATCATTGTTCGTTTTATCACATCCCATTTAAGAAAAGCACCCAAATCTCTCGATAACAACATTAACCTTAACTTACTTCTATTTTTTTGCCACGAATCTCCGCTATCTACCAAAGGATCTTCAGTTTGTAGTTTTTTTATACTCTCTTTCACAGCTACTAAACTATTATCATCCAATGATGCTTTGCCTGTTTGCTTAACAGGTCTCACCATCCCCACAATTAAATCATATAGCCATTTGATACATTCATTCATAACAGTAACCTTCTTCATAAAAGCCTTCCACTCAATAAACCCCTAATTGCTATTTTCGCTCCATCTACAAATGTTTTTGGCATACTCTCCCATGATTGAGTTGCTATTTTCTGAAAAAACTCTGCAAAATCTCTTTCGTTTTGTTTTGGAACTGCAACAATTACATCTTCATGTATAAATATTTTATATCCCGCATCAGTCAACTGTATTATGATATGGGAAATATCAGGCCAACTATCTATACTATGTGGCAATGGGGGGGGGCACATAAATAGTCTGGCATCATCAATCAAAATATAGTGTTGTATCTCGTTTTTTGTTATCAAGCCCAACTCATCAAGCAAAGGGCACTCCTCCTCACTTCCAAATGTTTCACCGCCACTCCAGTGCGCATCTAACCAAAAAACAGCCTGCGTATCGATTTCATTTATAATCTCTCTTAGACTTTCCTTTGAAATACCACGCATGAATTTAATATTACTTATATTTCCATATTGTTCCACAGCCTCATTATATAACTTTTCTGAAGCCTCAACTGTATAGACTATATCGAATCGTTTACTTGCCCATACGCTTGTTTGCGCTTTATATGTTCCGGTTTCAATAAATATTTTTACACCAAGTTCCCTGATCTTATCCAGCACCTCTGCAGGTGGCCCCATTCTGACAATACCCATTACAAATACCCCCAATTAAACAAGCTTAATAAAATAAAAGAGTCCGGTACCAAAACCTTTTGCAGGGTCATAATTATCATAAAGTTTATATCCATATTGGTATTTTTCCTCTATAAGTTTCAAACCATCGAACATCTTTATAATGCTTTCCCTCGTAAATGCCCTATCGGAACGTGTCAATGAAAATGAGACACCTCCATAAATAATTTAGTGTATCACCGAATCACTTTCATTCGGCGATGGTTTGTTAATCCAGACAGCCCCTGGTAATGACATCGGTTTGGGAACCTTTCCCTTGAACCGGTTTGGATGTTTTTCAAAGGCCGTTTTCAATACCTTTTCACGCTCTTTGATAATTTGTTCAGCCCGTCCGTAATGTACATCTTCCGGT
>Ga0268281_1000533_pt1 | contig 27755 bp, 23 predicted proteins | sample saktaG_10_FD_190134 | JGI IMG/M metagenome (GOLD analysis project Ga0268281, IMG submission 190134) | Saline water microbial communities from Sakinaw Lake, British Columbia, Canada - sak_2011_5_24_50m | ecosystem: Environmental > Aquatic > Non-marine Saline and Alkaline > Saline ...
CTGGTTGGTTTTCCACGTAGGCCTGATAACGCGAAAGTAATCGCTGAACGACAGCTTTCTCTTGGTGTCTTCTTCCTCCTCGTTATACTCAAGGCCGCCGCTTAAGGTGTGCTCCCATAAAATCCTTTGGTACTCTTCGGGTATTATCATGCAGAGTTGCGGCTGGTTTAAAAATTTCACGCCGACATAACGGTTCGCCAGGGCCGCAGACTCAATCCCGCCTACATGGTCGGCATGAGAGTGGGTCGGCAGGATGAACCGCAGGTCGGTAACCTTAAGGCCGGCTACCTGGGCCAAAGCCTTCGGTCCGGTCATGCCGAAATCAACCATGATATGCTGGCCGTCCTTGATAATCAAGAAATTCGTTTGGTTGTGTTCAATAGCGCCAGCCGCACCGACTCCAATAAAGACTATCTCCAACTTCCCATCGTTGGTTAAGCTTAGCTTTTCCGCTATCGGGTTACTGATGGGTATTAATTGCATGATCCAATCTCCTTTAGTGGGTTAAATTGTAAACAGCAAAACGCGATATAATATAAAAATATAGCTTATGAAGGCAATTTTGTCAATCCCGAGCTCTCGGGGAAAATCCCCCGCCTGCCAACGCCTGAAGCCTCAGGCAATGGCGGGCAGGCCCCACCCGCTTTGTCAAGGGGGCTTTTTGAAGGGGGGTATTTAATTAAAAAAGGCCAGGGGGTTAGTTTGGCCTAAAATGGCTAATTTATTATAAATCTAAAATCTAAAATCTGAAATTACCATGTGGACCGTAAGGGACTTGAACCCTTAACCTCCTGTATGCAAAACAGGTGCTCTACCAGTTGAGCTAACGGCCCCCCTTATTAAATTACAAATAACAAATCTTAAATTCCAAATAAATTCAAATTTTCAACATCCAAATTTTTACTCTCTTTTGGTTATTTGGATTTTGGACATTATTTGGGATTTGGTGCTTTGAATTTTGAATTTACCCCTTGGGATTGCTGTATTTTAACAAAGGCGATAGCAACCAGGTCATAAAGCCGCCGATCATGTTAGTCATAATAAGCAGGCCGAGGAAGATTGTCAAGACGCCGATAATTTTGTAGCCCAAGCGCGAGCCGCCTTCCACGCCCAGGTATTTTTCAAAAAATCCGATGCGGCCGAAAGTGTTAAGCATGCCCGCGGATTTTATGACAATAAACGCGCCGGCCACGATGATGACAACACCTAAGATAAAATGTCCCATATATTTGTAAATGATAAAATAAAGTTATCTTAAGGACTTATATAGTTTAATGGATTATATTGACGGCCATTGATTATAACTTCAAAATGCAGGTGCGGGCCGGTGGACCAGCCGGTTGAACCCATAGCCGCAATTGCGTCGCCTTTGCCGACTTTTTGGCCTTTTTCCACGTAGAATTTAGACAGGTGGGCGTATCTGGTTTTTTTGCCGCCGCCGTGGTTAATAATAATATTATTGCCATAGCCGGTTGTCCAGCCGGCAAATTCAATCGTGCCGGCATCAGAGGCGTAAATCGGGGTGCCGAGCTTATTGGCGATATCAATGGCGTAATGGCGCCAGGAATAATACTGGGTAATGCGGGAACCGACCGTGGGCCAGTTCATTTTGTTCGCGGCCGGCGCAGTTCCGGGCGGGGCGATTAAGTCCCTTAAAGCAGACAGGCCGGAATAGGTGGAAGCCGTAGAGACAGCATAAGTAATCCGGCGGCCGCCCGGAATAACCAGTTTTTGGCCGACAGCTAATTTATCTCCTGCGGCCAGGCTATTGGTTTTCAGGATTATAGTTTCTTCTACTCCGTATTTTTTGGCAATCGCGCCTAAGTTTTCTCCCCGGACGATTTTATGAGCCACGCCGGTCGTCGGCAGGATAGCCAGATTCTGGCCCGGCCGGATAAGGCTGTAAGCGCTTAGGTTATTTTCCCAAAGGATGGTATTGACGCTGATAGCAAATTCCTCGGCAATCGTGCTGACCGAATCGCCCGGCTTAACTGCGTAATAGATAATTTCCGAACGGGGCTTTTTGCTCCTGGCCGTAGAAGCCATTTCCGGCTTGATCAGGGCCGAACCTTCCTGGGTAACAGAAGCGATATTTTCTTCCCGCTCAATTTCATCCGGCGCTCTCATCATGGCCTGCGGCCCGCCTTTTAGGGTGGCGGAATTATCCAGATAAGATTGCTGGACCGGCTCGGTTGGGCCCCCCTCATCAGCAAATTCCTCAATCAGCTCCTCTCCCTCCAGGTCGCCGAATTCGCTTTGCACCAGAGAAGCCATAATGGTTTCCCGGGCTCTTTCCGACATTACTCCGGCTTTAGTCTGGCTGGTTAAATTAACAAAAGCGGTAATTAAAACCAGACCGGCAACAGAAATCTGAGTAAGCCTTTTCGCTGAGAAAGCTACAAAAGAATTCCGGCCGCGGCTGGCCCAACCCAGCCTTTTCCCCAGAGAGAGATAGAGACTGTAAGCCCTGACGATAATCTGGTAAAAAGCAAAACGCAGAATAGCCCTGGTCGGTTTAAAGATAATAATAAAAAAAGCGGTTATCAACCTCTTTAGAAAGATCAGGAATTTAATGAGGAAGATCAGTAAATTCACTGATATTTTTTTTATTTTTATCCCGTTTTTCCTGTAGATATAGTTTGGATTTTAACTTAATTGATTGTTTATGTTTTTAAGAAACTAAAATTATATTAACATTTTTGGCTGTTCTGGTCAACCCCGTTAGAAACTTCAATACTATAAGAAAATGTTGTCTGTTGAGGCAAAGTATGTTTCTAACGGGGTCAAGGCAATCTATTGACTCTATTATTGGGTATACTATAATAAAATTAGAAGTTATTATTTTTTTGAGCAATAATAATATGGAAGGGGTGACTCAGGAAATTTTAAATTTGGTGAAAAAGAAAATGGAAGAGCAAGGCGCTTATGACCGTGATGCTTATAAGCAATTTATTAAGGAGACGATTGATTATTTTGAGGAAAAAGGCAAACTGACTGATGATGATAATCTGGAATTTATGGAAGACCAATTATTGGATATGTGGGAAGAGGTGGAGGAAGAATTCGCTTCTTAGAGTTTATAATATTTAATAAAAAAGACGGGCATAAGACCCGTCTTTTTTATTTTGTCATCCCGGACTTGATCCGGGATCCAGGGTTGCGTGATTCTAATTTTCTTTTTTGTAAAACCTTGGTGCGTACGGCTCTCTCCTGGATTCCGGCTCTTACGGTCGGAATGACAGAAAAGAGAAAAAGAGAGAAAAAATCCCCCTCGCCCCCTTTGCCGAAAGGGGGTGGTTAAACTTTTATTATTACCGGCAGAACCATAGGCCGGCGCTTGGTCTGGCTGAACAGGAATTGGCTGATATCATTTCTGATTTTATTTTTGATGTATTCATCGTCAGCCGGGGTGCGCCTATTATGGTCTTTGACCAGTTTTTTCACTTTCATCCGGGTTTTTTCTATTAGTTCGCGGTTTTCTTTCATATAAACAAAGCCGCGGGAAATTATGTCCGGGTTGCCGATTATGTCTCCGGTTTTGGAATCAATGGTGGCGATAACCACAATCATACCATCCGCCGCCATCATGCGCCGGTCGCGCAGAACGATATTGGAAACGTCGCCGACGCCTAATCCGTCAACCATCACATAATCAGTCGGCACTTTTTCCTTGGTTAAAATTCCCCGGACTTCTCCGCCTTCCTTCCTGAACTCCGCGACCTGGCCGTTGTCAGCCACTAAGATATTGTTTTTTGGCAGGCCGACTTGCTCGGCCAGCTGGGCATGGGCCCGGAGCATGTAGTGATTGCCCTCAACCGGCATAAAGTATTTGGGCTTAAATAGCCGCATCATCAACTTTAAGTCTTCCTGCTTGGCGTGGCCGCCGGCGTGGATATCCATCATTTCATAATGGACAACGTTGGCTCCCTGCCGGACCATCATATCTCGCAGGGTCTGGATAGTTCTCTCATTTCCCGGGATGACGGAAGAAGAAAAAATCACCGTGTCCCCGGGCTTTAAGCTTATAGTCCGGTGCTCGCCGTTTACCACCCGGGAGAGGAAGGCATTACTTTCCCCCTGGGCGCCGGTGCCGATAATTAAAAGTTTATTGTCCGGCAGGCGTTTAAGGTCTGCGTCGTTTATCAGGATTTTTGGGTTAAATTTTAAGTAGCCTATTTGGTGGGCGATTTCCACGTTATTATTCATAGACCGGCCCTGCAGATAAATTTTTCTTTCGTATTTTTCCGCCAGATCAAATATTTTCTGGACCCGGCTTAGCTGGGAAGCAAAGGTACCGATAATAATCCGGCCTTCAATTTTTTCAAAAATTTTATCCATTTCATCGCCGATTGAAGATTCGGATATCTGGTAGCCGGGGTGAGTTGAGTCGGTTGAGTCGGATAAGAGAAGTAGGACGCCACGCCCTCCTATCTGGGCGATTCTATTTAAGTCCGCCGGTTTATCATTAACCGGAGAGAAATCAATTTTAAAGTCGCCGGTGTGGATTATCGTGCCTAACTGGGTTTCAATAATAACCGCGAAACAGTCCGGGATGGAATGGTTTACTCGCAGGAATTTAATCCTAAATTCCTTGCCCAGCTTTATTTCCGAATTTTCATTGATTTGGGTGATATTCAGTTTTGGGGCCTGGCGGAATTCTACCTGACGCTTATTTATTAAGCCGGCGGTTAAAGCGCCGGTATAAATCGGCGGATTGCCTAATTTTCCCATTAGATGGGGAATAGCGCCGATATGGTCGTAGTGGCCGTGGGTGATAATTATTCCCCGGATTTTGTCCTTTTTATCTTCCAGATAGGAGACATTAGGAATAATATAGTCAATGCCCGGCATATCTTCTTCCGGAAACTGCAGACCTATATCAATAATCATAATGTCGTCACCGCTTTCCAGAATGGTCATATTCCGGCCGACTTCTTCCAGGCCGCCCAAAACTATAATTCTTAATTTTCCCCTTAAATCTGCCGGTCGGGCTCCGGTAAAGCCAGGTTTAAACTTAGTCTGGTTGCTAGCGGCAGATAGATTTCTTCTTTTTGCCCTTTCCCGCGACCGGGTGGCCGGAGAAAGAGACGATTTGTACCTTGTAATCATACTTTTATCAATTTACAATTGACAATTATCAATTAGCAATTAATTTTAAATTTTCAATTTTAAATTTTATATTTTTTTCCGCCAAAGGCGGATCCGCCTTTGGCGGAAATTATTAATTATAGAGAGAATTTATGTTGTGGAAGAGTTTTTAATTTTAATCCCCCCTTAGTCCCTCCGTCTCGGCAAGCCTTCAGCGAGACGGGCCTTTAACGAAAGGGGGTTATAATAATGAGTGTGCCGAAGAAACCCGCCTCGCTGAAGCCGACCCCGCTAAGCGGGATCGGCGAGGCGGGGGATTTGCCAGGTCATTCGACCTGGTCCGCCTCTGGCGGAAACCTCCACGGAGTTGCCCCCTGTAGCGCCCTGAACGCGGAGCCTGCCCCGCCCCTTTATTTATTAACCAACCTTGAAAATTTTATAGAGTGGGGATGGGGAGAGTCGAACTCCCAAGATATTGCTACCACTAGCTCCTGAAGCTAGCGCGTCTACCAATTTCGCCACATCCCCGGATAAAAAATGCTTTATTGTAAAAAGGGGCGGGGTGAATCTACCAGTTCCACCACTTCGGCAGGTATTAAAATAAAAGATTAAAGATAAAAGATAAAAATTATTGTGTTCCTGCCTGCCGGCAGGCAGGCGCTTCGCCTATAGATTTATTTAATAAATCTGTCGCGATAGCGACACCTAAATTTTTTATCTTTTATTTTTTGTTTTTTAGTTTTAGGAGTTACCAAACTATTCTTTTCCCGGTTTTTATGTACCAGTCGGAAATGTTGGAAAAACGATGGCTTGGGGTTAAAATATTTTTTACGTCAAACCCTTTTATCTTTTTGCTCTGGATATAAGTATAGTAAGGCGAGTATAAAAATATGGCCGGCACCTCTTCTGCCATAATTTCCTGAAATTTTTTATATTTTTCAATCCTTTGCTCCTGGTTTGAAGTCAGGCGGGCATCCTCCAGCAGTTGGTCTATTTCCTTATTGGTATAGTCGGCTAGGTTTAAGCCGCCCTCGCCGGTCTGGGAGGAATGCCAGAAAGTATAAACATCAGGATCATTGCCGATAACCTGGCCGTAAAGCAGGGATTCAAAATTTTTCGGCTTTATTACCTCGGCCTGGATTTGGCTGACCGGGATTATGTTTAAATTGGTTTTGACTCCGGCTTTTTCCCAGTCGCTTTTTATTTTTTCGGTAATTTTGATATTATTTTCCGTTTCTACCGTCGTTAGGGTTATGGATAGGAATTTATTGTCCTTTTTGCGCCAGCTGCCGACGCCCATGCCTAATTTAGCTTCGGCCTCCCCTCTTATTTTCTCGTCTGTCGATTCTTTATCGGTTTCAGTTTTTTCTATTTCTTCGCTGGTTAAGTCTACCCTCACCCAGCCGGATTCCTCGAGAAGCTTTTCCGCTTCTTCCGGGCTGAATTTATACTTTTTCATTTCCTGATTATAAGCGAAATTATTTGGTAAAATCGGGCCGTCAATTAAATAGGCGTCTTCTCCAAAAATCGCCGAAACAATTTCGTTTTTTCCCAAGGCCAAGGTCAGAGCCTGCCGGACTTTTTTGTCGGCCAGGGCTTGATTATTTTTTTGGTTAAAAAAGATGGCGGTAATCTGCGGTTGGTTCAGTCTATGGAAATTTAGGGAATCTTTTGAGATAAGGCTGTCTTTTAAATAGGAAGGCAGGTAGCTTAAGCCATTAACACTGTTTTCATTTAAAGCCGCTACTGCCTCTTCAAAGTTTGAAAAAAATTTAAAAGTTAGGTTTTCTAGGTGCGGTTCAGGTCCGTAATAATCATCATCATTTACTGCCAAGCTATAACTTCTTATATTGCCGGATTTGTCCTTAGTCAGAGACTTGAATTTGTAAGGGCCGGAACCGATTGGCTTAAAATTAAGTTCAGCCAGAGTGGCCGCTTCCGGGGAAATCGGCAGCCAAAGGTTTTCGGGGATAATGCCAAAAGTTAAGAGTTCCAAAAAAGCGGCATAGGGTTCGGTTAGATTGAACTTTACGGTTTTCTCGTCTACTTTTTCCAGGCTGACTCCGGAAAAACTGATTCGCAACGGAGATTTATAGCTTAGGTTGCTTATGGCGTTAAAGGTAAAGACAATATCGTCAGTCGTAACTTTTTCGCCATTATGCCATTTGCCGTCGTCCCGGATAGTTAAAGTGTAGGTTTTGCCATCTTCGCTTATAGCGTAGTCAGTTACTAAATCTTTAACCAGTTCCCCACTTTGGCCGTGCTTAAAAAGGGAAGAGAAAATTAGCTGGCTAAGATCGCTATCGACATCGCTGGTATTAGCGTAAAGAGGATTAATGTGTCCCGGCGCGCCGATCAAGCCCTCTATGTATTCGCCGCCAAGGACAGGCACCAGCTTGACATGATTTTTATAAAAATTATAGCCGAGGATAAAGAGGTTTATAAAAATGATCACCAGGCACAGGTTTATAAGGATTAGCTCTTTCCGGCTTAAAAATCTTTTTAAATATTTTATCTGCCTTAAATTGGGAATCTTCGATTTAGCTAAGGAGTAGATTAGTTTTTTATCAAGTTCGGTCTGCCTTGAAGAAAAACCATTGCCGCTCCTCTCCGCCTTAGATAAAAAATAAAAAGGAGCCAAAAGGGTTTTAGCTTTATCGAGATATCGGCTAATTTTACTTTTTTCTGAGTCCACTTGTTTAAAAGTTTTAACGGGGCGGCTAAAGGATTATAGCCGCAAGAGAGATCGCAAAAAATATTATGGAAAGTATTATAGTTGCCACAAATAATTTTTTTTCAAAGCCCCGCTTAGCCAGATAAACGTTATTGCTCCCACCAAAAACCCCCGACAGCCCCGTGCCTCGGTTCTGCAGCAAAACGGCAACTATCAGCAAGATAGCGATAATAATTTGGATAATTTTCATTCCGTCCATATAATTTACTACGAATTACGAATTTTTTACGAATGTACGAATACTAAGGAAAACGGTTATTTCTAAAATTCGTATATTTGTACTGATTCGTCCCGCTCCTTATTATTTATTGTTAGCGGGATCCCGCTAAGGCGGTGATAATTCGTAGGGTGTATACTTATTTTAACTCTTTTATGATTTTTTCCAAAATGGCCGGATTATTTTCCGCCAAGTCAGCCAAAATTTTTCGGTCCAGCTCTATTTTATTGGTTTTCAGTTTATTGATGAATCTTGAGTAAGACAGGCCAAGAGGGCGGACCGCAGCGTTTATTTTTATCTGCCATAGGTTCCGACGCTGCCTTTTTTTCTTTTTCCGTCCGATATAAGAATGCGCGCCGGCTTTAGTGGCGGCGGTTTTGGCCAGGCGAAGCCAGTTTTTCCTTCCCCATTTATAACCCTTTACTTTTTTCTTTAATTTCCTTCTTTTTTTTACGTGGCTTGGACCTCTTTTTACTCTTGGCATATTTTAGTGGAAAGTTATAAAGTCTATAAAGTTTAAAGTTATTAAAAGAATCAAGCTTTACAAACTTTTGACTTATCTATATGGTAATAATCTTTTTATAGTTTTAATATTGGTTGAGCTGGTCTCTATGTCCCGGCGTTTTTTGCGAGTGGTATTGCCCCGCTCCCGGGAATTAAAATGGTCCTGGCCGGCTTTTCTCTGCCTTATTTTTTTCTTGGTTATGGTGAAGCGCTTGGCCGTGGCTTTATGGGTTTTAATCTTCGGCATATTAATTGAATCGTTAGGTTTGCTTAACTTTTGCTTCTAGCGAAATTAGAGAGATGGGTGATACTTAGAATTTGTGGGGGATCAAGGATTAAGCTTCAACTTGTTATTTATAATTTAGATTAAATCCGGGGGAAATCTGGGGCGAACTTAAAATAAAAAACAGGTTTAATCAGCCTGATTTATGTTTTAATTATTCTTATTGGTTAGTATTATATTAAACCTTCCGCCCTGTCTTGTCAAGCCCTGATCAGCAAAGACAGCTAGGCTCTCGTCTTTTTCCAGTTCTCGAACAAAATTGTTCATAACCTCTTGGGCTTTCTCCGGATGCTGCCTTTCCCGCCCCTTTAATACTAGTTCAATTTTTAATTTATCGCCGTTACTTAAAAATTTTTTGGCCTGGGCGAGGCGGAAATCAAAATCATGCTGGCTGATTCTTATTGATAATCTTATGCCCTTGGTGTCTATTTTTTTCTGCATGACTTTCTGCTTGTGTTCCTTTTTCTCCAATTCGTATTTCAGCTGGCCTAAGTTTAAAATTTTTACTACCGGCGGATTAAGCTTCGGGTTAACTTCAACCAGGTCCAGGCCGATTTCCCTGGCCATGGCCAAAGCTTTTCCCGTGGGAACGTTGCCGACGGTTTCACCGTTTTCATCAATCAGAAAAACTTCCGGGACTCCGATCTGCTGGTTGGCCCGAAATTTCTTTTTATCTTCTTTCGGTTTGGCTCTTTGCCATTTTCTGCGCATGTATTTAACAATTAACTTTTAACAGTTAACAGTTAACAGTTAGGAGTTAATTGTTAAAGGTTATGACCTGAGCGGGTAATCCGCCTTCTCCGCCAGCTGGCGGATTCGGCGAGACAGGCGGGAACCCACCGTCGCTAAAGCTATGGCGGGCAAGTCGAACCTGATTATAAATTATAACGGCTTGCCATCCGTAGCTTTAGCGAAGGATGGAGCGGGTAACGGGAATCGAACCCGTATTTCTACCTTGGCAAGGTAATATAATAACCATTATACGATACCCGCCTATGCTCGCTAAGGCGAGCTTCGGCGGGCAGGCCCGCTAACTCGCAATAGCGATTTAGGTTTTTAATTATTTGCTTGTCCTTTCGGAGCTTTAGCTAAGGAGGGTGCCCGGGGCGGGACTCGAACCCGCACGGAGTATGAATCCAAGGGATTTTAAGTCCCTCGTGTATACCAATTTCACCACCCGGGCCTTTCGGATTTCAGATTTCAGATTTCGGATCTCTTTGATTTAAAATAATGGTTGAAATACAACGATTAATTTGTCTTGATTCAATTTTGTAATATTTAATCAACGCATCGCAAGTTTCATTTTTAATATTGGAGAAATTAATAATTTTAATTTCCCTTAAATGCGTTATTACTTCGTCGCTTGACCCCAAAGCCATTAATAAAAATCTTTTAAATTCATTTTGCGATCTCTTTTTAGCAAACCCCTCTGTTATTAAGGGAGCTATTGATTTTGCCGCTTCCCATATTTGATTTTTTAATTTATATTCTTCCCCGGGTAATAAATTAACCAATCTGTGTATTGGTTTTAGCAAATTCAAAGCATTTTGATAAATAGTTAAATCGCTAACATCTTGCATAAATTTATTATACCAAATAATCTGAAATCCGAAATCCGATATCTGAAATCCGATATGGTGGAGATGGTGGGAATCGAACCCACGTCTAATAAGTTCTTCTAAACATATTTACAGAAATAGCTTTATTTATTTTCTCGTTATTACCGTAGAAACAAAGCAAAATCAATAATAACCAGTTCTCTTGGTTTTAATTTATAAGCGAGAACGATTTATAAATCTATCTTCATAAATGACACCCAATACCGGCTATGAAGACTTGCCGGTTGGATGGCTATCGCTTTATTAAGCAACAGCAGGAGCAAAAGCCAAGCTGGCAAAAGCCATTTTGACCTTGCTTACAAATGTGTTGACATTTGATGTTTGCGGGCCAGTTTTACGTGGATAACCCGCTGGCACGTTCCGAATGCTTAGAAAGAATTCTTATCATCGATGCCTGGCATCCCCGTGTTCAGATGTCGGATTTCGGATGTCGGATCTCAGATTTCAGATTTTCTAAATTGTTTTGTCAAAGTGCGGATTTTGCGCTCGACCTCTCTTTTCTTTAAAGTTTCGCGCTTGTCATACTTCTTCTTGCCTTTGCCTAAGCCAAACTCCAGTTTTACAAAACTATGTTTAGTATATATTTTTAAAGGCACTAATGTCAATCCTTGCTCCTGTTTCTTCCCTATTAAGCGTTTTATCTCTTTTTTATTAAGTAGCAGCTGGCGCGGCCTGGTCGGATCATAGTCGCCTATGGTCCCGGCGTGTTTATATAAAGGGATATGGGCGTTAATAAGATATGGCTGCGGCCACTCGTTTTTTTTCAGAGTTTTTAAAGTTACATAACTTCCCTTCAGACTGACATGCCCGGTTTTGGCAGCTTTGACTTCATGCCCGAAAAGGACCAGGCCGGCTTCGTATTTGTCGCCGATATTATAGTCAAAACTGGCTCGTTTGTTTATCGCTAAAGTAGGCATAGTTATAATCCGAATGAATCCGAATTGTCATCCGAATACTCCGAATGCCTTTTTTGATAATTCGGAGCATTCGGATTAATTCGTAGATTCGGATTATTATATTATTTTTCCGTGTTCCATTCTTTCAGTTTATCAACCACTTTATTGTTAATCAGGGAATTGTGCAAATACATTCTATAGTTAGGTTCTTTAATCCGCTTTTCGACTTTTTCGTATCCTTTGTATTGCTTTAAAAGTTCCTCAATTTTTTTATCTATTTCTTTTTCGTCAACCGATAGTTTTTCTAGAATCGCAATCTGGCGGATGGCCAGAGCGCTTTTTACTCTTTTTATAGCGTTAGGCAAAAGGTCAAGAGTTAGCTGGTCCCGGGTTTTATTTAAGCTTGAAAGGTAATCGGAAAATTTTGCCCCCCGGCTGGTTACGGTCTGCTCTAGTTCAGCCAGCATAGATTCGGCTTCATGGTTAATTAAGATTTCCGGGATATCCCCAAACTTGGTTTTATCTAAAATTTTATCAATTATTTTTATTTCCAGTTCCTGCTCAGCCTGCTGTCTCCTTTCCATTTCTAAATTTTGCCTGATATTTTTTTCTAAATCCTCAACGGACTTAGACCCCATCCCTTTAGCCAGTTCGTCATTTAATTCCGGAATCTGCCGGTCGTAGATTTCTTTTACCTTTACTTTGAACTGGACTAATTTTCCGGCCAGATTCGCCTGATGATGGTCTTTGGGATAAGGCAGGTCAAATTCCCTTGCCTCGTCTTTTTTTATGCCAATCAGTTTATTGTCAAAGCCGGGAATTAAATAGTCTTTGCCTAAAATAATAGCCGTGCCCTGACTTTGGCCGCCGTCAACCGGAACATTATCCATAAACATTTCTATATTAGCGATAACTTTATCCCCGTCTTTTGCCGGCCGGGCAACGATTACTTCTTTAGCGCGCATTTCCCTTAAGTCACTCATTATTTTTTTTACCTCTTCATCTTTCACTTCTTTCTCCTGCCTTTTCCCTTTGGCGTTTTTGTAGTCGCCAAGCTTTACTTCGGGCAGGGCGGATAAGGTTAGTTTAAATATAAAGGGATTTTCCGGCGCCAGTTTTATAATATCAACTTGCGGCTGGCCGATTATCTGCTTATCCGTATTTTCCTCCAAGATTTTTCCAATGGTTTTATTAATCGCAATATTGGCGGCTTCTTCCAGAATCGTCATTTCCCCGATTTTCTGCTTTAAAACATTAAACGGGACTTTGCCCGGCCGAAAGCCCTCTATTTTTAAATCCTGCGAAACCTTTTTCACGCCCTTCTCTATATAGGGTTTAAACTCGGCCGAAGATAATTCAACCGTTAATTCAATTTGTGATTTTTCTAGTTCTTTTTTTGTTATTTCCATATAAACACGAATTTTACGAATTATTGTTAAAGCATTTAATTAAATATTTTTTGTATTCTATCTATTATTGTTTTAAAGCTATTAAAATTAACAATTAAATAAATATGAGGGTAAAAATTTACTAGTTCAATAATATTGTCTATGTTTTGTTTTATAAATTTGTTTTTGTGGTCTTTCTGGTTTTCATCTACTTTTTTGTAGAATGTTTTGAGAAAATCTTCATATTCCTCGGATCTTTTTTGAATATAATTTTTAAACAAGCTAAGGTTATGAGATTGTTTTTCCTTTGTTAAATTTTGAAACAATAATAAATATGGTACCTTTCTGAAACAATTTTTGTTTTTGTTTAAATTTTTTAGGTTTATATTTGAATTTGATACATAAAGGTCAGCAGTTGTAATCAAAATGGGAATAATATAATGGTCTCTATCGCCAAATTTTGAGGCAGGGTAAGCGAAGTCATAATTTTCAAAAACAATATTTGGAATTGCGCCTTGGAGTTGATATATTCCCTCCTTAATTGTTGTGGTGTTTGCCTCATGATTTGGTGTAACATGTACTCCTTTCCATGTGAGAGGAATATTTTTTAAAAATAAGTTTGCCTTCTTTTCAAATTTATCGAGCTTATAACTCCACCCTCTGTGATTTAATGTGAATAGACGAATAAAAAGATTTCTTTTTCTTACCGCATGAGTTACACCTCTTCGTAGTGCATTACCGTTAATACTATTTGATTTTTGAAAATTATATTGAAAGAAGTACCACGAATTACACGCCTGGTGATATTTACATTCAAGCGCGAAATTTAACCAATTTGGTATTTTGTCAGAATTATTTATCGAACTTACTTTAAAATCAATTGATCGTGTTACTGCCTTGCCTTGATCTAGTGTTTCAAATTCATAGTCACTACTTATATCCCTAAAAGAAAAATTGTTTTTACAAATGCAAAGAATATCATTTTCAAGCGGCACACCTGAATTTAGTAATGCTTTTATGCTTTTTTCCTCTTTATTCATATTTAATTAATAATAATTGGCGGAGATAGATACGCCGTGTTAGGTGATACACTGTTTCGACTTATTTAAATTATCTTTTTATTTTCTCCGAAGTGTATATATAAGCCGATGGCAATAGATAATATTGCAAAAAATAAATCTAATTTTATTTTTAAACTTTCTCTTTCATTTTTATACCAATTTTTTAAATCTTGTATAGTGCCAATTATAATAATTTTTTCTTCAGGACATTTAAAATTCATGGGAATTATCGGGCAGTATAATGCGGCAATTGGTGCTGAGTCTGGGATTAATTCAACAATCTCTTGAGAGGGTAAAGTTACGGTAGGAACATTATCAATCTTGAATCCGCTAATTCCATAAGGAGTTGGGTAAATATCAAGATCAGCATTACTATTGGCTCTGATTAAATTCCATATATCATTAAATTCTTTGTCTTCGCGTTTGATAGCATTATTTTTTGGGTCATTATAATTGGTAACAAATTTGTTTAATAGAGCGGTGTCAATATTAGAAAATTTAAAAACAAAATTATAAAATGATGTTTTTTCAAATAGCCCGAACCCCAACGTTAGTAGTGGAATAATTAGGATAAGGAAAATTTTAATTATAAAAAGTAATTTTTTTTCTTTCATTTTGAAAATTTAAAAAAGAAGAAGCAATATTTTGTCCAACTTTTTATTATGCGAATTAATTCGTAGATATTCACCCAAATATAACCTCTGCCTTTTTTCTTTTTGGCGCTTCCGGAAAATTATCGGTTTTCCCTAAACAGAAAGAAAGTAAAATTTCCCAATCAGTTGGTATGCCGAGTTCTTTTTTTACTTCCGGCATATCTTCCAGCATTGTTGCTTGCCCAACCGCCACTGTGCCTAGTCCCATTTCTCTTGCTTGCAGTAAACAGTTCTGGCAGGCAAAAGCCACGTCGGCTAAATTAAACCTATTTTTTGGAGGAGAAACGCAGAGAAAAATTATAACCGGAGTTTGGTAAAAAAGCGGGTCGGGAAGTTCAGCCCGCCAAAGACTTTGCCCGGCTTTCAACCTTGCCTCCTTTATTTTATCCGAAGCCAGTTTTATTTTTTTCTCATCAGTTAAAACAAAAAACTTTACGGGCTGGCGATTCATAGCGCTGGGCGCCCAAACGCCGGCTTCTATTATTTTTTCTATTTGCTCGCGAGGAATTTTTTCTTGTCGGTACTGTCTGACACTGCGGCGGGATTTTGCTAATTCCAGAAAACTCATATTATTTAAAGCCAATCGTTCTCTCCCCCCGTCATCCCGGCCCACGAGCCGGGATCCAGAATTAAACGGCACGGACATTTTATTTCTTCACGATTTTAATAAACCGAACTTCCTACGGATTAACCTTGGATTCCCGCTTTCGCGGGAATGACAAAGAAAAAGAATGGCGGGAATGACAAAAAGGGAAGGGGTTCGAATGAAGAAACTACAAAATTAACAACGGGGCGATAATCAGGGATACTATAGCCATTAATTTAATTAAGATATTTAAGCTCGGGCCGGAAGTGTCCTTAAACGGATCGCCGACCGTGTCCCCGACAACGGCGGCTTTATGCGTGTCAGAACCCTTGCCGCCTAAGTTTCCGGCTTCAATATATTTTTTCGCATTGTCCCAGGCCCCGCCGGCATTAGCCATTATGACGGCGAGTAAAAATCCGACAACAAGCGAGCCGGCGAGTAATCCGACTAGGGCTTCAGGGCCCAAGATTAAACCGATAACCACCGGAGCCGCCACCGTGATTAAGCCGGGAGCAATCATTTTTTTTAAGGCTGCGCCGGTGGAAATATCAATGCAGCGCTTGTAATCCGGTTTGCCGGTTCCTTCCATAATTCCCGGAATTTCCCTAAACTGGCGCCTTACTTCTACGACCATATCTGATGCGGCTTCGCCCACGGCTTTCATGGAAAGGGAGGAGAAAATACAAGGCAGAAGTCCGCCGATAAATAAGCCGATTAAAACTTTTGAATCCAAGAGGTTAACCATTTGCAGATTAACGGCCTGGCCAAAACTTACTAATAAAACCAGAGCGGTTAAAGCGGCTGAGCCGATGGCAAAACCCTTGCCGATGGCGGCCGTGGTATTGCCGACCGCGTCTAACTCTTCCGCCCGTTGCCTGACCTCGCTGCCCATGCCGGCCATTTCCGCGATTCCGGCGGCGTTGTCAGCGACCGGGCCGTAAGTGTCAGTGGCTAAAGTGATGCCTAAAGTAGAAAGCATGCCGACCGCGGCAATGGCAATCCCGAACAGGCCGGCGAATTTAAAAGATAAAAAGATAGCGAGGCAGACTACTAAAACCGGGACGACCGTGCTCATCATGCCTAAAGCCAAACCGGCGATAATATTGGTGCCGGCTCCGCTTTGGGCCGCGCTGGCGACTCTTCTAGCCGGCTTGTTTTTATCAGAAGTGTAATATTCGGTTATTAAGCCGATGACAATGCCGGAAATTAAACCCGTAAGCAGGGCCCAATAAACGCCCATTTTTCCCACGGTGTAGGCAATTACCGGATAAGCGCCGATCGCCATTAAAATCGCGGCGGAGAAAATTCCCCGATTTAAAACCGTCTGCGGCTTGCTGTTTTTAGATAATTTAACAATAAAGTTTCCTAAAATGGCTGCGATAATTCCGGTAGCGGCCAGGAGCAGGGGCAGAACCACGGCTTTAGGCCCGAAAGTTGCGACGCTTAGAACCCCAAAGGCCATAGCCGCAATCATGGAATCAACGTAACTTTCAAACAGATCCGCGCCCATGCCGGCGACGTCGCCGACATTATCTCCGACATTATCGGCAATGGTGGCCGGGTTTCTCGGATCGTCTTCAGGAATCCCGGCTTCAACCTTGCCGACTAAATCAGCGCCGACATCCGCGGCTTTAGTGTAGATACCGCCGCCGACGCGGGCAAAAAGTGCGACGGAAGAAGCGCCGAAGCCGAAACCGTAAATGACATTCGGGTCCCTAAAAATATAGTAAGCTAAACTTACGCCTAAAAGTCCTAAGCCAACGACCGTTAAGCCCATAACACTGCCGGAAGAAAAAGCGATGCCTAAACCTTTATTTAAGCTTTCCTTGGCGGCTTCCGCTGTCCTGACATTAGCGGCCGTAGCAATGCGCATGCCGATATTGCCGGCTAAAATGGAGAAAACGGCTCCGGCTAAAAAGCAGATAGCGGTTTTTTCGGACAGTCCCGGAGTAAACCAGATAATAACCGCGATCGCAATTACGAAGATCCCTAAAATTTTGTATTCCTTATTAAGGAAGGCCATGGCGCCTTCGTGGATATAACCGGAAATTTCCTTGGCTTTTTCATCTAAGGCAGGTTGTTTTTTAAGCTGGTAAGCCAGCCAGCCGGCGAAGGCCAGACCGATGAGAGCGATTATCGCGGTCCAAAGTTCTAGTTGCATAGGTTTTTCGTTTTTTAATTATTAATTAATGTTATTTTTTTTCTTCCGTTGGTTTTTCTTCTTTTTGTTCATTTTTAGATGCACCATCAGGCGTCTCTATTTTTTTATCATTCTTCTCTACCTTTTTTTCCTCCCCGCCCTGAGCTTGTCGAAGGGTTTCTTTCTTTTTTTCTTTCTTTTCTTTTTTAGGCGGCTGACCAGCCGCCTCTACATCTTTTTCAGACGCAAGATTTTGCGTCTCTACGATTTTTTCGTTTTTTTCTTTTTCTGCTCCCTTTTTGCCGTCCTTTTCCTTTTCTTTTTTAGACGCATCATGCGTCTCTACCTTTTCCACCTTCGCCTCTCCGATATCAATTTTCCAGCCGGTTAAGCGGGCCGCCAGCCGGGCGTTTTGGCCGTTTTTGCCAATTGCTAAGGAGAGCTGGTCAGCCATAACTTTAACTATGGCTCTCTTTTCTTTTTCCTCCAGCTTTATGGATATTACTTTTGCCGGAGACAGGGCATTGGCAATAAATTTAGAAGGGTTTTCATCGTACTGGATTATATCAATTTTTTCTCCACCCAGCTCAGAGATAATAGTCTGGATGCGGGAGCCGCGCTGGCCGACGCAGGACCCTATCGGGTCAACATTTTCCGAATCGGTCGCCACCGCCACTTTTGAGCGCGAGCCGGCTTCTCTGGCCACGACTTTCAACTCCACTAACCCATTGGAAATTTCCGGGATTTCCAGATAAAATACTTTTTTCAGGATTTCGTCCGAGGTTCTTGATAAAATGATTTCGGGACCCTTGGAGCCCAGCCTCACTTCCCTTATATAGACTTTTATCCTTTCGCCTGGCTGATATTTTTCCCCAAAAATTTGTTCTTCTTGGGACAAATATCCGACGGCCTTGCCCAGGTCAACCAAAACAAACCGGCCTTCATGCCGCTGGATTACGCCGCTGACTACTTCTTTTTCTTTATCCTTAAATTCTCCGAAAATCATTTCCCGCTCCGCTTCCCGCAGCCGCTGGACTATAACCTGCTTGGCAGTTTGGGCCGCCATCCGACCGTAAGCGGTTGGCACTTCTAATTTAGTTTTTATTTCACCGCCGATTTTGGCAGTTTTCTTAATTAGCTTGGCGTCGCTTATCTGGATTTCGGTTTTGGGATTAAACTTTCTCTCCTCCTTTTCTTCTTCTGGCGGTGTTTCTGATAATTCGCCTGCTGGCGGGGTGGATAAATTTTTACCCTTTGCCTTAGACGCGTCATCATCAGACGCCTGGCCGGGCGTCTCTACATTTTTTTTGGTCTTTTTCGTTTTTTTAGGCGCATCATCGGGAGACAGCTGGCCTTGAGACAGCTGGCCAGCTGTCTCTACAGCATTTTCGGTTTCCTCGGGTGGCAGGTCTTCAACTACGGTTTTTACATCAAAAACTTTTGACTTTCCGGTTTCCGGGTCAAATTCCACTTTTATGTTCTGGTTTTTTTCACCGAAATCTTTGCGATAGGCCGCGGCCAGGGCTGACTCAATCGTAGCAATAACTGATTTTTCATCCAGGCCTTTTTCCTCACAGATTTGTTTTATAGCGCTTGATAGGTCTGACATATATTTTTATAGTTAGTAAATAGTAATTAGTAATTAATATTTAGTCCCGCCTCTTTATTATATTTATTACTCCGCCACCTTATTAATTAATGTAGGCGGAGTCCCGCCCGATGGCGGTGATGGGCGGGATCCCGCCAAGGCGGTGATAAGAAAAAAGGCTAATTGTCATATTAAACAACTAGCCTTTATATAGATGATAATAGCATAATGGTAATTTTGTGTCAACGGTATGGGTAAACCTACTATACCAGCAGAGCCGCGCCGATCGCGCCGGCGCTATGGCCTAATTTGCCTTTTAGGATTTTTATTTTTTTTGCTTCTGGATGCATAATATGGGCGCGCATGATTTTTTTGATTTTAGAAAAGAATAATTCGCTTGACTGGGCGACGCTGCCGCCGACAATAATCGCTTCCGGGTCAATTAAATTAACAATGTTGGCAAAAGCTAACCCTAAGCAGTGGCCGATTTCTTCATAAGCTTTCTGGGCTAAAGTGTCGCCGCGAAAAGCTTCCTCGGCCAAATTGGCCGGATTATTTTGCGTCAGCCTTTGGTAGGCTTTTTCCAGTTCTATATCATTTTCCAGATCAATAATCATTTGACCCGGTTCTCCGGCCGCTTCGTGGCTGCCCTGATAAATTTCGTTGTTTATCCACCAGGCCCCGCCGATACCGGTACCGATAATAATTCCATAGATATTTTTATATTTTCTGCCGGCTCCTAATTTTACCTCGGCGCGCAGGAAACAATTAGTGTCATTATCCAGTTCTACTGGCAGGTCGGTTTTATTTTTAAGCAAGTTGGCAAGCTTTACTCCGTCAAGCAAGGGTATGTTGGGCGATTTTATTATTTTTTTCTCCTGGCGGTCCATCAGGCCGGCTATGCCTAAACCAATTCCCTTTATTTTTACTTTGTCCTGTTTGGCTTTTTTTAAGAGGGGTTCAATCAAAGCGTAAAGCATGATGGAGAAATGGTTTAAGCTGTCCTTGGGGGTGGCCAGCAGGTAATCGGCAACTGGTTTTTCCCCATCAAAAAGTACGGCTTTCATGTTAGTGCCGCCGATGTCTATGCCGATGGCGTAGTTGCAATTGTTGATTTTATTATTTTCCATAGTTATTTAAATTATTGAGATTCTTAGGATTTTTAAGACTTTTGGGACTTTTGGGAATTATAAATATCCTAAAGATTCTAAGAATCCCAAGAATCCCAAAGATCCTAATTTGTTAAAACAGCTTTTTTGCCTCTTCCCAGAGTAAAGGGTTGTTATTGGTCATTTTTTCCCAATACCACCATTCTCCTCCCCAGAGATAAAACTCCTTAAAGCCGGCGAGCCGGGCGAATTCCAGTATTTCCCTGAATTTTTGTAGGTTCATAGTTTTGTTTTTTTCCTCTTCCGTCATCTCTTGGTAAGGAATCGGACCCCAGGGTTCGGCCTGTAATTCAATCACTATCCAGTCCTTGGGGTGGGCGAATAGCCGGACAATATTTTTTTTAAAATGGAAGAATCCCGGGTTGATCGGATAATGGATGTATCTTTTTAATAGTTTGGAATAAGTATCGCGGTAGAGGGTGGTGCCAAAAATATCAGCCCGGCGGGCCGCCGACACCCAAAAGGACAATTCGCCGGAATCGGTTATTATAATCGGCCGGCTGTCAAGCCGTCTGACCAAAGCGATTTCGGTGTCCAGAAATTTTTTATCCAGTTCTGGGCAATCGCCGAAATGGGAAAGAAAAGGCTCGTTTTCCACTTGCCAGGCGATAATTTTTTTATTGTCTTTATACCTGTTTACAACCCGATCTATATATTCTAATATTTTTTTATCCCTTTCTTCCGGGTTTAGTTTCTCCGCCCAGTCTGGAAAATGGCATTCTGGCCAGCGGGGCAGGCGGCCACCGACCGCGATAATTATTTCGGCTTGCCTTTTGGTCGCTTCGGCTACCATCCAGTCCATCTCTTCCCACCGGAATTCGCCGTCGTTGCCTTCAATTTCATTCCAATAAGCCGGCAGCCTTATTTTTTTTACGCCCAGGTCATCCAGAATCGAAAGATAAACCTGGCGCCAGTCAAAACCCAAGATTGACGCTTGTTTTTTTGAAAAAGTCAGGCCGTATTCTAGCTCGTTTTTGTTGTAATTATGCCCTCGGCTTAAGACAAACAAACAGAAGAAAAAAATTATTAAAATGAAAAGAATTTTTTTTGTTTTTTTTATAATTTTAAACATAGTCAATACCCTACGAATTACGAATAACTTATCGACCGCCTTGCCACGCCCCGCCAAAGGCGAGGCTCCGCTATAGCGGGGCCGTGGGGCGGGATCCCGCCCTCAAATAATTTTATATAAGTGGCGGGACGAATTTACGAATAATAAAGAAGATGATTATTTTTTAGAATTAATACATTGGGTGGACGAAATTAACTTTTTAGCTTAACCGTAGGGTAAATTATAGCGCGTAAACTCTGCTAGAGAGTGTAGTCTCTATTGCACATCCAGGGTGAATCTCCTCTATTAGTTATTTCAAAGACGCAGTCGGTAAGATAAGAAGTGACAGCATAGGAAGCGAGAATTATTATTAAGCCGATTATACCGGTTTTTATCTGGTCTAAGGCTTCTTTTACCTTTTCTTCATTGCCGGCGCTGGTCATATACTTAAAGCCCGCCCAGATAATTAAAATTAGAAAAATCAATCCTAAAAATCCGAGGAAAACTTTTATTACCAAAACGGTTATTTGCCTCACGTCTCTTGGTGTTTCGCCTCCGAAAGCTTGGCCGCCTATAACTCCTATTCCTGATTGTTTTTGCATATCCCATAATTTACTTTCAGCTTGGGCGGGTGAAGGAGAGGAGAACTGGATCAGAGCCATTTGGGATAAAAGGAAAAGGGACAGTAAAAGAACAGAGAGAAGATGTTTTTTGACTTTAGTGTTTTTCATAGAGTTTATCCCGCACCTTTTTGGATGCCCCGTCCGCTTGTAGCGGAGTTTGAACAAAGAAATTAGATCTTTCAAGCGGAGTTTAACACTCTGTCCAAAAGGTGTGGGAATTATGTTATAATTTAAATAACTACAAATTACAAATCTTTCACAAATTTACAAATTTTTGAAGAAACGTTTTATGCGGTATTTGTATGTTTGTAAAAAATTTGTAGATTTGTGGGAGTAAACCGCAGTGCTTCCTCGTTATTTGCTTAATTTTAGGGGTTAGTTTCAAGATTTAATACTGGTTCTATATATAGATTATACCTAAAAATGTTAAATAATTCAATCTTATGAACCCCGTTAGAAATTCCCGAGAACAAGGGATTTAGAGCGTGGACCTAAGATTTATGCAAGATTCTACGAAAATTTCTAACGGGGTGAATCTTTCCGCTAAGGTTTTTTACAATACTATTGTCCAGATCGTCAGTAAAATTATCGCCACGATTTTAGGTTTGGTAGCGGTGGCGATTATTACCCGTTATCTGGGCATAATTGGTTTTGGCGAATATACCACCATTATTACTTTTCTGTCCGTTTTTGGGATTTTAGCTGACTTGGGCCTGACTTTGGTCACTACGGCGATGATCAGCCAGCCCGGAGCGGATGAAGGCAGAATTTTAAATAATCTTTTTACCCTGCGCCTGGTGTCAGCCGTATTTTTTCTGGCCTTAGCTCCGCTTACTATTATTTTCTTCCCCTATGGCCCGGAAGTTAAATTGGGAGTGGCAGTAGCGGTTTTTTCTTTCTTCTTTATTGCCCTGAACCAGATTTTTATCGGCCTGTTTCAGAAAAAATTAAGGATGGACAAGGTTTCCATAGCCGAGATTTTCGGTCGGCTGGTTTTGATTATCGGCGTGGTTCTGGCGGTTAAGCTTAATCTCGGCCTTTTGGGAATTATTTTTGCGACGGTCTTCGCTTCGGCTGTTAATTTTTTGCTTTTATTTATATTTTCCTGGAGGTTTGTCCGCTTAAAAATCCAGTTTGACCCCCTAATCTGGAAAGAAATTATTAGAAAAACCTGGCCTTTGGCCATTACCATCGCCTTTAACCTTATTTATCTGAAGGCCGACATCTTAATTCTGTCTTTGATAAAAACGCCGGGCGAGGTAGGAATTTACGGCGCCGCTTACAAGGTAATTGATGTCTTGGTTACCATTCCCTTTATGTTTGCCGGGATTATTTTGCCGGTTTTGACAATAAACTGGGCCGGAGGAAACAGGGAGTCTTTTAAAAGAGTTCTGCAGAAGTCTTTTGATTTTATGATGATTTTGGCCGTGCCCTTGGTAGTTGGCACGCAGTTTTTGGCCAAAGAGGTTATGGTAATAGTGGCCGGAGAAGAATTTGCCGCGGCCGGGTCTGTTCTTAAAATTTTGGTTTTGGCCGCCTGGGCCATATTCTTCGGCTGCATTTTCTCCCATGCCATCATCGCCCTGGATAAGCAAAAAAAGATAATCGGCGCTTATTTTTTCACGAGCATTACGGCCTTAGCCGGTTATCTTTTTTTCATCCCCCGCTTTTCCTACTTGGGCGCGGCCTGGGTGACTGTTTATAGCGAGATCTTTATCGCCTTGGTCGCTTTTTGCCTTATTTATAAATATGCCGGCTTCTTTTTTAATCTTAAAATTTTGTTTAAATCAATTCTGGCTTCGGCGATTATGGCCGCTTTTCTCTTTTTTCTGCCCGCTTGGTTTTATAAAGGCGCGGGTGGCTTATTTTTAACTCTAGGCTTTTCCGCGGCGGTTTATTTCATGGCTCTGTATTTTTTTAGGGGCATAACGCGGGAAGAAATTCTGGCGTTGTTAAATAGAAATCCAGAAAGGGAAATTTAATTCCCTACGAATTACGAATCAGTACGAATATACAAATATTATTTTGAAACGTTTTTGTTGGAATTCGTATATTCGTAAAAAATTCGTAATTCGTAGTATATTTATGAACCCCGTTAGAAATTTGGCTGGGAAAATGATAAAATTTCTAACCTGCTATGAATAATTTTCTAAGTGGGGCTAACTGGAAAAAAGATATTTAAAAAAAAGATTAAAATACTGTTATGGAGAAAAAAAATAATAAAATTTCTAACGGGGTGAAGAATATTTTGGTCATCAATTCTTTAAAAGAAGTCTGCGGACCGCTGGTAAATCTTTTTAGCGAGCTGGGCCGAAAAGGATATTTTTTTCATTTTCTTTCTTTACGGCTTGATTTAGGGGAAGAGGCGAGAAGAAATGGCTGGAAAATCAAAAAAGCACATTTTGGCCCGGGGGCTGGCAGCAATTTTGGTTTTTTTCTTTTTCTTTTAGCTTATCCGTTTTTGTTTATCTTTTATTTTTTCTCTCTGACCTATTTTAAATATAAAAAAGATATAAAAGCGGTTATCTGCTTGGGCGGGAATGAAAAAATCATTTTTACTCCCTTAGCGGCCCTGTTTAAAATAAAAGTTATTTGGCTGGAATTGCCGGAAACTGATTACAAAAAAATGCCGGCGGGAGTTTTGTTTTTTTATCGCTTTTGTTCCCGCTGGGCGGCTTTGGCCTCTTTTATCAGTTTTACGCAGACGCAGCTTAAAAATATCGGCATTCCGGCCGGCCGGATAAAAATTATCCCTCCCGGCGTTAAATTAAACCAGCCCGGGCATCAGCAAAATATTTTTTTCAACCTAGCCAAAGTGGAGAAATCAAATTTTTCCCGCAAGTATTTTACTTTAGGCATAGTAACTGACTTTTCTCCGCCGCATCAGATTGAAAATTTATTCCAGGCCGTCAAAACCTGCCTTTCCGTTATTCCCAACCTGCAGCTTATCATTGTCGGTCTAAGCCGCAGGGGGGGCAAAGATGAGGGGGAAAGAAAACTGGTATGGCTGGCTAAAAAATTAGGGATTGATAATTTAGTCTGGTTTGTGAGCGAGCAGGGAAACCTAAAAAAATGGTCGGATAGTTTTGATATCTTTATTGCCACCGTTGAAACTCCGAAATTATCCAGCCTGGCCACGATTTTAAAAATTATGTCAGCCGGCCTGCCTATAATCGGCTTTCGCAACCGGGGTTTTGAGGATTTAATTTTGGAAGACAAATCCGGGGTCTTAGTTGAAGCCAGCAACAGTGAAATTCTGGCCCAGAAAATTATAGAATTGTATAAAAATAAACGCTTGTGCTCTAACTTGGGCAAAAATGCGAGAGAACTGGCGGAAGGCAGTTTTACTATTGAAAAAACGGTGGAGGCGATGGAGGAGATATTAAAATAAAAAGAGGATTTAATATGAATAAATTAAAAATAAAATCTGAACAGGCCGGACAGCGGCTTGATAAATTTTTAGTCGAGAATTTGTCTGATTTTTCCCGCAGCCAGATTCAAAAACTGATAAAGCAGGGAAATGTTGTTGTGAATGAGGGGAAAATTCCTTCTCACTATAAATTGAAAGAAGGTGACAGGGTAAAGATTATTGAAACGGGTTTTGCTGCTGCGATTGGCTCTTCCACTGAAGCACTATCTCAAGCGGTAATACCCGATATAAAAATTGTTGCTGAAACCGATGATTATTTAGTGGTGAATAAGCCGGCTGGTTTGACTATGCACGGAGCTGACTCTATAGAAGGAAAAACTTTAGCTGATTTTTTAGTAGAAAAAAATCCGGAAATAAAAAAAGTGGGAGAAGAACAAAATCGTCCCGGGATTGTTCATCGTCTAGACAAAGAAGCGAGCGGTTTGGTAGCAATTGCTAGAACTCAGGATTTTTTTCTAAACCTCAAAGAGCAATTTAAAAAAAGAAAAACGGAAAAAGAATATACGGTTTTGGTTTATGGCCGAACGGATAAGGAAGAAGATAAAATTTTATTTCCCATAAAGCGAGCGCAGGACGGATATCGGATGGCCGCTTTGCCCGTAACTGATAGGGGAAAGGAAAATTCTGTTAAGCTGGGCGTCAGAGAAGCAATTACGGAATTTAAAATTGTAAAAAGATTTATTAATTTCACTTTATTGAAAGTTAAAATAAAAACCGGACGCACTCACCAGATAAGAGTTCATATGTTTGCTTTCGGTCATCCGCTTGTTGGTGATAATTTGTACAGTACGAAAAAAACCCGCGAGCAGAATAAAAAATTAAATTTAGGCCGGATTTTTTTAGTGGCGGATAAATTGTCGTTTTATGATTCAGCCGGGGATAGGCAGACTTTTACTTTAGAGTTGCCAAAGGAATTAAAAGAATTTTTAACGGTTTGTAAATAGAGGGCTCTATGAAACCCCTAGGGAAATTAGTTAAATTTGGTAAAATTACCGATATTTTCTATAAACCCTCCTCTCCGGCGGACAGGTCAACCAGTAGATAATCGGTCACTTTGGCCCAAAACGGCCGATCTCTTGCCTTTCGCGCCTCACAGCAGTCTCCGTTAGGGACTGCTGCTAGGCGAGTGCGTACGGCTCTCTCCCTGCCTGCCGGCAGGCAGGCTGGATTCTGAATTTAATTCAGGATGATGGTGGAAAAGAGGAACGACAGTCCTTCACCTTGTCATCCCGGGCTTGACCCGGGATCCAGGGTTAAACAGTAGGAATATTATATATAATATGAAGGAGGAAAAAAATTATTATGTCTATATCTTGGCCAGTAAAAGGAATGGCACGTTGTATATTGGCGTAACCAATAATTTATTAAATAGGAGTTTTCAACACAAAACCAAAGAAAATAAAGAAAGTTTTACCGCTAAATATAGTGTAAACAAGTTGGTCTATTACGAAATTTTTACTGACATTTATGAAGCCATTTCCAGAGAAAAGCAGTTAAAAAATTGGCGGAGGGAATGGAAGATAAAATTAATAGAGGAAGAAAATCCCACTTGGCGTGATTTGTTTGATGGCTTCTAGTCTGTACGGCTCTCTCCTGGATTCTGAATCAAGTTCAGGATGACAGGAAGGAAAAATAAGTCTTAAAATTTTTAAATAAGTTAATATGAAAAAACAAGGAGGGCTGCTTAGAAAAGCAGAAAAAGTTATTTTAATCTTGTTATTGGCCGTAGCAGGATTTTTTTATTTTGGGGAAAGCTGTCTGGCGGTTGATCATTTAGTAATTAATGAAGTTTATTATGATCCAACAGAAATTACTGATACCGGGAAAGAATGGATAGAATTATATAATGGGACAGCTAATCCAATAGAGCTCATAGGTTATGATTTGAATGCTGTTTCCGGGGATTATTATACTTTTCCAAACTTTACGCTTGGTAGTGGTAATTTTGTAGTGGTTCATTGGAGAGCAGATGGTACTAATACAGCAACTGATTTATATACTGGGATTTCTGGGTTTGATGACAATATGGGCAATACAAACGGTTGGGCAGCTCTATTTAACAGTACTGCACATTCCAGTAACACAATTATTGATTATGTTGAATACGGAGCAGGTGGAAAGACATGGGAATCTGATGCTGTGGCTGCTGGTATTTGGACAGCTGGGGATTATATGGTTGATGTGGATAAAGGTCATTCTTTCGCCCGCAAGTTAGTCGGTTTTGATACTAATCAATCATCTGATTTTGAAGATTTGTCCAGTCCCAACCCACAGAATTCAGGCGTGGCAGTCGCTCCACCTCCCCCTCCACCGCCAGCCGGAGAACCTGAAACCTCACCCCCACCCTCTTCCCTTGATGAACTCGGGACAGGCTCTTCGCAAGGAGAGGGGGAAGAGGAACAGGAACCCTCCTCCGCTGAAGCTACGGAGGGCGAGGAAGAAATTACTGAAACTTATAAACTCGGTGATGTTGTAATTAACGAACTTGTTAGCGACCCGGCTGACGAGGAAGTGGAATGGATTGAATTATATAATATCACTAGTGAAGAAATTGACTTGGCTGGCTGGACCATTGAAGAAGGCAGCGGCGCCAAAACAAATTTATTCGGGATTTTAGGCAGAAGCGGCAAAGAAAAGTTTTTTATTATAGAAAAACCAAAGGGCAATTTAAATAATAAAGGTGATATAGTAATTCTGCGAGCCGGCGGCGGAATTTTAATTGATC
>Ga0268281_1000546_pt1 | contig 27527 bp, 26 predicted proteins | sample saktaG_10_FD_190134 | JGI IMG/M metagenome (GOLD analysis project Ga0268281, IMG submission 190134) | Saline water microbial communities from Sakinaw Lake, British Columbia, Canada - sak_2011_5_24_50m | ecosystem: Environmental > Aquatic > Non-marine Saline and Alkaline > Saline ...
GCGACATCTTGGTCCTCTCGACTGATGAGCTCCACAAGGATCGAAAAATGATCCTTTTCGACAAGATGTACGTGCTGTTGAATGAATACGGTCTTACCCTTGACCCGGACACTCTTTTTAAGCTCCAGTATTATCTTCTCCGGAACTTCATCGGCTGGTCACGCATCGATGCACTTATGAAGGACCCCCAGCTGGAAGACATTTCCTGCGATGGCAATGACATTCCCCTGTTCCTTTACCATCGTAAATACCGGAATATCAAGACAAACATTGCATTTGAGTCCGATGTGCTCAACTCGCTTGCCATCACCCTTGCCCAGAGATCCGGTAAGCACATTTCGACCGGTTCACCGATGCTGGACGCAACCCTGCCGGAAGGCTCACGGCTCAACCTGACGCTGGGCACGGAAGTTACCACACGCGGGACCTCTTTTACCATCCGAAAATTCCGGGAGGAACCCTATTCGCCAATAGAATTACTGGATTACGGGACATTCAACGTCGACGAGCTGGTTTATTTCTGGCTTGCCATCGAGAACAACAAAAGCCTGCTTTTTATCGGGGGCACAGCATCCGGAAAGACGACCTCCCTCAATGCAGTCTCCATGTTCGTACCCCCCGTGGCAAAAGTGGTGAGCATTGAAGATACCCGGGAGATCACCCTGTATCACGAGAACTGGATCGCAAGCGTTACCCGCCCCGCACTGACGGAGGGTGGGTCAGCAATCGACATGTTTGACCTCCTGCGGTCCGCCATGCGCCAGCGGCCCGAGTATATCATCGTGGGTGAAGTGAGGGGACAGGAGGCCCAGACACTGTTCCAGGCGATGAACACCGGGCACACAACCTTCTCAACCATGCATGCAGGGAGCGTCGATGCCGCCATCCACCGGCTGGAGTCCGAACCGCTGAACGTGCCCCGGAACATGGTGCAGGCACTCAACATCATCTGTGTCCAGGGACTCATCTACCGGGGGACCGAGCGGGTCAGACGGGCGCAGGAGATCGTGGAGATCGCGGGGCTTGACCCGTCAACCGGTAACCTCCGGGTAAACAACGTCTTTGTCTATGATCCGGTCCACGACCGGTTCGATTATACCGGGAGGTCCCAGATCTATGCCGAAATTACCGAACGGCGGGGGTGGTCGCGGGACCAGATAGAGTCCGAGATCAGGATCCGGAAGCAGATCCTTGACGCGATGCAGAAGCAGGGGATCTATGATTATATCACCGTCGCATCGCTCTTTCACCTCTTCCATATCGACCGGCAAAAAGTTCTCGACAACCTTTCTGACCTCCGCAAGGTATCCCAATGAACCTTCGTTATTACCTCAGGGACCGGATCCGAAAGGACTCAGTTTCCTACCATAACCTGCATAGTGATATGATATCTGCCCGCATGGGGATGACGGTAGAGCAGTATATCTGGCGATCCGTGAATATCTCGATCCTGTGCGGTTTCATCCTTGCCCTTTTCGGATTTTTCTTTGGGGGGATGATCGTCCTCGCGTTCAAAAGCGGCAATGTGGGTCTCTATAATGTATTTAACCTCCAAGTACCGGATTTTTTTTACACTGCTGCATTTGGCCAGTACATCGAATTACTCACCGTAGTAATCTGCTTTGCAATCGGCACCTATGTTGCCTATGCAAGCCTGCTCAGGTTCCCCCAGATTGAGAAAAGGAACCGGGCTATCCGCATCAACCTCACTCTTCACAACGCAGTCGCCTATATGTATTCAATGCGCCGCGGCGGCGCCCAACTGATGACAATCTTTCACTCGCTTTCTGCAAACTCCAACATTTACGGTGAAGTTGCCCTGGAGTTCCGGCAGATCGTGCGGGACGCCGATTTCTTTGGCTATGATATGGTCTCTGCTATCCGGCACCTCTCGGAGACAACTCCCTCGGAGAAACTCAAGAATTTCCTTGAGGACCTCCTTTCGGTGATCGAGAGCGGCGGCGACATGTCCGAGTTCATGTCGATGCGGGTGCGACTCTATCAGGATGAAGCACGGTTCGAGCAGAAACAGTTCTTAAATTTTCTCTCTATCGTTGCGGAGTCCTATGTCACCATATTTGTTGCCGGGCCGCTTTTTTTGATCATCATCATGGTAGTCATGGGGATGATCGGGGGTGGAGCCGTCCTCCAGCTTTCCATGATTACGTATGCTCTCATCCCCATCGGGTCGCTTATTTTCATCCTGCTCCTTGACCTTATTTCAGTGAAGGCTGAAAAGACCGAGAGGTACGTGAAGACCAAGGTGCTCGAGGAGTACGCTGATGTCCGGATTGTACAACGTGCAGGGGAAGAGTCGCTCTTTGCCCAGCTTGCCCACTATGACAAGATCAGGAATCTGACCCATCTCCTCAAACACCCGTTTGACAGTTTTGTACGGAACATCAACCACACGTTCTATATCACCGTCCCGGTTGCCCTCATTTATGTCGCTGCGATGCTCCTGTCCATTCCCCGTTATTCCAATGTTGAGACATTTATCGATGTGGTCGATGACCATATCATATTGGCGCTCCTGATTATCCTTATTCCCTACGCTGTTTTTTATGAAGTGTGGGCACGCAAGGTAACCGGCATCGAATCACTCATCCCCGATTTCCTCGAGCGGATGGCAGGGATCAACCAGGTGGGCCTTACCATTGCACAGGCAATCGCGATCATGGTGAACACCAACCTTGGCCTGCTCTCCTACGAGATACGGCGCATCAAACGGGACATGGACTGGGGGGCAAACTTCACCGAGGCGCTGATGCGGTTTGAAGAACGGGTCAGGACGCCCTCCATTGCCCGTACGGTCACGCTGATCACCAAGGCATCCGAGATGAGCGGATCGATCGGGGAGGTCCTCTCGATCGCTTCTTCCGATTCGAAGATGACGGAGGTCTTAAGAAGGGAACGATCTGCGGAGATGTTTATCTACACGGCAATTATTTACCTCTCGTTCTTTGTTTTTATGGCTGTTGTCGCCGTGCTCACGACCCAGTTCCTGCCGGTCCTTGCCAGTGTTTCACTTGGAAAACTTGCAAGTGTCGGATCTTTCTCCGGGATCGGTAAGATCCCGATCCAGACATTTGGCCGGCTGCTCTACCACACTTGCCTGATGCAGGCAATTTTCTCGGGGATGATCGCTGGACAGATGGGAGAGGGATCCGTTGCTGCCGGTGTAAAACACTCGTGTGTGCTTCTTCTCATCTCGATCATCACGTTTAATTTCATCATCTAAAAGAGGTGAAAAGGGGGATGTACCCCGATGGCAGAGGGGGAATCTTCCCAAATTCAGATATCCTTAAATAGATTTGTGAAGATGTTGTGGTGAGGTGTTCTATCGTGTGCACAGTAGGAGGGCCCGTGGATATCGATCTTCCCCCGGACCGTGTAAAAGGTAAGGATTACCGCTGCAAAGAGTGCGGAGAACGATTCAAGGGCATTGGCAGGAAACCCATGTGCCCCAGCTGCCAGTCGGAAGATGTTGCAGAGGAATGATCGCCCTCTCCGATAACGAATTCCTGCTGGTCAGAACAGATCCCTCTTTTTTGGTTGTTGCACCGGCGAATGCACGGTTTGCCCTTTGTATCGAGACAGAGTCCGGCGAGTACTGCCAGGGAATCGAACCAACTGACCTGATCGTGGTCTCCGCCCCGGAAGGAGGGGATCCGCAAGCCGGTGTAATGCTCATTGAACTTGTGCGGCGTCACCGCACTCCGCTCATCGTCCTGCCCAGCAACCATCCTGGTTCCCGACGGCTCCGGTATGTTGTGTCAGCCGGTCCGGTCATTACGACGAACTGTAGTATCCGGAGGGGGACTCACCCCGAACAGCACCTGATCTGCGCATCAGAGGCACTGTCAGGAATGACGTTTGAGGGAGTGGAAGAAGGAGTAAAAATCTCCCGGATTCCCCCGGGTGCAGTGGTGACCCGTTTCCGATCTGCCACCACTCTTGATTTTTTATAAAACTCTACTGAGACCTGGGGTTACCGGGCATTTGTAGGATTATCTTTGAGAGGATTTTCATGCCAATGTAACCAAATTTTTTTTAATTCTCTTCTTGTATCCGGCTGCTCCCTAAAAGAAAATAACAATTTATATATGGATTTTTTACCAACTATTCTAATGCCGTGAGAGGAGGGTTGGATGAGAACAGAGGTCTTACGGGACATCAAAAAAACAGAAGAAGAGTACCGGACCACGATCAGTGCAGCTCAGGATGAGCGCAAGCTAAAACGCTCGCAGGCTGAACTGGAGGCTGACAATCTTGTCACAAAAGCACAGGGTAATGTAGAAGAATATAAAAAGCTGAAACTGGAAGAGGCACGGCGCCAGGCAGCACTCAGGCATGCCGACATCTTAAAAGAGGGTGATCAGCGGGCAGCGGCATTAAAGGCGAAAGGGGCACCGCACCTTTCACAAGCAGTGCAGTTGCTGGTAGCGAGGTTCAAGGAGCAGCTGCATGTTAACGCCTAGGCAGATGTGCCGCCTGCTCATCGTGGCTTCAAAGGACCAGCTTGCCCCTGTTGTGAAGGAACTGTACCGGTCTCACATGTTTCATATCGAGGATTTTGTTGTTGAGGGACGGGAAGGCTATGACGGCTTTTCCATCGGGACACCGCTCACCGGGGCAACTGAGGTATCCACCGACCTTGTGAAAGTGCGCTCTATCGAGAATGTCTTTCAGATACAGCCGGCCGATATGGAAACAACGGTAAAACGCCGTCATGCCGATCTCAAATCGGTCATCGAACGGGAGCTCCCCGCCATAGGACGCGAAGTGGAGGATCTGACCGGGCGGCGATTAAAACTCGGGGCTACGGTCAAGGAGTGCGAACAGAAGATCACTGACATTGCACCGTTTGCCGCAATCCCGGTGGAGACGGAACTGTACCGCGGGTATGAACGGTTCACCGTTATTGCCGGGTATGTGTCAAAGGACGTTGCAGTCCCGGAGCCGGCTGAGGTTCATTTTACGAAAAGCAAGAGCAGCAATTTCATCGTTGTCGTGACACCCAATGATCACCGCAGCGATGTCGACCGGGTATTGCAGGAGGCAAATTTCCAGGCAGTTCCGCTGCCCGCCGGGACGGGTATGCCGCAGGTAATCATCGATGGATACCGCGACCAGATCACATCGGCACACAGGGAGATCGGGGAGATCAACCAGAAACTCACAGAGATCAAAGGCAGGCACTCAGAGTTCCTTGTTGCCTGCGAAGAGATCTTAAAAGCCGAGGTCGACCTGGCGGAAGCCCCGCTGCGGTTTGCGACCATCGGGCAGACATTTGTAGCCGAAGGGTGGGTGCCTTCAGACAAGGTTGAGCCGGTTAAAGAGGCGCTCGCAAAAGCGACCGGTGGAAATGTGTTTGTTGATGAGATTGCAGTTGGCGAACACGATCCTGTCCCGGTGGAGTACAACAATCCCCCGTTTGCCCGCCCCACTCAGCTGCTCATGGACACGTACTCGCGTCCAAAGTACACCGAACTTGACCCGACAATCTTGGTCTCCATCGTGTTCCCCATCTTCTTCGGGCTTATTCTCGGGGATGTGGGGTATGGGGTCCTGTTGCTGGTCATGTGCCTTGGTCTGCGAAAATTCTTAAAAGGAGAGGAGGGGCAGCAGCTGCTGGCAGTGCTCAGGAATGCGAGCATCTCGAGCATCTTTTTTGGGGTGCTTTACAGCGAGTTTTTAGGGTTCCCCTGTCCGTGGCCGTATCTTCTGCCGTCGCGTCACCTCAATATCGGGGCGCACGCCACGGGACATGGCCCCAACATTCCGGGCCTGATGATGATGGCTATCTGGATTGGGATCGTGCATATCACGCTGGGCAGGACCATTTCAATTGCGAATCATGCCCGTCAGGATCATGGGTCACACCGGATCAAGTCAGTCCTTGCAAATGTCGGGTGGATCCTGATGATCTGGGGCAGTCTTTTCCTGATCTGGTCGATGGTCCCGATGCCGTACATGCCGGACCTCTCCGGACTACCGCCAGTTGTGCTGGGGCTGAATGTCCCTTCCTTGATTGGCATTGCAGCCCTTGTTGTGGGAATTATATGTATTGCACGGGAATCGGCGCTTGAAATCGTTGAGCTCCCCACCATTTTCAGCCACGCGCTCTCGTATTCACGTATTGTAGCGGTGGGACTTTCTTCAGTGGCCATCGCGATGGTAGTAAACTACATCGCAATCGGTATGCTTATCGAGCCCCAGCTCGAGAACATCACGCTGGTTGGCGTGATATTTATTATCATGGGTGTTATGGTCTTCCTCCTCGGTCATGTGATGAATACAGCGCTTGGTATTCTCGGGGGCGGTCTCCACTCACTCAGGTTGCATTATGTTGAATTCTTCACCAAGTTCTACAAGGGTGGAGGCAAAAAGTACAGTCCGTTTGGACTTACCAGAAGATTTACGGAGGATTAACCATGGCAGCAGAAGTTGTAGCAGCAGTAATTACAGATCTTGAAGTAATGAAGGCATCGCAGATTGGAATGAAGGCAATCGCAGCATCGTTTGCCATTGTCGGGACTGCATTCGCCGCGGCATGGGCCGAGATGGCGATAGGGTCTGCAGCAGTCGGTGCGACTGCCGAAAACAAGGATATATTCGGTCTCGTACTTCTGTTAACCGTCATTCCGGAAACCATTGTTATCTTCGGTCTCGTTGTGGCATTGCTGCTCATATTCTGAATGCGGGGCAGACAATGGGACTGGAAGCGGTTGTTGAAGAGATCAGGGGCAAAGGGAGATCCGAAGCGGAGCAGGTACGGGCAGAGTCCAGAAAAGAAGTCGAGCATATTCTTGCTGGCGCCAACAAGCGCGTGGCAGAGATCAAGCTCGCTGCAGAGGATGAACTGGCAAAACAGTCAGCCCACCTCATCAGTAGGGAAACCTCAGCGGCAAACCTGCTCGTCAAGCGCGAGATGTTAAACACCCAGAAAGGGCTGCTTGACCAGGTCTACCGGATGACGCTTGCAGAGATCTCCAACCTTCCTGAGAGCTTCCATAAAGAAGCGATCAAAAAACTCCTCACCGAAGTAATAAAGGAGATCCCGAAGGGTACTGTCTTCTGCAACAAGCGGGATGTGCCCACCGCAAAGGCGGTGCTTGCAGAGCACAAGGACTTTGCCGGCTTCACCCTTGGTGCACCCGTCGAGATCGAGGGGGGCATTATTGTCGAGGGTGAGGGAGGCGGGTTGAAGATTGACTACAGCTATCGTACATTCCTTGACAGGGTGTGGGAATCCGGGCTGAAGGATGCATCAGATATCCTGTTCGCATAAGGTGGTGTGCACATGGTCGCGATGATCCGTAACCCGGCGCCCTACATTTATGTATGTACCCGGATGCGCGTGAGAAAGTCCAAACTCATCCAGCGGGATGAGTACCTCCGGATGGCAAACATGAGCCTGCCGGAGATCATACGGGTGATTGAGGAGACCCAGTACAAACAGGAGATCGACGAACTTGGCACAAGTTTTAAAGGGATCGACCTCATCGAGGTCGCACTCTCGTGGAACCTTGCCAAGGAGTACCAGAAGATCCTGGAGATCACGCCCGGAACACTGAAGCAGTTCACCCGCTCGTACCTGCGCCGCTGGGACATCCAGAACATCTTAAACATCCTGCGGGGGAAGATGCAGGGGATAAAAGCGGGCAAAATCAAAGAGATCCTGATCCCTGCAGGGAGCCTTGACCGTACAATACTGGACCGGCTCCTTGCAGAAGACTCCATAGAACGGGTTGTTGAAGCGCTCAAAGGACACCGGATGTATCCGGTGCTTTCAGAAAAAATTGCCGAAGCAAAGGAGACCGGATCGTTTTCCCGGCTTGAAAATGACCTGTACAAGCAGTTCTATGCGGATGTGATCGCTGAAGCAGAGAGCGGGGTCAAGGGGGGGCTCCTTTACCTGTCGTTTATCCGGCTGGATATCGATGTCAAGAACATCAAGACGCTCTTTAGGCTCCGTGCGGACACGTTCGAGGAGGACCCTTACGAAATGTTTATTACCGGGGGGGTGCTCTCCGCTGACGATTTTGCCAGGCTGAACGCAACCAAGGACCAGGACGAGTTTATCGATGCCCTGAAACTGAAAGTCCGCCAGAAAACGCTGCTCCAGTTCCTTGAAGAACTCAAAGGGGCAAAGAAGGTCCGGGATATTGATGTGAACCTCACCCGGGTCGAGATCGACCAGATGGAGCGGATGTCAAAGCTTCACCCGTTCTCCGTGCACCCGATCCTTGTGTATCTGGAGAAGAAGAAGTTCGAGGTCTTCAACCTGCGTGCGATCGCCCGGGGGAAGGAGTCAAAGATGCCTGCCGAGCGGATCTCGGAATACCTGGTGATCTGAATGGAGATTGCAGTGATCGGAAACGGCGAGTTCATTCTCGGCTTTCGTCTGGCAGGGATAAAAAAGACCTATGCAGCCGAGAACGATGAGAAACTCAGCGAGCTTATCACCAGTGCACTCCATGATACGAACGTCGGTATCCTTGTCTTAAACAGTAGCGATATGGGGCGGATCCCCCGCAGGCTCCGCACCACCCTTGAAAAGTCAGTGAAACCGACCGTGATCGCAATCGGGGGCGAGGAAGAGGGACTGTCGATGAGAGAGAAAATCAAGAGATCGGTGGGTGTTGATCTGTGGAAGTGAAGAGCAAAAAATCCAAGGAACCAAAACAGGGAATGCTGAAACGAATTTCAGGACCCGTCGTGACGGCAGTCAACCTTGACGCCCACATGTACGATGTGGTGAAGGTCGGAAAAGAAGAACTGATGGGAGAGGTCATCAAGATCCAGGGCGATAACACCATCATTCAGGTCTACGAGGATACGTCGGGTATCAGGCCCGGCGAACCGGTGTCAAACACCGGCCTTTCGCTTTCCGTGGAGCTCGGGCCCGGGCTGCTGACCAGTATTTACGATGGCATCCAGCGCCCGCTCGCGGTACTTGTAGATAAGATGGGCGACTTCATCCAGCGCGGTGTGTCCGCCCCGGGTCTTTCCCATGATAAGAAGTGGGTATTCAAGCCGCTGGTCAAAGCCGGCGATAAGGTGCAGGGCGGTTCGATCATCGGTGAGGTTCAGGAGACCAACATCGTCCACAAGGTCATGCTCCCGCCCAACGCAAAGCCCGGCACGGTCAAGACGATTAAAAACGGGGAATTCACGGTTGAGGAGATGGTCTGTATTCTCGATGACAACCGCGAGTTCCCGATGATGCAGCGCTGGCCGGTGCGGGTTCCCCGCCCGGTCAAGGAGAAGCTGAACCCTATCATCCCGCTGATCACGGGCCAGCGGATCCTGGACGGTCTGTTCCCGATCGCAAAGGGAGGAACCGCTGCAATCCCCGGACCGTTCGGGAGCGGCAAGACCGTCACCCAGCAACAGCTGGCGAAGTGGTCGGATGCGGAGATCGTGGTCTACATCGGCTGCGGTGAACGCGGCAACGAGATGACCGAGGTGCTGACCGAGTTCCCGCACCTTGAAGACCCCAAGACGGGAAAACCGCTGATGGAACGGACCGTGCTGATCGCCAACACGTCCAACATGCCGGTCGCTGCCCGTGAGGCATCGGTCTATACCGGCATCACGATCGCGGAATACTTCCGTGACATGGGCTACGATGTCTCGCTGATGGCAGACTCGACCTCCCGCTGGGCGGAAGCGATGCGTGAGATCTCCTCGCGTCTTGAGGAGATGCCGGGTGAGGAAGGCTATCCCGCTTATCTTGCCGCCCGCCTCTCGGAGTTCTACGAGCGGGCCGGCCTTGTCAAGACGCTGGCCGGAGGAGACGGTTCGGTCTCCGTCATCGGGGCGGTATCACCGCCGGGCGGTGATTTCTCCGAGCCGGTCACCCAGAATACCCTGCGTATCGTGAAGGTCTTCTGGGCGCTGGACGCAAAGCTCTCGCAGCGGCGGCACTTTCCGTCAATCAACTGGCTCAACTCCTACTCGCTGTACCTCGACACCCTCCATGACTGGTATGACAAGGAGGTTTCACCCGAGTGGAACAAGCTCCGCTCATGGGCGATGGAGGTGCTGCAGAAGGAGGCGGAACTGCAGGAGATCGTGCAGCTGGTCGGTTCCGATGCGCTGCCCGAGGCGGAGCAGATCACCATCGAGGTCGCCCGCATGATCCGCGAGGTATTCCTGCAGCAGAATGCGTACGATGCGGTGGACACGTTCTGCAGCATGAAGAAGCAGTACGACATGATGAAGGCGATCCGTTTGTATTCAGATCTTGCCTATTCTGCTCAGGCAGCCGGGGTTCCCCCGAACCAGATCAATGCGGTAAAATCCAAGAACGAGCTGCCGCAGATCAAGTTCATCAAGGACTACAAACCGGTGCTTGACAAGATAGCAAAGGATATGGATGCGGAATTCAATGCACTGAGGTCGGCATCATGAAGGAATACAGGACCATAAACAAGATCGCCGGGCCGCTGCTCTTTGTGGAGAAGACCGAACCGATCGCCTACGGAGAGCTTGTCAACATCATACTCTTTGACGGGACTGTCAAGCGAGGGCAGGTGCTGGACACCAGCGATGAGCTCGTGGTCGTGCAGGTCTTTGAGACGACTGCGGGTATTGGCAGGGACAGCGGCGTCCGGTTTACCGGTGAGACGATCAAGATGCCGGTGGGCAGGGAGATGCTGGGACGCATCCTGTCCGGTGGCGGCAAGCCGATTGACGGGGGCCCGGAGATCGTGCCCGAGAAACGTCTCGACATCACGGGTGCTGCAATCAACCCGTACGCACGGGCATCGCCCAACGAGTTCATCCAGACCGGTATCTCGACCATTGACGGTACCAACACGCTTGTCCGTGGCCAGAAGCTTCCGATCTTCTCGGGTGCGGGCCTGCCGCACAACACCATCGCGCTCCAGATCGCACGCCAGTCAAAGGTGATCGGGTCCAAGGAGCCGTTTGCCGTAGTGTTCGCCGCGATGGGTATCACGAAGGAAGAGGCCAACTACTTCATGCAGGACTTCGAGCGCACGGGCGCGCTCGAGCGAGCGGTCGTGTTCCTCAACCTTGCGGATGACCCGGCCGTTGAGCGTATCATCACGCCGCGTCTCGCGCTTACCACTGCCGAGTACCTCGCGTTCGAGCTCGGTATGCACGTGCTGGTCATCTTAACCGATATGACCAACTACTGCGAAGCGCTGCGCCAGATCGGCGCTGCCCGTGAAGAGGTGCCGGGCCGGCGCGGGTACCCGGGGTACATGTACACCGACCTTGCATGCATCTACGAGCGTGCGGGGATTATCAAGGGCAAGAAGGGGTCAATAACGCAGTTCCCGATCTTAACGATGCCCGGTGATGATATCACGCACCCGATCCCTGACCTTACCGGTTACATCACCGAAGGGCAGATCGTGGTTTCGCGTGACCTGCACCGCAAGGGCATCTACCCGCCCATCAACGTGCTGCCGTCGCTCTCGCGCCTGATGAATCTGGGTATTGGCAAAGGGCATACCCGCGAAGACCACAAAAAGGTCTCCGACCAGCTCTATGCCGCGTATGCGGAAGGCAATGATCTCCGGGGACTTGTCGCCATCGTCGGCAAAGACGCGCTCTCCGAACGTGACCGGACGTTCTTAGAGTTTGCGGACATGTTCGAGGGCCGGTTTGTCCGGCAGGGCTATGACGAGGACCGTACGATCGTAGGCACGCTTGACCTCGGCTGGGACCTCCTCTCAACACTGCCGGTCGAGCAGCTCGTCCGTATCGACCGCGACCTGATCAACAAGTACCACCCGAAGTTCAGGAACGCCGAAAAGGCGAAGTGAGGATCCATGGCGCTGCGTGACATCAAGCCAACCCGTTCGGAACTGATCAACTTAAAAAGGAAGATCAAGCTCTCCGAACGAGGCTACAAGATCCTCAAGATGAAGCGCGATGGACTGATCCTTGAATTTTTCAAGGTGCTTGCAGAGGCAAAGGACAGCCGCGGCGGTCTCATGGATAAGTACGCGAGAGCAGTCGAGATGATGGCGCTTGCCAACACGGTCGAGGGAGCGATCGGCGTGAAGTCAGCGGCATTCTCTGTCAAGGAGGTGCCGGAGATCACCTTAAAGAGCAAGAACATCATGGGTGTGATCGTCCCCGAGATTGAATCGTCCAAGGTGAGAAAGAGCCTGGTTGAGAGGGGTTACGGTGTGCTCGGAACGTCCCCGGTTATCGATGAGACTGCGACTGCGTTCGAGGAGCTCGTGGAGTCGATCATTGAGAGCGCAGAGATTGAGACGACCATGAAGCGGCTACTCGAAGAGATCGAGAGCACAAAAAGGCGCGTCAATGCGCTGGAGTTCAAGGTCATACCCGAGCTGACGGAAGCACAGGACTTCATCAAGATGCGCCTTGACGAGATGGAGCGGGAGGAACTCTTCCGGCTCAAGAAGATCAAGGCACGGAGTACTGCATAAGGGGTGAGGGCCAGATGGAGATCGGGACTATCGGGGAGCTTGAGTGCGAGAAGAAGACGGTGCTTCTCCGGCTTGACCTGAACTCCCCCATCGACCCCGGCTCGCACCTCATTCTGGATGATAAACGGTTCAAGGAACATCTTCCTACCATCCGGGCGCTTTCGGGCAGTCGCACGGTGATCATCACCCACCAGAGCCGGCCCGGAAAAAAGGACTTTACGACACTGCAGGCACATGCCGACAAGCTTGAGCAGCTCCTTGGCACCCCGGTGAAGTACGTGGACAGCATCTTCGGGAAGCATGCACGTGAGGCGGTTTCCGGCTCAAAACCCGGCGATGTGGTCATGCTCGAGAACGTCCGGTTCAGTGCCGAGGAGAACCTGACGCTCAAACCAGAGGAAGCAAAAAAGACCCATATCGTAAAGAAGCTTGCCGGTATGGCAGACTTCTTTGTGAATGATGCATTTGGCACCGCCCACCGTTCCCAACCCACGGTGGTCGGGCTGCCGTTTGTCATGAGGTCTGCAGCAGGGCTTTTGATGGAAAAGGAAGTGACCACGCTCTCAAAAGTCTTTTCCGGTGCACCCCGTCCTGTCTGTATGGTGCTGGGCGGGACAAAGGTTGACGATTCGATCGAAGTCGCCCGGCACATGCTTGCCCATGGTATCGCGGATTATGTGATCGTAATCGGTGTTGTCGCCAATGTCTTTTTGATCGCCGACGGGATTAATATCGGAAAACCCTCCTCCCAGCTGATTGCCCAGCTGAAATATGAACCCGAGATAAAAAAGGCAAAAGCGATCCTTTCCACCTACCGTGACCGGGTGATCATGCCGGAATTTGTGGCGGTGCGACAGGACAACAAACGGGCTGAATATCCTGTGCAGAAGATCCCGGATGATGCCCCGGTGCTCGATATCGGCATGGACGCGATTACTGCGCTTGCGCACGCGATCAAAAAGGCAGGTACGGTCGTCTTTAACGGCCCCGCCGGTGTCTTTGAGGATGCAGACTTTGCGACCGGCACGTATGAGCTTTTACGAGCTGCATCGAAGGTAGAGTTTTCAGTCGTTGGAGGTGGGCACACGGCTGCGGTAATCGAGAAGCTTGGCATGGAAAAAGACTTCACCCATATATCGACTGGCGGTGGGGCATGCATAGAGTTTTTGACCGGAAAGAAACTGCCCGCTATCGACGCACTCGAGCAGTCTAAAAAGATCTTCGGGTAGATCCCCCGCGCTATCTTTTTTGGGGCTTCCTGTTTCCGGTTATGCGGAAAACCTCTATCAGGTTCCCTGAACTACCACTATTTATTCCCTATGCAGATCCAGATCATCGCGGTTGGAAAGATAAAAGAGCGCTATCTCTCTGATGGTATTGCAGAGTACGGGAAACGCCTGCGCCCGTACGTGAAGCTGCGGGTGACGGAAGTTGACGATGACCGGCGGCCGGTCAACCTCTCCCCGGCACAACAGGACCAGATCCTCGCCCATGAGGGCGAAAAGATCCTCGCTGCAATCAAGGAAGGAAGCGTCACGGTTGCCCTTGCGGTTGACGGGAAGCCGTATTCGAGCGAAGAACTGGCGGTGCTCCTGAAGAAACGCGAGGTGAGCGGAGCTTCGCAGGTCACGTTCATCATCGGCGGGGACCTCGGGCTAGCTCCGTCTATACTGGAGCGCTGCGATCTTGTGCTCTCTCTTTCTCCCATGACATTTACGCACCCGATGGTGCGGCTGATACTTATCGAGCAGATCTACCGGGCGTTCCGGATCATGCGGGGAGAGCCGTACCACAAGTGAACCTTATTTTTTCATCACATGTTCGAGTATCCTTGAGATAATATCGTCCTGTATTTCAATCTCACCACTAATGTTTTTGATGACGACCCATATGTTGAGTGCGGTAGTGGCGCGGGATGCTTGTGCTCGGTCGCCGGCAGCATGGGCAAGGGAGTCAGCAAGCGCATTAAAGTTCACAATCCGAATCCCGTGGACAGCTTCGATCATCATCAACTGTCCCTTGATCTGTTTCCGGGTTGCCGCGTAAGCATCGCCCCCACCCCGATCAGCCTCTCCCTCCTCTCTCCCCCTTTTTTCAGGTGCATTGGCAGATTCTCCTGCAACTTCTTCCTGTGTCCGGAAATGCAAACCCCGCCAGATCCATTAATTTCGGGAGCGGGGGCTCAAAGAAGCGGAAGGTTTTTTCCCTGCCGATGCCCCCTGCCGCCATTTACATAACGTTCTGTTTTTATGATACTTTCACAGACCTGTCAGTCACACCTTCCATCGTGTACATATTCAGGCCATCGACCCTCCCCTTGTCATCCCGTGTGAAGATGAATGAATCAGCCGACTCCGGGGTCACGAAAAAAATATCATCGCCCTCAAAGAAGAGCTCGACGGTCTCATGCGGCACAGCCGATGTGTAAAACAGGCGGTTGCCATCAGGAAATACGGTAAACGTCCAGGTCTTCTCCCATACAGGTGCATAAGTCCCGGTATATTCGCCGAGTGCTTCAGCGGCCAGCGGAACGGCCCTGCGCTCGATCTTCTTCGGCAGGGAATACGGCTCGTTAAAGACGATTGCCGACAGGTCTTTGAGAAGTGCTGCCATCGGTGTCCTATCGTAGTTTGATAAAAACACGATGGCTATGTCCTCGTTCGGATAGTAGAGCGTGTATGAGGTGAACCCGAAATTCCGCCCGCCATGACCCATGACCGTGCGGTTCCCGATTACGACCTTTACAATCCCGTACCCGTTCTCGGCCATCGCGTCCACCGATTCCGCGGAGAGGATCGCACCCGGCATATGGAACGCACGCTCCCACCGGAAGATATCCTCTGTCGTGGAATGGAGCGACCCGGCGCCCCAAGAGTTATGGATGTTCTGGAGATCATAGTGGATGTGCTTCCCATCCATCGTCGTATAGCCGGACGCACGTTTGTCAAAAACATCGCGGGCATTGTCCTGCCCGGTGCTGGTCATCCCGAGCGGTAAGAAGATATTTTCCCGCAGGTATTCGTCATATGACAAGCCCGATGCCCGCTCGATGATGTAGCTTAATGTGATATAGCCGTTATTGGAATAGGTTTCCCCCTTGCCGGGCTCAAAGGTGAGAGGAAGGGCGGTAAACCGCGTCACGAGTTCGGGAAGCGCGATATTGGTAGGGTCTGTCAGAAGGAACCCACCCTCGGATGGGATCCCCGACGTATGGTTCAGCAGGTTGTAGATCCTGATATCCTTCCACCGCGGGGCAGCAGGGATATACAACGAGACCGGGTCGGTGACATTCAGCCGCCCCTGCTCCTGCAGCTTCATGATTCCGGCCGCAGTGAACTGCTTGGTATTCGAGCCGATAGGAAATACGGTCTGCGGGGTGTTGGGGACTGAGAACTCGTAGTTCGCCATCCCGTATCCTTTCGAGAGGAGCACGGTCCCTCCCCGAGCCACCAGCACGGCCCCGTCAAACCGGCCGGCACCGGCAAGCTCCGTCATGTATTCGTCAAGTTTTTCTGATACCGCTGCATCGGTCGAAGAAAGTGATGCCACGGTGCCGGTAATGACTACCTGCGAGCCGCTTTCGGCCGGCCGGGGCAACATAATGCAGCCGGCTGTACAGATAAGGATTACTAGAAGAAGTTCTGCAATCTTCCATTTCATAACAACTACCTCTTTTCTTGTCCGGATCTCCAGAAAGGCCTGCGGTTCCCATTCGGCCCGGAATTACCTGCCGAGTATATTGTAAAGAGGGAGATTATATAACAAAATAGTTTGCGATGTCCTGTATCTTCCCTTTCTTTATGAACTCTCTTTCAGGAGGACTGGATGCGAGGATAAATATCTGCGTCTATCGGCGTATGTGGAAGTTTCTCCCTCATGCCATGAGAGTATCCCCTCGACCCTTGGCAGCTTTCCACAGGATGATCTGTCAGTTTATCAGGCATCAGATCAGAAACACTGTAAGATTCATATGCCATCATACCAGTTGGTCCGATCCTTCTTTGTGCTTATCGTGGTATCCCTGCTGGCCGCGCTCCTGATCACGGCGGGATGCATGGGTTCTCCTGCGGCACTTCATAAATCCTCATCATTTGAGAGCAACCTCTCCACCATTACGAGCGCTCCCCGGTATTCGCATGCCAGCTGGGGGATTATCATCGTTTATCCGGCGACCGGCAAAACACTCTACGAGAATAATGCCGACCAGATGTTTGTGCCTGGATCCACGACAAAACTCTTCTCATCAGCAGCCGCCCTTGAAGCTCTTGGCCCGGATTACCGGTTCAGAACCCCGTGCTACGCGATGGGATCGGTCGATGGCAGCGGAAAACTAGACGGGAACCTCGTTCTTGTCGCAAGCGGCGATCCGGATATGGGCGGGCGCACGCTTCCCGATGGAACGATTGCTTATACCAACATCGATCACGGTGACGCAAATGCGCTGGGAGGGGCGGTCCTCACTCCGACCGATCCCCTTGCCGGCCTTGACGATCTCGCTTCCCAAGTGAAAACATCCGGCATCACCGAGGTATCCGATGTGGCCATCGATGACCGGCTGTTCACGACTACCGATCTTAAGAAAACGTTTGTAATCTCCCCGATCAGTATCAACGACGACCAGATCGATATCACCATCACTCCCGCAGATCCCGGCGCGGCACCGTCGCTTGCGATGCGGCCGCAGACTGCCGCGTACCGTCTCGTCAATAAGGCAACGACCGGCCCGGCAGGAGTTCCCCTCGAGGTCTTAATAACGGAAGGTCCCAAAGGAACGATTGTCGTGGAGGGCACGATAGCTGCCGGTGCAGGGCCGGTCAACCAGACCTACACGGTAAAAACACCTGCCGCATTTGCCCGAACGCTCTTCATCGAGGCGTTGAACCGGCAGGAGATCCGGGTGACCGCTGCAGCAACCGGGGACAATCCGTCAGCAACGCTCCCGGCACCGGCTGCGTACACCAGCGCCAGGAAGGTTGCAGGACTCATCTCGCCCCCGTTTTCCGAGGACGTGAAACTGACTCTCAAGGTCTCCCAGAACCTTCATGCCGACACCTATATCTCCCTGATCGCCGCCGCATCCAACAAGACCGGCTTCTATGACGGCATGCTGGAGGAAGGAACGATCCTTGGTTCCTTGGGCCTTGACACCCGCGGTGTTTCACTGGGTGATGGTGAAGGCGGGGTTGCCGAAGACCGCATCTCCCCCCGGTCTGCAGCAGGGCTCCTGACCCTGATGACCAAACGCCCGTATGCTGAAAAGTACGTGAACGCCCTCCCAATCCTTGGTGTCGACGGGTCGCTTGCCACGTCCTGCAGCCCTGACAGCCCGGCACGCGGCAGGGTGTATGCAAAGACCGGCACCACCGGCACCTATGACCCGCTGAACAACCGCGGCATCCTGCTTGCCAAGTCCCTTGCCGGCTACGTGGATACGAAAAACGGGAAGCGGCTGGTCTTTGCCATCTATGTGAACAATGTCCCATTTGAGAATGTCGATGACATGATGGCAACAGGCAACGACCTCGGCAGTATCGCCGAGGCAATCTATACGTATTATTGATCTGGTGCAGGATATCTTCGCGGACCAACCCCTGAAGGCGGGGGTACCCCCACTTCCTGCCCTTAGCCCTACCCCCCACCTTCAAAACCCATTTACCCCCCTCTATTTTCCCCACACCAGACCAATTTCCAGAAACCTCCCGACAACAACAGGGTGGCAAATCGAAGATATCTTCGATATCTTCTCCAGCCAGCCACTCCTTCGGAGAGGCAGACACCCCCCACTCATAGACAAGGGGTATACTCCCCACCCACTTGGATCGAGACCCCTTCCGCGATCACGTGAGGGGTCTTGAGTACGATGACCCACCCCCCACCTACACGGACATGAGGGGGTACCCCCACCCTGTTCCGGTTTTCGGTCTCCGACGGAGACTTCATCCCGGCAACCGTCTCTTCCTGTGCAAAATGGGTGGGTACCCCCACTCATGTGCCATGAGGTGCCCCCCCACCCGCTTAGATCGAGGTACCCCCTCAGACCCCTCCATGGGGTCGGGCTTGCTCAGACCAGCTCCCCCCACTTGTGTACGAAGGTGGGGGTAACCCGGAGATATCTTTGATATCTTCTCAAGTCTGCCCCTCATTTGGAGAGGTAGACATCCCCTCAGCTCAAAGGGTGGGGTTTATACCTACCCCCCTACCCCATTTCTGATGCTTCCCGGGCAGCCGGTTTCCGCAGAATTCACATCGCAGAAACCATGCCGGCACCGGTTGTCTGACAGGGGTCTCGTACGAGACCTCCCCCCATGTGGCATACCCCCCATGCTCCGGATTTTTTCCGGAAGGGTGGGGGGTATGGGAGATGACCCGCCCATCGTATATGGGGGGTGTGGGAAAAGAGTAAGAAAATACTTTACCATTAACTAAATATGATATTCATCCCGCCACTCATTATGTATATTGGTGCATTCATGTTCCAATTCTTTCAGGATTGATATCATCTCATCTCTTGTGTTTTTAATTTGTTGATATAACTGTCTAAAATTTTGATCTTGTGCAACGATTTGTTCTAACTCCAAGAATTTAAATTGGAGTAATTCCATCATTGCGGTATGACCACCTGTAATTAAGTGCGGATTTCCAACTATTACTGAAAAAATGATTTTCTGGAAGTCCTTATTTTTATTCGGCCCTTTTAAATCATTTATATTCCTTTTTATTGTCAACAGCAATTCAGAAATTTTGGTTTCAAAGTATTGTGAAGGGATATTCCTCTCATTAATTTCATTAAAAAAAGTCTCAAATTCTTGTTCTTTGTGTTTATATTTGTTTAAAAGAGTAATTATTTTTTTAGAATGTATTTTTAGCGTTTTGTCTGACTTATATGATAAAATGAAATCTTCACCGGATTTTTCAAAAATATCAGATTTCAATATGACTTTTTCAATCTCTAGATATTTTACTTTGAAATCATAAAATATGGCTAATTTATTAGTGGAGTCTGATAATATTACATACGTCCCATGCTCGAGAGAATTTTTTATAATCTTTATCCACGTTCGTAATTCTTTGAGAAATGTTATGTCAATCTCCTTCAATTTTTCACGTTTGTTCGAGCGTTTTTGTAGTATACTATTGAGGATAAATCCTATAAATCCACCAATAATTAGCGTAATTAGAGTATTGATGGTCTGAATATTATTGATAAAAAACATAGAAGTTTCATTCATAAATGCCACTGCCTTATTTAATAACTAAAAGCTCGGGAACCTGATAATCTTTTTAATAAAAAAGTATTCATGAGTAGCGTTACGAGCTTGTCGATCTCTACGATTAAACACAATCCATTAGCAGCTTGAATTGTTCACTTCTTACCTACAATCGCAAACATCATCCCGAACCGTAAACCTCCCCCTCCGTCTCCGCCGCCTCATCCCCTTCCAGCACGCCCTGCTCAAGTGCCGCTGCAGGGAATTGCTCCATGTTCATCATCTTTTACGCGATGGTGAAGTCGTGCAGGACGAACGGTTTGGGATGGACGATGACGTTCGCCTGAACACATTTAAATCTGGTCATACATATATTGAAAAACACAGCAATGGACAAACTCGCACTCCTCCGGCAGCACGAACCGGTCATAAAGAAACGGTTCGGGGTTGCGAAGATCGGCATATTCGGCTCGTTCGTACGCGGAGAGGAGCGGCCGGATAGCGACGTGGACGTGCTTGTCACGTTCCGCAGGGGGCAGGAGACCTTCGACAACTACATGGACTGCAAGTTCTACCTCGAAGACCTTTTCGGGCGCAGGGTCGATCTCGTGATGAAAGGCGCGATCAAGAAACGGCTCAAACCGTACATCCTCGGCGAGGTCGTCTATGCGTAGGACGGTGCTCCAGTACCTTGATGACATCAGCGAAGCCGCAGGAAAAATCGAATCCTATACCCGCGGGATCAGCTTCGAGGAGTTCGTAGCCGATGAGATGAGAAAGGATGCCGTCATCCGCAATTTCGAAGTAATCGGCGAAGCGATCAAGAGCCTGCCTGCCGATCTTAAGAAGCGGCACCCAAAAACCGACTGGAAAAAGATCGCCGGGTTCCGCGATGTCCTGACTCATGTCTATTTTGGGATTAAACCGACGATCCTCTGGGATAATGCCTTAAACAAGCTGCCTGACCTGCAAACAGAAATCCGGCATATCCTGAAAGATGAGGAATCACGAAAATAATGAGACTACGGGGTCGTATCCTGTTTTTACCGTCAATGATTTCGTGATCCTGCCAGACACCTGTAACGATCAAATCCCAAGTTCCTCTGCCAGCTCTTCAAAATCCCGGGATTTCACATCTTTCTGTCTGCTCTTCCCGATCTGGGCCATGAGGTCCCTGTCAGAAAGAACCTCCCGTGTCCTGTTCACGGAATTGGAATCATCTTTTATGATTGTCATCCAGTCAGTCTCCTGCTCCCAGTCAATCCGATTCTGTAACCCCTTCCACCACAATCAGCTCTCCAACCGCCGCACCTTCGCGGAGTTTCCGGGCCTTACGATATTCCGGCGAATGGTAGAATTCCCTAGCCTTATCGACGCCGGGGAACTGCAGGATGACAATCCTGCGGGTTTCATCCGGCCCTTCGAGCGTGAGCGGTTCTGTTGATCGGGCGATGGCCTTCCCGCCGTACTTTTCGATGATCGGGGGCGTGGCGTTCAGGTAGTGCCGGTACTGCTCCGGGTCGGTGATGGTTACCCGTGCAATGATGTATGCAGGCATACCCTACCTCACTCCTTCCTCAGTACCGCCGCCCGGTTCACAAAGAAGAATCGCGTTTCAACCAGCCGGAGCCCCGCCTCCTCCGCCCATGCCAGATTTTCCTGGAACTCCCTGCCCGAAACAATGAACGGGGGTTCTGAATAGAAGAACAGCCCGCCGGGGACGAGGAGCGCCGCGATCTCCCGGAAGAGTTTTGCAGGGTCCGGCACTTCGTGGACGACAAAGATGGCGAATGCAACATCGATTGTCCCGTTACGGTCAGGGAAGAGCCCGAGCGAGTCCGGTTCGCACCGGTGAGTCTTAATTCGTGGCATCAGGCCCTCCGTCCCCAGTCTCTCCCGCAGGAACTGGAGCATCTCCTCCTGCAAGTCCGCGGCGATTACCGTACCGGTGTCGCCGACCCGCTTTGCGAATTCGCGGGTGAAGAACCCCGGGCCGCAGCCGAAATCGAGGACGCGGTTGGCGGTTTTCACGTACCGCTCTGCGAGACGGTCAGGGCGGTAAATAAACCGGCGCAGGCGGGTGTCAAGGTGCGCTGCGTTCTTTGCGGAGAAGACCTCGTGGGAATGGTGCTTTTTGAGATTCTCATCCGAAGTCATGGAGAAATGTTGGGAAAACGATGGGATAACGGTTCTGTCCTTCAGAACAAGGGAGGTTGTTGGCAGAAATAGTTTTAATAACCGTAAGATAAGAGTGCAAGCATGAAACCTGTTCATGCCCTTGTAATAACCGGGCTGCTCGTGCTGGTCCTGCTCTCGTGCGGGTGCACGCAGGAGCAGAAACCGGCGGCTGCAACACCGGCCGTATCCCTGACAACGTCACCAATCCCGGCGGCAAATCCCTACCCGGATGCAAAGCCGCTCAATGCACCGGCAGTGTTCGGTACCGGTGATTTGACCGGCACGGCAACCGTGACAAAGTACTACGTAAAACCAAATTATAACTGGACGTCGCCTGCATGGCGGAGCGCCCGCGAGCAGGCAGCCTATGCCCCGCCAAACGAGGTTCAGACAGGATACAACACTGAGAGGCCGGCTGCCGGCAACACGTTTCTTTTTATCTTTTTCAAAGTTGCAAACACCGGCACAAAAGCGGTCTTAGCTCCTTCACCGCAGCAGATCATAGTTGTTGTTGACGGCAAGACCTCCAGCTACCGTCCGGTCTCCGATGACGGGGTGATCATTGACGGGATTTACGGCACCCAGTACGACTACCAGATCGGCAAAGGCGGTAGCGGCGGCTATGTCCAGCCGGGTTCGAGCAACACGGCAGAAGGCTACCTCATCTACGAAGTGCCCGAAGGTATGGCCCCGGACAAGACCTTTGTTGTCGCAAACCTCGATTACCAGACCCGGGCAGAATGGGTTCTTGGGTAAGAATAATCCCCGACTTCTTCTTTTTGCATGTATTCAGGGGTGAGAGCAGGGCCAGGGCCGGTATACCTTCCGCTTTACTTAGCTGGACCTTTTGGACTATAGCTGTCTGACACTGTCCCCCCAACCTTAATCACACCTCACTCCCGTCTATTATTTACCATAAAAACCGGGTGACCCATGAAACGAATCCTGACACTTCCCACCATAGTCCTCATCCTGCTCGCCGCCGCCATCCTTGCAGCCGGCTGCACGTCCGGCCAGACGAGTGCGCCCGTATCTTCAAAGGGCGACGCCCTCTTTGCGCAGGCGGAGAGCGAGTTTTTAAACAACAACCTCCATACCGCTGAAAAGCTGTATGCAGAAGCGTACGATCAGTACAAGGCCGAGGGCAACGCGGCAGGCGCAAAGAAAGCCTTCGACAAGGCATCGATATCCATGAGGTTGATCGTCGAGTTCCCCTACAACCGTTCTGAGATTACTGCCGCCATCGACGGGGCGTTCCCGGATGTGCCGGCCGAACGGAAAGCCGGCTGGCTCCCCTGTAACCAGAGCCAGTGCATCACGAGTGACGGCGAAGAATGGTACTTCGCAAACACGATCCCCAACATCCGGTCCCACAACGTTGACCTGATGCGCGAAGCAACCGCCCAAAAGGGCGAAACGCCCTTTTACGACCAGCTGACCCCGTACACATCTGTTCCGGCTGTTGAGGGTGCAGGCAACTATGTCAACCCGGTCAACTGGGAAGGCACAGAAGTGCTCAGTATCCCGGCAGACCAGCTTCCGAAGACCGGTACCCTCCGCCTCTGGATCCCGCTCCCCATCGAGACGGAATCGCAACGGGATGTCACCATCCTCTCAGTAGAACCTGCGCAGTACGTCAAATCCCGGACCGGCACCGGTGCTGACATCGGCCTTTCATATCTCGAGGTCCCGCTTGAGAGCGTGACAGGCGATTTCCTCAATGTCACCGCCCGGTTCCGCTATACCCAGTGCGAGCAGCGGTTTGAAATCGATCCCGCAAAAGTTGGCAGCTACGACACGAGCGATCCCGAATACAAAAAATATACCGCTACGGGCAAAAACATCGCCATCACCCCGGAGATGAAGGCAACGGCACAGGAGATCGTGGGGAACGAAACCAACCCGTACCTGCAGGCAGAGAAGATCTACTGGCACGTCATTGAGCTGCCCTACAGCAACGTCCCTCACGCGAGGCTCAGTGCGGCCGGCACACCGGAATCGGTCTATGTCCTTACCACCGGCTTTGGTGACTGCGGGTCACAGAGCATGTACTTTGCCGCCCTCTGCCGCTCGCTGGGCATCCCGGCGCGGGCAATCGGCGGCTACCAGCTCGTCCCCGGTCATGAAGGCACCCACTTCTGGTCCGAGTATTACCTCCCGGGCTATGGCTGGGTCCCCAATGACGTGACGGTAGCCGAAATTGCCGAATGGTCGTTCAATGCAACGGATGGAGAGCGTCACCAGTACAAAGCGTACTATGCGACCAATCTCGACCCGTACCGGTATATTATCCAGAAGGATGTCGATATCCCGATCGTTCCCGACCCGGGCGACGTAGTGATGTTCAATATGGTCGTCCAGTCACCCAAAGCAGTCTGCGACACCTGCGACTTCGATCCGGAGTTCAGCCTGCTCGAAAACTGGAAGGTGACCGTGAAAAAAGTCTGAGAGCGGGGAGTTAGTTCCCCGTCTTTTACGTCTCTTCAGATTCCCCTTCTTTCTCTTCTTTTATTGTCTTCATCTGCGGGAAGAGGATGACTTCCTTGATTGAATTATTATTGGTAAGAAGCATCACGAGCCGGTCGATGCCGATCCCGACTCCTCCGGTGGGTGGCATGCCATAGCCGAGTGCGTTGATGAAGTCATAGTCGATCATCTGGGCTTCGGCATCCCCAAGCCGGCGCTTCTCGTCCTGCGCCTCGAACCGTGCTTTCTGGTCGACCGGGTCATTAAGCTCGGAAAAGCCGTTTGCGATCTCCATGCCGTAAATGAAGAGCTCGAACCGCTCGGTAAAGCCCTCCTTGCTGCGGTGTTTCTTTGCAAGCGGCGAGTTCTCGATCGGGAAATCGTAGATGAACGTCGGCTGGATAAGTTTGTCTTCGACAAAGATTTCGAAAAAGAAAATTAAGAATTCTCTTTGAGACTTGAGTTCTCTCACTTCTTCAGCATATTTTTTCTCGGTCAAATTTAATTTGGAAATCCTGATAAGTTCCTTTCCTTTTAATAATGCAATATTCTGAAGTTCTTCAACGCTGTGCGCAAAGATGTCGATACCCGTGTATTCTTTTACCGCATCAGCCATGGAGAATTTCTTCCAGGGCGCTACAAAGCTGATCTTTGTGCCGGCGAACATGATATCAAGGCTGCCGAGGATCTCCCAGACGAGGCTGGTTATGAAACTCTCGGTAAGCGCCATCATATCCTCGAAATCATGGTACGCCCAATAGATCTCCACCATAGAGAATTCGGGGTTGTGGCTGGTGTCCACGTCCTCGTTCCTGAAGTTCCGTGCTACTTCAAAGACCTTTTCGAAGCCCCCTACTACCAGACGCTTCAGGTAGAGTTCGGGCGCGATCCGGAGGAAGAGATTCTGGTTAAGGAAGTTGTGATATGACGTGAACGGTCGGGCGTTTGCTCCACCATAAACGGGTTGCAGGATGGGGGTTTCGAACTCCAAAAACCCCCGCTCATCAAGGTAACGGCGGATCAGGGCGAGGATTTTGCTCCGGACACGGAATGTCTGGCGGCTTTCGTCGTTTACGATCAGGTCGAGGTAGCGTTGCCGGTACCGCTTCTCGATATCTTTTAGCCCGTGGAACTTCTCGGGCAGGGGGCATACTGCCTTGCAGAGGAGCGTGATCGTGTCCACCCAGATCGTGATCTCGCCAAGTTTGGTGCGGAAGACATGCCCGGAAACCCCGATAAAGTCCCCGCGTTCCACGTACTGGTTGAAGAAATTGAACCTCTCGTCGCCAATATCACTTTTTCGGATATAGAGCTGGATCTTGGCTCTTTCATCACCAAGGTCTGCAAAGAGCGTTTTGCCATGGTTGCGGATGATGTAGATCCGCCCGGCCGTTGTCACCTGGTCAGCACTCTTTTCATGGGTGGCATCGGCAAACCTTGTCTTGATCTCCTGCACCGTGTCCCTGCGGTCAAAGGAATGCGGGTACACCGCGACACCCAGTTCATGCAGTGCCCGCACCTTGTCAAGACGGGTCTGGTCAAATGCAATCTTTTCCTCATAATCGGTCATGGGACACACCTGCTGATCGGGGGTGCAGGGATCAAACCCTGCGCATTTTTGTATCGTAATTCTTCGATTTCAGTAGTAATAATACCATCATCACAAGCCTGTCTGTTTGATAAAACCAGAGACCGGAAAAAAATAAGCAGCTAACCAGGACCCCGGCGCTTCAGCATCTCCGACGCATACTTCAGCAACCCGTAGACCCCGTCAGTGGACGGGTGTACTTCGATGAACTCCTCGAAGTCGTGTGCGGTATACCCTTCCCTCATCAGGAATGCAAGATAGCCTGTGATCAGTCCGCCACCAGGTCCAGCCGCACAGATCCCCCGGATCGCACCGGTATCGGGGTCCACGATTACTTTGGCAAGTCCCATATCGCCGGAAGCCACGTGCCAGAACGTGCCGGGCCCGGCAGGGCCCGGGATCGCCATCGAAGCGACCGAATCACCCGGCATGGTGCAGAATGCAAGTTCATGGCCGAGGCTGATGGACTGGGGGATGAACCGGTAGTCCATCGCCCGGTCAATCCCGAGGATATTGTCTGCGGCGACGATCCCTTCATGCCGTGCAACCGGGGTGAGGTTCGGGGGCCCGGTAACGTCTCCGGCAGCGTACACTCCGGGCACGCTCGTGCGCATGTGGTCGTCAACCACTACCTCGCCGTTTGGCCCCTTCTTTACCCCCTCAATCGCTTCGGAACGTGGTACCAGCCCCGCAGCCAGCAGCACAGCATCGGCCGGAACCGTCAACTCACCTCCGTCCGTTCCGATGCGGGCGCCGGTCACCTGTGAGCTGCCCTCGAGGGAGAGGACCGGGGTGTTCTCGAGGATCTCGACACCTTTCAGTTCCTTTATCGCAAGGGCCCGGATGTGCTTATCGAATCCTTTCAAAAAGGCGCTCCGGGCAACCAGCGTGACCCTGCACCCGAAAGCGGAGAAGATATACGCAAACTCCGCCCCCATCACACCTCCCCCGATGATGACGATATGCTCCGGGAGCTTCTTTGCCGACCAGAGCGTGTGCGGTGTCCAGACACCGTGCAGGCCGACCCCTTCCACCTCCGGGACATTCGGCCGGGAGCCGGTTGCAACGATCACCGACTCACTCTCGACCGGCTCGTCGCCGATGAACGCCTGCCTGCCCGAGAGCCTGCCGTGCTTCCCGTACGCGATCTCAACGCCCGCCTCCCGGGTTTCCTCGCCAAGGATGCCGGCGATCTTCTGCTGGATCGCATACATCTCCTTGAGCATCTGCGGGAACCTTACTGAAACCTGCTGATCCGTGATCGAGAGGCCGGCAAACAGGCGCGAAGTACGGATGAACCGGGCAGCATCGTTTAACGCGCAGACGGGCATGCAGCCATGATGAAGGCACTGGCCGCCAATCCCACCGGATTCAACGAGGGTCACCTCCCTTCCCGCGTTCGCAAGCCGGATCGATGCGATCCTTCCTGCAGGGCCCCCGCCAAGAACAATGATCATAAAAATAAGGTGAATTGTGATTATATTTTCTTTTGCGCGCTATTAGAATACCTCGACGCCCTCGTCCATCGGTTCTGACAGGAGCTCGCCGGTGAATGCGTTCACTTCCACGATCTTCTTTCCGCGGATCTGCCAGACGGGAATATACACCTGTTTTGCGTCGACCTTGATATTCTTCTTGTCCGGC
>Ga0268281_1000550_pt1 | contig 27364 bp, 30 predicted proteins | sample saktaG_10_FD_190134 | JGI IMG/M metagenome (GOLD analysis project Ga0268281, IMG submission 190134) | Saline water microbial communities from Sakinaw Lake, British Columbia, Canada - sak_2011_5_24_50m | ecosystem: Environmental > Aquatic > Non-marine Saline and Alkaline > Saline ...
TAAAGGACGAGGGGGGGGGGGCCGAGGCCCTTCCCTCCGATCTATCTCGAATCTCTCCGATCGATCTCAAGAGCACTTCGATCGATCTCAGAAGCCTGTCGTAATGGAGATGCTTCCGCCCTGGCCGGTCACGGTGGTCGATCCGACGCTGCCCGAGTAGCTGCTGCTCATGCCTCCGTAGCTGCCAAAGCTCTGGTGGCTGACCATGGGCCCGCTGCTCCCATACCATCCAGGCCCCCATGGATTGCTGCCCGATCCCGGAATGGGGGAATACCCTGAGCCCCAGCCGCCGTAGACGTAGATGTAGAGGTAGTTGCTCCAGCCGTTGCAGTAGTACTGCATGATATGCCAGCCCGGCGTGTTGCCGTTGAACCACATCTTCCGCCATCCAGGCGAGGCATAGCCATAGTTATCCACATTCAACCAGCCTTGGGGATACCATTCATAGAACCATACCTGGCCATAGCCCTTAATATTGAGCCACATGGGAAGCCATCCGTTGAACGAACAGCTCGTCACTGTGACTGGAACATTGGGGCTGTATAGCCTGTTGGGGGATCCAATGCCTGGTGGCAGGACCATTCTGGAGATTCCAGGGTCTCCGTAGGTGGAATACGCCATCGCACCGCCGCTTCCTCCCCCCATGGCAGTGGGATCGGAGACCATCATCATCATCCTCTCTCCTCCCTCCCCTGTTGGGGGGGCCTGCGCAGCCAAGGATGTCGACTCCTGTGGGATCTGCAGCCCTAAAAGGTCCGGATTGTTTGGAGCAATCGGGGCAGGAGCTCCAGCGGGGGCGCTTGTAGAATATTGCATCGACCCACCGAAGGGATCGGGATCATCGTTCATGATGCCGGGATAGCCGTCCGGGTAGCCGAAGCCCGAGCCAGGATCCATCCAGGGATCAAAGCCATCCATCGGACCCTCGGCCGAGGCCGAAAGGATGGTCAAGGCCATCAGGATCAATATGTATATCGCTCTCATCTCTTCTCAACCTCTTCTCTTATGGCGAGTTCTAATCTATCTTTATGGGGTCGCTATTGGTTAAAAGGATATCTTTCATGTGAGGATCAGATCGGCCTATGGATGTCTTCTAGGAACTTTTAGGAAGCAGATTATCAATAAGATGAATATATTTATTTATATGTGATATGGTGCGCCCTTTGATCTAGGTCGCCCGAAGAGGCATAACCTCGTAGATCACGAGCCATCCCATTCATTCGATCTATCCAATACCGGGATCTTCGGCAAGTTATAATAGATGCGGCCGACATAATTTGCATGGGGAACGATTGCGGCGTCCCGGGGGAGGATCGCCATGTTGGATAAGAAGGCCGAGATCAAGGTATCTGGGATGACATGCGCCACCTGCGCTGCGACTATCGAGTCCGCCTTGAAGCGGAAGGAGGGCGTCTTGCAAGCCCAGGTGAACCTGGGATCCGAAACCGCCCAGGTGGAGTACGACGCAACGAGGGTTGTACTCGCCGAGCTGGAGGATGCTGTGAGGGAGGCCGGATATGAGGTTGAGGAGGACCGCGCAACCATAAACGTGGGTGGAATGGTCTGTGCCACATGCGTCTCCACTATAGAGGAGGCCTTGAGCGATCTCGACGGCGTCTACGAGGTCAGGGTCAACCTTGCAGCTGAGAAGGCCTACGTCACCTACAATTCGAGGGTGGTCACCCTGACCGAGATGAGAAAGGCCATAGAGGACGCCGGCTATGATTACCTGGGCCTTGAGGGCGAGGAAGGCCGAAATGCCGAGGTTCGGGGGAAGGATCTTTTGGAGAAGAAGAAGCGAAAGATCATCATCGGCACCCTTTCAAGCGCCCTTCTGATGGCGATGATGCATCTGCCAGCCGGCCACCTTCTGCCAATTCCAATGGACCTCGCAATGATCGCCATTGCTGCGCCAGCATTCGTCTACATCAGCAAACCCATATTCCAAGCTGCATTGAGGGCTCTTAAAAACGGCAACCTGAACATGGACGTAATGTACTCCATTGGCATGGGCACGGCCTTCGCATCGAGCCTCTTTGCGACATTTGGCATTGCTCTATCCAAGGAGTTCATCCTCTACGATACAGCGGTCATGCTGGCGACGTTTCTCACTCTTGGAAGGTATCTGGAGGCGAGGGCAAAGGGTCGCACCTCTGAAGCCATCAAGAAGCTGATGGGCCTCTCCCCGAGGACGGCAACCCTCGTCGAGGATGGCCAGGAGAAGGAGATCCCTATCGAGGAGGTTCGGGAGGGGCAGATCGTATTAGTTAGGCCTGGGGGGAGGATTCCAACCGATGGTGAGGTCGTCGATGGTGTAAGCTACGTCGACGAGTCAATGATAACCGGCGAAGCGATCCCAGTCCAGAAGAGCGCGGGCTCTAAGGTGGTTGGCGGAACCCTCAACGTGAACAGCGCAATTGGCTTTCGGGCGACGAAGGTGGGCAAAGAGACCGTGCTTGCCCAGATCATAGCCCTTGTGGATCGGGCTCAATCGAGCCGACCGCCTATCCAGAGGATCGCGGACAGGGCTGTTGGCTACTTCATCCCCGTCGTTCTGGGAATAGCCTTCGGCTCGTTTGCATTCTGGTATCTGCTCCTCGGCCAGACCCTCCTCTTCGCCATAACAACGATGATCTCCGTCTTGGTAGTGGCCTGTCCTTGTGCGCTAGGCCTTGCCACCCCAACAGCAGTTACTGTGGGCATTGGAAGAGCAGCCCAGCTCGGTGTGCTGATCAAGAGCGGTAGAGCCCTTGAGGTATCGGAGAGGATTTCGACGGTCGTCTTCGACAAGACCGGGACGCTGACCTTGGGCTGGCCGGAGGTGACCGACCTCTACCCGTCCGGGCCGGAGGGCCGAGTGCTCCTCGCCCTTGCCGCAAGCGTCGAGCGCCTCTCGGAGCACCCACTCGGCGAGGCCCTCGTAAGAAGGGCAAGGTCTGAGGGAATCGAGCTCTCGGAGGCAGACGGCTTTTCTGCGATCCCCGGAAAAGGGGTTAGGGCGCGGGTGGAGGAGAGGGATGTGGCAGCTGGAAATCGCTCTTTCCTCGTCGATCTGGGCATCGATATCCCGGACGATCTGTCAAAGAAGGCCTTTGCTATGGAGGAAAGGGGAAGGACCGCGATCTTCGTTGCCAGAGAGGGCAAGGCGCTCGGGGTTGCGGGGATAGCCGATATGGTGAAGCCGAGGGCGGACTCTGCCGTCCGAGAGCTCAACGAGATGGGACTTGACGTTGTCATGATCACAGGCGACAATCCTCGAAGCGCTGATGCGGTCGCCCGCGAGATAGGCATAGACCAGGTCTACGCTGAGGTGCTCCCCCAGGAGAAAGCCTCCAAGGTCGGTCGGCTCCAGGAGGAAGGCCGGATCGTTGCCTTCGTTGGAGACGGCATCAACGATGCGCCTGCCCTCGCCCAGGCAGACCTCGGCATAGCAATAGGCTCGGGGACCGACGTTGCAATGGAAGCAGGCGAGATGGTGCTCATGAGAGACGATCCTATGGACGTGGTTGTTGCAATCCAGCTCTCCAGAAAGGTGATCTCCAGGATTAAGCTGAACATCTTCTGGGCCTTCGCCTACAACGCAACCCTCATCCCGATAGCAGCTGGAGCTCTCTATCCATCGATGGGCCTCTCCTTTCGCCCGGAGCTTGCGGGACTCGCAATGGCTGCAAGCTCAGTCACGGTCGTTACCCTCTCCCTTATGCTGAAGGGGTACGTGCCTCCGGCAAGGAGGATTGAACTCTCGGGAGGTGATATATGATGGCAATAGATCCAGTATGCAAGATGGTTGTGGACGAGGCCAAGGCCAGGTTCATAAGCGAGTACAAGGGAGAGAAGTACTACTTCTGTGCTCCCGGCTGCAAGAAGGCATTCGAGAAGGATCCGACGAAGTACCTCTAGAGGATATGGGTGTTCTTAATGGCGAGGAGATTCGACCTTATTGTCATAGGCTCGGGGGCGGGGATGAACGTCGCTGCCCAAGCAGTCCAGGAGGGGATGAGCGTAGCTCTCCTGGAGCATGGAGAGATCGGGGGAACGTGCCTTAATGTCGGCTGCATCCCATCGAAGATGCTCATATACCCGGCCGAAGTGATCAGGATGCTCGAGGATGCGAGGCCCTTGGGAATAGAGGGCGCAATCACCAAGGTTGACTTCTCCAGGATCATGGGACGGATGAGGCACTTCATTGAGGAAGAGCGCCGGGGAATGGAGGAAGCAGTGCTTGGCACCGACAACCTGGAATGGTTCAGGGGGACTGGCAAGTTCATCGGCGATCATCAATTGAAGGTCGGCGACCAGGAGATCATAGCGGAGAAGATCGTGATCGCCTCCGGCGCGAGAGCAGAGATCCCGCCCCTTCCCGGACTCAAGGAGGCGGGTTATCTGGACAACGTCTCCGTCCTCTCGCTCGACCACCTGCCAGAGAGCCTGCTGATCCTCGGCGGGGGCTTCATAGGCTGCGAGCTTGGCCACTTCTTCTCGGCCTTGGGGTCGAGGGTCACCATAATCGGGAGAAGCCCGATTCTTCTCAAGGGGGAGGACCCGGAGATCTCAGAGCGTGCGACGAAGGCCATCGGAGGATACGCCAATATCGATGTCAGGACGAACCACGAGGTCAGAAGGGTTGAGGTAGGGGGGGAGAGCAAGGTCGTCTGGGCGCTCGACCGCTCCATGGGCAAGGAGCGCCGCTTCGAGGGAGAGAAGATCTTGGTTGCGCTTGGGCGGCGGTCCAACTCGGATAGGCTGGAACCTGAGAAGGGCGGGATCGAGACGGACGACCGGGGATGGATCGTGGTCGACGAGCACCTGGAGACCACGAATCCCGGAATATGGGCTCTAGGAGATGCGCTTGGCAGGCAGATGTATAGGCATACGGCAAACTACGAGGCATCTGTCGTGTGGAATAACGCGTTTTCCGACGAGTTGGTCGAGGTCGACTATCATGCCGTCCCCCATGCCGTCTTCACCCATCCAATGATAGCAGGGGTTGGGATGACCGAGCCTCAGGCAAGGCAGGCAGGCCACGATCTCTTGATAGGCAAATCGAGATACATCGATGTGGCGAAGGGCTACGCCATGGCCGAGGAGGGCTTCGTCAAGGTAATCGTCGATGCCTTGGATGGAACGATCCTCGGCTGCCATATCATGGGAAGCTCCGCTCCGGAGCTCGTCCAGCAGGTTACTTATATCATGAACGCCGAGGACCATTCGTACTTGCCTGTCGCCAGGTCCCAAGTCATCCATCCCTCGATCAGCGAGGTCTTGGTACGGGCCCTCGGAAGCCTGGCCCCCTGATCGAATCGGCCTATCGAGAGTGGCTAAGGGATCCCCTCCAAACCTATTTATAGGCGATTTACCTCTCTTTCGCAGAATGTCCGACACCAGCATCTATGTGGTGAAGACAACCGCCAATCAGGAGCGTTCGGTAGCCAACCTTATCGCCCAGATATCACGCAAAGATAAGCACGATATTAGGGCACTCTTGGTGCCGGACGTGCTCAAGGGATACGTGCTGGTGGAGGCCACCGCACCTGAGATTGTGGACCAGGCCATCCAGGGAGTACCCCATGCAAGATCCGTGATCAAGGGGGCTTCCAGCTTCGAGGAGGTTGAGCACTTTCTCACCCCCAAGCCGGCCGTGGTCGGAATTACGGAGGGTGCGGTAGTCGAGCTGATCTCTGGGCCGTTCAAAGGTGAGATGGCAAGGGTAAAGCGAGTCGACATCGCCAAGGAGGAGATAACCGTGGAGCTCTTCGAGGCTATGGTGCCTATACCCATAACAATCAGGGGAGACCACGTGCGAGTTCTCAGCAAGGACGAGGTTTAGAGGTGAGCAATATTGGCTAGCATGGTTGAGGCATTGGTTGCCGGCGGAAAGGCGAGCGCTGGTCCGCCGTTGGGACCGGCCCTGGGGCCACTGGGCGTGAACGTCGCACAGGTAGTGGCCAAGATCAATGAGATGACGAAGGACCTAAACGGTATGCAGGTCCCTGTGAAGGTGACGGTCAAGAGCAGAACGGAGTTCGAGGTCGAGGTTGGAACACCGCCGACATCTGCCCTCATCCTTAAGGAGGCAGGCATCGACAAGGGATGCGGCGACGCTTCCTTCGTTGGAGAGGTCACGATGGACCAGGTGGTAAAGATCGTGGAGATCAAGAGGAAGAGCCTTCTCTCCAAGTCCATCAAGGGAGCTGTGAGGGAGGTCGTTGGAACCTGCGGCTCGTTGGGCATAACGGTCGACGGCTTGAGCTCCAAGGATGCCCAGCGCGCTGTGCTGGAGGGCAAGTACGACGACCTCTTGGCATGACCAAAAGGTTGATATATAGAGTTAGGGAGCTGTGGAAAGCCTTCTTTTAGGGTGACCGTAGTAGACCGGTGAGGTCGCCGACTACGGGGGAATTGAGATGAATAAGATAAAGCAAGCTGTCAAGGAGGCGCTCGCGGAAGCACCGTCGAGGAAGTTCAGGGAGAGCGTCGATCTGGCAATAAATCTACATAATATCGACATGAGCCAGCCAGCCAACCGCGTGGATGTGGAGATCATACTTCCCCACGGGAGGGGCGAGGTCGCAAAGATTGCGGTATTCGCCGCCGGGGAGACAGCCCTGCTGGCAAAGGGCGCCGGAGCAGATATGGTCATAGCTCCAGAGGAGATCAAGGCGATGGGCGAGGACAAGAGACAAGCGAGGAAGGTGGCAGAGGAGTTCGAGTTCTTCATCGCCGAGACCCAATACATGCCAAGCATTGGAAAGAGCCTCGGGCCCATCTTGGGCAAGAGGGGCAAGATGCCCACTCCGCTTCCTCCAACTGGCGATGTCACGGCCATGATCAATCGGCTGAGAAACCTGGTGAGGATCAGATCCAAGGACAAGAGCACATTCCACTTCCGCGTGGGAAGGGCGGACATGGATGAGTTGCAGCTTGCGGAGAACATCGAGTCCGTGGTGACCAAGCTTGAGCAGACCCTGAAGGATGGACGGCAAAACCTCAAGTCGGTCTTCGTTAAGACGACCATGGGACCTGCTATTAGGGTGGTTTAGATGGCATCAGAGGCAATTCTTCGAGTGCCAGAGTGGAAGGTGAAAGAGGTCGACGAGCTGGTCGAGAAGATCGGCCAGAGTCCCGTGGTGGGCTTGGTTGGCATCAGGGAGATCCCGGCGAGCAACATACAGAATATCAGGGCCGATATGAGGGCCTCGGTCGAGATCCGTGTTGTCAGGAATAACATCGCCCGTCGTGCGCTGAAGAAGGCTGGCGCGGATATCGGGGCGCTCGCCGACCATATACAGGACCAGATCGCAATGATCTTCTCCGAGACAAACCCCTTCCGGCTTAAAAAGGCTCTCGATGATACCAAGCGGCCCATGCCGATCAAAGCTGGCAGCCGCTCCCCGAAGGAGATAGTCGTGGAGGCTGGAGAAACGTCCTTCTCCCCGGGACCCATGGTGGGCAAGCTTCAGACGGCGGGCATTCCCGCTGCAATAAAGGGCGGCAAGGTCTTCATCAATCAGAGGACGGTCCTCGCCAAGGAGGGAGAGGTAGTCTCCCCTCGAATGGCCGAGATCCTTCAGACGATGGAGATCTACCCTCGTGATGTGGGGCTGGAGCTTCTGGCCATCTACGAGGGCGGACTCATATATCTCAAGGAAGAGCTTAGCGTCGACGTGGCGGCGATAATTGGCGAGATGGCCGTGGCATCTGCAAAGGCATTCGGCCTTGCCATGGAGATCGGCTACGCCACGCCACAGACGGTTGGGCCCCTCCTGCAGACGGCCCAGGCCAAGGCCTGGTCACTGGTGGCTGAGGCGGCAATACCTGTTCCCGGCAGCATGACGATTGTGATCGTCAAGGCAGCGGCAAACGCCGCGGCGGTAATGGCTGCGACGGGCAAGGCAGAAGAGGCTCTTGCGACGACATCCGCGGAAGAGGTTGTTGAAGAAGAGGAGGAGAAGGAAGAGGAGGACATGGCTGCAGGGCTTGGTTCTCTATTTGGATGATCCTATGAGGTGAATTAAGATGGAATACGTATATGCAGCATTGATGCTTCACAGTTCCGGCAAGGGCGTGAGCGAGGAAGGAATCAGGACAGTACTGGATGCAGCTGGCATCACAGCGGATGAGGTCAGGATAAAGGCCCTAGTCTCCGCCCTTGAGGGTGTTGACATCGACAAGGTCCTCTCCCAGGCCTCGGCCATGCCCGTGTCAGTCACCGCAGCACCCGCTGCTGCGGGAGGAGCGGCTCTGGCACCTGCCGCAGCCGAGGAAGTCGAGGAGGAGACAAAGGAAGAGGCCGAGGAGAGCGGAATGGAGGGCCTCGGAGCCCTATTCGGCTGAAAAGAGACTTCAGGGGTGCGGGACGCACCCCTCCCATACATTTTCCTCTTCCCCGCTCTGGGGTAAATTTCTACCTAGCAAATCTGCCATTCCACCCAGCGAGCCTGCCCAGGGTGGTCACAGAACGACGAGAGAACGCTTAGAAGAGCCTGAGCTGTCATCGCCATGCTAAAGGAGGTGGAGGGAACGGGCGCCCAGAATCAATTGATCCCCCCATTGGCAGAACGTGTCTATATATGGTCCAGCTTCTCTATCCCCATCTTCTTAACGTTGGGCTTCCAGATCTTATCCGGCATCCAGGAAGGCGCATTGGCCGGCTTGGGAACCTCATTCCTCTCCCCGGTGAAGATATGAACCTTCTTGGTACCTCGTTCCCTCAGTCTGATATCGGTGTACCCGCGGTTGGCCGCCTTTAGCGCAGCCTGCCTAGGCTGCTTTCCGCTGAAGACCCCTATCTCGTTCCCTTCCTTATCTCGCAACGCGAAATTTCTCTTTTCGGCCATTTTTATACCTCGAATTACACGCATGCGCCAAGGTTTAAGCCCTGCGGCATGTCTATATAACTAATACCCTTATATTAATCTTTTGTTCGCCGAATAATATCATTGTCCGTTGCCGGTTTCACCCATTGATAATGCCGGCCCAAATCGCTCTCGGAAGGGGAGGAGCAACCATAGCTTGGAATGAATATTTAAGGCATCTCCTCAATGTTTCTCCCATGGCTTGGGTTATCTGGTTTACCGGCCTGCCTGGCTGCGGCAAGACAACCGTTGCCCGGCGGACGAAGATGTTGCTCGACGAGCTAGGGGTAAGGGCCCGTATCCTCCAATTAGACGAGATACGGAGGGTGATTACTCCAAAGCCCCGCTACACCGAGGAGGAGAGAGAGATCGTCTACGCAAGCCTTGCCTATATGGCAAAGCTCCTCAATGATGAAGGGGTGAACGTTATCGTCGACGCTTGCGCAAACCGCAGGAGATACCGCGACCTCGCTCGAAGGCTCATCCCCCATTTCGGGGAGGCATATGTGAAGGCCCCAATCGATGTCTGCATCGAGAGGGAGAAGGAACGAGTGGCCGAGTACGCCCCTCAGGGGATATACGACAAGGCCGCCTCCGGCGCGGCAGTTCCCGGCGTGAACGTGTCCTACGAGGAGCCGCTCGACCCTGAGATCGAGGTCGATTCCTCTTCCATGGGGGTCGAGGAGGCTGCAAGGCATGTGGCGGAGAGGATCGTGGCGCTATTCGCCGATTCCGATCATTTAAGCTAGTTTTGCAAAAATTTTTGGAAAGGTTGAAATACGGTTAGGGCGGTGAAACCATCAGGAAGTGATAGTTCTTGAAGATGAATGCGGGCGTCGTTGGGTTCGACGGCACTGAGAGCAAGAGGACAATCCTAGCCATCCATATGGTCAAGGAAGCGGCCAAGATCAAGGGGGATATCAACGTGCTTCTTCGAAGCCCCCACGCTCGAGCAAGGTCGATGCTGAGAAAGCTTGTGCGGATCTGCGGGGTAAAGGCCTACATCTCAGCTGATGAGGACCGAGACGGCTGGGAGAAGGCTGGGGCCGAGATAGCTGGTGGCTACGAGGAGTTCTTCAAGGAATCCCAGTTCGTGATGGTGGGAACGCCTGGGGACAAGGAGGCCCCCTATGTGGAGTCCGCCCTGAAGAACGGATGCAAGGTTGCTCTCATGGGAGGAGCGGACAGGCCGGCGATCATGAAGATCCTTCAGGAGAAGGGATTTGAGATCGACGACCGGCTCAAGGAGGACTTCAGAAGGGAGTTCTTCTTCGGCCTTGAGAACTACGAACTTTTCCTAAAGGCCAAGCCCCGGCTCATCCAGTGCACCAGCTGCAACACAACCGGCCTCTCCAGACTTGCGCTGGCTGCAAGGCCGCTCGGCCTATGTGCGATCCTTGGCAATATCGACCGGAGGCACGGCGATCCTCATACAGTTGTTCGAGCATCGCCTAGCGCAGTCCAGTTCGGACAAGGTGCCGGCCACCAGGGAACTGACGCCGGAACCATCTTCGAGGAGGTCCAGTTCAACATTCGAGCCTCCAAGGTGCCAACGACGGTCCCCCATACCAACTTCCTCAACCTGATCTTCAAGGGTCATGTGACCCCCGAGGCGCTCGCTGAGCAGCTGGCAAAGACGAGGGAGATCGTGGTGATACCATACAGGGATCAAGGCCGCAAGCATGAATGGACAAGCGAGATCCTCGAGGCGTTCCTATCCGGCATGGAGAGGCCTATTTGCCCCGAGATCTTCGAGCTTATCGTCTCCGATGCAATCATTCCATTCACCCTAGGGGAGTACACCATACTCCAGACGGTATCGATGGTGGAGCAGATGTCGATTGCCGTCCCCAATCACGTGGAGGCCTACCTCCTCTCCTGCGGCTACCCTGCTGAGAAGGTCCATGGCATTGTGGACTCGGCACTCGGCATCGTCCACGGAGCCTGGCCCGACCGCCTGAGCACCTGAGCCGCGAATGCCAGAGGAAGTCCCGCGGGGACGGCTTGAGGAGGATCGCGTCCTCCTGGGATCAATTGCGGTGGCCGAGCTCTACGAAGGGGGCTACTTCGGCCGCAAGGTCGATTCCCGGCTTGCCCTCTCCTTGGTGGAGGCGGCCTACCTCATGGACCGCTCCCGCATAAGGGTCAGCTCTGACGGATCAGAGCTCGATTTCAAGGGCCTCTTCGAGCTTGCATCATCCATCGAGAGGGGCTTTGAGTTCAGATACGTGGTCTACAAGGACCTCAGGGAGCGCGGCTACTACGTCCAGCCTGGGGTCCCAGACTTTCGCGTATATCCCCGTGGGGGACATCCGGGAAAGACCCCGGCCGAGTTCTACGTCTACGTCATCTCAGAGAGGACGCCCGTTCCCCTGGCGAAGATGAGCGAGCCGATACGGGTCGCAGGCCAGGTCAGAAAGAGGCTCATGATCGCAGTCGTCGACGAAGAGAGCGATATCACCTACTACGAGGCTCGCGAGAAGGAGATGTCGGGCAAGGGATGGCCGGGATCATCCGGAGGCAAGGCGACCCTCCTAGAGGACCGCGTGGTCCTCTGGGATGAGGAGGCTTCAATGAGGCTCCACCACCAGGGCTTCTATGGCAAGCCGGTAGGAGGAAGGCTCCAGCTCTCCCTCGTGGAGTCAGCCTACCTGCTCGATAAGGGGCTTATCCAGATGGAGGACAGGGAAGGCCGCTCCCTCGGAGAGCAGGAGTTTCGAGAGAGGGCAGGCCGGATAGAGGCAGACTTTCCCATGAAGTACGGGGTCTACAGGGATCTGAGGGAGAAGGATCTTGTCGTCAAGACCGGATTCAAGTTCGGCAGCCATTTCCGGGTCTATAAGCAGGTGGAGAGCCCCGAGAAGGTGCCTCACTCGGAGTACCTGGTACATGCCGTTGCCGAGGACTACCTGTTCCACCTGCCCGTCGTCTCCCGGGCCGTGAGGCTCGCCCATAGCGTGAGAAAGCAGATGATCTTTGCCTATGGCATGGAGGGCGATGTGCGCTACCTCGAGATCCGCAGGCTAAAGCCATAACCTGACGAAAAATCCAATGAAAATAGGCGGCGGGAGGTCCCCGCCTTCAAACTTTTCCTTCAACGAATCAATACAGCCCTAAGATGTCCAACTCAGAAACGCCTGGGCGGCCTGGCAGGCTTGTGCTTCTGGTAGCAATCGCTACAGTACACCGGCCTTGATCCATCAGGCTTGAAGGGAACCTGGGTCTGTTTTCCGCAATCTGCACAAACAACGTCGTGCATCTCTCTTGGGCCTCTGTTGAAGCCGCCTCTGCTGCTGCCTCTCCTATCCATTTATTTCACGTACCTATATGGCCTCTTTTCTGGAGGCCGACAGGGCTACAGGATCTCAACAGAATCCCTTTGATCCGATAAGATGTAGCTAGAAGATAGTCCTCTCAAAGGAAGATATATCTCTTTCGGTCATATCCCAAGAATATGCAGTCATATCGGAGGACTCACGAGAAGGCCAGAACCCCTATCTAGGGGCAGAGCCTAACCAGGTAAAGTCGATTATGGATGCTGGAATCGAATATATCTCGCTCTTGGCCTTGACCGGAATCTGCGCAGGATTTGCCTCAGGCCTCCTGGGCGTGGGCGGAAGCTTCATAATGGTCCCAATGCAGCTCTGGCTTCTTGCGTCCTACGGGATCGACCCCACCATCTCGATGAGGATCGCCCTTGCGACCAGCCTCGCGGTGATCATGCCGACAGCCATGAGCGGCGCCTTGGGTCACTGCAAAAGAGGTGCCATCGACTGGGATGCTGGCCTGCGGCTGGGCGCATCGGGAGCGCTAGGGGCCTTCGCTGGAGGATCCCTCGCCGCGCACCTCTCTAGCGGCACCCTGCGCATGGCCTTCGGGATCGTGGTCCTATTTGGCGCGGCGAGGATGTTCGTCCAGCCGAAGGTAGGCCATTTTGCCTCCAAGGCAAACTGGGCCCTTTGGGGAATCGGCATAGGCTTCATCTGCGGCATCACCGGAATCGGTGGAGGTGTGATAATCGTCCCAGTCATGGTGATGATCCTGGGAATCGATATGCACAGGGCGGTTGGAACCTCTTCATTTGCAATTGTGCTGATCTCGATGGGCGGCGTTCTCTCCTACATCCTCAGCGGCTTAGGCGCGCCCGATCTTCCACCTCACTCGCTCGGATACGTCAACCTGGTGCAGTGGGCTTTTATCGCTGGGACTAGCGTGCCATCGGCCCAACTTGGCGTTGTGATCTCCCACAAGCTGCCAGGCGTTTGGCTACGCCGGGTACTTGTGGTGCTGATGCTCTACACAGGCCTTAAGATGATGGGGATCTTGGGGGGCGGCCTTCCCATCTGAGCTGCCTCAATCAAGCCTTCACTCGCCAATCTGGAGATAGATTTTGGAAAATCTTTTAATGTAGGCGGACCATATCATATCAAAGGTTATTGAGATGTTCATCCCCCCTCAAAGCTGGCTGGACCTCCTAAGGCCGGGATCTCACTTGATCACATTTTATCGGAGTGAGGGTATCCCTCATGCCCTTGTACCCTTCCTGGAAGGGGGGCTTCTTAAGGGGGAGTCGGTCCTCTACATGGGACCGAGAAGCCCATCGGAGATCACCATCGACCGCGTGCCCGGGCTCATCCATTTGAGGATGGAGGAAGGCGAGGACCTCTACTCCCGTCTGGCACTCGAGCGTAGCCGGGCGATCGATGGGGAATCTCCCCTACTCAGGGTAGCCCTCGAAATGGACCATCTCCCAAGTGATCCCATGGGGCAAGAGGCCTACCTGGAGCATTTGGCAAGCCAGGGCGGGATCGTCATCCTATGCCTCTACAAAGATGGGATGCTCGATCCCTCCACTATGCTGGATATCTTCCTCTCCCATCCACTCTTCCTAAAGGAGGACCGCCTCTGGCCTAACGTCCATTACGCCCCGGCGTCGAAGGGCTGGGATCCCATGGCGAGGCTGGACTGCTGGATGGGCGGACTTGACTTGAGAAGGACGAGGACATCTGGGTGGGAGGAGGGGCTGATCGTGGGGGTGGATGCCAAAGGCCGGATCAGCTCGATCTCCAAGCTTGCCCAGGGCTTCTTCGGCCGGAGCGAGGATGAGGTGCTCGGCCGAGAGATCGTGGGCATGTTGATCCCGGAGGTCGAGGCGACGGGAAGACGCCTTCAGCCCATTATTAGGGGCGTTTTCGAGGAACCGGAAAGGTACCCCAGCCTTATCAGCCAGGGAGTTCACCGAAACGGAGACCTGGCATGGATCTCCTGGAAGGTTCGACCCATCCGGAAGGGGGGGAAGCTTCTGGAGGTGCGCCTTGAGGGGACAAGGGTCGCAGGCGACGAGATGGCGGACGGTTCCGCCTGCTTGCTGGATGCTTGGGACTCCTCGACCGAGCCCACGTTTGGGATCGACGGGGAGAATAGGATAATCCTCTGGAACAAGGGAATGGAGGCTCTAACAGGCCGATCGAGGTCTGCAATGCTCGGCGAGGGTGGTTATGCCTACTCGATCCCCTTCTACGGCGAGAGGAAGCCCATGCTGATAGATATGCTCGATTGGAGCGAAGCTCTGATCGAGAAGGAGCACTCCTATGTGAAGAGGAGCGGGGCCGCGCTAGGCGGCCGAGCGTTCGCCCCCGCCCTCTATGGCGGGCGCGGAGCTGAGATCCTCTTTCGCGTCCATCCCCTTCAAGACGAGAATGGGAGGAAAGTGGGAGCTCTCGCATCCCTGAGGGACGTCAGCGAGAGTGTCCAGCTTGAGGAGAGGTTGAACAGACGTGAGATGATGATGGCAGCGGTTGCCACATCTGCAAACGTGCTCCTTGCCGATAGGGACCTCCCCTCGGCAATCGTCGATTCCCTGGAGATCCTAGGGGCAACGACAGAGGCCGATCGTGCCTGCATCTTCGAAAACCAAGAAGGCGAGACCGGGGGGCATATTGCAAGCCATCGCTATGAATGGTCTTGCGAAGATGGGAGAATGGACTTTAAGGGGCAGGGGAGTTCCAAGACGCGCCCATCTTATGAGCGCCTCTTTTCGAGATGGTACAACAGGCTCCAGAAGGGCGAACCGATCCGTGGACTGGCGCGGGACTTTTCCCCAATGGAAAGGGACGTTTTCGAATCATTGGGAATTCTCTCGTTCCTCGTCCTTCCTATAATCGTCGAGGGCAAGCTCTGGGGATTTCTCAGCCTTGACAACTATCATTCCGAGCGCCTCTGGGATGATAGCGAGGTTGCCGTCCTCAAGGCGGCGGTCCCCTCGATCGGCGGGGCTGTGGTCCGGTGGCGGGCGGAGAAGGCCCAAAGAAGGCTCAGGTCCGAGCTGGAGACGCAATTGAGGGAGAGGACTGCGGAGCTCGATGCCAAGAAGGCGGAGTTAGAGGAGATGGTCCATCACCTCTCCGCCGAGGTTCAAGGCGAAGTTCAGAAGGCCAAGGCCCTTCTTCAGCCGATGGAGACCATGGCTGAGGACGGCCAAGCGCTGAGGGCTGGATTGGAGGAGGTCGGAAGGACGCTCGATCAGATCGAGGTCCTCGCGGGAGTTACGAAGTCCCATAAAAATGAGAACCCCCAGGAGATATCCTTCGGCGAGATGGTGGCCCAGGCGGTGAAGAGGACGGGGCTCGCCCTATCTCGCCAGGGGGTGACGTTGCAGCTTGGGGATAAGTGGCCATTCGTCCTGGCAGGCTCCGGAGAGACCGTGGAAGTCCTCGTCTACCTCATCCAGAACAGCCTTGTGCGGCTTGGAGGCCGCAACAGTGCATCCATTGAGATCGGCCACTCTTGGAATGGAGTATTCTTCGTCCGGGATAATGGGTTGGTCCCGAAGGACGATGAATTGGACGGCGAGAACGGAATTGCACGGTGCCGCAGGCTCGTCGAAGGCCAGGGCGGTCGATTGTGGATCGAGTGGGGGGAAGAGACTGGATGCACTGTATGGTTCACCATCCCTCTGGCAAGCCCCCTCGGCAAGATATCGGATTGAACGCCCCGCATGAAAGCGGGTCGTGTGTGAGAGTTACTGAAAACCGTTAGCGATCGAGACGCTCATAGGTCTTCATCATCGCAAGGGGGGGTAAAGCCCACATTCTCCTTCTCCCAAGAAGGGCATCTCCAGGCTTTTCGGAAGAGATGGAAGGGTACCCTTCCCGGCCAAATCGCTTTGCCGAATATGCCTGGGATCCCATCTCAATGCTCTTGGGAAGGCCGATAGGGCAGAGGGCTCAGGGAGGGAGCAATACTGCCTTTCCGTCATCCTTGGCTTTCGCAAGCCCGCTTCGCTACGAGATCGATGATTGCATCGAGCGACTTGGAGGCCTTGCTCGTTCCGCTGACGATGAAAGGCCTTCCTCGATCCCCTGAGCAGACGATCTCCGGATCCACCTCCAATCTTCCAAGGAATGGGATCTGCATCCTCGAGGAAGCCCTCTCGGCTCCGCCAGGAAGGAATAGGTCGAGCTTTCGGCCGCATTTGGGGCAGGAAAAGCCGCTCATGTTCTCGATTATCCCTAATACCGGGACGTTCATGGTTCTCGCCAAGGTCACCGCCTTCCCGGCGTCGAGCAAGGCCAGGTCGTTTGGGGTTGTGACGACTATTGCCCCGTTCGGTCGGAGAAGCTGGGCAATGCTGAGCGCCTCGTCGCCCGTTCCCGGAGGCAGATCGATTATCATGTAATCCATCTCGCTCCAACGGACGCTCTCCACGAACTGCTTTATGATAGAGGTCTTCATCGGGCCCCTCCAGAGAACCGGGCTGTCCCGATCCACAATGAACGCCATGGAGACGATCTCTATCCCGAAGTCAGGTCCCACCTGGATATGGACTGGCTCGATCAACTTGTTGGGGCCGGCTTTGAGCTTCTTCTCATCGAGTCCAAGCATCTTTGGGACGTTGGGCCCGGTTATATCAGCATCGATCAGGCCCACGCGGCATCCCCGCATAGCAAGGCCAATGGCTAGGTTCACCGCAACCGTGGTCTTTCCCACGCCCCCCTTGTTGCTCAACACCATTATCCTGTTCTCTGCGATCTCCTCGTAATTCAACTATAGACCTCCGCAAAGGGGAATTGACCTATCCCCTGGTAGATGTATATTTCCCTGAAACGGCTTATCGAGTCAATGTGGGATTCGATCCAAAGATGTCGATCCTCGATTGATCGCTTAGGAAGGACGCGCATATTCATGCCATCCTATCCTCGTCCCCTCGATGTTGTCGGTGCCTGACGAATATGGCTTTATATCGAGGAGGGTGGACCCATCGAGAGCATCCATCCCCCGAACCTTGAGCCTGAGTCCGTCAACCTCCAGGAGCTCCACGATATCCAGGGCGATGGGGTTTGGCCTATTGGGAGAGCGGGTTACAAATACGCCATGCTCTTTTCCGTCCCTCGGGGGACGGGCGATCAGGCAGCAACGATCGGCCAGGTGCAGCCAGTAGAGCACGATGAGGTGAGTACATCGCTCGATGTCCAACAGGCCGTGGGCATACTCGGAAAAGAGCTCTATCTCGCATATCTCTTGCGAGTCCCGGCCTTGATGCGGCGCATCCTTCCTGGACCTATAGGGCGTGTGGATCAACCCTATCGGCACAAGATCCATCCTCGAATTATCGGTCATCATAGTCCTCCTTTCAGGGGCTTGAATCTCAGGTAAAAATAGCGAACCCCCGGTGATGGGGGGTTCAAAGGAATGCAAGCTTGTTGAGGGGTATTGGAACTCCCAAGGCCACTCCGTTCTTGGTGAAGAAGAGGTCAACCTCGTCGTCGTGTGCCCAGAAGAAGTCCGGATAGTAGAGGGAGAGAGCAGGCATATCCTGGGCGTAGAGGGCTTGTGCCTCGTCGATGGTATCCCTGCGGGAATCGGGATCTGTCTCCGTCGACTCCCTCTCCAGCAGATCGACGAGCTCGCCATTCTCATCGTAACGGGCGCTGTTGAAGCTGTCCATATCGATGGTGTCACGGGCAAGGAAGTTGGGATCTCCCACGAGGCCTCCATGGCCGCTCAGGGCAAGGTCGAACTCCCAGCCCATGACCTTGCTGTCCACTGTCTTGGAGTCCAAGCTTCGAAGGTTCACGTCGATTCCAACAGCCTCCAGATCCTCCTCTATCAGCTCGCCTATCCTCTCATCCTTGGCCTGGCCGCCCTTGATCAGGATCTCTACCTCGGATCCGTCGTAACCGGCGGCTGCGAGAAGCGACCTCGCCATATCCGGATCGTAATCGTACTGCTCGATCCCGGGATTGTACCAATCGTGATCCGATGGTACCAGGCCGGGGCTTCCCGCAAGGCCAAAGCCTCTCGCGGCCACGTCGACCAGCTTCTGGCGGTCTATTGCATAGGCTAGCGCCTGGCGGAACTCCTTCTTTGAGAATGGACTGTCGTGGTGGTTGATCATCAGCATGTAGGTCCAGTCGTGGGTTGGAAGCGGAAGCACTGTCAGGCTTCCTAGCTGGTCGATCATCTCCGGCTCGATGCTTGCAGCATCGATCTCGCCGCGGTTCAATGCCGCTGGAACCATCTCAAGGGCCATCTTGATGAAGCGGATCTCCCTTACGCGAGGCGATCCTTGGTAGTAGTCGTCGTTTGCCAGGTAACGGTATGTCCCCTGAGCCTTATCGTAGTCGGCAAGGATATAGGGACCGCTTCCAACCCAAGCCAAGCTATCGTCGAGGCTCAAGGGATCGTCGACTCCCTGATATATGTGCTCGGGAAGGATGGGCAGCGTCCCTGCCACCTGGTCCATGAAGGGGGCGTAGGGCTCTGAGAGGATTATCCTGACCGTATGATCGTCCACCTTCTCGGCATAATCGATGATTCGATTGTCCACCCACATGTCGGGATGGTCCTCGTTGTAATCGACCGTGAATACGACGTCGTCAGCGGTGATGCTCTCCCCGTCGTGCCATCTGGCATCGGGTTGCAGGCGGAAGAGATAGCTCGTCTCGCTCTCCTCCTCCCAGCTTTGGGCGAGGGCCGGGACGAATCCGTCATCGTCCTTCCAGACCAGCGTATCGAATACGAAGCTCATCCTTACGTAGCCTGGGCCGCGGGCATATCGCTCGTAGGGCGTTGGATTGCCCCAGTCGCCGGTTGTGTCGGCAATGGTGTATACCGCAACCTCATCATCATCATCGGCGGCCGCCATGGGCCCCCCAAACGAGATGAAGAAGGCTGCGCAGAGCAAGAACGTTGCGAATAGCCCCCATAGCATATGGTTTCTCATAACGTGATATCTCCTTTGAGTTAAGTCTAACCAATTCACATATAAAAGAATCGCCTGACACCTAAAAAAGGAGAGGCAGTCCATGCTGCCCTGAGGAATATCACATTATGCCAGCTACTTTGAGGGGATGCATGCCGGCGTTTTGGAGCTGTGAGAGGGTCTCTGGGTCAACGGGGAACTCCTTGATGGTCGAGGCGAAGAGCTCTGGCTGGTTCCAGTAGTCGATCAAGGATACGTCCATTACGAGCTTGGATCCCCATGAAGGTCCTGTCCAATTGGCGGTTCCGGTCAGCTCATAGGCCTTGTCGAAGGTGAATCCCAAAACGAGCCCGTCTCCCATATTGGCCGTAGCGTTCCAGCGGACGTATACGCCGGCCACTCGAGTTCCGTACTTCTCCTGGAGTCCTGCGTCCTCCGCCGGGGAGAGGGCCATGACGAACATGCCGCTCTTGCCGGGGGTTGCATCCCAGATCATCTGAATGGCGTCATCCTTGCACCAGTTGGGGCAGGCGATCACCTTGTAGCTCTCGGCCGGGCCGGTGATGGGAAGCACATCCTCAACGTACTTGGTGATCATGTATCCGCTCGTAACTCCAGGACAGAGGTGATCGTGGAAGCAGGCGGCCTGTATGAAGTCGAAGGTGCAGTTGGGGTGCGCCCATGTGTTGGCTATCCCCACAAGGGAGAACTCGTTTCCGTCGAGCAGCTTATCGTTGAAGGTCGCGTTCCCCTCATCGGTGTGGCTTAGCATGTAATCCAGGTTCGCATTGACCTTGTTCACGATGGTGAATACTTCATCATCGCTCATAGCCTTAAGCTCATCCAGTGTAGCCTGGGCTGCCCCCTCGTTCACCTGAATGAAGACCGCTTCACCAGTTGTCTTGTCGAAGAAGAAGAACCAGAGGGGCTTCCAGTGAGCCCTCAGCACTTGAAAGAGGTTTCCATCTCCAATGCTGCAGCCACTAACAGTTGTTATGCCCTTTATGGCTCTCTGCGTCGTCTGGCCGGCGATTACTGCGTGGCCTGCGTCGGTTAAGGCGAGCAAGCCCTCATCGCCGGCTGAAATCGACAGGTTCTCCAGGGCGATAGCCGCAGCCCTTGTACCCAGCTCCTCCATCACGGCCCCGTCTCCCAGAGCCAGTCCCGGCATCAGCATGAGCAGCAATGCCAGGGCGAAATACCCGATCTTGTGCATTTCAATAACTCCCAATGCTGCCCTCCGGGATCAAACGGTCGCCGATCATGGCCCGGATTCAATTGCTAAATCCATCTGATATTTGCGGATTTAGTAATACTTGCAGCAGTTGAGTTACCCTTAACTTGTTATCGTATTTTAAGATTATCAGAGTGAATTTTTTTAATAAGTATGTCGCCTTTTACCATATTTTATCTGCTTGAATCGAAAAACCGTGAGTTAAGAGCGTTCTGGGAGGGCCTTATAGCGAAAATGCCATTTCAACTCAATTGTGATAGACTGCCCGGACATCTCAAAGGATAAATATCCCAGAATCCATCAGTCCATGACATGCAGATAGGCCCATTCCTCGCGGATCTCATGCTGATGAAGCTTGGACGCTGGCTGAGGCTCGCTGGCGAGGACGTCGCAAATCCTGAGGGCTGCATTGAGGACGCAGATCTCATCGTAAAGGCGAGGAAGGAGGGAAGGGTGCTCCTCACCCGGGATAAGGCGCTTCTTGCCCGCTGCAGGAAGGGGGGCGCAGACTGCCTTCTGATCCAATCCTCCGACCTCGACGATCAGCTGGCCCAGATGGTCGACCTCGGCCTCGACCTGAGGCTCGATCCCAAAAGATGCACTTTATGCAATGCACCTCTCTATATGGGCGGGGATCGGTGGATCTGCACAGGCTGCGGCAAGGCCTACTGGCAGGGCTCCCACTGGGACGGGATCGATGCGAGGATGGCGCGCATCAGGAAGCGGATCTGAGGATGGATGTGGAAGGGGCGAGGTGATGGTGGGCAAGATGCAGGAGGGTCCGGATCATAGCGGCCGGATCCTCGCCTGATAGAGGTAGAACCGGGCCTCTCCCAGGTTCACAAGCCTCCTTTTAAGGCCCGGAAGCGAGACGATCTCATCGCCAAGGGGGCGGATGATGAGGTCGGCCCCAATGGAGAGCGCAAGGCGGCCCATTGCAGGCTGCATCTCGACCGGGGGCCGGATCGAGTAGATGAGGCAAGCCCCCCTGTATAGCTCAGGCGTGGGATCGAAGATATCGTCGGCCTCGATCGAGAGCTCCCCCACTTGGCGAGCTACGATGTCGGTTGCAACAACCTCCAGGCCGGAGAGCTGCCTTGCAACATCGCCCAAGTGCCCTGCTCCAACCTCGACCACGCGCCCGCTGTAGTTCTCCCTGATGAAGCGGGCGAGATCCTCCGCCCCACGAAGCCCGGTCATCGGCCAAGCTTCTCCAGGGCAATTGCCGCCGCCCTCTCGCCGGACTGGAGCATGCCGCCGAATATGGGGCCCATGCGGGGTCCTGCGGACACGGCAGCCGCTGCCATCCCGCAGACGATCAGGCCCGGATAGACCTCCCGTGTTGCCTCAACGACGTTTCTCTCCCCCACCTCGGCCCACATGGGCCTCTCGCCGGAGATGCCGGGAAGTCCCACGATCGCACCCGGGATCTTCTTCTGGACCACCCTGCATATCGCCGCGTCGTGTCCAGTCCCGTCGATTACGACCTTCGCCCGGACGGACAGTGGATCGATGGGGAGGCCCGCCATCTGGGCTGTTGTCCAGTTGATCACAAGGCCTGTCACCCGGTCGTCCTCTCGGATCATCACATCTTCAACCGTTACCAGGTTGAAGATCTCAGCACCTGCATCTATCGCCCCGGCAGTGAGCTTGGCGACGGTCTCGATGGAGTTTGCAACGTAATAGCCCTCCTCGAACTCCCGATACCATATGCCGTACTCCTCAAGTATGCGGCATGCCTCGCTTTGCACGACGATGCGTGGAAACATCATGCCTCCCCCCCACACCCCGCCGCCAACTGAGAGCCTCTTCTCGAAGAGGACAACCTTGGCATCGTTCTCAGCCAGCTTCTTTGCGGCTACCAGGTTGGCCGGGCCCGCCCCAACCAAGGCCACATCGACATCGGTGAACTTAAGGAAGCTCTCTACATAGCTCTCAACGATCGCCCTCGTAACCTTGATCTCGTCTAGCGCCATGGCCGTCGCTTGACCCTGGATCTATGATAAAGATATCCGTCTGCCAAAAACACTTATGTATCATCGTCGAGGGATGGATATTGAATTGTCCCAAAAGGTAGCAGGGAGTAGCGACGCTGGGAGAACGCTTGAAGGGGAAGCTCCTTGCACGGTTCGAGGGGGGTTGATATGGAGTCCTTGAAAGGGGAGGCCAAAATAGGGGAAGGGTTGAAGCAAGTGGGCAATGGCAAGCCAAGGATCCTCGTAGTGGGATGCGGGTGGGGAGGCTGCAACACGGTGAATTGCCTGATGAATATGGGCTTCGATGGCGGCGAGACGGTGGCCATCAATACCGATGCTCAGCATCTCAGCACCATTTCCGCCGACAAAAAGCTGCTCATCGGGGTCACGAACGGAATGGGCGCTGGCGGAGACCCGGTTGTTGGAAAGATGGCAGCCGAGATGGCGAGGCCTGATCTCGAGGAGATCATCGATGGCGCCGATATGGTCTTCATCACCGCAGGGATGGGCGGGGGAACGGGCACAGGCACTGCTCCTGTTGTCGCCCAAATCGCCCGGGAAGAAGGGGCGATAGTTGTGGGTATGGTCACGACGCCCTTCTGCGTCGAGAGGGCAAGGGTCCACGTGGCCCAGGCAGGGCTCGATGAGATCGCGGGACTGGTCGATACAACGATCATTTTGGACAACAACCGCCTCTTGGATATCACACCCCACCTCCCGCTTGCCAAGGCATTCTCTGTCGTCGACCAGGTAATAGCGGAGACGATCAAGGCAATCGCCGATACCATCACTCAGCCATCGCTGATCAATCTGGACTACGCAGACGTTCGCACCGTCATGCGCTCGGGAGGGCCCTCGTTCATCTTCGTCGGCGAGGCAAGCCTCAGGGACGGGCCAGATAGGGTTGTTCGCTCCGCCCTTAAGACGCCCCTCATCGATGTTGACTGCCGCGGCGGAAACGGATGCCTTCTTCATATCACTGGAGGATCCGATCTCACGCTAAAGGAGGCAGCGACAATCTCATGGGCCCTTATTGAGGAGCTCGACCCCCAGGCAAACGTCATCTGGGGGGCCAGGATCAGGCGGGGCTTCGAAGGGCGGGCAAGGGTAGTGGCAGTGATCACTGGCGTCAGATCAACTCAGATCATGGCGTCATCGATCGGCCGGCCGGAGATAAAGGCGATGAGGTGACTAGATATGATGATGGAGATAGCAGCCCTGGCATTTGCCCTGATATCCATTGGGGCTACGATATACTGCATCAAGCTCTACCTTGAGATCTGAGGGATCTACCGAATCGCATTTCCGTAGTTTACGAGCAGCTCTGATGCGACCGTCCAGACGGGAAGGCTCTCCTCGTGTATGGATACGACCTCGTCTGCCCTGGATAATACGTCGCTAGTGAACTCGCCTTTCGAGAAGCCCCCGATCAGGCATAGGAGATCCTCTTCGCGAGAGAAGTAACTGCTGAGGTCAATCGGCTTGCCCTTGTTCGATAGGACGACCGTCCTTCCATGGGGGATCGCTTCCATGCATCTCTCGAAGTTATGGAGCCGGTGGATTTCGAGGAGTGGGTCCTCGTGGGATGGAACCGCCCCCTTCTCGATGAGCGACTCCATCAGGCCGACGAAGCGAGGGTAGTTCTTGGGAAGCCTTGTGGATGGGTCAACGGTGATCAGCTCGTCGTTTCTCGTGTGAACGAAGCAGCGGAGCATGCCTCGATGATTGGCAATCGAGTCGAGCGCGATCAAGAGGAAGAGGTGGACGAGATCGGGCCTTCCCCGGCGATCTGCAAGCGGTAGGCCCCTCAGGGCCGAATGGTGAAGGTTGGAGTCAAGGAGAAGGGTTGATGCCTCCTTATTCCTGCGTCGGGCGCTTGCCTTGACCGCGGGATGGGAGGTGATATCAGGGGGGACTAGCTCTAGCTCGGCATCTACGAGAAGGAGGTTTAACATCTTCTAGACCTTGTCACCTCATCCTATTTTACTTTGATCTGGATCCAGGCCCGAGGGGAAGTTCGAAGGCCCACCAAGCTCCTCTCGCGACGCGGATGGGTCGATCTCGATCTCCAATCTACCCCTCTCCTTTGGATAGGAGAACTTCAAGGGCTCGTCTCCCGGATCCAATACGTAGCTAGTCGAGCCTCTGAAGCTCAACACCATTGCCATCAGGACAAGCATCCTTATCATCCCTATCATCTGCATCCCCGATATGAGCCGTAATCCATAACGGACAACAGTGTTAGTTAATCTGGTAGATAAGCTTAACGATCGAAGGCATGCGCTTCAGCCGGCTGAAGGTTCCATCCGCCGCAATCGCGGTGCGCTTAAAAAAGTGTAAAGCAGATGCCGCTTAGGTCCTACTCGTTGCCGAAGTCAGGAAGTATATTGGAGCTTGCCTATCTCTTGACGACAACTACGGCCAGGACGCCCGGGATCAACGCCATTGCGGCGAGGAGCAGGCCAACCAGTCTGAATTTCAAATCCATAGGATCTCGCCTCCAAACAAGTCATTTGCTATTAATTATTCAGGTTGGATATGAATTTTTTTGCCAAAATTCCTGGCGGATGTCTTTCGAAATCCCCGATAGGCCCTGCGATAGAGGCCGGGAGATGCGGGAGATTGAAGATCTCCGTTCAGCAGCCACAATCGCGATCCGCCTCGTCGTCCCCGCGACATGCGCGAAACGCTTATTCGCAATTCGCCCCAACGCATCCATATGGAGCCAAAGCCCAAGTTCGGGGAGCTGATGCCCCCGCACCTCATGCCGGTCTCGGAGATAGACTTGAAGATGCTCGCAGAGATCTACGATGAGACGGACGTCTACCTCTCCATCTACCTGCCCTCGGATACTCGAAAGGAGGATGCGAACAGCTCCTTCCTTCGGTCAAGGTCGAGGGCTGTTGAGAAGGCGCTTTCCCGCGAGCTCAGAGACTCATTTCATGAGACGCTCGACCTTGCAAGAGGGGCGCTTGAACTGCCCTCGATCGAGGGCGAGAGGGGGAGGATCGTCTTTGCCTCAGCGCCCCACTCCTTCCTTCACCTATACAGAATCGGAGTCTCACCTGGGCGCTTCATCGTCATGGACACATCCCCCTTTCTTCTTCCCCTGGCAAGGCTTCGGGATGACTACATGGACTACGGCCTCCTCCTGCTCGATTCAGAAGAGGCCCGCCTCTTCTGCGTGAGATCCGACGTCCCCGAGGAGATGGCCCATCTATCGATCGACCTGATGAACAAGCACAAGAAGGGCGGCTGGAGCCAGATGCGGTTCAATCGCTTAAGGCGCGGAGCGATCAAGTCATTCCTCGCCGAGGTCGCTGAGGATATGGAGAGGCTCTGCCACGATGGGGTAAGGGGAGTGGTCCTTGTCGGGCCTGGGGAGGCGAAGGGCCAGCTCATGGAGATGCTCTCCCCTTCTCAGAGGGAGAGGATACTCGCCACTCTAGACAGTTCGATGAAGACGCCGAAGGGCGAGCTGGTCAGGATGGGCGACAAGGTCGCCCTGGAGGATGAGAGGGAGAGGTCAAGGGCGATCTCGGAGAGGCTGAGGATGGCAGTCCTCAAGGGGGACCTTGCGGCCTACGGCGTAGATGATGTGAGGGAGGCTCTCGAGGGTGCAAGGGCAAACGTCCTCGTAATGCTAAAGGGCCTCTCGATCCCAGGCTGGATATGCGAGCGATGCCAGAACCTCAGGCCTGGTGTCCGGCCTTTGGAGGGATGCCCTCGCTGCGGCGGGCCGATTTCCATCGTGGATCTGGCTGAAGAGCTCCTGGAGCTAGCATTGAGGACGGGGGCAAAGGTCGAGTTCGTTGAGGAGGACACATTCCTGGAGGCGATCGGAGGAGTTGGGGCGCTTCTCAGGTACTGATGGCGCACTTGTTGGCGAATGCCGAAGATACTGCTTTATGTAATGGCATATCACCACATTCAATATTTCCAGGGCGTAACCGCCCTGGAATCAAAGCCGATAATGGATGATCTTTGGAGATGATATTGATGAATCGAGATAGGATGGCAAAAGAGGGGAGGGCAAGATCGGGCCAGCCTCTGCTGCTGCTCATAGTGGCAGTTGCCTTGATCTTCTCGGGCGACCATGCTTTCTGCCAGGCAGGGATGGATGATAACGGCTACGACGGGGTGCTCTTCCAATACTCGACGCTGGACTCGCTGATGCGCGGAGTCTACGAGGGGACGCTCTCCTTTGGCGAGCTTGCCGAGCACGGCGACTTCGGTCTTGGCACCTTCGATGCCCTGGATGGAGAGATGATCGCACTCGACGGGGATTTCTACCAGATCAGGGGAGACGGAGTTGCATATCCCGTATCGGAGAATATGACCAACCCCCTTTGCGATGGTTACGACCTTCGATGCCGACGAGACAATAGTTCTGCACAGCGTTGAGAACATGAGCGTCTTTTCCCAGATGCTTAAGCAGATCCTTCCCACAAAGAGCCTGTTTGCAGCAATCCGTATCGACGGCACCTTCCCATATATCAGGACAAGGAGCGTCTATTCTCAGGAGGAGCCCTACCCAACGCTTGTCGATGCCTTATCGAACGAGTCGACCTTCGAGCTTGAAGACGTCACGGGAACGATCGTTGGATTCTGGATGCCTGAGTATGCGAGCGGGATCAACCTTGCAGGTCCCCACCTCCACTTCATAACCGAGGACAGGACTGCCGGAGGGCACGTCAAGGAGATCCAAATAGATGGGGCGGAGATGCAGATCGATATGATGCCTGTGTTGCTGATGGAGCTTCCTACTTACGGGAGCTTCCTAGGGATGGACCCGGCCCGGTTCATGACCCAGGAGATGGCCGAGGCTGCGGAGACGTAAAGAGCCTGTGAGAATCGAGGAGGGGCGGCCGCACACCCCTTCCTCGACCCTTCCATTCAGCCCTTTATCATCCGCTCCTCATCTATTCCAACGAGAGCTTGGCGGCAGCCTCGGCGACCTCCCTTGCCCGTGACCACTCCCGCCAATGAATTGGCGGGCATCTAGGCTTTCGCCACAGACTGTAGCCCCAGTCTGAGAATGTTTATGGCTGCGTTATGATCTCTATCCAGAGTCAGACCACAGAAAGGACATCTG
>Ga0268281_1000553_pt1 | contig 27279 bp, 27 predicted proteins | sample saktaG_10_FD_190134 | JGI IMG/M metagenome (GOLD analysis project Ga0268281, IMG submission 190134) | Saline water microbial communities from Sakinaw Lake, British Columbia, Canada - sak_2011_5_24_50m | ecosystem: Environmental > Aquatic > Non-marine Saline and Alkaline > Saline ...
GCTGGGAGCATCTTCACCTCCGGGAAATTGAGTTGTCTGCTCCGCTATTTTACTCGATTTGGCACTCTTGTGGAAGAATCTGAATTACGAAAGGCTCTCACATACTGTTAGGATCAGAGCCCATGAGCTTATCTCCTCGTTCGTTGGCCAGTGAAGAACAACACCAGTTATCGCTTGAGAACCCGAAGTGTTCATTCGTTTCTGAGCAAGGCTGCCCGCCCAACAAGTATTATACGGAATTTTTCCGTATAACCACCAAAGAGGAGTTAATGTGGGAATCTCCTTGCGGAGCTTCAAGAGTACAAGAAACAGCTAACCTCATAGCCAGGCACGATCTCCATCGGTGCCGGTGGCGGTTCCCCCGCACAGCGAGGCGTGGCGTGCTCGCAACGGGGGTGAAAACTACAGCCCACGGGCTGGTTATGCCTCACTCTCCCGCATCCCTTCAAGAAATTTCTCTTCCTCCACAATCTCTGTCTTGAGATTCTCTATTTCAGATTCTTCCACACCGTACCCTCTCGCTGAGATCACTCGCAGATAATCAAGTCGCTCCTTCAGTACGGCAATCTTCCAGACCTGAATCTGAGCTTGCTTGGGCAGAATTGGCTTCTCTGTCTCCAGAACACGGCCTTCGAACAAGAAATCAGTCAGTGACTCGGAGCTAGGCTGAACAAGTTCAGCTTTCAGCCTTTGTAGCCACGACTTCACGGCATAACTAAGCTCGTTTTCTCTAACGAGAACAAGGGCTATTCCGTGGGTTGCCGCAAAATCAATCGCTCCTTTTCTGAAAGCTGAAGTGGTGAACAGCATGGCCTTTTGTGCCCCTATTGAAAGCCTCTTCTGGTTAAGCGCCTGCACCTGTTCCCTTTCCACAGGATTAGATGCATATCGCTTGCACTCGATCAAAACAAGGAAGTTGGCACCCAAAGCCTCGAAGCGGGCCGTTACGTCAATGACGTAATCTCCGTCCGATCCCTTCAGTTTTTCAAGGTGCTCAGTCCTGAAATCTTTCAAAGCAGCTCCCTGTTGCTCAAGGTACCGTCGTACAAATATTTCGAACTCTTCCGGTGTTATATCAAGCGGGTTAGGCAAAAGAGGATTCATGCGGAAATCTCCTTATGAAGCCTTTCTCAAGAGTACAGGAAACAGCTAACCTCATGGCCAGGCGCGATCTCCATCAGTGCCGGTGGCGGTTCCTCCGCACAGCGAGGCGTGGCGTGCTCGCAGCGGGGGTGAAACCCGCAACCCGCTTGAACCTTTTCGGCAAAGGCCTACAGGGCTGCGACGGCAATTCTGCTACTATACGTCACACCGTTATTTCATCGTTGAACTACTTCGCACTCTTAACAATCTCTTTCGCCCAACCGGCAGCACGCTCAAGCTCACCCTCTGTCAGCGGACCTTCGGTGCCTTCAACGAAAAAGCCTTCCGGTGGCCCTATGAGAGTCCCGCCCTTCTTTTTCAGCTTGCCAGCGATTCTTGGTGCGGCATAGCCAAAGATTCGGACCCATTTGGCCGGGATTCTGGTATCGAACGCAGCTACATTGGTACCTTCAAAAGCAGGCGCCGGGACTTTGTTAAGCCAGTCTCGAATCGGCTGCGTCGGCCTGCCTCCGTGGGTCGGAGCACCGACGATGAGAAGGTCAAACGTTTTCAACTCGGAGGAATTCACTTCACCCACACGGAGCACTTCTACCTCACCGGTAATAGTATCACCGATAGCTTTGGCTATTTTCTCCGTATTCCCATGGACCGAGTCATAGACAATCAAAGTTCTCATTGCATACCTCCGATTTAGTGTACCGTCATTTGCGGGTCTGGGCCTAATAGATCTTTAGCTGAAGCTTCGCTGCCAGCTTGCTTGCCCAGGCGCGATCTCCATCGGTGTCGGTGGCGGTTCCTCCGCACAGCGAGGCGTGGCGTGCTCGCAGCGGGGGTGAAACCTGCACCCCGCTCATCCCCCACGCTTTGGGCGAACAAATCGTAGTGCGTGGTTTCCAGTGAACGGACCGCAGAGCGAGGGTTGGGCCGCGTGCCTCTTCTGTGAGAGCACGACTGTCAAGTCGCTCCGTGCACCGCCTGTGCTCCCATCCAACGATAAGTAGAACTCCACTTCACCAAACCCACAGTCAACTAGCAGAGACCGATATTGATCATCCGTGTAGGCCTGTGTGCTTGCCGAATGGCGCGCCACCTCGCCTGTCACGGCATTGATGATGTAGTAGCGCTCGATTGCTACGTTGTCCTCAGCATCCCAGAAGTTCTCTTGAAGGCAGAAGTGCGGCTCATCCGAGAACAACCCCTCCTCTGCAGAATACCACGAAGATGGTTGTTCTCCTATCTTGAGGACTGCTTCAAAGGTATGTGGCTCAAGAAGCAGAAAACTGTTAGGTGCCAAGGCACGATAGGCTTTCTCAAGAATACCTCTCGCTTCCTCGGGGCGGAAGACATTGAACTCTCCGAAGATCAGCATGACAAGACCATAACCGTCGCCATAGTCCGCCGTTCGGATATCCTGCTGGATGTACGTGCATTCAAGACCCTCTTCCTCAGCCTGCTCCTTTGCGTAGGCTATCGAGGCTGGAGAGTAATCAATCCCTACACAGCGATGCCCAAGTCTCGCCAGCCGGTTCGTGTACAATCCAGGGCCACAGCCAAGGTCAAGAATCCGCGTGGGATTCCCCTTCAGAACCTGATCGTGAATCCACCTGACGTGGCCATCAATGATCTCGAAGCGGCGACTGGCAGCATCGTGCTCTTGGGACAAATGCTCGTTGAGCATTCGTCTACTGAAGTCCGGATCATCCCACGGGATCTTCTCTCCTTCAGCCCACGGTTTGGGAACACTCTCCCTGCGAACGACATCCAGCAGCTTCATTCTCAGCCTCTACTTGCTCAACTAAAGTATCAATATCCGTAGCGCGCCGCACGGAGCTTCTCTCAAGAGCACAGGAAACAAGCTAACCTCATGGCCGGGCGCGATCTCCATCGGTGCCGGTGACGGTTCCTCCGCACAGCGAGGCGTGGCGTGCTGGCAGCGGGAGAGTGAAGCTACAGCTCGGTGGAGGATCGCGGAATTTGACATAGGCCTATGATACAGTCTTTACACCATTTACAGAGATAATATCATTTGCCAGGTCCCTTGCCATCATCGGAATCAGCTTCTTCATATTTGCATTGTAGGTTCTTGGCCAGAATTCTAACAATTTCTTTCTGGCATCTTCATTTATAAAGACGGTTTTCTCTCTGGTAATCAATACCATTGCCACGTCACCTGAGTTTTCTGTAACGGCAAATACAAACTCATCGCGGTCAGCTTTGAGACCTTCATACCAATACTCAATGTGCTCCTCTAATTCATACTCATAGAGTGCAAGCTCCATCTTGCCGCCCCGCAACAATGCTTCACGTAACAGCTTTTCTATCTTTCTTTTTTTCGTAACAGCTAACCTCATGTCCAGGCCCGCTCTCCATCGGTGCCGGTTCCTCCGCACAGCGAAGCGTGGCGTGCTCGCGGCGGCGGTGGAACCTCGGCTACCGGCCAACACCTGTGTCTAAGGAGTTTGGCCACCCATCAAGCAGTCATTGGCTGAGGAAACTTAAGACGTAGAACGATGCGCGTGCCGTCGGGTAGTCTGATCTCCTGTCCCTTAACCTCAGCACTGCCTACACTGGACGGAGCGAGGGCCAGATGCACCTCCTCCCCCACGATCTCACCCTCAACTTCAACCACCCGGCGGCGATCTGCCTCAAAACGGGCCCAGAGGGCGAAGAACTCGTCGGCTGGCAGGTCACCGGTATTAGGGCCATCGGCGGCGACAAACCGTTCCACGGCTTGTTCGAGTTCATCCCAACCCAGTGCTTCTAATCCCCGCTCGTTATTCATCTTCTGTCCTCCTGATCCGACTTCTGGGCTCGCAGCAATCGCGTCTTCCATTCCTCGTAGTCAAGGACAATCAGAATCGTGTCGTTCTGCTGGAGCCGAAATATGCCTGGCAAAACTCCTGCAAGCGCTTCCAGAGTGACAGGTGTGGTCTCACCATCAATCGCTTCCCAAGCTGGTTCTTTGAGGAAGACCACCACAATACGTTCTCGCTCCCCCGGTTCATACACCCTCGTGATGTAGAAATCATGCAACAGCCCTTGAGTACGAGTCACGTGCAGGAAGTAGGTCGAGGTCTTGATGTCTCCTCGAAAGCCCAGCACCACCAGGTCAAAAGGGGAGCGTCGGGCTCGGGCGTCCAGCACATCGTGCGCCTGGTAGAGGACGCCGGATATCGCCAGGTCGCGGAGCACTTCCACTTCAAAGGCATAGCCCCGGGCAAAAGCATACCACCAGTAGAGGCAATAGGCAAGCAAATAGAACGAAGACGGCTCAGCGGGATCAACCAGACCAGCTTCTCTCAAAGTAGGCATGATTCTCCGGGAGACCTGTGCTCGCAGTGGTTCCGCTGTCGCTTCTATATCCTGGGCCTCCACCAGGCCTCGCAGATAGTGATTGGCGAAAGAGACCTCGATGAGCCGTTCATAAGCGGTGACGAAGCTTTCCCATCCAGCTTCGGTAGCAACCTCGGCCCTGTGCAGCAGATCGAATGCCTCAAAGAGCAGAGCCCGCTCAGCCTGTGAAAAGGATTCGCCCTGCACGAAACGGCGCGTGATTTCCTTGTATATATCAGTGAAACCTGGGGGTAAGCGAACATACATTCGCTATCTCCTTGTGTCCCTCTCGGTGCCGGTGGCGGTTCCTCCGCACAGCGAGGCGTGCTCGCAGTGGGGGTGAAACCTGCAGACCTGCTGGCCAACACCTCAGCCACTCAGTGGAAACCCTCGATTATCCGATGCGGGACAACTGCCGATACCAATTTCACATGACTAAGGAGTTTGGCCACCCATCAGGCTCGAACCCGGATCGAAGATGCGCAGCACTCATGATCAGGCAACCTCACGTCGCATCATCAGCGCACTCATGACAATGAGCACCCCAGCGATGCCTATGAGGATTGCCAGGTTAGGCCAGATCTCCACCAGCCCCCAACCCTTGAGCATCACATCACGCAGCGCGCGGTTGGCGTAGTAGAGCGGCATAAGGTAGGCGAAGGGTTGAAGATACCCTGGCAGGTCTGACACAGCCCAGAACGTACCCCCAAGTAATATCTGGGGGAAGATGACAAGCGGGAGGAACTGCAGGACCTGGAACTCGTTGCGAGCAAAGGCCGAAGCCAGGATGCCCAGGTTGACTCCCACCACGGCCAAGAGGGCGATCACGAGGAACAGCAGACCCAGGCTTCCGAGGTAATGGATCTCGAGCACCCAGACGGTAAAGAAGAGGATCACCGCCACCTGGATCAAGGCAAAGAGACCCAGACCAAGCATGTACCCCAGGACGATCTCCACGCGGGTCGCCGGGGTCGCCGCGAGGCGCTCCATGGTTCCCTGGGAGCGTTCGCGCAGGAATGCGACGCAGGCCAGGAGAAAGACGAAGAACATCGCCAGAAGAGCAATGTAGACCGGTGCCACGAAGTCAATCGTGTCGAATTCCTCTCCGCCAAAGAGGTAGGTCGCCTGCACCGACACTGGTAGCGCAGCCTCCCCTTCCCTGACCTGGGGAGCACCAGGCACGCCAAAGCCTGTCCCTGCCAAGCTAGCCAAAGTTCTCATCGCCGCTTCGGTCACACGGGCGGTGATTGCCATGCTGCGCGCGGGGTTTGAGCCTTCCAGGCGTAGGTCAAGCACAGCCTGGCGATTCTCCAGGAAGTGGGCAGTGAAGTCCTCGGAAAAAACGATCACGCCCTGTACAGTGCCGTCACGCAGTCGGTCATCCACCTCATGGCGGCTCAATGCGACCACGGCGAAAGCGTCGCTGGCCGCCAGCTCATCCGTGATGCGCTGCCCCAGGACGACAGCGCCCATTACCGGAGACGTGAGCCCTTGATCTTCATTGACCACTCCCAGGGGAATAGCTGCTGGTTTGGAGCGGAACAGGATTGCGCCGAGGGTCAGGATGAGCATCGGTCCAAACACAAGCAGCGCTGCCGTCCTCCGGTCACGCAATACCTGCCTCATGACCCGCCGAGCGAGGGTTAGAACACGCCGCGAACTCATCGTAGATCTCCTTTCACGCTGCCAGCCGCGAAATGCAGGAAGGCTTCCTCCAGGGTGCTAGTGCCTGTTTGGCTACGAAGCTTTGCTGCAGAGCCTTCGGCCAGGAGCTTGCCCTGACGCATGAATCCCAATCGATCACACCGCTCAGCCTCATCCATCACATGGCTGGAGACGATCAGCGTGACACCTGTTTCGGCCAAGCGGCGGAAGTAGGACCAGAAAGTAGCTCGAAGCTGGGGATCGACACCCACGGTCGGCTCGTCGAGCAGCAGGAGGCGAGGCCTGTGGGCCAACGCACAGGCCAGCGATGTTCGCTGCCTGAGGCCTCCCGACAGGGCACGAACGAGACTGCGTGAACGATCCTGGAGATCCACGAGTTCGATGACCTCGTCGATCCACGCCCGGTCGTGCTTGCCGCACATCTCGGCGAAGAAGGCGATATTCTCACACACGGTCAGGTCTTCGTAGAGAGCGCTGGCCTGGGTCATGTAACCCACCTGCGCCAGGATGGCCTTGTTGGGCACAACCTCGCCTAGCAGCCTGATACTCCCCGATGTGGGGCGAAGCAGTCCGATGAGCAGGCGGATCAGCGTCGTCTTGCCCGATCCGTTGGGGCCTATCAACCCATAGATCTCACCGCACCCTACAGAGAGATTCAGTCCATCTACGGCATGGATAGATCCAAAATGCTTGTGAAGTTCATTCGTTTCCAGAATGGCATCCGTTGTCATACTCGCCTCCGTAAGCAAAACGCCTGGGGCCGCCGAATTATACAGAATTTTTCCGCATAACCACTCCAAAGAGGGGCTAATGTGGAAATCTCCTTGCGGAGCTTCTCTCAAGAATACACGAAACAGTTGACCTCATGGCCGGGTGCGATCTCCGTTGGCACCGGTGGCGGTTCCTCCGCACAGCGAGGCGTGGCGTGCTCGCAGCGGGGGTGAAACCCTACAACATGAACAAGGATGCCACACAGCCGAGAGAACCGCCGATACGACACGCGCGAAGCATGGTCGCCCCCAGCAAGGTGTTGGCGCACCCTGGATGTTCAGGCGCAGCTCTAGGCAAAAACAGCTACAGATACAGCGCGCTCTTGAGCAAAGCTCTTGCGGTGCAGTTTGATGCGCTCAATCTCGTGCAACGTCTCGGCCGTCAGATAACTCTCCCCGCAATGTGGGCAACTGACCACAGGGACGTTCTCGATGACGAGCAAATCCTTGCCTCGGCCGTAGCTACGCGTCACGTGACGAACGCGGGCACCTTCTTGACCACAGATGTCACAGATCATATCTTCTCTCACACCATATAGACAGTGATCATCACCAGCTTGTTGGTTATGCTCAGCCTGGCAACGACGACCGCCAAGTCACCGGCAATGGTTTCACCCTCAACAAGGTACTTCCACTCACCTGTGTCGCGATCTTTCTGCCGCTCAGTGATTTCACCAGTGAGGATAACGTGCTCAACATCGAAGATGGACAGATTGTCACCTGCCATCTCTTCCTCGGCATGGACGGTCATCACGTACTGCCGTGTACGGATTTTCTCCCGCATTTGCCTCAAAACACGATCATACATCCTGTCTTCCTGGCTGATCCAGTTGGTACTACAGGCCGAAGGAAGTATCTTCAAGTTGGGCTAGATTGTCTGAAATAGCCAAAACAGGGGCGTTTACAATTATGACATTGGGGGGAAACTGGTTCTCAAACTCGAAGTACCCACCTCTCTGAGTAGCAACCACAAACAAAGCTGCGGCCCTTTTCCCTTTTGATGCCTTGTACAGACAGTTAGCGGCTTCAAGTATGGTCTCATCAGGCCTCTGTACCCGAACCAAGATGGGGTTACCATCCAAGTCGTTCTTGAGAATCGCGTCAATGCCCTTGTTTCTCTGAACTGGGGCGTATTCTAAACCGCGAAGTAGCGACAATGCCTCTTCATCGGCGTTTTTGTAGGAGCTTCGTCCTTGCTGAAGAAGCCTGGACTCTGTCTTAATAGGGCGATCCAGGCGCTTACGTGTTATCTCTAGCGCATCGTCTGAAGTGTCAATGCCGATTGCTTGTCGCTTGAGCGATACGGCAGCCACCAGTGTAGTACCACTGCCACAGAAAGGGTCCAAGACGATATCGCCTTCTTCAGTTGCAATCTCAACAATGCGCTCTAGCAACAAGAGCGGCTTCTGAGTTGGATAGCCAGTGCGTTCCTTTGCCTTGGGATTAAGATACGGAATGTCCCAAACATCTCTCAGTGGCACACCCCTCTTGCCGCCGCTAGGTACTATACGTCCGTCTTCATCTGTTTCATAGACAGCTCTACCCGTTTCGTCGCGCTTCCTTCTCTGGAGTATCTGGTCAACATTGGTAGAAGCAGAGTAGTCCCGGTAAAAGATGTTAAACGTATACTCATCTGACTTTGTGTAGTAGTAGATGGTTTGATGTGCGGGCAGCAAACCTTTTTGAGCATTTGACCAACGCCTGTAATACCAGATGATTTCAGACCTGAACATATCAGGCCCAAACACATCATCAAGTAAGGCGCGGACGATATGAGAAGCGTTTCGGTCACAGTGAAAGAAAAGAGACCCGGTACAGGATAACACTCGCCACATTTGCTCAAGCCGCTCGTAGATGAACCTGGCGTACTCTGTGTGAGACGACCAAAGATCCTCAAATGAGAATTCTTGTTGGCGGTCTCTCGTTCGAAGAGTGTGAGTCTTTTGGGTGAAGAATGGCGGATCGAGGTACACTAAATCGACGCTCTCGTCGTCGAAACCTCTAAGAATGTCTAAACAGTCACCCTTGTAAATTTGAGCCTTCATGACTTACGCGTGTTCTCCTCACAGAATCGGCATCCGGGTATTTCTCTCGGAAACACAGTTTTGCAGCGCTCTCAAGAAAGGCCCCAGCGTATCTGTAAAGAAACCGCCCCTTGTTCTGGTAAACGTCAATCAGGCGACCTTCTTCGTCCGTGATGCCCAGAACGCGATAGACGAGAAAGTGAGACTTGTCATCTCCCTCCATCTCCTCGACACGTTGATCAATTCTCTCTTTGAGTCGTTCCGCGTATTCTGCGGCCAGTTTTCTTATCTTTTCTTCTATCGTGATTGAGGTCATATACTCCTACTTCCTTTGCAGATCCTGGTCCTGCTCTAATATTACCACAAAGTGGGAGTGAATTCAAATCGAGTACATATACACATCCAGGATAGCACTCTCGCCGCCTGCTGCGAGGAGGTCAATTATGATGTCGGCAGCGATCCGCACGGCAACACCACAAACCAGGGGACATTTTTCTAGCCCGCCAGCTTTTTACCACTCCTCGGCGTCCTCATCTTGCTTGAAATCAAAGGTTCTGCCCAGCAGCTTTTTCTGAATCTCAAAGCAAGTGGTGCTGCCCATTTCCTCCTTGAACCTATCATACATCTGGGAGGTAGTCCATCATTTGAGCTATCTTTTCATAGCTCTCAGGCAGAGGATACTCAGGCTGGAACGAATAGCCCTTGGGAAGCTGCGAACCAGTCGAGTTGACGTGCCTGAGTCCAGCCATCAAGTCCTCCAGCCTCTGCCGGGGGACGGTGAAGATCAATTCATCATCTCCAGCCATCGCACGGTAGCGGTCGCCACGACACGGCACCGCGACCTGGCACTCCCCGCTCTGCACGGCGGGTACCACGGCATAGACGCACGCCGCATGGCCGGACAGCGCGCACTTGAGATTGTAGCCCTCTTTGTACTCCCTTCCCAGGAGCAGCAGGTTCAACTGTGCCGAATCACCGTAGATCATAATCAGATCGGGTTCAAAGCTGGTCGTTTTTAGCGGTGCCGACACCACACCGACGTACTTGCCGACTTCCAAACGAGGGAACTCACGAGCGTAATGACTGCCCGCTTCCAGAGTCGCTACGTCCTTCGGGTAGCGGTTATGTCCCTGCAAGAAATACTCTGACGGCTCCGCAAGCCCGTAACCGACGACCGGTTCGAAGCACCACATGTCTTCTTTCAGCATGGCCATGGCCTGGCCCTCACGACGTGAAAGCTGAAACGCCTGACAAAGAGACAGGTGATGGCCGAAATCCTCAACAGGTCGCATCGCGCCTTGGGGAATGTCTGATTCTTGTTCCAGCAGTTTCACCGCCACAGGGAACGTTTTTAGTCGCAGCCGCCTCTCAAGTTCCTCCCCGTACCCACAATAGACGCTCAATTCCTTCATTGTGCGATTGCCTCCCTATTTCACTTCAACGCAGAAATTTCCTCGCGGAGCTTCTCTCAAGCGTACAGGAAACAGCTAACCTCATGGCCAGGCACGGTCTCCATCGGTAGCGGTTCCTCCGCACAGCGAGGCGTGGCGTGCTCGCAATGGGGGTGAAACCTACAGCCCGGTGGAGGACCGAGGAAGCAGCCAAGTCCTCACATCGCCAAAGTCGTACTGCTCCTCCAGTCGCCAGGGGGCGAACTCCGCTGGAGGAGGCGATATGCTAGAATATCGTGTACTGACCACCTTTGATGATCTCCTCGCTCGTCCCATCCTCATATCTCAGAACGAGACTCGCGATCTCGATGCGACCACCCCTGGGGTAGACAATGTCATGATGAACGACGTGGCTGGTATGGCTGAAATCGGCGACGCCTACGACTCCCCCGATGTGATCGCTACGGCCATAGGCCCAGTGCAGCCCCAGCACCTTCTCGTCCTCCAAGACGCTTCCAGAGATGACGGCCTTGTCGTTGCAGCCCAGGCCCAACTCAGCGATGTTGCAGCGCGCCTGGTCTACGGCGAAGTAGTCCCGTTCCTGAGCCGCCTGTGGGCCGTCGCCGATCACCTCCACGATGCGGTTCTCCTGCACCCTGAGCAAGACCAGTTCATCGTCAACCATGACAGGGATCATGCCTTTTGTACGGCTAGGCTGGCCCTCCACTTCTCCCTCGTAAGGAGCGATAAAGGCCTCGCCGCTGGGTAGATTGATGAGGCGCACGCCCTTCTTGTCCGCGTGCAGTTGCCCATCATCGGCCTCAGCCTGGCGATATCGCAGGTCGAAGTACAGGTGATGGCCGGTGGAGAACTCCACCTTCGCGCCCACCGCCTGGCTCACCTTGTCGGCCAGGATATGGCTCTTGCGAGCCACCTCGCTGTAGTCCGCCGCCAGGGCTGTTTGCTCCATGCTCTTCGTGACCCCCGGCATGCTGGCCGCCCGCAGGTTGGGAAATTTCTGGCTGAACCCAATCAGTGGGGCTGTAGCAGAGTACTCCGTGAGAGCCACGGCGACGTCTGTGTCGGACAAGATGTCCTCCAGGCGCACCGGCTGACCGTCCATTTCTCCCTCCTCTGGAAGGGGCCCGCTATGAGCGCCGGTAGCTGCATAGGTGAGGAGAGGATGCACACTGAGCCCCAGCTTGGTTCCCAACTGCTGGAAGGCCGCATGCCACTCTTGGGCCATCTCTCGTCGGGACGCCCACTTCTCATTATCGGGCCACTCTCCGTGAGGCAGATCGGTCATGACCAGGACCTTCTCGCCTGGTTGCGGTGCGAATACGTCAATCAACAACTTTTCTAGATCGAAGCTTTCTGCCATGTCGGTCCCCCAAAAGAATGGTTAAACGTTGGCGCACCGGAGTCCCGAACTTGTTCGGGTTTGCTGCGCTGTACCCCCAACAAGTTGGGGACTCCAACGCCTCGCCACACTGATTCTGAAGATCCTCGTCCACTTTGGGACAGCCCTTATCCAGCCCGCAGGGCTTTGTCCTTTCAGCCCTGAGCTTCAGCTCAGGCTTTCACCCTTTCCTCAATAGGGACATAGTCGAGATCAAACCCGAAGTGTCGAGGACCCAGCAATTCAATTCCCTTCGCTGTGCGGTGAACTGGGTGGGCCTTGCGTCCAACGACCGCCACCTGATCCCCCACCGAGAAATCGTAGCTGGTGGCGGGTTCGCCCGTCTTCAGGTCTACCATGATGAGCGCGTCGGGGCTGGTCACGAAAGGCCTGCCGTCCATCCAGCTCAGGTGGTACTCGTTCTTGTACCAGATCCTGAAGGTGTGGCCCTCGTGGCCTCCCAGACCTTTCAAGGTGTGACTTCCCAGCCCGAAGGCGTACGACTGCTCATCCGCTATCTCCGTGGTGGTGAGCTCGCCCTCGAAAAGCAACCAGCCATCAGCGGCCTTGACCGCCTCCGCCACCGGGTCGGCACCCTGCTCGCGAGCCTCTCGAATCGCCTGCCCGACCTTCAGGGCCTGGGTCAGCGTGCCGGCCGCCAGCACCTCCTTGACATCCTTGATCTGCAAAAGATACCAGGAGATCCCTACCCCGCCATAAGCAGCCACACACATCATGCGGCCGATGCGGTCGGCCATGGCCGTGCTGATCGTGTCTTTGAGGATCATCACATCACCCCAGCGGGTGACAAAGGACAGAGGGGAGACCGGCACTCCGCGAATCTCCGCTATCGTCTGCGGCAGCTCAGGAATAGCTCGCCCACCGGCGTAGTCGCCATCCACTACAGGCAAGCCCAGTTCTAACGCCGCCACGATAGGCGCCGGAACATTGCCGCCCCCTATCTCTCCTGGGACGATGGCTTCCACCTTGATCCCCGCAGCGTCTTCCAGCGCCTGAACAGCGGCCACCATCAGACCTAACGAGTCATATTTCTGCTCGACGCATCCGAGTTCAGCCAACTCTTCCTCGGTGACACCTGCGCCACCTCTGCCCCCCATGCCAGCCACTGTTGCCGTCCATGCTTCGTCGGGCAGGTTATCTACGTCCACCCACTCGATTTCACGACCGGCCTCCAACTGATCGAGAAGCAGCTTCAGTCCCCTGCTCGGTCTTCCGCCTCCGCCCGCTCCCATGAAGCAGAGGCCACGCACAAAATCCTCACACTCTTGTCGCGTGCGCAATACCACATTACCCATTTCGCTCTCCTTTCTACTACCCATACCTCTCCTCGACGGGAACCCAGTCAATGTCGTAGCCGAAATAGCGAGGCCCCACCAACGCCAGCCCCGCTGGTGTACGCCATTTCTCGTGGCAGGGGATGCCCAACACCGTCACCCGGAAGCCGTAGCGCAGCGTCTCGGTGGTGATGGGCTCACCGCTCTCCGTTTCCAGGACAGTGATCAGGTCTGGCACTGAGACCACCACTTCCCCATCCACTATGGCCACCAGGTTCTCATTCTGGAATTGGAGCTGGAGGGTTTGGGAGGCGTATTCATCAACGCCCTCGAAGACCGCCTCCCCCCTGGCGAAGCCTTTTTCTGTACGACGTTGCACGTCCACGATCTTTCCTTTGAAAACCTGAAAGCCCCCAACCACCTGCCTGACCGCCTCGACCACATTGGTCTTGGATGTCCGGGCCTGCCTGATGGTGCGGCCGATCTCCTCCACCAGGGTCATCGTATCGGGTACCCCCCACTCCTTCAGTTCCTTCCCCGTCGTGGCATAGCAGGCGATCAGAGCGGTACAGCCCATGTCTATGGTGATGCTGCGCGAAAAGGTCTCCGTCCAACGGTTGTTGATGGTATTGAGAATCGCGCTGTTGCCTTTCTCGTCGCCCATGGCGAAGGGGGTAGACGAGATGCCGTACAAGGTGGCGGTCACCATTTGCAGCTCCGGGAAGGCCCGCCCCATGCCGTCGCAATCCACCATGGGTATGCGCAGGCGGGCTGCCACGGTGAGAGGGGTGACAGAGTTCAACCCTCCCGCCTCGGCCGACATGGTGGCCGTGATCTTTTGCCCCAGATAGCTCTCCAGGGCGTGAAAGGCTTTGATGATCTCGTCCCCTTTGGGCAGCTTCTCCACGATCACCGTGGGGGCGCCCATCATGGCCGTAGGCACGATCAAGGCGTCATCGTCTATCTCATCCAGGGAGAGCAAAGTCACCGGCCCGAACTCGCGAATGGCCTGAATCCCCATCAGCTTGCCGATGTAGGGATCGCCGCCCCCGCCAGTGCCCAGGACGGCCGCTCCCAGGGCGACATCCTCGACGTTTTCTGGGTGTAGCAGTCTCATTTCAGTTCATCCTTTCTCCGACTTGTCGTAGTAGCGACTTCAGTCGCACGTGTGCCAGAACGACTAAAGCCTGTGCTGAGCGTAGCCGAAGCATCGTCACTACGAAACCGCGATCTGTCTCATTTGAGGGCCAGGTCGCCGACGGCCTTGACCCGGATCCTGACGGCATTGCTGGGCAAGTAGCTCAATGGGACCTCGTCTACGTCCACGATGGTGATGGTCTCCTCGTCGGCCCCGGCCGCTATGGCCTTGTCGCTGGCCTCTTGTCTGGCCTGGGCCAGGGCCTCGTCCCTGGGAAGCTCCGCCAGGGCAAATATCCGATCGGTCTCGCCTCCCACCTGGGCGATGGCCGCGCCGATGGCGTTGGCCACAGGGTAATGCTCAGGCTTGACCATCTCGGAGGCTCCTGCTACCTTTCTGGAGACCAGGATGACGCCGCCGCCGACGAGAATCAGGGGGATCGGCTCCACGCTGGTCTTCATGCGGTCCACGGCAGTTTCCACCATCGTCTGCATCTCATCCAGGCTCTGCCGAACGAGCGCAGCATCCAGACCTTTCACTGCGCCAGGGTCGCCTATGTCGGCCAACCCACCGGCCACAGCAACGTCCGTCGCCGTCAGCACGCTCCCCCCAAATACCAGCCCTTTGGTAATCAGCTCATAGCCGACGCTTTGAGGCCCGATTTTCAGAGGCTCTCGAGCGACGATGCTGCCTCCCCCCAGCCCAAAGGAATAGACGTCGGGCATCCTGAAGTTGGTGCGAACGCCGCCGATGTCCACCGCGACAGAGGCCTCGCGAGGGAAACCACGCAGCAGCATGCCCACGTCCGACGTCGTGCCTCCAACGTCCACCACCATGGCGTCCTTTGCCCCGGACAAGAAGGCGGCCCCTCTCATGCTGTTGGTAGGCCCTGAGGCAAAGGTCAACACCGGATACTTCTCGGCGAATTCTGCGCTCATTAATGTGCCATCGTTCTGGCTGAGGTAGAAAGGCGCATCTATCTCCATCTCCACGAGGGCTTTCCTGAAGGACTCCACGATGGCCCTGGCCAGGTCTCCCAGGCAGGCGTTGAGGATGGCCGCGTTCTCTCGCTCCAATAGACCCATGCGTCCAATCTCGTGAGACAGGCTGATGGACACGTCGGGTATCTCGTTCTGGATGATCTCTGCTGCCCGCTCCTCAAAGGAGCTGTTCACAGGAGAGAAAACGGCCGAGATAGCCACTGCCCGGATTCCTTTGGACTTGATGTCCCTGGCCACCTCACGAATCTCATTCTCGTCCAGAGGCGATATCTCCCTGCCGTCGAACTCGTGGCCGCCGTGCACCAGGTATTTGTGATCGCCGATGGTGTCCCTCAGCTCAGGAGGCCAATCAACCATCGGCGGCAAGCATTCGGTGGCCGGCAGTCCCAGCCGGATGGCAGCGGTCTTCATCAACCTCTTCCGTTCTACCACCGCGTTGGTGAAGTGGGTCGTGCCAATCATCACGGCTTTGATTTGGCCCGCAGGTACCTTGGTCTGCTCCAACACGGTCCTCATGGCGGTGGTAATGCCGCTGGTAACGTCTGGCGTGGTGGGTGTCTTGAACCAACCAACGACCTTCGTCCCGTCCATCAGTACTGCGTCCGTATTGGTGCCTCCCACATCAACCCCCATTCTCATGACAATGCTCCCCCTTTCGTAGCTCTTCTTTTCATCTCCTTCGCCATCTTTCGCGTGGCGTCCTCCAGGAACTGGAAATAGGCTTCTTCATCGGTCATCAACAAAAACTTTCTCCTGTCCGCATCCTCCTTGAACTCGCGCAAGAACTGATCGTCCTCCAGTTGCCCGCTTTCCAGGGCGAAGCCGATCAGCCTGCAGGCGGCGTCAGTCAGGCGAAAGGTGCCATATAGCCTGGGCTCGACGACGCACAGGTGAGCGCTGGAAACCAGAAAGGAAAGCACTTCGTAAAGGTCCTCTTCGGACACGACCATGCGCTGGCTCATGACGTCCACTCCTTTCCATACTCGTCCACGAAGGCAATCTGACTCAGTTCCAACCTGGGAGGGGGTTCAGGATCCTCCGCAGGATAACCCAGGGTGACGATCAGTAACGGCTCGATGTCCTCCGGGAGGTTCAGAATCTCCTGGATGGCAACCTTGGCATAAGAGAGGGCGGGACAACTGCCGATACCCATCTCCCAGGCGGCCAGCATGATGTTTTGCGCTGCGATGGCACAGTCGGCCAGATAGGTCGCCTCATCCCAGGGTTTTGCCCCCGGCTCTTTCTCCGCGCAGATGACGATGAAGGCAGCCGGCATGATGAAGATGCCGGGGGCAAACTTTCTGATGAGCTGCTTCACCGACGGTGAAGTGACGACCACAAACCTCCACCTTTGCTGGTTGCTGGCCGTTGGAGCCCACCTCGCCGCATCCAGAAGCTTCTCCAGCTTGTCCTTCCCTATCGGCTCATCGGTGAACTGCCTGATGCTTCTTCTAGCCTTGATGGCTTCGAGAACATTCATAATGAGACCTCCGTCAAATCATAGCGGTTTGGATCACGGAGTCGCGAAGGAACACGGAAACACGGAACTCTGCCTGCCTTCCGTGCTTCCATGTCTTCCGTGCTTCCGTGTTCCAAACCCTAATCGTACAGGTGACAGGCCACCAAATGCCCATCGCCTGACTCCTTCAACACAGGTTCCTCGTCAGTGCAGCGAGCGGTCTTTCGGGCCGGACAACGAGGGCGGAAACGACAGGTGCCCTCTTCACCACCCAGAGTGGATATCTCCCCCTCCAGGACGATCTCTTCCGCCTCGTACTCCGGGTCCGCCACCGGCATCGCTGAGAGCAATGCCTCGGTATACGGGTGCATGGGCTGTTGGAAGATGGTCTCCACCGAGCCCAATTCCAGGATCTTGCCCATGTACATCAGTGCCACCCGATCACAGACGTAGCGGATAACTGCCAGGTCGTGGGAGATGAACAGGTAGGTCAGGTTCAATCTGCGTTGTAACTCGAGCAAGAGGTCCAGCACCTGGGCCTGCACCGACACGTCCAGGGCCGAAGTCGGTTCATCGAGGACCAACATCTTCGGCTCCAGCGCCAAAGCGCGCGCAATCCCTATCCTCTGCCTCTGCCCGCCGCTAAATTCGTGCGGATAGCGGTAGAGGTGATCCTCCATCAATCCCACCAGACTGATCAACTCGCGGACTCTGTCATCCAGGGCGCGGCCTTTGGCCTGCTCGTGAATCACCAGAGGCTCACCCACGATCCTCTTCACCGTCATCCTGGGGTTCAGCGAGGAGTAGGGGTCCTGGAAGATCATCTGCATCTCGGCCCGCCGCTGACGCATCTCCGACTCTGACAACTGACACAAGTCCTGACCCTCGAAGATGATCTCCCCCTCGGTAGGCTCAACGAGGCGCAGGATGGTCTTGCCTACGGTTGTCTTCCCTGAACCAGTCTCCCCCACCAGCCCGAAGGACTGCCCTTGCTCGATGCCCAGGTCAAGCCCGTCCACAGCTTTGATATATCCTGTTCGCCGCTGGAAGAGTCCGCCACGTACCGGGAAATATTTCTTTAGATTGCGCACTTCTAACAAGCTCATGATAACCTTTGCTCGCAGGAAAGAGCCCCCGCTACGAATCAACCTCAAAGCGCGGGGAGCCGCCGATTTCAGGCGCCGAAATTGGCTGAGTGCTGCCAATCAAAGCAACCCCAGCGTCAGAACAGATCAATCATACCATCTTCAGAGACAACTACTATGAGGCAGGAATGATTCTGGGCTCGTACGTAGTCTATGTAACGGATTGCCGAATTGTACCTTGCCCCACGAGCTGGATCACCTCTGTCCGATGCCATACCGTCTAGAATGACTCCTATTGCATGACAAGTGGTGTCCGGTTCGATCAGTATTGCTCCATCAATGGAGGATAAGGGCAACATGAGTTCGGGTGAGAGGCGGATGGGCTTAATCGGAGTTGATTTAGTCGCCAGGCGCTTACACTCCTCATCTGCCTTATCGGAAACAACAATCATTGTGCCGTGTTTCTGGTTTGCGGCTTGGTGGACTACTTCCCAGAGATTCATCAAGCTCTTGTTGTCAAGGTCAACGAATTCCCGTCTTATCCTGGCTTTGAAGTCCTCCTCATCAATCGGTCTCTTCGGAAGACTCGGCTGTCCGTAGCTGACCACCATCATCTCGTGGCCTGCGTGCAGCAATTTCCAGGTGTGATGACTCGTGAAGTCAACCGTGAACAGATCTTCTGCGCCCTCATCGTACCGGAGTTCGTTACATCTGCCAAGCCCGTGGATCACTGATGAATCGCACAGCAGCTTCCTTATGCCACGGTAGTTGCTCAAGCTCACCGGATTGAGGAGTCTGATCATGACCTCGACATTTGGGTGGCCTTGTCTTGAGACGATCATTCTTCCGCTTCCCTCAGTGCCTTCATACCGAAGTGATGAAATAGCATTGCATGCATGAAAGAGGCTTCCCGCCGCTGGACTCTGTGTGGCTTGCTCTGGCGTGCGCATCAGCCAGAAACCGGCGGTGCGCAGAACTTGGTCTTCCTTGATGCCCAGTACAAATACGCTCAGGCCTTGCGAAAGTCGCTCCAAAGAACTCTGGCACCTGCGCACAAATGCAATTGCAGCTTCGTGAATCAGCGAGGTCTCGTGCGGGTGACGGACAACATTGCGTGATAGGCTGTAGTGTGACTCTATTGCTGCCTTTGATAGCTGCAAAACCATGCACACACAATAACCGTGCATGAACTCCGGGAATGTGGCGAATGAGACGTGGCCAAGTACCTCAGACTTTGAGTGCAAAGTATTCTGAATAGCGACTTTGATGTTGACCTTTTGCTGCCAGATCACGCCTCGAACATCTGGAGCAAGGCTTGTTAGCCAAGACTCTGGAATCTCATCAAGTGCGCCTCTGATACCCTCAAACCACCCTACGGAGCACTTACAATTCTCGGTCCCCACAAGTAGAGATTTCGATTTCCCGTCCCAAGGCACAGCAAGGAAGGCAACTTGGGGATCGAGGTTTGGGTCAAGCCGATCAAAGAGAGCTCTGGCAGTGTGCTGAACAGAAAGGGGAGACTTAGATAGCGCCTCCTCAAAGATCACCAGGTTCAGTTCCACACTATTGCTCCTGACTCAAGATCATTAGGAACCTCAAACATGGTTACGCGGGCTAGTCGATATAGCGAGGCCGGCTCCATCTGGCATCGCTGGTTGCTGCTGTTTCGCCTATCATCCCCCGCACGTTGATCACAATGCGCAGTTTCGAGCGAGCGGGTCGCACCCTGGCAGTTACCACGACCGGACTTGCACCGGCTAGCCGTTGACAGCTTTCAGGACACACCAAGCGCTGGTTGGGCGGAACGGGAATCATGGTTCCTTGTCTGCCGCCTTGACATTACTAGCGCTCTCTGTTCCCTGTTCAGAAGTTCGGATAGGGGTAAGCAGCTTCGCGCATTCCGCCATATGCTTCATCAATGGACTAATAGCCCAGATACCGACAGCTATGGCTACTAAGGCGAAGGCAACTACTATTTCTATGGCCCTGGCAGCCCTTTCCTCGGTAGTCGAGATTCTGAATATCCCTGGGGCGGTCTGCCAGAGAATGGTCATCATCACCCCAACGGCGGCTCCGCCAGTGAGAATACCCCAGATGATCTTGTCGAGGTAGAATTGGCATTCCTGGAAAGACAGCTCAATAGCAAGCCTTCTATCATCTCCCTCGGTCTGCTTGCTAATCTGCGCGAGGCGGTCTGCAATGAATTGAAACCTATCGAGGTACAACAGCGCGCCGCACGTAGCGCCAAGAATGAAATACAAGACCGTTATGATGATCCCGATCTCATATATTCGAGCTATCTGAAGGAGCAAACCGACAAAGGAGATACCTATGCCCACAACGGCTGCACGAAGAAGGCGGGGCTTGATGAGCAAGACTAAGATCGCATAAAGCGCAAAGGGTATGATTGGAAAGATCGGCCCCCATATCTTGAAATCGGACCTGGCAAAGAAGTACCAAGAGAAGTTACGCCATACTTCCAAGAGCTCAACGCTCAGAAAAGCAAACAGCAATACCAGGTAGTCGAAGTGGAGGCGCTTGATCTTTTTCATAGGGACGTCATAGAAATCAATAAAACTTGCCTACGTTAGGAATACCGACGTTCCGCCCAACCAGTTTTTTATACAGAATCTTTTCCGCATAACCACCCCAAAGAGGGGTTAATGCGGAAATCTCCTTGCGAATCTTCTCTCAAGAGTACAAGAAACAGCTAACCTCATGACCCGGCGCGATTTCCGTTGGTGCCGGTGGCGGTTCCTCCGCACAGCGAGGCATGGCGTGCTCGCAGCGAGGGTGAAACCTGCAGCCCGGAGGAGGATCGAGGAAATTGGGCACTGAGCCTGGAATCCCCTTGATCTCTCCCTTCTTCGTGCCGTAGGTGGGGATGGCCCCCAACAGACCAACAGTGTAGGGGTGCTTCGGGTTCTTGAAGACGTCTATGATGCCGCCACACTCTACTACCACGCCGGCGTACATCACCGCCACCCGCTGACACATCTTGGCCACTACCCCCAGATTGTGGGTGATGAGGAGCACGGAAAGGTGCAGCTCTTGTACCAGCTCTTCGATCAGGCGCAGGATTTGAGCCTGAATGGACACGTCAAGCGCGGTCGTCGGTTCGTCGGCGATGAGCAGGCTGGGCGCCTCCGATAAGGCCATGGCGATCAGTACCCGCTGCCTCATCCCGCCACTGAACTGGTGGGGGTAGTCATCAATCCTCTCCGAGGCGTCGCTGATGCCAACCCTTTGCAGCATCTCTATCGCCCTTGCCCTGGACGCCTGTCGTAGCCCTCTGATCGCCGGGACAAGATTTCCCAGCCCTCCCAGCAGACTCAACCTCGATGCCCTGGAGGTGTCGCGTCGGGAGCCGATAACGTCTATCATCTGATCGCCGACAGAAAACACAGGGTTCAGGCTGGTGGTAGGATCCTGGAAGATCATGGCTAGCTTCCTGGCCCTGAGTAGCCGCATCTCTTCCTGCGTCTTCTGCAAGACGTCCTCTCCCTCGAACCACACCTGGCCGCTGGTGATCTCGCCTGGAGGACAAGGGATCAGACGGGGAATGCTGAGGGCGGTCATGGTCTTGCCGCAACCGGTCTCTCCGACCAGCCCCAGGATGTCTCCTCGCCAAACCTTGAGGTTGACCCCGTTCAGCACCCTGGAGACGCCATCGAAGGTGCGAAAATCCAAACGGAGGTCTTTGATCTCTACCAACAGCTCGTTCTTCATAGATCGGACTCTGGCCGCACCGGCCTGAAGAGCCGGCGCTAGGCAGCTCTTTGTGTGTACGGCGTCCAGCGCCGCCTGTTCCACGGCGGTGCACGGCGTCCAGCGCCGTCTGTTCCACGGCGGCGCGGGTCTTACCTGCGCGCCCTGGGGTCGAAGACGTCCCGAAATCCGTCGCCCAGCATGTTGAAGCCGAACACGGTCAGGAACATGGCAAGGCCCGGGAAAGTGGAATACCACCAACCGTAGGGAAGAAACGCCCGACCTTTGGAGATCATGGCTCCCCACTCGGGAACGGGAGGCTGAGCTCCCACCCCGATGAAGCCTAGTCCAGCCAGGTTCAGGACGGCGAAACCGAAATCCATGGAGGCCTTCACCACGATGGCGGACAGACAGTTGGGCAAAATGTGGGTGAAGATGATGCGCGGGCGACTGGCGCCGAGGCATTGCGCTGCCTCGACGTAGTCCTCCTCGCGTATGGAAAGCACCTGGGCCTGTACCAGACGACAGTAGCCAGGCCACCACATGATGGACAGGGCTGTCACGGCATGGAGGATGCTGGGGCCCAGAGCAGCAGTAATGGCCAGAGCCAGGAAGATGCCCGGCATGGTCAACATGATGTCGGTGAGGCGCATGATGACTTCGTTGACCCAGCCACCAAAGTAACCAGCGATACCACCCAGGATGATCCCGATGAGGCCACCCACCAACACGATCACCGTTCCTGCCACGAGCGAGGTTTGAGTCGCCCAGACGGTCCGCGTGAAGATGTCGCGCCCGTATTCATCGGTGCCGAAGAGATTGTCGCGGCTGGGCCCCTGCAAACGGTCCTCAACGTGGGTGGTAAACCCGGCGTCCTCCGGATAAGGTACCCAGCTCCTACCAGTGAAGGCCTCAAAAAGCAGAAAGATGATAATGGCTACACCAACGATGGAGAGACGACTTTGCCGAAAACGGTACAGACCCCGCTTCCACTCATCAATAAGGCCCTGGTTCTCTGCCCGCCAATGGCCCCACCAGCCTCGGGGCTCAACCAACACGCTCATAATTCCTTACCCGTACCGGATCCGCGGATCAATCACTCCATAAGAGACGTCAACCAGCAGGTTGACGGTGGTAAACAGCAACCCCACAAACAGAGCAATGCCCATGACAGGTTGAAAATCCAATGCCATAGCAGATTTTACCGCGTACAGGCCGATACCTGGCCAGTCGAAGACGGTCTCGATCATGACCGAACCGCTCAACTGCCAACCGATGAGAAACCCCAGCATGGCCACTGTGGCGATGAGGGCGTTCTTGAGCACGTATTTGAAGAGGATGACTCGCTCTGGAAGGCCGCTGGCTCGGGCCATGGTGACGAAATCCCGCTGCATCACCTCCAGGATGTCGGCCCTCAATAGTCTGGTGATCAAGGCGATGGCGATCAGGGACTGGCAGAAGGCGGGCAGCGCGATGTGTTTCAAAGCGATGCCAAACTTGGGCAAGTCGCCTGCCAGCAGGCTGTCAACCAACAGCATGCCGGTCACATTGGGGGGAAAAGGAGTGCGGGGATCAAAGCGCCCACTGATGGGCAATAGATGCAGTGTCATGCCCAGAACCAACTGCAAGATCATGCCCAGCCAAAAGACGGGCATGCTGATGGAGGAGAGAGCAACCATCCTGGACGCCTGGTCAGGCCATCTGTCTCTGAAAACAGCAGCAGCCATGGCCATCGGCAGCCCAATGATCACCCCCAGGATGGTGGATACAATTACCAACTCGAACGTGGCCGGAAAGTACCGTTTCAGGTCCATGGTCACTGGATGGCGGTTCATCATGGATGTCCCCAGGTTACCCCTGAGGACACCCTGCATGTAATTAAGGTACTGTACCAGCAGGGGCTGGTCGAGACCGAACTCCTCCTCCAGCTTGTGGATCTGTTCCGCGGTAGCCTGGGGGCCGGCGGCCAGCCTGACCGGATCCCCCGGTACCAGGTGAGAGATGGCAAAAGTCACGATAGACAAACCAATAAGCACTGGTATGATCAACAGCAATCGCCGCATCAAGTAGTAACGAAGTCCCACAGTGTACCTTCTCTATATCTTGACAATGTTAAACTCCGCCAGAAACCAGGTTTTTTGTGCCCGAAGTCAGAGAGAGGCGGTTGTTTCAGTCACGTTCACTGGCCAGAATCTGCCTGTCCAGAGAAAAACCTGGTTTCTTTGCAGAACAGTGGTGAGGGAGGATTCCCTCCCTCACCACCAAGCTATCCGCTAAGCCTATGCCAGCCACAAGGGCCAGAAGTCCAGGGCTATGTATCCCGTGTACTCGTAGCCTTTGACCCGGTCCGCGAAGCCGAGCATGTTGGGCATGGTGTAGAGCATGATCGCCGGAATATCCTCCATGATCATGCGCTGCATATCCTTGACCAGTCCCAGGCGCTCTTCCGCGTCGGCTGTCCCCTCGGCCTTCTCCAGAAGCGCATCGAACTCCGGGTTCTTGTGGAAGCAGGCTGACTGGAAGCTGCCTCCCTCCGGCTTGTCCCAGAAAGGAGAGTAGTACTGGTACCTGAACCACTGGGTGGCCACCGGGCCCATGTCATCGAAGACGGCGATGGTATCCGCCCCGTTTTCTGGGTGCGTGGACATGGCCACCATATCCGGCCAGACCTTGGGAACCAGATTCACCGTAATGCCGAACTGCGCCAAAGGCTCAGCCAGCATCGTGCCCATGGCCTCCTCGAAGGGCAAGCCGGTCACGTAGATGAAGTCTATCTCCAGTCCCCCATCTGCCCAGGGTGTCTTGTCCAGATACTCCTTGGCCTTCTCCAAATCCTGACGATAGATCGGCTGGACGCTGGGGTCGTGACCCGGCACGCCATCGGGCAGACAACCGGTAATCAGGGGGCACAACTCTGGCCCACCTTGCGTGGCGACGAATCCGTCGTAGTCAAAGGCATGGGCCATGAACTTGCGGAAGTTGAGGTCGCTGAAGGGCTCCCGCTGGTTGTGCATCTTGATGTAGCCGGTCAAGAAGCCTGGGTTCACCTCGGCGTGGGTACCGGCATTGGCGTCAATCAAGGGCAGGTCATCCACAGCGACTGTATCGGTGACGTCAATCTCTCCGGCCAGCAGAGCCATTCGTCTCTCCGCAGAGTCACGGATGATCCTCCAAATCACTCCATCCAGGCGACCCTGCTCCGGCCACCCCCGCCAGTAGTCTGGCACCGCCTCGATCTCGTAGGCCGTTCCAGGCTCCCAGCGCTTGATGACGAAGGGCCCGGACCCAGCCGCGTTCTCCAGCAGCCATTTCTCTCCCTGGTCGCCGCCCTCCTCGTGCTTCATGACTTCCTCAGGATTGGCAATGAAAGGCCCTCCCCCGTATCCCAGAAGCCAGGGCAGGTCGGCGAAAGGTGTGGTGAGAACGATGCGCAGGGTGTGATTGTCCACCACCTCTATGCTGTCCTCGTTCATCACCGGCAGGATGTTGGCCGCACGCGGCCTCTGGAAGCTCAAGATGCCCTTGAGGGTCCATTCGACCGCCTCCGCCGTCAGCGGCGTGCCGTCATGGAACCTGGCTCGCTCGTCGAGATGGAAGATCCATTCCCTGACATCGTCAGAGACCTCGTAGCTCTTGCAGACGTTAGGCGTCAGTCTGGGCGGCCATCCTTCCTGCCACCAGAGAGAGTCGTAGACCGCTCTCATCATGCAGTTGATCGAATAGTCGCCACGATCACGGGGATCCAAGGTGGGAATATCCTGGCCTCCAGCGTAGATAAGGGTCCCTGTCCCCGCAGCCACGACAGGAGTCGCCGTGGGAGGCACCGGTGTCGGAGTCGCCTTAGGCGCTGTCGTTGGCGTGGGCGTCGGTTGAGCGGCCGGTGCGCAGCGAGTCACCAGCGCAGCGCCAACACCTCCCCCCAGCAATTGTACGAATCGCCGCCGCGTGATCTTTCGACGCAGCGTCTTCACTGCATCACTTTCTTCGATGCTTCTCATTTGTTTCCTCCTCTTTTGCTGAGATGGTGTTCTGGCGGCCGAGACCTCAACTTCCGCTCTGACTCCATTGGCAGAGACCCAAACTCTCGGGCCCTGCTACCCGCTGTATGCGTCCCTGACCGCTGAACCAGTCAAGATTAAACCGATTGTCATCATTACAGGCTATCACCCCCTCTCTGTTGGCAACTGATTCTTACATTCAGCCCAATTACCAATCTCAAAACGCCTGATGCTCTGTCCTGGCGATGATCTCATCCTGCAACGCCTGGCTGAGGTCGCAGAAATAATCGCTGTAGCCCGCCACACGCACGATAAGGTCCCGGTGCTGCTCAGGATTCTCTTGCGCAGCGCGCAGCGTGGCAGCGTCCACCACGTTGAACTGGACGTGGTGACCACCCAGCTTGAAGAAAGTGCGTATCAACTGGACGAACTTGTCCAGGCCGGCTTCGTCCTTGAGCAATTGAGGCGTGAATTTCTGGTTGAGCAGGGTGCCGCCGGTGCGGACGTGATCCATCTTGGCCACCGATTTGATGACCGCCGTCGGGCCACGCCGGTCCGCCCCCTGCACAGGCGAAATGCCTTCCGAGAGAGGCATCCCGGCCCTCCGTCCGTCGGGGGTCGCCCCGATCACGGAGCCAAAGTAGACGTGGACCGTGGTCGGCAGCAGGTTGATGCGGTAGGTTCCGCCCCTGGTGTTCGGACGACCATCTATGGCATTGAAGTAGGCCTCGAACACGGACACCATCACGTCGTCGGCGTAGTCGTCGTCGTTGCCATACTTGGGCGCCTTGTTCAGCAGCATCTGGCGCATTCTCTCGTGACTCTCGAAATTCTCTCGCAGGACAGCCAGCAGTTCCGCCATCGTCAGGGTCTTCTCGTCAAAGACGTGATACTTGATGGCCGCCAGGGCATCGGTCATTGTGCCCACCCCTACGCCCTGGATGTAGCTCGTGTCGTACCGCGCCCCGCCGTCGTGGTAGTCCCTGCCTTTGGTGATGCAATCGTCAATCAGCAGCGATAGAAACGGCGCGGGGAGGTAGCTGGCGTACAGCCTTTCGACGACGTTGTTGCCCCGTATCTTGATGTCCACAAAGTGGCTCAGTTGTCTCTCGTAAGCCTCGAACAACTCCTCGAAGGTCTCGAGCTGCGTGGGGTCTCCTGTCTCCAGCCCGATCCTCTGGCCCGTGCGGGGATCAACGCCGTTGTTCAGTGTGATCTCCAGCACTTTCGGCATATTGAAGTAGCCCGTCAGGATGTAGCTCTCCTTGCCGAACGCGCCGGTCTCCACACAGCCGCTGGTGCCGCCCTGCCGCGCGTCCTGGACGGATTTGCCCTGCCGCATCAACTCTTGAACGATGAGATCACAGTTGAACAAATCGGGTTTGCCCATCCCCTGGCGGATGACCTTCGCCGCATGCTTGAGGAACCGCTCGGGGCTTTTCATGCTCACCTGGACGGAGGGGTTGGGCTGAACCTGCCGCATCTCTCCGATCACGTCGAGCATCAGGTACGAAAGCTCGTTGACCCCGTCGGAGCCGTCGGCTCTCAGGCCGCCAAGGTTGATCTGGACAAAGTCGGTGTAAGTGCCGCTCTCCTGAGCCGTGACGCCCACTTTAGGCGGCGCGGGCTGGTTGTTGAATTTGACCCACAGGCATTGCAGCAGCTCTTCGGCCTGCTCGCGGGTGAGTGTCCCCTCTTCCAGCCCCTTCTCGTAGAAAGGATACAAATGCTGATCCAGGTGACCAGGGCAGAAGGCGTCCCAGGGGTTCAGCTCCGTGGTCACGCCGAGATGCACGAACCAGTAATACTGCAACGCCTCCCAGAAGTCCCTCGGCGGATGCGCCGGGACGTGCGTGCAGGCCTCGGCGATACGCTCCAATTCCTTCTTCCTCTGGGGATCCTTCTCCCA
>Ga0268281_1000558_pt1 | contig 27141 bp, 24 predicted proteins | sample saktaG_10_FD_190134 | JGI IMG/M metagenome (GOLD analysis project Ga0268281, IMG submission 190134) | Saline water microbial communities from Sakinaw Lake, British Columbia, Canada - sak_2011_5_24_50m | ecosystem: Environmental > Aquatic > Non-marine Saline and Alkaline > Saline ...
TTAGTAACTTTGCCGGGGGCATAACCCCTTTTTTTTCCGGCACTTTACCTGCTCAAATATATCTATTTAATAAAAATATAAAAAATAAAATGAGCTTGGGTAAAGCTACCATGGCTGCTACCATCATGCCCCTGATTAAGACTTTAGTTTTTTCTATTTTTACCCCGATTATCTTTTTCGGTTTTAAAAGGACAATTACAAATTACACCATTCTATCTGCAATTTTCATCAATGGAGCTATACTAATTTCTCTGTTTTTTTTCTTTTTGTTTATCCTGGCAGTGAAATATCCCGATACGATGTTAGAAATAATTTTCAAAATTCAACATTTACCCTGTATCTTGAAATTTTCAAAAAAAGTACAAATATCCCGCTTATTCAATAGAGTGGCTCTGGAAATCAAAGAATTCCACAAGAGTTATTATCTATTAAAACAAAATTGGATTAAACTATTATTATCTACCCTCTGCACGATTATCTTTTGGGGCACTTTTTTTCTGGCAGCCCCTCTACTTCTTAAGGGATTTAATCTAAATTTTAATTTTTCCCATGTTTTGGTAATGCAAATTATATTCTATTTTATTTTACCTTTTATGCCTACCCCTGGTGGCAGCGGGGCAGCAGAAGTGGGTTTTGCCTCATTATTTTCTTTCTTTGTTCCCCTTCACCTTTTAGGTCTTTTTGTAGGGGCCTGGAGATTAATAGTGTTTTATTTTAATCTGTGCATTGGGGCTATAATCCTTTTAACAGAAATTAAAAAATCAAAAAGAAGAAAAAGAAAGGTAAAATAAAGTATTTATATTTCTTCTTCTTTTATTTTCCTCCTGGCTTTAGTTCTAATTCCTCCAAAGGATTTAAATATTTGATCGATTCCCAGAGCAATTATCAATATTGGCCAAAATTTCCATATATTTTCTGAAATCACGAAATCGAGAAAATATTTAGCCAAAAATATGGTTCCGGTTGTTATCAATATTACTCCAAAAAAAATAGATTTATTTTGCCATATTTCCTTAATTCCCCAAATAAGCAAAATTATTGGCCATAGGTTCCATACTCTTCCCCATATTTCTAAATCAGTAAAATTTTCAACTATAAATATAATACCAACAGCTAGTATTATTAATCCGAAAACCCAATTCTCCCTGCCTTCTTCGCTCTTGCTCATTGTTTTTCCTCCTTTATTGTTTTTTTTCTATTTAATAAGCGAACTTTATTTGCTTCCTGCCAGATATATTCCAGGTCATAAAATTCTCTCTTCTCTTTAGAAAATATATGAACTATCACATCACTGTAATCTAATAATATCCATCCTGTTTCGGGTTTACCTTCATAATGTAATAATCTAATTTTATTTTCTTTTAATTTCCTCATAACAGAATTACTTATTGCCTTTAACTGGGGCGCTGAATCACCACTGGTGATTACAAAATAATCTGCAATTAGAGTTAATTTACTTAGTTTTAATATTACTGTATTGCTTGCCTTTTTATCTTCAGCAGCAGCTGCAGCCATTTTTGCAATAGCTAATGAACTTTTATTCAAAACATCACCTCTTTTTAATTAGTCGTTAGTGATTCGTATTGCGTATTGCGTATCGAGTTAAGAAAATCAAAATTCAGGAATGGAAACTCGATATATCGTACCCAAAGCATAACAGTTGTTCTCCGTTTTCACAGAGCCTGTCCTTGTGAAAATAGGGAACAGGTTTGCTTCACTCCTCTCCAACGATAAAAATTGATATTTTTTGGCAGGTTCGATGAATCGAATCCCTGCCTCCTATTTAATAATAATTTTCTGTCTTCTTCTTTCCTAACGCGATACGCGATACGCAATACGATATACTAATTTGCCATATCCTTCCCCAATATTATAACTAAATCCGAGTTAGTATTGGTTTGATATTCTTTAACAATTTCATAATCTTTAAATAATTTTTTAAATTCACTGTCTAAGTTTATTTCTTTTGAATAAACTATAATTTTGGTTTTTTCATAATTAAAATTGTCAGCATTACCGATATTTACTACTTCAAATCCCTGCATTTCCAAATCTTTGGCAATTTTATGAGCAATGCCAGAGGTAGCGTTTCCATTTAAAACTTCCACTTTCATACCGCTATTTTCACTATAGACCAACGATTTCACCCTTTGCCGAACTTTTTCTACATCTGGTTCTAAATAACTAACTCCTTTAATGTAAACTGGTTCGCCCTGAACTGTTTCAACATTAAACTTTTCTTGATTCGTGCCTTTAAATAAATTAGCCAAAGCAATAGCATCTTGTACCTTTATATCAGTCTCAATATATTCGTTCATTCCTTCAGATATCTGCGGAATTTTAGCTATAGAATCAAAGTTCATCATTTTTTCTATTACTGCCAGGGCTAATTTTTGTTGCCTTTTTATTCGTCCTAAATCACCTAATTTATCTTGCCTGAATCTTATGTACTGCAAAGATTTTTCCCCATCTAACATTTGCTTCCCCGGAGAAAGATTTATGTCCAATCCTCCTGCCTTATCCACATAATGCATCTCTTTCTCTACATCGATCTCTATTCCGCCTAACTCATCGATAATATTTACAAATCCGATAAAATCTGCTATCGCATAAAAATGAATCGGCATATCTAAAAATAAGCTAACAGTTTCAGATATTAATTTTTTTCCTCCAAAGGCATAAGCATGATTTATTTTATCCATTCCCCTCTCCGGAATCTCAACCCTGGTATCTCTGGGAATGGACAAAATAAGCACGTCTTTAGTTTTTGGGGAAATGCTTAAAAAAACTATAGTATCCGCACGTCCATAGTTCTCAATCTCATCACAACCGACAATTAAAATGTTTACCCTATTGTAAAACAATATATCAGAGCTAAAGGGAAATATTCCAAAATATTTTAATAGAAAAATTAGAACAACTAATGATATGACAGAAAATATAATTAAGATTACTTTTTTTTTGTTTTTCTTTTTTAGCTCTCTTGCTTTGTTTTTTCTTATCCTATTCCCTACCCTATTTTCATACATTAAACAAAAACCACCTTGCTTAGTATATTATTCCTGGCTTCAATAGAAACAGGATGGATCAATAAACCTTTACCTATCAGATAAAGTAATCCGCTATCCAGGGCCATTAACATTGCTCTATCCAGATCCTTTTCTGCCATTTTTCTCACTTCTTCCACTCCTGCCATATCCCTTAAAGGTTCAATCTTATCGCTAAGATAAATTATCTTATCTAAAATGGTCATTTGAGTGGCACCGGTACTGTGTGCTTTTATCGCATTTAAAATAACCAAATCTTGAATGTTAAATTCCTTTTTTGCAATAACTGCCCCTACCAAAGGATGTAATAACTTGGGAATTCTTTGAATAATTTTATCCACCTTTATATTATATTCCAAAACCATCTTATTTAATATCTCATAATCTATATCTTTAGCACAATCATGTAGCAGCCCAGCAACTTCTGCTTTATCTTCATTATAATTATACTTTACAGCTAGCTTACGAGCTACTTCAGAAGTATTAATCGAGTGTTCTAATCTCTCTTCACTCATTGCTTCTTTTAATCTCGATTTTATTAAATTGATATCCACTCTTATCTCCTATCTCTTACCTTAAAGAAGATCCTAACACTTAATTTGTCAAAAGGTAAACTTTAGTGCCAGGCACCAAAGTTTACCTTTTGCGATATAACCCTTTTTCATAGATATATTTTTCCACTTCATTAGGAACCAGATATTTAATATTTCTGCCTTCTTTAATCCTTTTCCTAATATCAGTAGAAGATATGGAAAAGGCAGGGATTTCCATAATTTTAATAATTTTTTTAAATTTTGGGTCCAATTTATTTAAGTCATATCCTGGTCTAGTTGCAGCCACAAACTGGCAAATCTTAATTAGTTCTTCGCTTTTAAACCAAGAATCTATTTCTAAAAAAGCATCGGCTCCGGTAATAAAAAATATTTTAACTTCATAGTTATAGTTATTTAGAAATTCTTTAACAGTATCGATAGAATAAGAGAGTCCCGGCCTATTGATTTCCATTTTTGATACTTCAAAAAATTTATTATTATTGGCAGCCAAAACTGTCATTAAATACCTATGCTCAGGATCGGAGATATTATTTTCTCTTTTGTGGGCAGGCTGACGGCAGGGTACAAATATTACTTTGTCTAATTTAAACTCAACTCTTGCTTCTTCAGCCGTAAATAAATGTCCGCAATGTATGGGGTCGAATACTCCACCCATTATTCCCAAACGTTTAATGCTGACTTTCTCTTTAAAAATTATTCTTCCTCCGTCTTTTAGTCGTTAGTCGTTAGTTTTAAATACAAGTTGCAAGTTAATTTAGTTACTTAGTTACCCGGTTACCCAGTTTACCAGTTAGCCAGTTGTTTAGTCGTTAATTTCTAATACAGGTTCTCAGTTGCAAGATGATAGTTGGTTGATACAGTTAATCAACTTGATTTTAATTCTTCAACCGGGTAACCGGTAGACTGGCTAACCGGCTAACCACCTTAACGCGATACTCGATACTCGATACTAATCATCTTTCTCCTCTGGTATGCTTTCTTCAGCTTTTGTTTCTATTTCGCTCTGTTCGGGCTCTTTCTCTTTTTCACCCTCTACTTCTCCATTGATTACTATAAAAGTAACTTCCTTCTCCAAATAGACCCAGTTCTCTATCTTGTCTCCATCTTTAAAACTGACTTCTATTCGCGAAGGATAGCCGTAATCAAAATACCCTTTTCTTTCTAAAACCTGTTTGTAGGGGAGTGATTTTATTTTCTCCAACTGAAGCCACAATTTTTCCTGTTTATCTTTCGATCCCAAAGAACCATAAACTTTGGCTAATTGCACGTAAGAACGCCAATATGGTGAGGGACGCTCAAAAGAGATTTGATTAGCAGTTTCTTCTAACTCAATAACTTTTTTATAATTTTCTATAGCTAAATTGTTAAACTGCCAGGTGCTTTTCCCTCCTAAAACTCGATAAGTTTCACCTATCCAGTAAAATGCCTCCAATAAATTCGATTTTATACTGGCTGCTCTTTTAAAATAAGGGACGGCACTTAATAAACTATCTACAGAAGGGGCACTTGCTTTAAAAAGATATTCTTCGGGATTTCCTATTATTTTAATTCCCTCATCCAAATAATCATTTGCCTTATCTGATTGTACTCGAGAGGTGTTCTTAAAACTACCTATTAAATTCTGAAAGGCATATTGATTCCCTAGGTTGATTTTTAAAACTTCTTTCCATTGTTCTATTGCTAGATCGTTAGCACCGGTCTGTTTGTAAACTTTGCCCAGCCAGTAATGGGCATTTTCAGAATTAGGGCTTAATTCTATAGCTTTTTTATAAGATTGTGCGGCCATCTCATATTTTTCCTGAAGAAAATATTCATACCCATTTTTATAATAGGTCTGATAATCCTGAGCATTAATTGCTACACTGACCAAAATTAAGATTAAAAATAAGGCTAATAAATTTAGACCGGTTTTATGAAAAAATTTTCTCATTATTTTTGCACCCTCCCCGCTTTCTTCTGTTAATGTTCTTTCTTTTAGGCAGGTGGGCTTCTCTCCGTGAAAACGGAGAACACCCGTTCTACCAATTGGAATTATCTAATTGAAAAATAAAACAACTGGAATTATTTTACGATTCCTTCAATTTTTCTACATAATTCATTCTTAAATTTGCCAATAAATTTTCGACCCGCTTAAAATCTTCCAAGTTTAAATCATCTTTAATCTGATCATATAAAAAAGCTATCGTATCTATAGCAATTTTAGCTTTTTTGAAATCTTTATTCATTTCTTTAGTATCAGGATTCATAATGAGACCCAAATACTCCCAGGTTTTTCCGCTTAACATACTTATAAACCAAACAAAAAGAACGGGTAAATCAGGTTCTTTAAACTGTTCTTCTTGTATCTTTTCTTCTTCTTTAGTTTTATCTTTTATCTCTTCGTCTTTTTCTATTTTCTCTTCTCTTGCTTCTTCTTCATTTTTCATAATTACTATCCTTCTCCCCCTTATTTACTCGTATTTCGTATATAATCAGTTAGCTGGTTAATGGTTAGTTAGTTAGTTAATTGATATCAAACCAAGTAACCAACTAACCAATTAACTAATCTCACGAGATACAAGATACGAATTTAAGCTTCTGGTTTCTTTCTCTTATTTTCTTAACCCGCTAACCAACTAACCAGCTAACTATTTAACTAACTAATTTTTTAGGAGATACGATTTTACTCTATGCAATCATCTAAGCTAACCACACAATAAGAAGCTACACCTTCCCCTCTCCCAATAAAACCCATCCTCTCATTAGTTGTAGCTTTAATATTTATCTCTTTAAAAGATATTTTTAAAACTTGGGCTATATTATTTCTCATACTCATAATAAAAGGTGCAATCCGTGGTTCTTCTAATACTACGGAAACATCTATATTGTTTATGGTGAATTCTTTTCTTTTTAATATTTCATAAGTTTTTTTCAATAACTTTAGACTGGAAATATCTTTATATTGTTCATGGTTATCCGGGAAATGCTGGCCGATATCTCCTTCTCCTGCTGCCCCCAATAAAGCGTCTATTAGGGAATGAATTAAGACATCAGCATCTGAATGACCATCTAAACCCTTTTGGCAGGGGATAACTTCTCCTCCCAAAATTAATTTTCTCCCCAAAATTAAAGGATGGACATCATATCCAAAACCTACCCGCATATTTTTACCCACTTTTTATATTAAAAACTAATTTAAACATGTTGACTTAATTGGATGTAACTCGAAAACAAAAAATCGTATCTCGTATCTCGTGAATCGTATCTCGTACTCTAGTATATAACATTTGGATTCCTCACGATATACGAAATACTAAAATATACTAACAACTCATTCACTAATAGACAGGCGAGACGCCTGTCCTACGGTTTTACATAGATCCTTGAGGGCGTATGCAATACGCCTCTACTTCTTTTTTAAAACCCGAAACTCGTAACCAGCAACTTGTAACTTATATCTTTAATTGGGCAATTGGTAAATAGGTAGATTGGTTAATTTAATAACTATATACTATTTTAAATAGTCTGCACTACCCAGATTGATTTATATTCTGATTTTAATTTTTCATAAATCTTAAAAGCTTGCTCTTCATTTTGAGCTATTCCAAAAACAGTAGGACCACTACCGGACATAAGAGCCCCCAAAATACCCTCTTCTATCAATCTATCTTTGATTTTTCCAATTTCAGGGTATTTTTTAATTATTAATCTCTCGAAAGAATTAAATAGATTTTTAGCAATTCCCTGAAGCTCTCTCTTTTTTAGAGCTTTAAGCATAGCCCCGGTATTGTTCTTCTCCTTTTTAATCTGGTCTAAATCAAGATTATTATAAGCCCATCTGGTAGGTATTTCAAAACCAGGATTTATTATTATTAACCATAAGGGCGGCTCGACAAGAGGCAAAGGAGTTACCTTTTCCCCTTTATGATAGGCAAGAGCAGTACCATTTTGTATGCAAAAAGGGACATCCATTCCCAATTCTTCTCCTATTCTCCTTAAATCCTTATTGTTTAAATTCAAAGCAAAAAGTTTATTTATTCCTACTAAAATAGAGGCGGAATTAGCAGAACCACCCGCCATCCCGCTGGCTAAAGGTATTTTTTTATCAATTTCTATTTTAACTCCTTTTGTTATTTTGTATCGGTTAAGAATCTTTTCTGCTGTACGATAGGTTAAACTCTGAGAATCGACGGGAACCAGAGGGTGACTGCATTTTATCTTTATCCCTTCTTTTTCTTTCTTAATAAATATTCTGTCAGCAAGGTTAACAGATTGCATTATGGTCTCTAAATCATGATATCCATCCTGACGTTTTCCCAGTACATGAAGAGTCAGGTTTATCTTAGAATAGCTATCTATTTCAATTTTATTCATAATTTAAATTTAAATCCAAATCTTTTTTTTAAAAAAATATCCGCCACAATTATATCAAAGGGAGTAGTTATTTTAATATTTTCCTCTGAACCTATTATCAATTTTACTTTTCGCCCGTATCTTTCCACAATCGAGGCATCATCCGTAGCTAAATATTTATCTTCGTAAGCCCGATGATAAGCTGGTAAAATTATATCATATTTAAAGGTTTGGGGGGTTTGAGCTCTCCATATCTCTTCTCTATTAAGAGTTTTATCTATAAAAAAACTATTTTCGCTTTTTTTTACAGTGTCTTTAATGGGAATAACTGCAATCGCTGCTCCATATTTCTGTGCTTTTTCAATAGAATCCTGGATGATAATTTCCTCTACTAAAGGTCGAGCACCATCGTGAATCACTACTATATCTGTATCCTTATCCAGCACTTTGAGACCATTATATATTGAATCCTGCCTGGTCTCTCCTCCATCAACTAGTTCTTGAACCTTAGAAAAATTGTATTTTAATATTATGTTTTTTTGACATATCTCCCTTTCTTCAGGGCTGACTATAAGATATATCTTATCAATTAATTTACACTGTTCAAATTTTTCGATAGTGTAGGCTAAAATCGGTTTGCCAGAAATAGGAATAAATGGTTTACTTATTCTAGCATTCATCCTTTTCCCTTTACCGGCAGCTGCGATTAGAGCTACTATTTTCATCTTTACCATCCAATTTATTAAATTAGTCGTTAGTTAACAGTGAATAGTCGTTAGAATTAAATACAAGTTGCAAGGTGCGAGATGCAAGTTTCAAGTCAATGTACTAGTTATCTGGTTACCCAGTTTGCCAGTAAGTTGTGTAATATGTAACATGTTACAAGTAATTTGATTTTATAAATTAAGAGCTATAATATCATTACTTATTACTTATTACTGTTTTCTATCCGCTCTACGCTCTTCCTCTTCACTATATACTATATACTAAATACTATATACTAATTAATCGGTTGCTCTTCTAATATTGTAAAAGGTATCTCCAAATATCCTTCAACAACCATATCGATTTCAATTTTGGAGATTATTAAATCCTCTTTATCTTCCTTTTTCTTTAAATCATCCTTGTATGTCTCTTCCCCAGTGGCACCCTCATTCGAATAAATTATTGCTTCTCCAATAATTTGATTACCCCTTGGTCTATCAGCAATAGCTTTAAGGATCTCTTCTAAACTTTTATAATCTTGCTTACTGTTATTAACAAGCTCTTCTTGTTGATTATTCAACTCTCCTCCTCCCCTTACCATTAATAAAGCTTCACCCGGGGGTGTATCGGAAGGAATCTGAACGGTCAGTACCTTTTCGATTAACTCTCCCCGAAAAGGTCTAATCTTAATTTTTGCTTCAAGGTAATCTCCTGGTTTAATCGAGGAATCTTCCAGTACAGCTTCCTCTACCCTGCCAATTTTCTTTTTATTATCTATTTTAATATTAATATTTATCTCGGTCAAATTTATCATTTCAAAATAATTGTTTACAACTAAATCAATAATCTCGGGTATCTCAGTGATGGCTTGAACAGCTATATCATCCGGACTGTAATACATATTTTCCCGAAATAGTTCCTGTCCCTCTTTCTTCCCTTTTATCTCTATATCTATCTGAGCAGTTCCTGCTCCAATCCTATCCAGAGCATTATCTATAGCCTGCACGGTTATATTAGAAACCAGTGGTTCTAATAGATCATAATCATCTATCATCTGGACTCCCATCTGGCAGGATAATCCTGAATTGATATCTGTGACCTGTATTTTAAGCGGAATAATCCGGGGATAAAAATTCATTATCGCCAAAATGCCTGTCTCTCTATCCTGAACGACTTTCCCCAATAAATTTAAAGGAGATCCTAATTTAAAAGGCATTACTATATTGGGAAAGCTATGAGAGACGTATACCGCAGAAAGAAGAAACGAAACTTCACCTTTCTTTAAAAAAGGATGCCCTAAAGCCAGAATTTTATCTCCTTCTCGATAAGTTACTGTTCCGATAGAAGTAATATTAACATCTCCCCGAGTCAATTGTATTCCTATGGCAGAACCAGCTTCTATTATATTGGAAGGCTTTTCTCCTACGTCTTGAAGATCTATTTTCTCTATGCTGTAAACATCTAGAACGGGTTTAAGATTAATTTCTTTTAATGAACTGCTTAATCTATCTAAAGATCTGCCTTTAATCCCGCTTATAATAACCGGTGAGACTATGGGGTAAAAAATAATTTCCTCTCGGCCTGCTAACTCTTGAAAACTGTTATTTTTCACCAAATTTCTTACTATTATTTTGTTCGTCTTTTCCCCTGTAAAAGATAAAGAATTATCGAATATATATTCTTGTAATATCGCCTGGTTGTTTTTATGGGGAAGACTGAGCATTCCTAACATTTCTTGAATAGGGGTGATAAGGCAGAGATTATGGTCACTCATTTCCCAGGTATAAGATACAGCTCCAATCAATCTATCGTCTATATAGACCGGGCTGCCACTCATCCCTGCTGAGATACCGCCAGCCTCTTCAATCTTGTCTCCACTTAGATTGGCTAAAATAAAATAATTAATGCCGCCTTCACCTTTAACTATATCTATGATATCTACCTGAAAATTTTCAATCTGTGTTCCATGAAAAACGGTTTTTCCTGTCCCTTTCATTCCCGGTCTTATCTCTGAAACTGGCATAAAAATATTCTGGCTAAAGGCTAAATTTGTCCCCGTGGTAAATAAAATTAATAAAATAAATATAATTGTTATGCAAATATTTTTATCTAATTTTATCTTCATCATTCTCCTTCTTTATGGTTAGCTAGTTACCTGGTTAGTTGGTTAATAATATAGATGCAATTCGTTAGTTTTAAATATAAGATCAAAGTGTATCTAATTAGCTGATTTGATATTAACCAGTTAACTGGGTAACTAAGTAACCGGTTAACCCAAGTAAATTGGCTGTTAGCCAATTTACTTGTACGAACTTACTAATCCACTCCTCAAAATATGAATATTATCCAGAACTTTCCCCGCCCCTAAAGCTACACAGGAAATTGGATTCTCTGACAAGTAAGCAGGTATTCCGGTTACTTCAGTTAACAACTCATCGAAATTTCTCAATAATGCTCCGCCGCCGGTAAGAACAATCCCTTTATCAGCAATATCAGCAGCCAGTTCAGGAGGAGTTTTCTCTAGAACTGTTTTAACTCCCTCTATTATTGTCTTTATTGAAGAAGAAATGGCTTTTAACACCTCATTGGAGCTGACCGAAATACTTTTAGGCAACCCGGATACTAAATCTCTCCCTCTTATTTCGGTATGTAATTCTTCTTCTAATTCCATTGCAGTACCGACTTCAATCTTTAAAGTTTCAGCAGTTTTTTCACCAATCAGTAATCTGTATTTATCTTTAATATATTTGATAATATCCTCATCAAAATTATTACCTGCTACTCTCAATGATTCACTTACCACGATTCCACCTAAAGAGATAACAGCTATATCTGAAGTTCCTCCCCCCACGTCAATAATCATATTACCATAGGATTCACTGATATCTAAGCCAGCACCAATAGCTGCTGCCATTGGCTCTTCAATTAAATAAGCTTTCCTTGCACCAGCCTGCATAGCTGCTTCTATCGCTGCTCTTTTTTCTACTTCTGTTCCTCCTGAAGGTACGCAAATTACAACTTGAGGGCGGAACAATTTACTATTGCCGCAAACTTTTCTGATAAAATAACTCAGCATCTTCTCTGTTATCTCATAGTCAGCGATAACCCCGCTTTTCATAGGCTGAATAGCAACTATATTTCCCGGTGTTTTTCCTAACATTTGCTTCGCTTCTTCTCCCACAGCTAAAACTTTTCCGCTATCTCTTAAAATAGAGACTACCGAGGGTTCCTGAAGGACAATTCCTTTCCCTTTCTGATAGATTAAGACACTCACAGTACCCAAATCTATACCCAAACTTCTGTCCATTCCTAGCATGTTTATCTTCTCCTCCTCTATTTAGTCGTTAGTGAATAGTGAATAGGTTAGTATTGCGTATTGCGTATTGCGTATTGCGTATTGCGTATTGCGTTAAGAAAATCATAATTCAAAACTTTTTCTTCAATTTTAAGTTTTAAGTTTTGGTTTTGCGTTTTTAGCTTTACACTTTGCGCTCTAATACTAAATACTATTTCACTAATAACTGGTTTAATTGGTCAATTGAGTAATCTTGTATCCTGTATTAATACTAACGACTATTCACTAACGACTAACGACTAATTTACTCTTTCACTCTCTTAATATCTGCTCCTAAGGAAGTTAATTTTTCCACTAAGTTCATATATCCTCTGTCTAAATGATATATTCTGCTTAGCTCAGTGGTTCCCTCTGCTGCCAAACCTGCCAATGCTAAAGCAGCTCCACCCCTTAAATCTGAGGCCATTACTGGAGCAGCACTCAATTTCTTTACTCCTTTAATAATAGCGCTATGTCCTTCTACTTTAATATTTGCTCCCATTCTTATCAGATCACCGATATGAGTAAATCTTTTTTCAAATACAGTTTCAGTGATAACGCTGGTACCTTTTGCCACACAGGACAGAGCCATAAACTGGGGTTGCATATCGGTAGGAAACCCGGGGAAAGGCAAAGTTTTTATATCTACTGCTTTAGCTCTGTCCGGTCCTATCACTTTAATTAAATTCTTTTTTATTTCAATTTGCACCCCTGCCTCTTCTAGCTTCACTATCAATGGTTTTAATAATAACGGATCAGCATTTTCTATTAAAACATCCCCACCCGTAATAGCAGCTGCTATCATATAGGTACCTGCCTCAATACGGTCAGGGATTATACTATAATCAATTCTATGTAATTTTTTTACTCCTTCTATTTTTATTAAATCAGTCCCCAATCCTTCAACTTTCGCTCCCATTTTATTTAAGAAATGTCCCAATTCCACCACTTCAGGATCTTTAGCTGCATTTTCAATTGTAGTTATACCTTCCGCTAAACAGGCAGCCATCATTATATTTTCAGTTGCTCCCAAACTGGGGAAATCCAAGTAGATATCTCCTCCTTTTAATTTATTAACTTTTGCTTCGATATAACCTTTCTCCACTTCAACTTGAGCGCCTAAAGCCTCAAATCCTTTTAAATGATAATCAACCGGACGGGCACCAATAGCACAACCTCCCGGTAAAGATATCTTTGCTCTTTTTAAGCGAGCCAGAAGTGGTCCCATCACTAAAATAGAAGCTCTCATCATTTTTACCAATTCATAAGGTGCCTCATAATTGTTAAAATTATCAGAATCGATGTAAAGACTGTTGTCTTCTTTCCACTCCACATGTACTCCTAATTTCCTTATAACATCTGCCATAATACCAACATCGGTAAGATGTGGAACATTCCTTAAGATACAAACATCTTTAGTTAATAAAGTTGCTGCCATAATAGATAAAGCTGAGTTTTTTGCTCCATCAATTTTTACTTTACCTTGTAATCTCTTTCCTCCGGAAATAATAAGTTTTTCTGGATCCAATTTTCTCCTCCTCTTTTTAGTCGTTAGTCGTTGGTGAATAGTCGTTAGTATCAAATACAAGTTTTTAGTTTATTGTAAAGTCGTATAGTAAATACCCCTATTTCTTTTTTTCTAAATTTACAATTTTCTCTGCTTGTACTATACACTTGCGTCTATATGCTACACTCTACCTAATATTCTGACTTCTATCTTCCCTTTTTCCTTCTTCACTATTCACTATTCACTATTCACTAACGACTAACGACTATTTTCTTACGACTGATTTGATATTTTTTATAAAAGGTTTTCGGATAATCCCCTTTTCGGTAATAATAGCTTCGATATAACGATTTGGAGTAAGGTCAAAAGCCGGATTAAATACTTTTACTCCTGCAAGGGTTATCTGTTTACCTAATATATGAGTAACTTCTTTAGGGTCTCTTTCTTCGATGGGAATTCCTTCTCCCGATTTTAAGGACATGTCAATAGTGGATATGGGGGCGGCAACATAAAAAGGGACCTTATTCTCTCGGGCTAAAACAGATAAAGAATAAGTTCCGATTTTATTTACCACATCACCGTTTCGAGCAATACGATCTGCTCCAACTATAATTAAATCTATCTTTTTCTTAGACATTAAAAATCCGGCCATATTATCAGTAATCAAAGTAAAAGGAATTTTTCCCTGAGTTAATTCCCAGGTAGTTAACCTCGCCCCCTGTAAAACTGGTCTGGTTTCATCGACATAAACATGTATATTTTTCCCCTCTTGAAAGGCAGTTCGAATTACTCCCAAAGCGGTACCATGATCTACGGTAGCCAGAGCTCCAGCATTGCAATGGGTAAGAATACTATCGCCGTCTTTGATTAGTAAAGACCCGTGTTTACCCATTGCTTTATTAACTTCGATATCTTCCTGGGCAATATTTTTAGCTTCCTGTAAGATTATATCTTTTAATGTAAATAAATCAACATCTTTTTTTTTATTAATTAAATTCATCATTCTTTCCAGTGCCCAAAAAAGATTCACCGCTGTAGGCCGAGTGAGCGCTATGCAATTCTTAGCTTTTTCTATATCTAGGCTGAATTCTTTGTAGGTATTCGCCTTTGAAGAATAAGCCGCTAAGGCTATGCCAAAGGCAGCTGCCACTCCAATGGCTGGTGCGCCCCTTATTTTCATCTTCTTAATAGCCTCTGCTACTTCTTGGTAAGTAGAACAATTAATTATTTCATATTTTAAAGGAAGTTTTCTCTGGTCAATAAGAAACACTTTCCCGTCTTTCCATTCGATAGTTTTCATCTTTCCCCTTCTTTAATCGTTAGCTGGTTAGTTGGTTAATTAGTTACTTAGTTGATAAATTAATATCAAACCAACTAACTAATCTCACGAGATGCGAATTTAACTATTCGCCCCTACTCCTTTTTCTAAACTTGAAACTCGCAACCAGTAATTTGTCACTAATTGCTCATTATTTATCTCTGTATTCTATTCTGGCTTCTGTCTCCTGAATTCTGACTCCTGGTTTTTATCTTTTATTTTCTTAACTATTTAACCAGATAACCAACTAACCAGCTAACGATTTTACATAAAATTAATAATTCCCAAACTGGCTAAAGTAACCAGTATTCCCGCTATCATAACCCCTCCCAATATTGTGGGGAAGGCATACCAAAATCTTATACCAAAGATAAATGCAGCAGCTGAACCGGTCCATGCCCCTGTTAGAGGCAGAGGAACAGCTACAAAAAATAATAAAAATATGGCTCCGTACTTTTCAAATTTTTTTTCGGTATCCCGGCGTGTTCGTTTAAAAAGCCATTCGAAAAATATATTAAAATAATGCCATCGACGCAAGTATTCAGAAAAAGGTTTCAAAAAAAGTAATAAAAAAATTGCAGGAACTATATTTCCTAAAACTGCAAAGAAATACGCCGGTAAAACAGGCATTTTATAAATTGTTAGAGCTATCGGAATAGCCCCCCTTAGTTCGCTAAGGGGCAAGGCAGAAATAAGAGCTATTCTTAAACCATCGTTAATCAATTTCCTTAATTACCTTCCCTATCAATTTAGTCATAATCGGTTCAGCATCCGAAGCTGCTTTCAAAATTTCCTCTACACTAGTTTTTACTACCACTCCATCTATGGCTAAATCAGTGATACAGGAAATTCCCAATACTTTCATTCCCATATGATTAGCCACTATAACCTCCGGAACTGTGGACATACCTACTGCATCTGCTCCTACCTTTATTAAAAATCTGTATTCAGCTGGAGTTTCTAACGTAGGCCCGGTTAAACCCGCGTATATTCCTTCCTGTAATCTTATTTTTTCTTTTAAAGCTACTTTTTTAGCTATCTCGATAAGCTTTTGGTTGTAAGCCTCGGACATGTCTGGAAATCTTGGTCCTAATTCTTCATCATTGGGGCCGATTAAAGGATTGTCTCCAAATAGATTTATGTGATCGGTAATAAGCATTAAATCCCCTCTCTTAAAGAAACGATTCATTCCACCTGCTGCATTGGAAATAATAATTGTTTCTGCACCTAATTTTTTCATCACCCTTACCGGAAAAGTGACTTCTTTTAAGCTATAACCTTCATAGTAATGAAATCTACCCTGCATGGCTACTACTTCTTTATTTCCTAACTTTCCTAAAACCAGGTTTCCACTGTGGCTTTGAACTGTAGATGTGGGGAAATTAGGAATTTCACTATAGGGGATAATTTCTTTTTCTTCAATGTCTTCTGCCAGTCTTCCTAATCCTGTTCCCAATATAATGGCAATTTTCGGTTTTATCTTGCTTCTTTGATTAATAAATTCTACGCTTTCTTCGATTTTTGCCTTTAAATCTTTCACTTTTATTATGCCTCCTAGTTAATCTTGGTTACCCGGTTACCCGGTTTACCAGTTAAATCAGTCCACCAGTCTGCCAGTCAATTTAGTTAACCAGTTACCCTGTTTGCCAGTTGGCCAGTTAATTCTAGTCGTTAATTTCAAATACAGGTTCTCGGTTGCAAGATGAGAGATAGTTAATAAGGCCAACTCACCTAATTTTAATTCTTCAACCGGATAACCGGTAAACTGGGTAACTGGCTAACTAATATCCTATCCGCTAAACGCTATCCGCTCCACGCTCTTTCTCTTCACTATATACTATTATATACTCGATACTATCTTATTAGTTATCGGTTTTTTATCTTAATTTCTAATTTTAAGCAACGGTTTTGCGTTTTTCGTTTTTTGTTATTCGCTATTCACTATTCACTAACGACTAACGACTATTTTACGTTCTGGGAAACGCCCTATAATATTCATCACTAACCCATTTTCTACTTACGTGGGTATATATTTGGGTAGTAGATATATCTGAATGCCCCAGCATCTCTTGAACTGATCTGAGATCTGCTCCATTTTCTATCAAATGAGTAGCTAAAGTATGCCTTAAAGTATGTGGAGTGACCTTCTTTTCTATCCCTGCTTTGTGGGCATATAGTTTTACCAGATAAAATACCCCCTGCCGAGAAAGCCTTTCTCCCCGGCTATTTAAAAATAAAGTTTTCTCATCCGGATTTTTAACTAATTTTTGCCTTGCTTTATCCAAATATAAATTTAAAGATTGATATGCTTTATTTCCAAAAGGAATAATCCGCTCTTTAGAACCTTTCCCTAGACATCTTAGCATATGGTTTTCCATATTTATATCATCAGTTTTTAAATATATCAGCTCTGATACCCTCATACCGGTAGCGTAAAGCAATTCTAATATTGCCTGGTCTCTTAGACCCAAATTTCCTTTAAATTTAGCCTCATCTAACAAAAGATTTATTTCTCTTAAACTCAAAGCATGAGGAAGCCTCTTGTCCACCCGGGGAAACTCAATCAGGCTAGTGATATCTTCGTTGATATAACCCTCCATCAACAGAAAACGATAAAACATCTTCACCGCCACTAAATTTCGAGAAATTGAATTAATCTCTAAATCTTTTCCCCTTATATAAACAAAATAATTGTTGATCAAATCTCTATTTGTTTGCCTAAAAGAATCAATTTTATTCTTTGCTAAAAAATTAATATATTTTATCAGGTCATATCTATAAGAGATTATGGTATTTTGAGCTAAACCTCTTTCAATGGAAAGATAGTCTAAAAAACATTCTACAATTTCTTTTAACTTTTTCATTTTATGACAACTTTCGTGCCAGGCACTAAACTTTACATTTATGACAAGTTTTGTGCCTGGCACTAAACTTGTCACCTTTTAGTACTGTATTTTTATATCCGAAGGAACAATTTGAACCCAAACGTTTCCGGGAGTTAAGGCAATTCTGTTCCCTTCTTTATACATAAATATGGTTCTTGATTGTAAATCTTGTTTTTCCCAGATAATTTCTTCAGAACTACCTTTGAAAAATAGTAATCCTTTCCCTTTGCCAATGAAGTCTACTGCCAGTCTACCCTCTTTATCTATAACTTTAGTTTCAGCAAATTGAATTATAATATTATCTACCGCCAATTGCATTTTAGTTTTAGCATCTATATGAGGTTCATCATTCATAAATCTTAAATATTTCGTCGAACTAGGTTGGTATCTATAACTTACCTTATATCCGCTGTTGTAAGGTATTACTATGGAATCAGTTTCTCTGCCGGTTAATCTTTCATTTATGTCAATTTCGAATTGATATTCCTGCTTTTTTATCATCTCAATATAACCCAATTTATTAGCTTCTTTTCTTAACCTTATAGTAGAGGTGTATAAATTGTGAGGTGGATTTCGGTCTTTAGTCCTCCAGAAAGGCTGAAAATCTACAAACTCATTTATATCATCTATATTCTCTTCTTTTATAAAATTATATGCTTCCTCACTTCCCCCTACATGCACATAAATTGCCTGATGCTCTAAAGATTTACTAACGAAATAAGGTCTTGCGCTTCTTACCGGTCCAACCTCTTCTGTATCCTGGTCATAATAAATAGCTAAAAATCTGGTAATTCCACCTTCTGCTAAAGCTTCATAGACAATATTAGCTTTATCCAAACCGCTTTGCGGTCTAGATCCTTCAGAATTTTCCACCATAATAGAAAGAGGTCTGCTGCCAAAAGGAGATTCTTTCTCTTTTACTTCCGGAAGAGTGGTAATTTCTCCGGGGTTTACTACTGTACCATAGGTAGCCTCTATATTTTCTTCTTCTTTTTCGCCTAAATTAACCTTAAGTTGTGATTCACCCGGTTCGAATATCTCTCCCTTCACTTCTTCCCTACTGGTTATAGACTGCTTAAAATATTCAGTAGAAACACTTATGTCCTCCCCTAAAGATTCTTTGGTTTGGGTTGGAGGAATTGTTGATACAGGTTCGGTTTCTATCTCTGGAGTTTTAACCTCTACTTTTGGTGCTCCTTCCGTTAATTCATCCTTGGTTACTACTTTTGTCTCAGTTACTTCTTCTTTTATCTTGGGTGGTTCCGGCGAAATCGGTGTAGCTTTTGGTTTAACTTCTAATTGAGCAACGGTTTTTTTCTCGGTAATTTCTGGTTTTTTAGATTCCGGCTGTTTGGGAGCAGGAATTTCAACCAGGCTAACTAAAGTCAGCTCTTTTTCTGGCAGGGGCCTTACAAAATCAAAGGCGATCATATTTCCAAAGACATATAACAATATAATATTAAGTATGATAGAGATTAAAAACGATCTCCCAAAAAAACTCTTTTTGTTCTCTTTTAAACGCTTTGTTCTATATCTGTTTATAGGCACGAATTATTTACACCTCAATTAAATTAGTCGTTAGCTTTGAATTAGCGTACAGCGTTTAGCGTATAGTTTTGGATTAACAAGATGCTTACCCTAATTCCTAATTAAATTAAAAATTTAAAGCTAAAAACGAAAAACCATAATTCAAAACTCAAAACTTTTTCATGTAAAATATTGCTTTTATTGTAGGGGTCGAATTTATCCAACCCAAGTTTTGCTTGAAACTTGTAACCCTTAACTTGTCACTAATTACTCATTACTTATCGCTGTATTTTGTTCCGTCTTCTTTCTTCTTTGCTTTTTGCTATTCACTAACGACTAACGACTATATACTATTTTATTTATTCTCCGCAGGTTGAGTAGCAATGGCGATTCTTTCCGCTCCACCCTTTTTTATTAAATCCATTATTCTGATTACCTTGCCGTGAAGAACATTTTGATCTGCCTCTAAAACTACTATTTTTTCAGGTTCATCCTTTATATTTATAGCTACACTTTCGGTAAGCTTTAAAGGGTCTATTAACTTCCCATTAAAGTAAATGGTATTATTTTCAGTAATGGTTACTATAATATTTTCCGATGACTCGGCCGAAGCAAAGTCTCCGGATGGCAAGTTAACTTTTACTCTATTTTCTAAATTTACAAAAGTAGTAGTAAGCATAAAAAATATCAATAATAGAAAAACTACATCGATTAAAGGGGTCAAATCAAACTTAGCGCTCTTTTTACTTAGATGAGGAAATTTCATATTCTACTTCACCGCCCTGACTAACACTGTCTCGAATAGTCCCATTACTATTTATTTCCTGATAAGTTAGAAGATCTATCAGTTCCACACAATTTACTTCCATCTCTCTTATCAATTTATCTACCCGGTGAGATAAATAATTATAAATCACGACAGTCGGTATAGCTACTGACAATCCAAAGGCAGTAGTTAGTAATGCCTCAGAAATTCCTCCTGCCAACGCCTCTGGTTTACCTACTCCCATAACTGCTATTACATTGAAGGCTTTAACCATACCAAACACTGTTCCTAAAAGCCCTAACAATGGGCAAATATTACCGATGGTGGAAAGTGTAGGCAGGTTTCTCTCTAATATAGGAATTTCCTGGTTAGCATTATCTTCGATTGCCTCTTTCATCTCATCACGTCCCCGGCCAAATTTCATTAAACCGGCCAGCATAATCTTTGATATGGGAGTGGGACTTTTACGACAGGCAGAAACAGCCAGCTCAATACTCCCCTTTTTTACCAAATCCTTAACTCGTAAAACAAATTTTTTACTTTTATTTTTAATGCTTTTTAAATAGAACATCCTCTCAAAAAAAATAGTAATAGCGATTAACGAACATATAAAGATGGGATACATCAAAAACCCACCTTTTCCAAAAACATCTAACATTGAATATTTTCCCCCTCTTCTTTAGTTTTTTACCTTTAATATTAATTTACTGATTGTCCAATTCTCCAATTAAACTAGTCGTTAGTGAATAGTGAATAGTCGTTAGTATTAAATACAAGTTTTCAGTTTATTGTTTTCAGTTTTTAGTTGTAAACTTATTAAGTTTTCTGTCATTACTGATTTTAATTTTGGCTCAGGAGTCGAATTTATCCGGTCCGGGTTTCGCGGGCTTGATGAATCAAGCCCCTACATTATACGCTTCTCGATATGATCTTATTCTTCACTTATTTTTCTTTCTTACTATTCACTATTCACTAACGACTAACGACTATTCACTTTTCTTCTGTAAAACTTCCAATCTTTCCCGGGCTTTTTCCGCATATGGGCTCTGCGGAAACTTTGAAATCAGACTGTTATAATCAGAAATAGCCTTAACCTCATTATTTAACATTTCCCAGCAAATTGCCTTGGTATACAAAATATCATCACCATATTCCAGATCAGAATAATCTTTTAAATAGCTTTCCCCAGTATTAATTGCCTTCTCATATTCATCTTTTTTGAAATAAGAAAAGCACAGGCCGTACAAAACCTCTGAAAGATATTGACTATCAGGATACTCTCTCACAAAACTTTCTGAAATAATAATGTTATCCATCCATCCCTCTTCTTGCAAATAGATCTGGCTTATTAGATATATGCCTTCTGCTCGGAAACTGCTTTTGGTATAAAGCTCAATAAACTTTTTCAATTCTGCCTTAGCTGTAGCCCTATTTCCTGAAAGAAAATAATTTTTGCCAACTCTAAACTGCGCTTCTTCAGTGAATTTACTATCAGGATAATTGCTAATAAGTTTTTTAAATTCCATAACTGAGGCTTCATGCTCTTTATTCTCCAGATAAGTCCAGGCTATAGCGTATTGGGCATTTGCTGAAAAATCTCCCACTGGATACATTTCAATAAATTTGATATATCCTTCTCGGGCTTTCTGATAATCTTTCAGGTTGTATAGTGATTCTGCTGCCATAAATAAAGCTCTTTGACCTATTTCTAAATCCTCTTTATATTCCCCGACTTTTTTAAAATGCTCATTTGCTTTCTGATATTCGGTTAATTTAAAGTAACTCCACCCCAGCCAATAATTGCTTTCCGAGAGTAATGGAGATTGAGGGAAAAATTGCACAATCTTATTAAATTCCTCAATTGCTTCTTTATATCTCTTCTGACTATAATAATAATTACCTATTTTAAAATACGCCTCTTGAGAAAAATTGCTCCGGGGGTACTTTTCTCTTAATTCTTCAAATGCTCTGATCTCTCCTTCTTGATCCCCCAATTCTTTAGAGGCTTTCCCTATCAAGTAAAGTGCTTCATCAGTGGAAGTTTTCTCTAATTCCGATAAAGCTAATTTATATTTTTTTAAATCGTATAGACCTTTACCCAGTTCAAAGTAAGCTGATTTAATAAGTTCGCTTTGCGGATATTTCTCTATAAATTCTTGAAACTCTAAAATTGCTTTTTCCTTATCGCCCTTCCGGGAATAGGCTAAACCTAAATCGAAACTAATTTTCTCTAATAAAGAATCTTCCGCCTTGAACTGCTTTAGGCTCTCCAGATTTTCAATAGCTTTACTATATTCTTGTAAATTAAGCCAACAGCGAGCCAGCAAATATTGAGACTCTTTTTTCCGGTTATCTTCTATTCCCGTTCCCGAGATTAAATCAGTCAATTGCGCTATTGCTTCCTCATATTTATTTTCCTTAAATAAACTCAAACAATTATAATATTTTACTTCAGAAGCTAGTTCAAATCCCGGAAAGAGAAACACCAAATTATTAAGTATTTCTTTTGCTTCTGTATATTTTTCAGACCTAAAGTAAGCCTGTCCCAACAGGTAATATGCTTCTTTAATCTCTTCCCCTTGATATGCGGAATACTTCTCCACAAATTCCTGGTATACTTTGATCGTCTCCGGGTAATTATTCGCCATAAAATAGGATTTGCCTAATTTATGCATGGCTTGTAAAATCAAATTACTCCGAGGAAAATCTTTTAATAATTTCGAAAACCTTTCGGCCGCTTCTTCGTATTCCTCCAATAAATAATAAGACCAACCACTACCCCACAAGGCATCATCAGTGTACTCATTTATTTCCGAATCAATCACTACTCTCTCGTACTCTACCTGAGCTAATTTATATTCTTTCCTCTGGAAATAACACTCAGCCAATAAATAGCGGGCATGGGGATAATCACTCATTAAATCCAGTGCATTTTTCAATTCTTCAATAGCTATAGTATAATCTTTTAAAGAATAAAACTCGTAACCTAACTTATAATGTTCTTCAGCTTTTTCTTCCTCACTGCTGACTGTTAATTCAGTCGTTTTTTTTCTTTCTTCGCGGTATTCATCCATCCTACCAAGCTGATAATATGAGCGGGAAAGAAATTGGCGGGCTTTTTCAAATTTAGGGTTATAATCTAAAGACTTATTAAATTCTTCGAGAGCTTTACTGTACTCGCCCTTCAAATAATAATCATACCCGGTGTTGAAATGTTTTAACGTGTCTCTCCCAAATTCTTTCTCTTCTAAACAATTATTTAAAAAATGTTTGGCTGTATTATCGAAAGAATCTATTTTGATAACTTCTTCCCATTGAGAAATAGAATTATCCAGATCTCCTATCCCATAATAGCTTAAGGCTAAATAGTAATGGGGTTCCTTAAAGTTGGTATTTGCCAAAATAGATGATTTAAAATAACTTATCGCTTCTTTAAAATTTCCGCTTTTATAAGATAAGTAACCTTGTTCATAATTTTCGTAAGCTCTCCGGCCATACTTTTGGGCTTGCTCGTTCTTTTTAATAAACCAGGAAATTTCTTTATTCTGGGGATCTATCCTTAAAACTTCTTCACACTCATCAAGAGAAAGACCTATAGCGCCCATATCATAATAAATCTGAACCAGATAAATATGGGCTTCTAATGAGTCAGGATTGTATTTTGTAGAAGAAATAAAATATTTGATCGCCTGCTCACGCTCGCCTTTAGAATAAAAAGCATATCCTAATCTAAAATAAGCCTGGGAAGCTTTTTTATAAATATCTTTACTCTCCAATTGGTTCTCTTCTACCAATTGGATAAAACTGTTTAAACTGTTTGCTTCCCTGATAGTCCAATGGGTTCTATTGTAAATCTCCGCTAAAAGATAATAAGCTTCGGCGTACTTTGGGTCTATCGCCACTGCCCTTTCTCCGTAATCTATGGCTTCAGCCCATAATTTTTTACTTGGGTAATCAATGCCTTTATACTCAATATTAGCTTTATCTATTAAATCGAGGCATCTATAATAATTACTCAAAGCCTCAAGGGAAATGGTAGGAGTCTTTTTTAATCTATCTTTACCTTGAATTGATAATTCATCATTTAACTCTTCTAAAATAAATAAAACCACTTTATCTATTAAGTTAAAGATATCTGTATTTTTCACTATGAAATCTCGAAAAACAGTAACTTCTCCGGTAGAGTTATCGTACTTTTTAAGACTTAAATTTAAATTAGAGGGAGGAGAAAGATAGAAATCACCAAAAAATATAATTTCGGCGCTTAGATTCTCACTAAATCGGATTAATAGAGATTTATCTATCTCGGCTAAAGTGGGGGATAAGCCATGTTTATAGAATAAATCTTCTATCTCTTGACGAGAAGAATGGGTAAAAAAATCAACCTGAGAAAGATCACCTATCAGCATGTCAGTAATGCCTTTACTTAACCAATCCCAGCTTGACTGCTCGGTACGGTTACTAAAATATAAGATGCTTGTCTTGTTATCAGAGGCCTGAACAGTCTGTGCATTATAAAAAAAACTAATCATTATTGTTAAAACAATAATGACATAGAAAAGTCTCAATGAAAATTTATCCTTTAAAAGATAATTGGTTATTTTAGTCATTAATCTCCCTTGCCAAACTAAAAACTTAAAGCGAAAAGCGAAAAACCATAATTCAAAACTCAAAACTTTTTCTCTCAATATTAAACTTTAGATTCTGTTTTTACTTCTTTAGTTTTTCATTTTTAATGTGTAGCATGCAAAATAAGATATATAAAACTCAATATTTAATACTGCATGTTTAAATTTTAAATTTTGAGTTATGGCTTTACGTTTTGCGCTTTTCGTTTTTCGCTACATTCTATACTTTCTACGTTAAACGCAATACGCTAATTATTAAAATTATACCCTATTTATTAGAAAAAGTAAAAATGATTTCTTTTATTTTTACCTGATCTCCCTCTTTAATTCCTTTTTTAATTAAAGCCTTCTCTAACCCAATTTTTTTTATAATTTTCTGGAAATAGCTTATTGCTTCCTCATTATCAAAATTAGTCATTACCACTACCCGTTCAATTTCTTTACCGGCCACTTCGTAAATGTTTCCCTTTTTGCTAATTTCAAAAGCAGGGGTAAATTTATACACCGCTTCTTTTTTGGGTAACACTTCGGCAATTTTTTCTTTTTCTTTTAGTTTTAATTCATCCAGAAAAGAAGAAAGGGCATAAATTAATGTATTTAAACCTTCGCCAATTAGGGCAGAAATGATAAATATTTGATAACCACCCTTTTGAAAAGCATTTTTAAGGCAATCTATATTTTCTTTAAAGGAAGGAAGGTCGCATTTATTTATGGCAATAAGCTGCGGTTTTTCAATCAGTTTTTCACTAAAATTATTTAATTCCTTATTTATAGTCCTAAAACTATATAATGGGTCCTCTTTTTTTATTGTAGAGCCATCGATAACATGTAAGATTAGTTTAGTTCTTTCAATATGTTTTAAAAACTTATCTCCCAAACCAGTACCCTGATGGGCACCTTCAATCAGGCCGGGAATATCTGCTACCATAAAACTTTTTGTTTCATCTACATTAACTACACCTAAATTAGGGATAATGGTGGTAAAAGGATAGTCAGCAATTTTTGGCTTAGCTGCTGAAATCCGAGAAAGTAGAGTAGATTTTCCGGCATTAGGGTAACCAACCAATCCTACATCGGCGATTATTTTTAGACTTAAGCATAGTTTCTTTTCTTCTCCCGGTGCTCCTTTTTGAGCAAACTTAGGACTCCTTCTAACAGAACTTTTAAAGCGATAATTTCCCAGTCCGCCTTGTCCTCCCCAAACTACAGTAACCCTCTGCCCATCCTGGGTTAAATCACCTAGTATTGTAGAGCTATCCATATCTTCTACGACAGTTCCCAAAGGAACTTTTATAATTAAATCCTCTCCGTTTTTCCCTGTTTTGTTGCTTCCCAGCCCGTTTTCTGCGTTTTTTGCCCTTTGATGAGGATGGTTGTAAAGGTCTACCAAAGTTCCAACTTTATCATCTGCTTCAATAATTATATCTCCGCCTTTGCCTCCGTCTCCTCCATTAGGTCCACCCTTGGGGATATATTTTTCCCTTCTGAAGCTTACAGCTCCATTCCCCCCTTTTCCTGCTCTCGCTTCTATATTCACTCTATCTACAAACAAATTCTTCTCCCGCAAAATAAAAATATTGTGCCAAGACCTGGCATTTTTTTTATTTTATCATTTTTTTTATTCATTATTTTACCTAATGATACTAAAAAACCCTGGGTTTTACAAAAAACCCAGGGTTAACTGATTAAAATTATTTTTTTATTTTAAGATCTTTCGGCATAAACACAGATTCGCTTTCTATCTCTTCCTTTTCTTTCAAAAGTGACAAATCCTTCAATTAAAGAAAACAGAGTATCATCTTTACCTCTTCCCACATTTTCTCCGGGAAGAATTTTAGTTCCCCTTTGTCTTATCAAGATATTGCCTGCTTTTACAGACTGACCAGCATATCGTTTTACTCCTAAATGTTTAGGATTACTATCTCTACCGTTTTTAATTGATCCCTGACCTTTTTTGTGTGCCATAAATTCTCACCTCACCCTCTTAAAACCTGTTTTTAGCTAAACCCTACTTATAAATATTAAATTATTGCGCTATCTTATATTATATTCTTAAACTTCTATTTTTTCAATTAATATTTCAGTATAAGACTGTCTGTGTCCAGTCTTTTTGCGATAACTTTTTTTGGATTTATATTTAAATACAATAATCTTTTTAGCTCTATCTTGATTTAATATTTTTGCAACAACCTTAGCTTTTTCTACCAAAGGCCGGCCAATAATATACTCTCCATCTTTGTCAACCATTAATACCTGATCGAATTCTACTTTATTCCCTGTTTCCTGGTCCAACTTTTCAATCCTTATAATGTCTCCTTCTTTTACTAAGTACTGTTTTCCTCCAGTTGCGATAACAGCCTGCATTTTCAGCAATCCTCCTTGCCTTCTAAACTCGCCATGATTAGGTAGTAACCGGATAAGCCGATTACTTTTAGACCCAACCTGAGCGGATATGAACCAACGCTTAAAAATTTAACATAAATTGAAATGGATGTCAAATTTATTCGTATTGCGTATTGCGTATTGCGTATTGCGCCA
>Ga0268281_1000560_pt1 | contig 27089 bp, 23 predicted proteins | sample saktaG_10_FD_190134 | JGI IMG/M metagenome (GOLD analysis project Ga0268281, IMG submission 190134) | Saline water microbial communities from Sakinaw Lake, British Columbia, Canada - sak_2011_5_24_50m | ecosystem: Environmental > Aquatic > Non-marine Saline and Alkaline > Saline ...
ATATTATAGGTTGCGTGACAGGAAATTAAACCTGCGGTAGCCTGGAAAAACAGAGGAAATTATTAGTGGATTACCTCCACTTCTTACAACTCGATTTAGAGCTGCCACCATAGAAGATCATGATGCCCAGGATAAATCCCAGGTTATAAGGCCATCCGGAGTTGGCTACTTCATAGATGCCTACTTTGTTGTTAAACAAGCTGATGAAGAAGGTTATCAGGGAGATAAATCCATGCCATAATCCCATCCAGAACCCTGCCGGATCAACATCAAATTTTTCATTTCCCGGAACACAGGAGAAGAGCATGAATACCGCTATGAGAAAAAGCGGCAACCATCTGTTAATTTTGGAATAGTTCATAATATGAAATTTAGGAACATGCGAATATAGACAATTCAGTAATTTCTGTTGTTCTTATAGTTAGAATTTTTATTTTTGGCAGCATTAAACACATATGAATATGAGAATCAGAGAAAAACGATCATCCGGAAATCCCCTTTGGTGGCTGTTTGAATTGCTCATAGTTTTTCTTGGAGTTTATGGAGCATTCTTACTTGATAACTATCAGGGCACTCTCAGAAATGAAAAAAAAGCCAGAGCGATCTATGATTTTTTTCTTGCTGAATGCGACATGGAAAAGAAACAGATTGATCAGGAACAGCTCGTTTTTGACAGTGTAGTGAATGAATTCATGACAGGATACAAAAATGGCGAGATGCCGGATATTCTTGGAGTCCCCATTTTCTTTACATCCTCTGTGAACACTCGCGTGTGGGAAGCTATCCTGGCTTCGGGAGGCACCGATGTCCTGGATTTTGAAACCACTCAGATGATTGATCAGTACGAGACAAGCAAGCTCAATACCTTGGCCCTTTTAAATAAAGGGGAAATCTATGCAAGGGAATTCCTCATCCCAGCAATGGAACGACCGAAAAGCGAATTCTACAATCTTTGGACGAAAGCGTTAAAGCCCCAATATAAATGGTATCTGAAATTTTTACGGAGTTTTCAGCAACAGTATACCGATTTGGCAAGTTCGAATGAGAAGTTGACAGAGTTTTTAACGAAAAAAATGGACAAGAAGTAGGAGAAACATCATGTTTATTTCCTGGTCATGATCTTGCGCTCCTTCAATGCATTCAATATCAATACAACGATCAGCAGTAACAGGATGATCCCTGATAATACAAAGGCCCAGTTGTTTACTGCTCTCGACTCCACCACCATCTCATACGGCTCAAACAGCAAGTTCAGTGGCTGGATCTCCCAGCTGACCTGATTTCCCTTGAGCATCACTGAGTTGGTTTCGATGATCAATCCGGGCATCTCCACGGTCTCGGAATAGGTTTCCATCATGATCAGGTTGTTAAAGGAAGCAAGCTTTTTATTAAAATCATCAAACAGCGGGGGGGTGAGTTCAAGCAACTTGGATGCAGAGGGATTTCCGGTCCACTTACGAAACCGATCAACGAATTTCTCAGGCTGGTCAAATTCCCAGGCTTCCACGTACCGCTTAATGCTGTCGTGAAACCGGGTAACCTCGCCGGGAAGGAGAGTCGGATCATTCAATCGAATGATGCCATCTCCCAGGATTTGTTCCAATTCCGCTGTGACAGAAGATGTAACAAACCTCTCGGCTTTTTCTTCTGCCTCATCAAACCGGCTGCTATCCGAGGGGTTGATGATAGTTTTCTGTCCGGATAACCACAATAAGTCATCTGAGGAGAGGTAATCCTTATATGAGAGGAAGGTGAAAGGGTTAGCTGGCTGAAATACCTCCCGAAAAGTAAGGTACGAATAGAAGAATCCAAAGCGGTTTTTCACTTCAATCTGTCGGTTCAATCGCTTCCGCCAACTTGTATCCAGTTCGATCTGGGTCATAAGGTCCTCACTGCCTTTAAATATTTTCGTATATGTGAGGATATAGTTATCCCCGTTTTTTGAATCTCCGGTTGTATCTTGGATTAGGACCTGCTCCCAGGTTGAATCTATAGGGTAAGGCAGGTCACCTTTGAAAACAGAAGAAGAGTCGCCGGTGATGCGAATGATCCGTGTGAATGACCCATCGCGGTGCACCTGGGTGGTGACACTGATTTCACGGCATCCACTGAAGACAAGGACGGCAAAGAAAAGAATTATCAGGATCTCACGGGTTTTCATGGTAATAAGTTTTTTAATGATTCTACAGTTTGATTCTGGAAGAGGTGCTCTTGTGCTGCAAGTAGCTTCAAGCGATTTGGAAATCTCTGCTTAAGGGTGGTCACCGTTATGCCGCTTTTTACCAGCCGCCTGAAGATGGTGTTAGTGGGATCTATCCTGACCGCCGCTGTTTGTTGTTCCAGTGTGTTCAGCTTCTTCACTACGATGAATTCTTCAGCTCCATAAAGAATTAACAGGCAAACAGATGCTGCTGTGAGCAATCGCTGGGCATAGGTCAGATACCGGATTCGGGAAGAGCGGGTAATGCCATCCGGAGACTTTTGCTGACGCATGTGCTGAATAGATTGTATGACCTTATCAGGGATCTCTTCACTGTCTTTTAAACGTGGTTCGTTCTTTCGCAAAGCCGTTACAATAGATCCCAGCAGATCGTCAGTATCATCGTCTTGTCTGTTTTTCATTATTGACTCCTTTCAAATAGAACAATACGGTCAATTTTTTCTCGAATTGACTTCCGGGCGTGATGAAGATTACTTTTTACATTGGTTTCTGAGAGGCCAAGGATAACCTGAACTTCAGCTGATTCCATGCACTGGATATCCCGCAGGATAAATACCAGTTGTTGCTTTTCCGGAAGGTTTCCTGCCAGAATCCTGATTATCCGGGCCATCTCTTTATTGTCCATTGCGACATCCGGGTCACCGAGATAATTTTTTGATATTTTTTCCGAAAACGCTTCCATGGCAACTTCATTTCGGCGCCGGATCTTCCTAACTCTGTCGATGGCGCAATTAGCCATAATCCGATACATCCAGGAGGAAAATTTGTTGGCAGGTTTATAACTTTCAATGTGTTGCCATATTTTGATAAAGCCCTCCTGTACAGCATCTTTAGCCTCCTCTTCATCACCCAGGATCCGGAAGGTGAGGGCAAATGCCTGTTGTTGATAATACTTCACTATTGTGCTGAAGGCTTCCTGGTCTCCTTTTAAAATGTTACGAATATTTTCCTGCAATGCCTCTTGCATACAATTTTTCCGTCTCTTAAAACAATACGTTGAAAATCACGGAAAGTAAAAATAGTAATATTCATTAATTATAATTTTTTAAAATTTTGCTGTTACTTTGTATAAAATTTTCTCCCTAAAAGTAATGGAGACGTGAGGATCATTTTAATACTACTCAGCTTTTTGCTTACCACCCATCTTGTTGCTCAACCCTGGGAGTTTATCAAAGAGCGTGACGGGATTAAAATATTTACCCGGAAGGAAAAAGGAAGCCCGTTAAAATCATTCAAAGGGGTGATGGAGGTTTACTCCACCATGGAGATGATCGGGACGGTGGTTGGCAATGTTAAGAACTTCGACTGGTGGGATGATGATATTCAGGAGCTCCAGGTAATTGCCCATGAAGAAAATGTACTTACTCAGTATTACCTGGTCTATGATGTCCCATGGCCTCTTCAGGACCGTGATTTATGTGCAGATGCCAGGGTTACGATAGATTCGTTCACCGGGAAAAAGACCATCTTTGCCAAACCGTTGTTAGATGTGATTCCCGAGAAATCAGATGTCATAAGGATAAAAAATTATTGGCAGCGATGGACCATAGAACCACTTCCTGATGGAATGAAACGTCTCACTCTTGAAGGATTTGTTGATCCCGGAGGGATTGTCCCTGCCTGGTTGTATAACATGGTGATCACGGATACTCCGTTAAATCTCATGCGCGAGGTAAAGAAACGGGTAGAGATTCCAAGAGAAAAATCATCCATCAAATGAAATTTATAAAGAATCATCTCTTTGTCTTTTCGTTGGTTATCCTGATGATCATGGATACTTTTCTGGAAGAGGTATCCCATGGCATGTTGATATCGCTCATTTTTTTATCTGTGACTGCCGGGTTATGCATGTATGTGCTATCTGAACAAAGAAAAATATTCTGGACCATGATGATTGCCAGTGTTGTTATCATCGGCTTTGATTATGTGACCCTGATCTTTGTCAGCCAGCCCATGCAGGCTGCACAATATCTAAGTCTGACCCTCCTTTTCATCACATATGCGATCCTTTTGTTTATCATAATTATCAATAAAAAGAATATTTCTATTTCAGATATCAGTAATGCAATCTCTGTCTATCTACTGATAGGAATTGCGTTTGGCTTCCTTTACAGTTTTATTGAGATAATTCATCCGGGAGCAATCACATACAACAAGCCTGAATCAGCCGATATCAGTGGCGACATGATCTATTTCAGTTTTGTGACACTCACCACCGTTGGGTTTGGAGATATCCTCCCTGTTTATAAAATCGCCAAGGTTATCGTGATGATTGAATCTGTTCTGGGTGTTCTCTATATCGCCATTATGATCGGAAGACTGGTTGGGATTAGCCCCAAAAAAGCAAACACAGAATAAAACCATAAAATTCAATCATATGAATTCTGAAAAGCAAAATACCATCATTCAGACCCCGGAACGTCTTCACCGGATCACCGACATTGTGTTTGCCGTATCCATGGTACTATTCATCATCTCAGGGATGCTGACCTTCAACAATGCTGCATTCTGGGTTGATTATGACCTCGATCCGGAAGCATTTATCATGGCAAGAGCTTCTGAACTCTTTACGGCATTCCTGGTCTTTCTTTTTATGGCACTTTACTGGTATACCAATGCAAACCAGTCGAAATACATTGTGAAGGTAGACAACACCTATACCTGGATCAATATCATATACCTCTTTTTCATTGCCCTTGCCCCTTACCCAAATGCCCTGAGCATGCAGTTTGGTAACGATTTTTATGTTCAGCTCTTTTTCAATATCGACATGTTCTTCATTGGATTGTTTGGCTTTCTGGGATGGTTTTATGCCTCCAAAAACAATCGGTTGATATACAAGGAGGTAACAAAAGGCCAGGTCAAAGCGATCAACGGGGAGATGATTGTGGAGCCCCTGGTTGCTGTTCTGGCAACTGTGGTGACCTTTATCAATGGAGCTTATTGGGAACTCTCTCTTCTTTTACTGCCCGTGGGAATAATCATCTTTGCTATAATAAGCAGAAAATCAAAGAGGTAATTTTTACCATTCCTCCAGAATTCTCAACGCCTTCTTTTGTTTATCCATTTCTTTGGTTACTTCCTCTTTAGCCAATTCAGGAACTTCCATGTGTGCAGAACTGTTTGTTGTTCCCGGGACCTATTTTCTCAAACTTACATTGAATCATAAAACCACTCAGGTTCAACACTTTGTCATGATGAATGAACGTATCATTGTTGCGTTAAATGATTTCTGTTGAAGCTTGACTGTGGTGCGCCTTGATCTGGATAATTGTAAGTTATTTGGAATTAGTTTAAATTTGCACAAAAATGGCAATCAATAAGGAAATATATCGGGTAGAGGGTATGTCGTGTGCTTCATGTGCATCCAGCGTACAGAGTATGCTTGGGTCGCTGGAGGGGGTTCATTCTGCTAATGTCAACTTTGCTGCCAGCAATGTGATTGTAGAGTTTGACCCTGATCTGGTGTCGAAGAAGGTGATGGAGCAAGCAATCAAAGACATTGGCTATGAGCTGATCACCGCTTCAGGGATAACTGTTGAGCAGGAGGAGGAATCGGAGAGCAAACGGTTGAAACAATTACGTTTCAATACGACCTTTTCCGTACTTTTTTCTGTCCCTGTTTTTCTGATCGCCATGTTCTTCCACCATCAGATTCCCTATGCCAACTGGATCATGATGGGGCTCTCCATCCCTGTTCTGGCCTGGTTTGGCCGTGATTTCTATATCATTGCATGGAAACGACTTCTGCACCTCTCTGCCAATATGGATACCCTGGTTGCGTTGGGAACCGGAGTGGCTTTTCTTTTCAGTACTTTCAACACGATTTTTCCTTCCTGGCTGCTCTCAAGAGGTCTTGAACCACATGTCTATTATGAAGCAGCTGTAGTGATCATCTCCTTCATCCTGCTTGGAAGGTATTTTGAAGAGCGTGCGAAACAACGAACCGGTTCTGCCATCCGGAAGCTAATGAATCTCGGAGTAAAGTTTGCCCGGGTGGAAAGGGATGGGAAAGAGATGGAGGTCCCTATTTCCGAAGTGAAACAGGGGGATATCCTGTTGATTCGTCCGGGTGAGAAAATTCCTGTGGATGGTGTTGTGATAGCCGGCCATAGTGCAGTGGATGAAAGCATGATCACAGGGGAATCAATTCCGGTAACAAAACGATCCGGTGATCCGGTGATAGGAGCTACCATCAATCAGACCGGTAGTTTACGGGTAAAAGCCGAAAAAGTGGGTAGTGAAACCATGCTTGCTCAGATCATCCGGCTGGTTCAGGAGGCCCAGGGAAGCAAAGCTCCCATCCAGCAACGCGTTGACAAGATCGCCTCTATCTTCGTCCCAGTTGTAATTGGAATCGCCATCATGACATTTTTCTCATGGCTCATCTGGTATCCGGCATCCGGCATCCAGCATCCTGGATCCAGTCTCCAGCTTGCCATTGTCGCAGCCGTCACGGTCCTAATTATCGCTTGCCCTTGTGCCATGGGTCTTGCCACTCCAACAGCCCTGATAGTTGGATTGGGTAAGGCGGCCGAACACGGAATCCTGATAAGGGATGCAACCAGTTTAGAGACCATTTGCGAGGTTGACACCATTGTTTTTGATAAAACCGGGACAATCACAGAAGGGAAGCCGGCGGTGGTGGAGGTGGTGTGGGAAAAGAGTCGGCAGTTGGCAGTTGGCAGTTGGCAGAAAGATGAGATCCTGCATCTGGCATCTGGCATCTGGCATCCGGTATCCATGACTGAGGTATCGAACGCTATTGTATCCATCGAGCGTCTCTCCGAACATCCGTTTGCGGCTGCCCTTGTCGATTATTTCAACAATCAGTCTTCCGATTCAAAGGATGAAGTCGTGGGGTTTGAAAGTCATACCGGGAAAGGGGTATCGGCTTTTTACAATAAGGACAATTATTATATAGGAAGCAAATCCTACATTCAGGAGAATAACTGCATTCTTGAAGGAGATTTACTCATTGAAGAAGCCCGGCTCAGGAAAGAAGCACGATCAATCATCTACATTGCCCGGGCACGAAATGTTGTAGCCCTTGTTGCTGTGGCCGATACCATCAAAGAGAGTTCATCGGCTGCCATCGCGGAGTTAAAAAAGATTGGGCTGGAGGTACACATGCTTACCGGCGACAGTGTGGCCATCGCTTCGCACATCGCATCCCAGGCCGGCATTGATTTTTATAAGGCAGAAGCTACACCTGTCGGTAAAGCTGACTATATCAAAGCCTTAAAGGAGCAGGGGAAGAGGGTGGCCATGGCTGGCGACGGGATCAACGACTCCCCGGCATTGGCATTGGCCGACATCGGAATAGCAATGGGCCCGGGCACCGACATAGCCATTGAGAGCGCACAAATGATTCTGATCAAGGGTGATCTCCAGAAACTTGTGAGTGCCATTCGTCTTTCACATGCTACAAATCGCACCATCAAGCAAAATCTCTTCTGGGCCTTCTTTTACAACTCTATAAGCATACCTATTGCTGCCGGAGTCCTGTATCCGGTTTTCGGCTTCCTACTCAATCCCATGATCGCAGGTGCCGCCATGGCATTCAGCTCGGTGAGCGTCGTTACCAACAGTTTGCGGTTGAAGAGAAAATCTATTTGATCCCTCCCTGCCCTCCCTTTGAAGGGGAGGAGTAAGTCCCCATGAGGGGATTTAGGGGTTAATCCGTTAACAATTAATTAATATTTCAGTAATATTCCCGTAACTTTCAGGTGAAATCCTTGCCCTACTTTTGCAGCAACAAAAACCTGAAATCATGATCAAGAAATTACAAAACAATCTGGTTTTGGTGGTGTTGGTATGCTTTGCCACCTTTATCCCAACGGCAGAAATCTTTGCCCAGGGGGAAAATGATTCCATTAAGGAGGAGGTTACAACGTTGCGCGACAAAATAACCGGAGTTGAAGAACGATTGGCCGCTGCCGAGGGTAACCTGACAAAGCTCACGAAAATCAAGCTGTCGGGGTACATACAGGCACAATGGCAGTATTTCGAGAATCCTGCCGTATATCCGGGCAATTACATTTCATTACGCCGCGTGAGACTAAAGGTGCAATATCAGCCTATTGAAGGGGTTGTGTTTGTGCTGCAACCTGATTTCGTTCCAAGCGGCTTTTCGCTGAAAGATGCCTTTGTCGAACTTCATGATCCGTGGCTGAAGACATTTTCTTTGTGGGCAGGCCAGTTCAACCGTCCGAATTACGAAGTGGAATATTCATCCAGCAAGCGCGAAGTCCCCGAAAGATCCATGGTGATCAGGGCACTCTATCCGGGCGAACGTGCCATCGGTGCAAAGTTGGAGGTTGCTCCGCCAACCGTACCCCTCAAATTCCAGTTTGCCCTGTTTAATGGCAACGATCACATGACCATCAAGGATATCAATGGCAACAACATTAATCCGGTCAACAAGGATTTCGACAACTACAAAGATCTTATGGGGCGTCTCACCTACAACTTCAAGCTGGGCAATTTCGGAGGTCTCGACATTGGTGTTAACGGATATTACGGCTGGATGAAATCGAACGCTACAACAGTCCTGAACAGTGATTATACACTCTCTAAAAATGTTACTGTCGGACAAAGCGTTAACCGTCACTGGGTAGGGGGAGAGATGCAGCTTTACATGGATATCCTGGGCGGGATGGCCATTAAAGCTGAATATATGATGGGTATCAATGCTTACCCCGGTGCTGTAGGGAGTTTCTCTGTACAGGATCCGATGCAGACAGCCCTTGCTAATGATACACTCACGATGACTAATTTGATAACCAATACCAACCAAATCAATCCAACCATCCGCAGGAATTTTATGGGAGGGTATGTCTACCTGATCAAAAATATTGGAAAACGCAACCAGTTCGCTTTCCGTTGGGACTTCTACGACCCCAATACAAAACTAACGGGAGATCAGATAGGTGTGACGAAGTATGACAACGGATCTTCGGATGTTAAGACCACTACCACCATCGACGGATCCAACCCCGTAATCGTTCTTAACGAAATCACCAGGACCGTAACGGCCAGTTCACTGAAGAGCGGATCTTCCGACATCTCGTACAACACCCTTACCTTCGCCTGGAACTACTTCTTTACCGACAATCTCCGGATCCAGGTCGCCTATGAAATGCCTTTCAACGAAAAGGTGGGCGTGGATGCATCTGGAAATTCCAATCTGGTTAAAAAATATACCGTCAACGATCAGACTGTTTACAACGACTACAGCCGGGCCTTCCCACAAAACATATTTACACTACGCTTGCAGGCCAAGTTTTAATTAATCAAATAAATTGAATTAAAAATCCAATAAACCAGATAGTTATGAAAAAGTCAAGAAATGTATTAGGGATTTTGGTAATTCTTGTCATTGCCATTGCTGGAGTTGCTTTCACTCCTGCCCCGAAAAAAGTTACAGTAAAAGGTTCTGACACGATGGTGATTTTATCTCAGAAGTGGGCGGAGGTATTTATGAAGAGTCATCCCAACATCATCATTCAGGTTACTGGAGGTGGGTCGGGAACAGGAATCTCAGCCCTCATCAATGGTGCAACCGATATCTGTAACGCCAGTCGGCCGATGAAAAAATCCGAGATGGAGAAGCTGAAAGAACGTTACAACACCCTTGGAGTGGAAATTCGCTGTGCAAAAGACGGAATTACCGTTTATCTCAACAAAGCCAATCTGGTTAGTGAACTTTCGATCCAGCAATTGAGTGATATATTTTCAGGTAAAGTTACCAACTGGAAACAGCTTGGAGGCAAGGATGCTCCGATCAAACTCTACGGCCGTGAAAATAGCTCCGGCACCTATGTCTTTTTCCAGGAAGAGGTGATCAAGGGGGATTTTGCTCCCAGTTGCCAGACCTTGCCCGGAACCGCAGCTGTGGTGAATGCAGTGATGAAAGATGTGAACGGCATCGGTTATGGCGGTGCGGCTTATGCCGAAGGGATCAAGATCTGCAAGGTTAAGAAAGATGCCGGCAGTCCTGCATATGAGGCTTCAGCCGAGAATATCAAAAAAGGACTCTACCCGATCAGTCGCTATTTATATATGTACACCCGAAACCGTCCAACCGGTGAGGTCAAGGAGTTCATCGACTGGATACTCACTCCTGAAGGACAAAAGATGGTAACAGAAGTCGGATACTTCCCGATCAGGTAATAATGGACAGGCAAGGGTTTACCAAAGAGTCGCTGAGAAAGAAATTCAGGTTATCTGAGTATCTTTCTCAGCGGATTATTACCGGGGTTGCCTTCCTCTCAATCACCATCATCGTCTTGATTTTTTTCTTTGTCTTCAAGGAGACCATTCCAGTATTCCAGCAGCCCGAAAAAAGCGCAGTTACAGATAGCGAGGAGTTGGTTCAGGAGCAATACGGGGTGTTTACCGAGTCGGAGGAATCAGTTGACAGACCAGAGGTTTATGGGTTGGAACTGGATTCGGCATTGCCTGGAAGCCGGGATTATGGGAAAGAGAGCGCTGCATCTGAACATGAGCGTGTAACGGCGAAGGATTTACTGGGAGATGAATGGTATCCGGTCTCTTCCAACCCGCGCTATGGATTGGTTCCCCTGTTTGTAGGAACGATTAAAATAACGATTATTTCAATTTTGTTTGCCGCCCCGATTGCTATCCTGGCAGCCCTCTTTTCAGCTGCATTTGCCCCTACATGGATGCGGGAGTGGATCAAACCGGCAATTGAACTATTAGCCGGATTCCCATCTGTTGTGATTGGTTTCTTTGCCTTGATGGTGATGGCCACCGTATTACAGGAGCTATTTGGCTATGAGACCCGGTTGAATGCATTTGTGGGAGGCATTGCGATGGGATTGGCTGCCATCCCGATCATCTTCACCATCACTGAGGATGCCTTGACCGCTATCCCTGGCTCATACAAAGAGGCAAGCCTGGCACTGGGAGCTACCCGGTGGCAGACAGCTCTTTTTGTGACACTCCCTGCAGCCACCCCTGGCATCTTTGCGGCGATCCTGCTGGGAATCGGCCGTGTATTTGGCGAGACCATGATTGCTTTGATGGCTACCGGAAACGCTGCTCTTATCTCAGCCAACCCATTTGATTCGGTACGTACACTGGCGGCAACCATTGGGGCTGAGATGGCGGAAGTAGTGTTTGGAGATACGCATTATGGGGTCTTGTTTCTAATTGGCTCTTTACTGTTCGTCTTTACATTCAGCTTGAATGCGTTGGCTGAATTTTATGTGAAAGGACGCCTGATGAAACGAATACAGGGAAAGATCGCATGAGTCGCCGGAGAAAAATAACCGGAGGAATTGTGGTGGGAGCATCGGCTTTTTCTGCCATTGCTATCATCGCCATCATCGTGATCATCCTGGTGGTTGTCATCGTTGGAGCCAGGGATAGGCTAACGTGGGAATTCCTTACTGCTTTCCCGGAGAACGGAATGACGGAGGGAGGAATTTTCCCGGCGATATATGGAACGGCCCTGATGGTGATCATTATGTCGATAGCTGCGGTTCCTTTTGGTACCATCACAGCCATTTATCTCACCGAATATGCCAGTGAAAAATCGATCTTTGCTCAAACTATCCGGTTTGCTGTTCGAACGCTGGCAACCGTTCCAGCAATCATATTTGGCCTTTTCGGCCTGGGATTCTTCATCAAGTTTGTGGGAGGGCAAATGGACTCTATGTTTTTGGGTGGTGAGCTCCGATGGGCACAGCCCAATATCCTATGGGCAAGCCTCACTATGTCGCTGCTGACCCTTCCGGTGGTCATTGTTTCGGTGGAAGAGGCGATCCGAACTGTACCACGTGAGCTCAGGGAGGCGAGCCTGGCATTGGGAGCAACAAAATGGCAGACCATCAAAAAAATCGTCATCCCAGGATCGATATCGGGGATCATGACCGGTACCATCCTGGCTATCAGCCGGGGAGCTGGAGAGGTAGCTCCCATTCTCTTCACGGGAGCGGCTTACTACCTGGCAACGCTACCAACATCGCTCAGCGACCAGTTCATGAACCTGGGGTATCACATCTACATCATGTCAACCCAGTCGGCCGACGTGGATGGGACCATGCCTATACAGTATGCAACCACCCTTGTGTTGCTATTATTGACATTTTTACTGAACTTTATAGCCATCATTATCCGGGCGAGAATACGCAAGAGGGTGAAGGCCTAACGAAGCATGGAATGAAAGATACGAAAATCGTCACCAGAGATCTGTCTCTCTACTATGGGGAAAAAATGGCCCTCAATTCGGTCTCCGTGGAGATACCGGAGAACCAGGTGACGGCATTCATTGGCCCGTCGGGGTGCGGTAAATCAACCTTCCTGAGAACCCTTAACAGGATGAATGACCTTATCCCGAGTGTACGGATCGAAGGAAAAGTGCTGATTGACGACCTGGATATCTACGATAAAAAGGTGGATGTTGTGAATCTCAGGAAGAAGATCGGAATGGTATTCCAGAAGTCCAACCCCTTTGCCAAATCGATCTTTGAGAACATCGCATACGGGCCAAAAATCAACGGTATCAACAATAAGAAAATGCTGGAAGAGATTGTGGTCACATCCCTGCAACGGGCAGCGATCTGGGACGAGGTCAAAGACCGGTTAAACAATTCGGCGCTCGGGCTCTCCGGTGGCCAGCAACAGCGTCTCTGTATTGCCCGTGCACTTGCTGTTAACCCCGAGATCATCCTGATGGATGAACCAGCAAGTGCACTCGATCCGATTTCGACTGCGAAAATTGAAGAGTTGATCTTTGAACTTAAAAAGAACTTCACCATCGTCATCGTGACCCACAACATGCAGCAAGCTGCACGGGTCAGTGATCTGACAGCATTCTTCTACCTGGGGGAACTGGTCGAGTTTGGCAAAACCAGAAAAATATTTACCACCCCTGATAAGAAGCAGACAGAGGATTATATAACCGGACGATTTGGTTAAAATAAACGAAAACCTGAAACTATGGAAAGACATTTTGAACAGGAACTGGAAAAGTTGAAGAGTCGTATTCTTAAAATGGGAAATCTGGTGGCAGACCAGATCCACAATACCCTCCTGGCGTTGCAAACCTGTGATTTTGTGCTTGCACAGCAGGTGATCCAGAATGATATAATCGTTGACAAGCTGGATGTGAAGATCGATAAACTGTGTCAGCGCATCTTTGCACTGAGGCAACCGGTAGCTACCGATTTAAGGATGATCATGTCCTCCCTTAAAATGAACAACGACCTGGAGAGGATGGGAGATCATGCGGTTGGTATTGCTGAAAAGGTTGAAACGATCAGCGAGTACTGCGAGGTCATTCAGGAATATAAAATTGATGAGCTGATACGCATGACCGATATCATTGTAAAGGATGTGATGAATATTCTAAACACCTGGAATACCACATTTGTCATAGATATCTTCAACCAGGCCAATGCTATTGAAGAGAAAAGTCAGGAAATATCAGAACTCATCCTGGCTGAAATGGGTCAGAAAAAAGATGTGATAGCAGTAGCTACTACATTGATGATTGTCCTCACGCAGATTGAACGTATTGCCGGGTATTCGACCAACATTGCAGAGTCGGTAGTATTTATCGTTGATGGGAAGATGATCAAGCACAAGAAGCCCGAATCCCTATTTCTGGATCCAGACACGGAGTAGAGACAGCAATTTCTCAGGCTGCACCGGTTTGGAGAGGTAGTCGTTAGCCCCTGCCTCGATACATTTCTCCCGGTCTCCTTTCATCGCTTTTGCCGTAAGGGCAATCATTGGAAGTTTAATAAAGCGCTTATCCTTCCGGATCTCCCGCATCGCTTCATACCCATCCATCTCTGGCATCATGATATCCATGATCACCAGTGAAGTATCGGGGTTCTGGTTGAGTTTATCGATCCCGTCGCGGCCATTTTTTCCCACAACAATCTGAACCTTTTTGTCTTCCAGGATTTTGGTCAGGACGAAAACATTCCGCATGTCATCATCCACAATCAGGATCTTTTTATTCTCAAACACCTTGTCGGCTTTGCTCTCAGAGGGTGTGGGTTTGGGTGTTTCAGGAGATACTTCGTTATCTTTATGATCAATATTCACATCCGGAATGTTCACCGGCCGGCCGTCATCATACAGATCCAATGGTTCTTTCTCTTTTCTCTTCTCCTGGTTAGGGTTAGCCTCGATGGTATGTTTCCCAATCGAAATGTCCACTTTGTCGGGAAGGTAAAGCGTAAATGCAGACCCTTCACCAGGGGCGCTGATGAGTTTGATCTCTCCGCCCAGAAGCCGGCTTAGACTTCGGGAGATGGTAAGGCCCAACCCGGTTCCGCCAAATCTACGGCTTACTGTTCCATCAGCCTGTTGAAAGGCTTCAAAGATTACATTTACCTTCTCTTTAGAGATACCGACTCCGGTATCGATGACATCAAACGCAAGGCAATTTTTCGGAGTAAGTTTGGGATTGGAGAATACTACATTCTTGTCGGGCCGGTGGATGCTGAACGTGACACTTCCTTTTTCGGTGAATTTGATGGCGTTAGACAAGAGGTTTTTAACGATCTGAAGAGCGCGCTGAGGATCGGTTTCAATACGTTCGGGAATTCCTTTCTCTATTTTGGTCTCCAGGGAGATACCTCTTTTATTTGTCAATGGGGAGAAAGTCTTCTTCACGTAATCTTCCAGATCTTCAAGGTAGAGATCCTCGATATCCACCTCCAGCTTTCCTGCTTCCACTTTTGAAAGATCCAGGATGTCGTTGATTAGTTCCAGAAGATCTTTCCCTGAAGAGTTGATCACATTGGCAAACTCGACTTCCTCTTTGGCCATCCCCTTATGCTTGTTGATTGCCAGTAATTCGGAAAGGGCAAGGATGCTGTTCAGTGGAGTTCGGAGTTCATGCGACATATTTGCCAGAAATTCTGACTTGTATTTACTGGCAACTTCCAGGGCTTCCGCTTTCTGCTTGATCTCGATCTGAGCTTGTTGCAATGCCTGGTTTTTCTTCCGGATGTCATCTCGTTGAAGCTCCAGTACTTTGGTTCGTTCCTCAAGTTCTTCATTTATAACCCGAAGTTCTTCCTGCTGGTGTTGCAGATTCTCCTCTGAGTGACGGAGCGCTTTGGTTTGCTCTTCGAGTTCTTCGTTGATCTGGCGTAGCTCCTCTTTCTGTTCGGCAAGCTCATTAGCCTGTTCCTGGGTCTTAAGCAATAGTTGCTCCACGCGTTCACGAGACCGGGCTGTGTGAATGGCCAATGCGATTGTCTCCAGGGATATATCCAGGAACAGTTGCTTCACATCGTCAAATTTCTGAAAGGAGCCCAGCTGGATCACTCCAAGTACCTGGTGCTCAAACAGGATAGGGGCAACGATGAAATGATTCGGTTTTTCACTGGAAGGGCCAATATTCACAGAGGGGAGATCATCTGTTGCCGTGCTAAATATCAATGCCTTCTTCTCTTTAGCCACTTGCCCCACGATGCCGTTTCCAAACGCAAAAGTCGTAATCTCCGGCTCACAGGCAAAAGCGCCTGTGAGGTTCAGGTTGTTTTTATCCCCTGTAACAAATAGCAATCCTACCTGCGAGTCCAGATAGTGTGATAGGAATGTCAGCACTTCATTGGAAAGATCTTTGATGCTTTGTTCGCCGCTACTCTTCAAGCTAAGTTCGTTTAACCCGGTCTTGAGCCAGTCCTGGGTTTTAATCTCCAGCGAGGATTCACGAAGCTTCCTGGTCATATTAAAAAGAGAAAGCCCCAGGGTATCCTGGTCGCTTCGAGGAATGACGTTGGTAGAATAATCCCCGCTTGCAATGGCTTCAGCCTGTTTCACGACTCCTTTGAAACTCTCAACCATCTCGTTCATGGATTTGCCGAGGGTATCCTGCTGACTTCGAATCGGAACTTTTTTGGTGTAGTCGCCTAAAGCGATCGATTGGCTAACTTCAGCATATTGCTGCAGGGTTGACACCAGACGGTTGAACGTGTGCTTCATCTCACCCACCTCATCTTCCGATACGCTGATATCTTTGTTGAGAAGTTCTCCTTGAGCTACCTGTTTGGCCCAGGCGGAGATACTCTTTATTGGCGTGACGAAACGGCGTGTAACAAAGAGGGAGATGATAAACACAAAGATTGTTGTCACAACAAGGGAAATCTTGGCAAACGTGGAGAGCTCCCGACCAACAGCATGGGCCTCATAGGTACCGATCTCTTCCACCAACGCCCATTCTACTCCCAGGGTTTCAAGGTAATCAATCTCCCGAAACAGACCCATCACATCAACATCCTGGGAATTTTTATAATAGCTGACCTCTTCGATAACGGGATTACCATCTGGTGTGGAGGCGGATAAGTTGATCTTGGAAGCTTGCCAGATTCGCGTTTTTGAGTTATCTTCCATTACCTTCAAGATCACGTCATGATTGCCGTATTCGCTAACGGATCGCAGGTTGAGATCAAGTCCGATCAGATAAACCTTAACCGTGCTGCCAAATCCAACACTGTATTGAATGACCCGGTCGATAAGTTCGGTGGTAATCTGGATGCCCATCACACCCATTTTTTGACCTTTGGTGTCAAAGACTGGCCGACCAAGGAATCCGGTAATTACGTTATTTGATGGAGGAAAATATTCCAGATCTGAAAAAAGGGTGGAACCGCTTTGGAGAATCTTTTCGTAAGTACGGCTGGTCAGGGTGTTTGAGAGATTGCCCTGGTTGAGGTTTTGCCCCGCCACACCTTGCTCTTTCAAACTGAAGATAATGTTACCATCAGTGTCGATCATCAATATATTAAACAGCCCTTCAAGCTTCCATGATTTTTCGAAACTGGATTTCAATTGCTTTGAAAGGGATTTATACTGCGCGGACGATATGAATTCCAAAGGAGGCATTCCCGAAGCGTCCATCTCCTGGTCAATTCTGTTTAACAGCGCAAGATGTTCCTGGTCTTCGGAAAGGAAAGTAAGGTACTTGTCTGTCTGCTGGAAGTAGTTGTTCAAATCATTGACCCTGAGTTGAGATGTAGTAAACAGTGACTTCTTGGAAAGGATGTTCAGACCCTGGTAATAATACAAGTAATTGATAAAACTAAGCGAGGCCAGCGGAATCAGAGAGATAGCCAGAAACCATAGTAACATGGTTTTTCCTATTCCAAGATTTTTCAGTGTCCTCCAGTGAAAATCGGGGAAGAATTCGCGAATTTTTTGCTTGGTTTTATTCCACATATAGTGCAGTTATTACAGCTTATTTACAATATTGCTCGATGGTGTTAAAGACCTCATCGGGGTTCAACGGTTTAGAGATATATTCGTTCATTCCCGACTCAATGCACATTTCCCGGTCGCCTTTCATGGCATTGGCTGTGAGCGCAATGATCGGAGTATTTGCATTGGGTTTTTTGCTATTACCGCGAATCTGGCGTGTGGCTTCAAACCCATCCATTTCCGGCATCTGTACATCCATAAATACCAGGTCGTATTTCCGTTCACTGGCTCTTTCAACAGCCTCAACTCCATTGCTGGCTGTGATTACTTTGATTCCCCGCTTGGAGAGAAGCTGCACTACAATCTTTTGATTGATCACATTATCTTCGGCAAGGAGAATGGTCAAGTCCCGGAAAGCTCTATCCAGATTTGTGCTACGGGTGCCAGAGACTCTCTCAGGAAGTTCCATCTCTTTCATGAAAATTCGCTGGAACATCCATTGAAGCTCTTTTTGCATCACCGGTTTAAAGAGAATATGATCAACGCCTGCCAGTTTGATCCGTTTGGTTGAATGGATGGATTTATCATCGGTAAGCATGATAAAAGAAGGGTTTGTGCCATCAGGCAACTCCTCTTCCAATAAATTAGAGAGTTGTTTCCCGTCATGGTGTTGCAGGAGGTGGTCGATCAGAATAACAGCGTATTTTTTCGCATCAGGTTTCGATGCAAGTTCCAGGGCATCTTCAGCAGAAGGCACAATTGTTATAGGAATTTTGCAGTAATTGAAAAAGGCCTCCATCTCCTTATTATGTTCTTCCTGCATGTCGACCAGCATAACATGTAGATCTTGAATTGTAGGGGGCAAACAGAGTTTTTCTTCGTACAAATCTCCTTTCCCGATTTCGATAGGAAGGATAAATGTGAAACAGCTGCCATCACCAGGATTGCTTTCAACATGAATGGTCCCGCCCATCATCTCCACCAACTTCTTGGAGATGGATAGGCCCAAACCGGTTCCCCCATGCGTTCGGGTGGTAGATTTATCTGCCTGGCTGAATGACCTGAAAAGTTTTGGAATCTTATCTGCTTCGATCCCGATTCCTGTATCACAAATCGAAATTTCAATCCGGGCAATCTTATCTGTCTTTTCCAGTTGCTTTACGGAGATGGTGATCCGGCCTGTTTCTGTGAACTTTACTGAGTTTCCCAGCAAATTGATCATGATCTGGCGTAAACGTGTGGGGTCCCCAACCAGGTTGTCGATGGTGTCAGGCGGGCAATGACAGATAAATTCAAGGCTTTTCTGGAATGTTTTAACAGAAAGCAGGCGGACTACTTTACCTAACACATCCCTCAGGCTGAAGTCGATGTGCTCCAATTCCAGTTTATCGGCTTCTATCTTCGAAACATCCAGGATCTCGTTGATGATTTCCAGCAACGACTCACTGCTTTGTTTGATGTCTGTCAGGTGCTCATAGTAGTGTTCAGGCAGTTCTGAATCCATCAGGATGAGGTCGGTCATGCCAATGATTCCATTCAATGGAGTGCGTATCTCATGGCTCATGCTCGCCAGGAAAGAACTTTTGGCAATCGTGGCCTCTTCAGCCGCTCGTTTTGCCAGATCAACCTCTTCAAGGGTTTTTTTCAGTTGCCGTGTAGTTACTTCAAGTTCATGTTTTTGTTTGAAGAACTCGATGTATGCCCGGATCTTGCTTTGAAGTATTTTCCTGTCGAGAGGCTTGTAGAGGTAGTCTACCGCACCGGACTCATATCCCCTGAATATCTGTTTTGGCTGACGGTATGTTGCCGTGATGAAGATGATCGGGATGTTTTTGGTCCGCTCACTGCCACGCATCAGTTCAGCGGTCTCAAATCCATCCATCCCAGGCATCTGAACATCCATCAGCACAAGGGATATATTATACTCGAGCATGACAGCAAGTGCTTCATTTCCCGACAGCGCCTGGATGATATCAAGTTCCGGACTTTCAATGATAGACTCAAGAGTAAGCAGATTCTCTTTCCGGTCATCGACAATTAAAATGTTGAATTTCTCATTCGCGTGCTCCATAACGATGGGTATTCCAGATTTTATGATGAAACGGTTCAAGCCTCTTGGTCAAAGGTACAATGAAAAATCAAAAATAAAAGAAATGTTAACAAAATGAAAATCCGTTATTTTTGTGCCTTCAATCCGGATTCAGGAAAAACAGGCAGCTTATGACAACCAACTCCAGGAATTACATTCTTTCGATCACGATCATCGGAGTTTTCTTTTTCATCTTCGGATTTGTTACCTGGTTAAACGGCATCCTCATCCCGTACCTGAAAATATCCTGTGAACTTTCTGATTTCCAGGCTCTCTTTGTTGCCTTTGCCTTTTATATTTCCTATACTGTGATGGCATTGCCCTCATCTTGGATCCTGAAGAAAACCGGTTTTAAAAATGGCATGATGGTAGGCTTGTGGGTGATGGCTCTGGGGACCCTGATCTTCATTCCCGCCGCCCTGATGCGCACCTATTCGGTTTTTCTGTTAGGGTTATTCGTGTTGGGAACGGGGCTGGCGATACTGCAAACCGCCTCTAATCCATACATTACAATCATTGGACCGAGGGAGAGCGCTGCCCGGAGAATCAGCATTATGGGGATTTGCAACAAGGTAGCCGGAGCGATAGCTCCCCTGGTACTCGCTTACTTCATTTTGCATGACGGGGATGCATTCCTGCTCAGCCTGGAAGGGATGGATGAAACTACGAGAGCCTTAGCCCTTGACGGACTTGCACGCCGGGTGATCGGTCCCTATCTGGTCATGACCGGAGTGCTGTTTGTGCTTGGACTGATTATCCGTTACGCTCCGCTCCCCGACGTTGAAATTGAACAAGACCCGGATGCTGATTCAACTTATGCCGCTTCCAAAAGCTCTATCTTCCAGTTTCCCCACCTGATCCTGGGAGTTCTTACATTGTTCTTTTATGTTGGCGTGGAGGTGATAGCAGGAGATACGATCATCCGCTATGGGAACTCTATCGGTGTGCCATTGGAGTCGGCAAAATATTATACTTCGCTGGTGCTTGTTGCCATGGTTCTGGGATACATCGTGGGCATCATCACTATTCCGAAAATTCTTTCACAAAAGCGTGCGCTCGCCTGGAGTGGTATCCTGGGTATCCTATTCACAATCCTGGCGATCGTTGTTCCGGCAGAATCCTCCGTTAAATTTGCCTTTGTCGATATGATGACATTCCAACGTGTGAACCTGGTATTGCCATATACCGTTTTATTTATCGCGCTCCTGGGATTGGCCAATGCTCTTGTGTGGCCTGCAGTTTGGCCTCTTGCAATACACGACCTGGGCCGGTTTATTAAGACAGGATCGGCATTGCTGATCATGGGAATTGCCGGTGGTGCAGTCCTTCCACTTTTGTGGGGATACCTGTCGGATGTTTGGACTTCTCAACAAGCCTACTGGCTGGCGGTGCCCTGCTATATGGTAATCGTTTACTACGCCTGGTGGGGGCATAAGATCAGGCGTTGGGGAGTAATGCGAAATAAGAGAATAGAGATAAAATAGCGTAACCTGAATGGATATGAAACCATCTTTGTTGATTTTAGCTGCCGGTATTGGCAGTCGGTATGGAGGATTAAAACAGCTCGATGCCATTGGACCTCATGGCGAGACCATCATCGACTACTCCATTTTTGATGCCATCAGGGCAGGATTTGGCAAGGTGGTCTTTGTGATCAATGAACGCATTGAGAAAGATTTCAATGATGTAATTATCAAGAAGTTACAACCATACATCCGAATCGAATATGTATTTCAGGAGATCTGGAAAGTCCCGAAGGGGGTATCCTGGCTGAAGGAACGTACCAAGCCATGGGGGACAGGGCATGCCTTGCTTATGGCAGATGGCATAATTGACACGCCGTTTGCCGTAATTAATGCCGATGACTTTTATGGTCGCGAAGCCTATCAGACCTTGACGGATTACTATTCAGGCTGGACGCCGGAACGTGAAAACGACTATGCGATGGTTGCTTTTGAGATCGGGAAGACCCTATCGGAACACGGATTCGTTTGCAGGGGTGTATGCAAGACCGGTATAGGAAATTACCTGGAAAATGTGGTTGAGAGAACATGGATTGAGCGTAAACCTGAAGGGATTGTTTATAAGGATGAAAAGGAAAAGTTCATTCCACTCTCCGATGAAGTAGTTGTTTCGATGAATTTCTGGGGATTTACTCCCTCTTTTTTTGGCTACCTGAAAGCCGGGTTTCGTGAGTTCCTGCAGGCCAGCGGAGAAAACCTGAAAGCTGAATACTATATTCCAACAGCTGTTAACAGGCTTATCCAGGAGGGGATAGCTACCGTCAGAGTCCTCCCCTGTGCTGCAAAATGGTATGGTATAACATATAAGGAGGATAAAGAGATGGTAGTGAAAGGGATACGACAATTAATCAAAAAAGATGAATATCCCGAAAAATTATGGAGCTAATTTTTCGTTACCAAAGAGTAAGTGTATCTTTGTAACAAGATAAAGAGATAATTATGAAACGAAATCACCTATCCGCCACGTTGCTTGCCTTGCTGGTACTGATCATGTTCTTTCCCTTGAATGTGAGAGCACAGATGGTTAATGAAGTAGCTAAAAAACGTATTTCAATCGGTGTTGGAATGTTCACTGATATCTGGTTTAATGTCCCAAAGGGGATCAATACAAGGACCATCAACCAGGGATTTCAGACCTTTGCTATGTACAACGTTCCATTTGGGAAAAGCAACTTTGGATTTGCCATCGGACTCGGTTTCAGAGCCCAGAATATGTACGGAAACTTTCTGGTAAAAAGCAGCATTGATTCAACATACCTTGAGAAAATAGGTGACACAGCTTCTGTAAATTACCAGCGAAGTAAGCTTACCCTTCCATACCTGGAACTTCCGATCGAATTCAGGTTTAAATCAAAATCCAAGATAGCTGTCGGGATAGGATTCAAAGTGGCTTACTTGTTACCTGCTCACACCAAGTATGTTGGCGAAAACTATAACACCCTCAATGGGGCAAAGTACCGTGTAAAATTAAGAGAAATCAAGAACCTTGAACAGTTCAGCTACGGTCCCACGTTTCGGATCGGTTACCGGTGGTTCAACGTCAATGCCTATTACTCTCTTTCGAAAATTTTTACAAAAGGAAACGGTCCGGAGTTATACCCGCTCTCAATTGGGTTCCTCCTGATGCCTTTTTAAAGAAGGAACGAGGTTAAACACATCACAATGGCGCCCATCAGCCAGCCGGAGTAAACCTCCGCCGGTAGATGGGCGTTTAGCTTAAGGCGGGCTGATCCTGTCAATCCGGAAATCAAAATGGTTCCAATAAGCAAATAGAGGGAATACCCACCCGAAGTGATGGTCATTCCTATGAATAAGCCGGCAGCAGCTCCAAGTGCAGTCAAATGCATGCTGATACGGAAAAAGAGGGTTACCAGCAAAGTGACTACTGCAAGGAGTGTTGCACCAAGAATGAAGAGCTGAAAATTCCGGGGCAGGTAAACATCTTTTATCAGGTAAAAAGTCAGGTAGTAGAAGATTGCGATGGTAATCAGCGGGAAGATACGTTCTTCTCGTTTTAACAGATAAAAGGAGGTGATAATCTTCATTCTGAACATAATAAAAATGATGAACAAGGGAAAGATGAGGGTTGTTGCCAGGATCGTTCCAATAACCAATAATTTCATCTTTAGAGGTAGTAAAACCGAAAAGGCGGGGTCGAATCCCAGCAAGATCAAAAGGATATATGTTGGAATTAGCAGCGGGTGAAACAGGAATGAAAGAATACGGGAAACAAGGTTGTTCATGTCTGACGGGATTAACCTACTGAAGTTCAACACGAAGCCTTGCAGAAGGGATGTTAAGCTGTTTGCGGTATTTGGAAATAGTACGCCGGGCAATATTGTACCCTTTTCCTTTCAGCAAGTCAACCAGTTGATCATCTGTGTATGGAGTATTTTTATTTTCCTCTATAATGATATCCTGCAGAATTTTTTTGATCTCCCTTGTAGAGACCTCTTCTCCCTTAACATTCTGCATCGATTCGGAAAAAAAGCTTTTTAGCAGAAATGTACCGAAAGGTGTTTGTACATATTTGCTGTTGGCAACACGGGAGATCGTAGAAATATCAAGGGAAACGATCTCAGCGATATCTTTCAGGATCATCGGGCGTAATGTGGTTTCATCACCGGTGAGGAAATACTCCTGTTGGTATTCCATGATAGAACTCATGGTTTTAAAGAGGGTCTCCTGCCGCTGCTTGATGGCATCAATAAACCCTCTTGCAGAGTCGAGCTTTTGCTTGATGAAGGAGATAGCTTCTTTCTCAGTGTTAGTAACCTTGTTCCGTTTTCTTACATAAGCTTGAAGCATATCCTGATATTGCCTGTTTACGATCAGCTCAGGGGCATTCCTGCTGTTGAGGGTCAGTTCCAGCTCGCCATCAAGGTTAGTGATGATGAAATCGGGGATAATATATTCCTCCAACCGGGTAGTTTCGGGAATATTTCCGCCAGGTTTAGGATTTAGTTTCTGAATCTCCTGAATGGCAGCTTTAAGATCTTCTTCGTTGATCTTAAGCCGGTTGATGAGTTTATCAAACCGGCGCTTACTAAATTCATCAAAGTGGTCGCGAATGATCAAGGTTGCAAGCTCAACCGCTGGCGTCATTTCGGAAACCCGGTCTAACTGGAGTAAAAGGCACTCATGTAAATTCCTTGCCCCAATCCCAGGCGGGTCGAAGCTCTGAACCAGTTTCACCATCTCTTCTATCTCATCCGGTGTGGCATTAATATTCTGGTTAAAAGCCAGATCATCGATCAAAGCAGCTTCCTCTCTTCTCAGATAGCCGGCATCATCCAGATTCCCAATGATCGTACTTGCCATGATAAACTCCTGGTCAGTACACCTGCTCAGTCCAAGTTGTGCCAACAGGAAATCCTGGTAACTGATGGAAGAGATAACAGGATGTTCGCGATTTCCTTCGTCCGGCCTGTTGTAGGAGGGGATAAGGCGGTTACCGGGGGCATCTTCGTCTTCCAGGTAATCTTCAATCGAAAACTCATTATTCAGCTCAGGCCCATCAGAGATGTCATCGCGCAGCTCGTCCTCATCCGAGACAATGGAATCAAGGGTTTGTTCCTCTGAATAGTCGTCCTGTTCATGATCCTGATCAGCGGATTCATCAAGAGCCGGATTCTCTTCAATCTCCTGCTTGATCCGTTGCTCGAATGAGAGAACCGGCTCCTGCAACAGGCGGAGGACAAGCACCTGTTGAGGAGATAGCTTTTGTTGTAGTCGTTGCTGTAGTTTCTGATTCAGCATAGGATAATTATAAGGTTTAAACCCTAACAATGAGTGTCAGCAAATATACATTTTTTTCTTTCCTTTAAACCTTTTCCATTATCCGGGATCGAACAATGGAAAAATTAATCTGCATAGATATCCCCGGTCTCATGATAATTCGTTTTTTTCCCCTTGTGATCTTTTCAGTTTGGATGACCCAACCTGTTGTTTCGCAGGTAGTGGAGTGGACATTCCAGCAGTGCCTGGATACCGCCCTCACACGCAATATATCCATCCATCAGAGTATCCTGACGAATGAGTTGAATGTGATCTCCCTCGAACAAACCAAGGCATCACGGATACCAAGTGTCAGTGCCGGCGTGGGTGAAAACCTCAGTCTGGGCTGGAACATCGACCCCACCACCAACCAGTATGTTAACCAGGCATATCATTCGACCAATCTGTCGATGAGCAGCAGCCTCATGTTATTCAACGGTCTTCAGAATGCGAATACCATCAGGCAAAACAGGTTAAACCTGGAAGCCAGCGGTTACGATATCAACAAAGCAAAAAATGATGTAACCCTTGGCATCACAACCGGATATTTACAACTTCTCTTTTCCTATGAGGTATTGAGAACCGCATTGAACCAGGCTGAGGCTACCCAGGCGCAAGTGGATCGAACGGAGAAACTTGTTCATGCCGGTAAAGTCCCTGAAAGCAGCCTTCTACAGATCAAATCGCAGTTTGCAACTGATAATCTCGCGGTAATCAACGCTGAAAACCAGTTGACCCTGGCAAAAGTCACCCTGTTGCAACTGATGGAGTTGCCAATTTCAGATACCTTTGATGTGTATCAGCCGGAATTCCTTGAACCGTCAATGCAACTAATACAGACGAACCAGGAGATCTATATGAAGGCACTTTCGGTGCAACCCCAGATAACGAGTGCATCTCTCAAAACGCAGGCATCACAATATAACCTGAAGGTCTCCAGGGGGGCGAGGTATCCGCGCCTCAACCTGGGTGCATCACTTGGCAGCAACTATGCTTCGAGCCGGACTCAGGGAAGTGCCGTAAACCCGCAGAACTATCCATTCTTTGAACAGATCTGGAACAACCTGGGACAAAGTGTGAACCTGAATTTATCTATTCCAATTTATAGCCAACGATCCATTAAAAGCAACATTGACAGGGCCTCTATCAACCTTCTCAACATGCAACTGAACGAGCAGAATACAAAGAATCAGCTACGGAAATCGGTCGAACAGGCCTATACCGACCTGAGGGCTGCGATTAACAAATATAATGCAACCAAAGAACAACTGGCTGCGGCAGAGTTATCATACCAGGCTGCAGAACAGAAGTACAATGTAGGCTTGATGCATGCAACCGACTTTCTGATCGAAAAAAACACCTATTTCAAAGCCCGGTCAAACCTGGTCCAGGCGAAGTATGAGAATATTTTTAAAAGTAAAATCCTGGATTTTTACCAGGGGAAACCGGTTACTTTTTAATTACGAATTACGAATTATGAATTACGAATTCAGTTGCTTCACGATGTTCGCAATGACAATTATTTAGACATTAGCATTATGAAAAAGAAGTATTGGATATTATTCGCTGTGATTGTTTTGCTCGCTGTTGCAGCTTATTTCATATATCAGGGAATGGGAAAGAATAAAGGCTATGAATGGAAATTTGTCGCCATTGAGAAGGGTGATATCAGCACCACGGTCACGGCCACGGGCAGTTTGAACGCGGTTACCACGGTACAGGTTGGTACGCAGGTATCGGGAACAATTAACAAAATCCTGGTCGATTTCAACGACCAGGTAAAAAAAGGAGAAATCGTTGCCGTCATTGATACAACATACCTTGCCGCATCGGTAAAAGACGCAATGGCCTCCTATCACAGGAATGAGATCCAGGTGAGGCAAACCAAGCGGGAGTTCGAACGCACGAAATTGCTGTTTGATCAAAAGGTGGTAGCTGAAGCTGATTATGACCTTGCACTTACCAGCTATGAAACAGCGATGAGTAACCTCACCTCCTCCGAAGCATCGTTGAATAGGGCGAAGATCAACCTCGAGTATGCAACTATCCGGTCGCCGATTTCTGGCGTCGTGGTGTTGCGTAATATAGATGTTGGACAAACTGTTGCCTCCAGCTTCAATACACCCACTCTTTTTACAATCGCTCAGGACCTGACTAAAATGCAGGTTCAAGCCAGTGTGGATGAGGCCGATATAGGGAAAGTCAAAGTTAACCAGTCGGTCACCTTTACGGTGGATGCCTACGCCGGACAGATTTTTTCAGGTACCGTAAGCCAGATCCGCTTGCTTCC
>Ga0268281_1000570_pt1 | contig 26789 bp, 21 predicted proteins | sample saktaG_10_FD_190134 | JGI IMG/M metagenome (GOLD analysis project Ga0268281, IMG submission 190134) | Saline water microbial communities from Sakinaw Lake, British Columbia, Canada - sak_2011_5_24_50m | ecosystem: Environmental > Aquatic > Non-marine Saline and Alkaline > Saline ...
CACCAATACTGATTATGTTCATATCGTTACCGGTATCTCAAAATGCGTTGTTAATCAATATTTTGAGATTATTAAAGAAATTGAAAAAACTACTTGACTGCCATATGGCACTATCAGCTGGCGGATGCACTCCAAAAAATGAATTATCTTGTCACAAGTCGTAGAGCTTGTGATAAGTAATTCGGATTCATATTCAACTTAAGACATACTCTCCGACATGTCTCAAGTTTTCAACGGAAAAGCAAACATCCATGAAAGTCATCTCCACTTGGGCATTGCCCAACCTTTGCTTAACCCTTCAGATAATATAGAATCTATTGTTTCAGCTCCTATACCATATTCTGATGCCAATTCTTTCTTGTACTTCTTTTTCAACTTAACATATAGAGCTGCGTTATTTTTCATATCATCCATGGTAATGTCATAGCCATCTAAAGGATATTTGGCATTAGATTCTTTTTCAACCCTATCATCAATTAAAATTATTTTATTCCATATCTCTTTTCTTGTACTTTCTGACAAACCAAATTTTTTTATTGGTTTCAATGAAAGTGAGTTTAGCTGGATTTTGCTTACATTTGTTTGTGGTTTTTTATCATCATAATTTTTTGAAATCATGCCAACCCATTGCCCCGTTTGAGATTCAGCTTTTTCTTTAGTTGTGTAAGCATATATATACACATTTGTTGGATTATTATGATATTTGAATCCAGTTCTTTTGATAGTTTTTATAAAAAGATGATTCAACAGATCTTGGATTTTCTTTTCTGAAATCCCCGTATCTTCAATTAAGACATCTAATTGAACCTGCGTCTTTATGGGCACATCATAAACCTCGTCTTTTAATATGGTGTGTTTTAAAATTTCTGTATTATCAGATGTGGTTAATGGTTTCCATATCCATCCCTCTACTTTAACCTTAATCCATTCTCCATTTTGGCTAATTTCTTCCAATTCTGTTCCTGAATATAGCTCTCCGATTATATTCCCATCTGGAGCATCTCTAAAATTTACATACTCACCCTTAATATAAATTGGTGTTGAATATAAATTAATGGAGATTAGTAATAATATAGTGACAATAATTATTTTTTTCATCTCTCTCCTAATTTCCGTTTATTCTAATTTTCATATTTTACTAAAGCTTGTGCTTGAACATTTGCGTTTGTAATAGAAATACCACCAAAGGGTTGCCACCCTTTCTGGATAAGCCCGTTTACTTTTACTTCAATTTTTTTTGTAGTAGAAGAAGCTGGGTGAACCCTTACGACAATATATTCGACAATTTTTTTCATTTTAACTCCTTTCTTTTATTTTTTAATATTTTTGATTTCAAAATAATAAATTTTGATAGATATTCTTAAAGTATTGGTTATTTAAGCCAACCCATAGTAATCATACAAAGCACTGCCATCTCGCTAACTCTTTGATTTTCGTAAATCTTAATGTTTTCTTGCGGATCTTCCAACTTTTTAGCAAATTCGTTTAAACAATCAACTAATTCTTTCGCAAAAGGATATATATCATCAATAGAATTGATTTTATTGTTAATATGATATTTAAGTTTACCGTCCTCCCATAATTTGGCTATAAAATCTGAACAAGTAGCTAATTTGTTCTCATTGCTGGCGTTTTGCCAAGAGATAGCGTTTTTTTTATGCAATGAACCACCGCTGTACCATTTTATGGCCGGCTTGCTTTTAGAGAAGGATTTTTGTCTATTAATCCCAATGATGCTATTTAATGAACCACCGCTGTACCATTTTATGGCCGGCTTGCTTTTAGAGAAGGATTTTTGTCTATTAATCCCAATGATGCTATTTGATGTTAATGGTTTATAAACCCAACCTTCCACACTTACCTTTACCCAATCACCTTTTTGTTCCAATACATCTAATTTTGTACCTGAATTCAGCCCCCCTATCTTGTTTCCATTTGGCGCATCTCTAAAATTTACATACTCACCCTTAATATAAATTGGTGCTGAAAATAAAATTAAAGTATACATTAGGGGAATAATTAAAACTAACAATATTTTTTTCATTTCTTTCTCCTCATTCCAGCTTGTTCTGATTTCTCTTTTAAGATAAATTTCACTTTAATACGTTTATAAATGATTATATCATTCTTACACATCTATTTCCACTCAAGTTCAAAAGTAAAAATAATATTCTCCTCAATTCATAATCCTTTTGTTTATCTCCCTCCTTTGCCGTCAAGTTATTTAATTTTTCTTCTCACCAAATAAACAGACAATGAAATAATCCAGCAAATAACCGTCAAAAAAACAAGCCATTCGAGGAATGGATTCAGCCAAAATGCGGGTCGGACATCGGGCACAGAAAGAGAAGTGCCTGTTGCATATCCCAACATCCGTGGAATAAACAAGAAAGCGGCAAAAGCCAGCACGGTAATTAAGCCGGGAATGATCATCCATTTGGAGATCTTTTTCTTCTTATCAAAAAGGAAAATTAATGTAAAAAACAAAATCGTGATCAGCCCGCCATGGAAAAAAGTCAGAGCAACCGGAACGTGAATATGCATGTTGTTCATCGGGAACACGCCAACAAGACCGCATGCAATACCCGACACGAACCCAACTGCAGCAGCAATATATGCATAGAATTTCTTTATGTATACACCCAGACCAAGCATGAACAGCGCAAAGAGCAAGCCGCCAATCATGAGTCCGATATTGAAAAGCGGTGCAAATTTGGAAACTCCCCTTTGCCCGAGTTCGGAAATGAAATGATTGAGGGGTGAATAAAGCTCCCCCTGAGTACCCTGATATACAAGCTCAGTAATTACTGAAAGCAAAATTATTACTCAGCTGCCAATCAAGCCGGTAACGTAAGTAAATTTTTTAATATCAATTTCCATTTTATCCTTCTTTCAAAACGGATTCTGATTTTTTTCTCGTTATAGTGTCAATAAATTTTGGTTTCTCATCGTCACAAGGGAAATGTAATAACGATGACTTAATATTTCAAAAAGGAGACCCTTTCCCTCGTTCCCAAACCCCAGTTTGGGAACGCTCTAACAACATCCTGCGTTACCAAGCAGGGGCTTGGTAACGAGGTTAATATGTTTTTATGAAAGCTATTCGACACAAAAATCGTCCCGGAAATCGGAACTCAAACATGATGTCTCAAATTTGTCACCTTCTTATAAATCTGAATTTTTTTGAAGGTATGCATGGTTAAGATTAATCATATACTTGACATATGGCAGAGATGTAAATATTAGATCAACTAAATTATCAGATAATCTGGATAATTCTGTTTTGCAATCTCCAAGATAAAGATTAACATTATTTGTCATTATAAAACTTTGTTTCACGAATTCAAATATCAAAAACTCAGTTCTATACTCCAAGCATAAATTTATTTCTTATTCATAATGTTGAGATTAGAAGATTTCATTGACATAAACTCTCAGCCACTTCTTTCTTTGAAAAAAATTTTTATGGAGAAGGAATAATGGACAAATTACTGCTCCTCGGTGATGAAGCCCTTGCTCAAGGTGCGCTTGATGCTGGGCTCTCCGGTGCTTACGGCTATCCAGGCACCCCCTCTACCGAAATCTTCGAATATGTTCAATACAGCAAAGAAGCTGCACAGCGAAATGTTCATCGTACCTGGTCTGCGAACGAAAAAACAGCAATGGAAGAAGCCCTCGGCATGTCATACACAGGCAAACGGGCTTTGGTGACTATGAAGCATGTGGGACTCAACGTTGCTGCTGACCCTTTTATGAACTCCGGCATAACAGGCGCAAACGGAGGACTCATCGTAGCAGTTGCTGACGACCCATCCATGCACTCATCTCAAAACGAACAGGATTCCCGTCATTATGGCAGGTTCGCACTTGTTCCTGTTTTCGAACCCTCGAATCAGCAAGAGGCATATAACATGACCTTTGATGCCTTTGCTCTTTCTGAAAAATACAAAACACCTGTCATTATGAGACTTGTTACCCGCCTTTCGCACTCTCGTGCAGGCATTGTCCGCACAAAATATCTCAATGAAAATGAGATAAAACTGCCTGACAACCCAAACCAATTCATGCTTCTACCTGCTTTTGCACGTGTGAATTACAAAAATCTTATTGAAAAGCAAGAGCTTATGGAAAAAGAATCCGAAAACTCAAAATATAATGAGTATCATGATGGAAAGGATAGATCACTCGGCATTATTACCTGCGGACTTGGCTATAATTATGTGAAGGAAAACCATGTCGAAGCCAAGTGCGAATATCCTATTCTGAAAATTTGCCAGTACCCACTTCCGAGAAAACTTATTCAGAAGATCGTCGATGAATGTGACGAAATTCTTGTTGTAGAAGACGGGATGCCGGTGATCGAAGAATGGCTGCGCGGTTATCTTGATAATTGTCTGAAGATCAAAGGACGTATGGACGGCACTCTTCCCCGATGGGGCGAGCTCGATCCTGCAAAACTTCGAACCGCACTTGGTCTCGAACCATATCCAATAAAAGAAGTGCCAACAATCGTAAAAGGACGTCCTCCAGAACTATGCAAGGGTTGTCCGCACAGAGATACTTATTATGCCCTCAATGAAGCCATGAAGGAATACGGACCCGGGCATGTTTTCTCTGATATCGGATGCTACACGCTTGGATTCCTTCCTCCCTTCAATGCGATCAACAGTTGCGTGGATATGGGTGCGTCTATTTCAATGGCTGTGGGCGCTGCGGATGCAGGATTGTTCCCTTCCATCGCTGTGATCGGCGACTCCACGTTTGGACATTCCGGCATGACACCGCTTCTGGATGCGGTGAATTCAAAAGCGAATATTGTAGCATTCATTCTTGATAACAGTATTGTAGCGATGACAGGAATGCAGGACTCCGCAGTGACCGGCAGAGTAGAAGATATCTGTATGGGTATCGGTGTGGAGAAAGAGCATCTTCACATTATCAATCCACTGAAAAGTCATCACGAAGAAAATGTTAAGATCATAAAGAATGAGATAAATTATAATGGCGTTTCAGTTATTATTCCTCGCCGTCCCTGTATTCACATTGCGGCAAAACTCAGAAAACAGAAGTAGAGGGAGGACATAATGAAAAAAAATATCATACTTGCAGGCGTAGGCGGACAGGGCATTCTATCCATTGCAACTATCATTGGTTATGCAGTTGTAAAAGCGGACCTCTATCTCAAACAGGCAGAAGCGCACGGTATGTCGCAGCGTGGCGGTGCAGTGGAATCTCATCTTCGTATTTCCGACAAAGAAATTCACTCCGACCTCGTTCCCCATGGTCGCTCAGATATGATCATCTCATTGGAGCCGATGGAATCGCTTCGCTATTTTCCCTATCTCAAACCAGACGGCTGGCTCATCACAAATATTACTCCTTTTGTGAATATACCAAATTATCCTGAAATGAAACACCTTCTTAAAGAAATAAAAGCTCACAAAAACAGCATTGCGATTGATGGTGATGCCATCGCTAAGGAGATCGGATCTCCCCGTTCCATGAATATGGTAATATTGGGTGCCTCTACGCCTTTCCTGGAAATTCCTTTTAATATGTTGGAAGATAGTATTCGGGCAGTTTTTGGACGCAAGGGTGAAGACATCGTGCAAAAAAATCTTGATGCGATAAACAGAGGAAGAGACTTTGCAGAAAAGTATATAAAGAAATAATTTATGAATAATCGTAAAAATCTTGTAACCCGGCTTAAGCAGTTCATTCATCATGAGAACCTGATCGAACAGGGCGACAAGTTGCTCATTGGTATTTCCGGCGGCATTGATTCCACCGTACTATTGTATTTACTGAAGAAAATCACGGCTGAGTTCCAGCTCACGACTCTTGCTGCTCATATTAATTACAATCTTCGTGGAGACGAATCCAAAGAGAATGAGCGGTTCGTGAAAAATCTTTGCTACAAGTGGGGCATCCCCATTATCGTTCATAATGTCACGATCACAGATAAAACAAATATTGAAAACATTGCACGAAAGATACGCTACGGCATTTTCAGAGATCTTTTAAGAAAATATAACTTCAATAAAATCGCAGTCGGGCACAATATGAATGATCAGGCAGAGACCTTTTTGCTCCATCTTTTCCGAGGAAGTGGGTTCACCGGTTTGAAGGGCATGCTTCCAAAGGGACGTAGTGTCATTCGTCCCCTGCTGAGCTTCAAGCGCGAAGAGATCGCTACTTTTGCAGAGAAAAACAACATATCCTTTTCCTATGATTCTTCAAATGATGACCTTGGGTATGACAGGAATAAGATACGTCATCGCATTCTTCCTATGATCACTGAGCAATTCAACCCCACAGTGATCAATAAGATCTATGACAGCTCTCATATTTTCCAGAAGACAGATATGTTCCTGCAAACCCACAGCAAAGATATTTTTAAGGAAGTCGTACAGCAAAAAAGCGAGGACGAATATATTGTGCTGTTGGACAAACTCAAACAAAGTGAAGTGCTTTATTTCTATGTATTCAGAAGGATCTTCGGCTTTTTGACCGGCTCAGAATCGGATTTCTATTCCGCACACCTGTCAGAAATTTATGAACTCCTCAGGAGACCCGGTGGCAAATTCATTCACCTGCCCCACAACGTCTATGTTGTAAAAAACGCCAATACTCTCATTTTCAAGATGTCGCCCCCAGATTATACTACTTCTGATTATTCCCGTGAGATCAAGCGATACACAAGGCATATCCTATTCAATGATTTTTATGTAATGCTGTCAGAAATAAAAGTATTGCCCGTTCACGGTTTTAATTTTGATGAGAATAATACCTGCTATATAGATTTTGATAAAGTCACTTTTCCGCTCAAAGCGCATTATCGTCATCCTGGAGACAGCTTCATTCCACTTGGAATGCAGAACCAAAAGAAACTAAAAGAATTCTTCATCGATGAGAAAATACCTCGGCTTGAACGTAAGAAAAAGATCATCATAGAGGATCAAAATAGAATTATCTGGGTGGCAGGTATGCGGATACATGAGTTTGTCAAGATCACCTCGCGAACTTCTCACGTACTCCGTATCAAAATCATGAAAAAATTAGAGAGCTACCGCAAAGCACGGCGTCTTATGAAATAAAGTTTGCTAAATTATCGTTTAGAGTATATTATATCTATACGTTTTAAATTAAATATATAAAAGGGTTTCGTATGCATAATGATATAGAAAAAATTCTTTATACTGAACAGGACATTAAGGGAAAAGTCAAAGAGCTTGGTGAGCAGATTTCAAGTGATTACAAAGATAAAAATCCCATTCTCATAAGCATTCTCAAGGGCGGTGTCGTATTCCTGGCAGATATTATGAGGGCACTGGACATCCCTATCGAGATCGATTTCATGGGAGTGGCAAGTTACGGTAATTCCACAAAAAGTTCAGGAGTAGTTCAGATCACAAAAGATTGCAATATTGATATCAGTGATAGACACGTCCTAATAATCGAAGATATCGTTGATACGGGACTTTCACTGAATTACATACTTCGCTATCTGCAGGGAAAGAACCCGCTCTCTCTGAGAATATGCGTGCTTATGGACAAAGTCGATGCCCATGAGCTGGATATTGAAATGTCATACAAAGCCTTTGATGTACCAAACGAGTTCATTGTAGGATATGGTTTGGACTACGATGAAAAATATAGAAATTTACCCTATATTGGAATTTTAAAAAAGGAGATATATCAATTAAATGACAAATAAAACACCCCCGGGAAAAGATAATAATCAACCTCCCAAAAATAAATTACCCATAAAATCACCAAAAGGAAGCTCTCTTCTTGTCTGGCTCATAGTTATTCTGGCAGTCGTTGCTTTCTTTCAGCTTTTCTCAGGCGGTGGAGGTTCATCTGAAGCTTCTTACACTCAGTTCCGGAATGATTTAGAGTCTGGAAAAGTTTCAAAAATAATTTTCAGCGGAAAAGATATTTCTTACTTTATCGGCAATACAAAAAAAACTACAAATATCCCTTTTGATGATCCGGATCTGGTAAAAAATATTGCAGAAGCCCATAAAGATATTGAGATCATTTCTAAGAAACCCTCGATGTTCACAACCCTACTCTCTTACTGGCTTCCCTTTATAATATTCATTGGGTTCTGGATATTCATCATGCGCTCTATGCAGGGCGGAGCAGGAAAGGCATTCAGTTTTGGAAAAAGCCGTGCAAAGATGTTCGCCGGCAACCGCTCTAACAAGACTTTTAAAGATGTCGCCGGTGTAGATGAAGCAAAAGAAGAACTTGAAGAGATCATTCAATTTCTCAAGGATCCAAAGAAATTCCAGAGATTAGGTGGCAGGATCCCGAAAGGCGTCATTTTGCTTGGACCTCCCGGAACAGGAAAAACTTTACTTGCAAAAGCTGTTGCAGGAGAAGCAAATGTGCCTTTCTTTAGTATAAGTGGCTCCGATTTCGTCGAGATGTTCGTCGGCGTTGGAGCTTCTCGTGTTCGTGATCTCTTTGAGCAGGGAAAGAAGCATTCACCCTGTATCATCTTCATAGATGAGCTCGATGCAGTTGGTCGCCACCGGGGGGCAGGACTTGGCGGAGGTCATGATGAACGCGAACAGACACTCAATCAGCTCCTTGTTGAAATGGACGGTTTTGAGGATAATGAAAGCGTTATCATAATTGCCGCCACGAACAGACCTGATATTCTTGACCCAGCGCTTCTTCGTCCCGGACGTTTCGACCGACAAGTCGTAGTAGATAGACCCGATGTAAAAGGGAGAGAAGGTATTCTGAAGGTACACGTAAAGAAAGTCTCTCTTGCAAAGGATGTAAGCCTCTCTGTGATTGCTAAAAGCACCCCCGGCTTCTCCGGAGCTGATCTTGAAAACCTTGTGAATGAAGCAGCACTCTGGGGTGCGCGTGTAGGACATAAATCTGTACAAATGGATGATTTTGAAACCGCAAAAGATAAAGTGCTCATGGGTAGAGAACGCCGAAGTATGGTACTCACTGACGAGCAGAAAAAAAATTCTGCTTATCACGAGACAGGTCATGTGATGACTGCCAAGTTCATACCCGGTAGCGATCCTATCCATAAGGCGACGATCATTCCCCGCGGTCGCTCCCTCGGTTCAACCCATTTCCTTCCTCTTGATGATAGACTCACCTACTCAAGAAGCTACTGCGAATCTACGATTGCACACCTGCTTGGTGGACGTGCTGCTGACGAGATCGCAGGAGGTGAACCTACGACCGGAGCGGGAGATGACATAAAGAAAGCAACGGAATTGGCAAAAAAAATGGTGTGCGAATGGGGCATGAGCGAAAAGATCGGTCCTATGACAATCGTGGATAAAGATACAAATATATTTCTCGGCAAAGAACTCGGCAGACCGAATAATCATAGCGAAGACCTTACAAAACTCGTCGATTCAGAGATTAAAACTATCATAGAAAAACAATTCCAGCGATGCTTGAAAATAATCTCTGATAATGAACCACTTCTTCATTCACTTGCCAACGAACTACTGGATAAGGAAACCCTCAGCGGACAGGAAATCGATGAAATTTACCAAAAATATATCAATGGGAATCTTCAAAAAGAAGAAAAAAAACAGAAAAATAAGAGTAAGAAATCATAGGATATAAAAGATAATGGAAGCGACAAAGTTTAAGGGAACAACAATACTCGGCGTTAAGATCGGGAAAAAAGTAGCAATCGGTGGCGACGGACAGGTAACACTCGGCGACACTATTTTCAAAGCAACTGCTCATAAAGTACGCAGACTATATGAAGGACAGGTCATTGCAGGTTTTGCTGGCGCAACCGCCGATGCGTTTACTTTATTTGAAAAATTTGAAGAGAAACTTAAAAAATACAAGGGCAATCTTATGAGAGCTGCCGTCGAACTCGCAAAGGAATGGCGAACAGATAAATTCCTTCGACGCCTTGAAGCAATGATCATTGCGGGTAATGCCAACCATCTGCTTGTGATATCGGGTACCGGCGACCTAATCGAGCCAGACCACAATATTGCAGCTATCGGTTCTGGCGGTCCCTATGCAAAAGCTGCTGCTATGGTTCTCATCAAAGATAAGAAAAAGAACCCGAAAGAGATCGTCTCAGAAGCGCTAAAGATCGCTGCTGAAATCTGTATCTATACTAATGATAATACTGTCATAGAGGAAATCTAAATGGACATGCACGAACTCACCCCCAAACAGATAGTAAAAGAACTTGATAAATATATTATCAGCCAGGATAATGCAAAACGCGCTGTAGCTATCGCACTCCGAAACCGCTGGAGAAGACAGAATGTGTCCCAAGAACTTCGCGATGAAATACTCCCAAATAATATCATTTTGATAGGACCAACCGGCGTGGGCAAAACGGAGATATCCAGAAGACTCGCCAATCTCGTCAATGCTCCTTTTATCAAGATAGAAGCTTCAAAATTTACTGAAGTGGGCTATGTAGGTCGGGATGTCGAATCTATAGTTCGTGAGCTTGTCAGTCTTTCCATCAACCAGGTTCGCGACGAGCTTACTTTTGAGGTTGAAGAAGAAGCACGAGAACGGGCAGAAGAAAAGGTTCTCGACCTCCTGCTCCCTCCCCTCAAACGCCTGAGAAAAACAAATCTCTCCCTTGAAGATCAAAAGCTGGAGCGTAAAAAATTTGAAGAGGAAAAAGAGAAACACGGGAGAACAAGAGCAAAACTCCGAAAGATGCTCCGGAGCGGCTCGCTTGATAACAGAGAAGTAGAGATGAAACTTGATGAAATGCCTGAGCCGCGTATCGAAGTTTTCTCAGGCATGGGCATGGACAGTTTTGATATAAATATGGGTGAGATTCTCGCAGGTTTTCTGCCCGTGCACTCATCGGGAGGGAAACGGAAAAAGATGAAGATTGGCGAAGCACTCGATTACCTCTTTTATAATGAGTCTAAAAAACTTGTTGATACGAGCGATGTAAAAGAGATCGCCATAACACGCGTTGAAGAAAACGGCATTGTCTTCCTCGATGAGATCGACAAGATCGCCGGTGAGAAATCTATGCACGGTCCCGATGTGTCACGCGAGGGTGTTCAGCGTGACCTCCTTCCAATAATTGAAGGTACAAATGTCCCCACAAAATACGGCATGGTCGATACAACCCATATCCTATTTATTGCATCAGGAGCATTCCACGTTTCAAAGCCCTCAGACCTTATTCCAGAATTGCAGGGACGCTTCCCTATTCGTGTTGAGCTGAAAAGTCTTACTAAAGAGGATTTCGCAAAGATCCTCACTCTTCCCAAGAATGCGCTAATCAAGCAATATACTGAAATGCTTAAAACTGAAGGTGTTGACGTTCATTTCACGCCAGGTTCGATCAAAGAGATATCAAATTTTGCTGCGCTTGCAAACACAAAAATGGAGGACATCGGCGCCAGAAGATTGCATACTATCCTTTCCATACTTCTGGAAGATTACCTCTACGAATTGCCGGACAACAAGACTGAAAAGATCAAGATCACAAAAGATCTGGTTACCCAAAAACTTGGAAAGATCATTACTGACGAAGATCTGACGAAATATATTCTTTAAGCCAATATTATTTCTTTTTGATATTTCCTAAACCACATAAATATTATTTATAATTTCATGGTGTTAAAGTTGAGTTAGACGCTATTTTAGCAACAACTTTTTGTCTATTACGCCTATTTTTTAATTATTGAGATAGACTGAAATAACAGAAATAAACTGAATTTACAAAAAAAGGGGGCTGACACCAAGCCAGCCCCTGAGTTAGTTCTTTTACTTAATTGCGACTACTCTATAGAATTTCTTTGTTGTTCCTGAAACATTTTCACACCATGATGTTGAAGTGATTCCGGTTTGTTCAACTGTCCAGGCGGATGGGAATGCAGCATACGGATCTACTGAGCTGTAAACTGTATAGCTATCTGCGCATGGTATTGGATCCCAGCTCACATATACTGTATCTGATGAAACACTAATACTTACAATAGGTGTGCTGGGTTCACAATTGATATAGAATGCCATATCCATGGACATTGGATAGAATGGATGACCGTATGGGTAGAGCAATTCCTGCCAGTTGTGACGAGATGGGAACATACAATCAAATACTGTATCATCGTTCCAATGGTTAACTGAACTTTTCCAACCGAATTGAGTATCAGGTATTTCAGGGAATGCAGTAACACTTAACCAGTAAGTATTTCCTTCTTCCTGCGTGAAAGCATCTACGTTTGGAATCGTAAAGTCATATTTCCAGACAGTATAATCTCCCGGGAATTCCAAGTAACCTGTGCAGGGATCATACCAGTGTTCCCCATCAGGAACATAATAATATGGTTCTTCTAAATACTCACCCGGGAAGAACATTTTTTCCCAAAGAAGTGCAGCAGGTTCACTCCAGCCATTAGGCCCATTTGGATTGTCAGACCAGATACCTAATTGGAAACTAGCAAATGATGGTGGAGGTGGACAATCATATTTCCAAGAACCCCAGATATGAATACTACTTACAGGTCCTGTTTCCGTACACAAGAAATCATCGGCTAAGATTCTATTCAATTCATAATCGTAAGTTACATGAACATCTACACCGAACATGGTTGTATCTGGCCATTGGTGGAAATGCATCTTACAGTCGTCATCCGGAATTTCTGATATCTCTATCCTATAATCTTCAACTTCACCATCTGGTGCAAAACCTGTATCTGCAAGACCAGGTATAGTGCTGATTCTGAATCTGGCATAGGTAGAATCAATTGCAGCTCCTGCAGGTACACTGAAGTTTAATGGTTTTATTCCAGCCGGAAGGGGTAAATCTGCAAAGATTTGCTCATTAGCATCTGACCAATCACCATCAGCATTGAAATCTATCCAGCTATTGAAAAACGCTACTCCGGCTGAATTTGTTGTTACAGTTATTGCACCTTGTTCTCCCGGAATCAATGGACAGGTGAAAGTAACTCCATCTTCGTCATCAAGATTGTGAGTATTATCACCCAGAGCAGTTATGCTTTGCCATCCATCGGGTTCAGCATCAATTAGAGCACCAAGATAGGTGACACCATCAGGTGTATGTCTGGCTCCATTGCTTGCTAACAGTGTTGGATAAGTTGGATCAGGGGCATCACCGAAATCGAGTTCAGGTACATATGGTTCAGATGTGATTTCAAATGCCATATCCGTGTAACGAGTTGGAGTAGGTGTAGGCCATGTTATACTGGTCCATATCGGACCACCTGAAAGAGATTTTTCAGCAGCTGTGCAGAGTATAGAAGATGTTGAACGTGCTGATTCTTGCCATCTCCATATAGCATAATCCGTAGGAACATTCGAATATGCACAGATGTCTAACCAGTAGTATTCTCCTTCAATTTGTTCGAATGGGATATCTAAGTAATACTCATACAGGTAGATTTTGCATCCCTCGCTATTTAATAACCCGGTATCAGTTTCGTTTACAGAAGCAAAAGGAACATCAACTCCCCCTATTTCTGGTTCTATTGGCAGGCATATAGCAGGATCATTATTGTGAATACTCAGATGGAAGTGGTTGATACCAGATCCTCTGATTTCTGCTCCAGAAGCATCTACTTCATAGTTACCCCACCAGTGAATATCAGTTACCAATCCACCATTACATAGCCAATCATCCGCAATAGTAATAGCATCATAAGGATCAGGAGGAATTTCATAATCATGGCAATGTAAACCTGGTAATTCTTCACACGGCAGTTGTGACCATTTGACATTAGAACTATCACCTATGTGAACCATATAATCTTCAACTTCACCATCTTGTGCAAGTCCGGAATCTGCGAGTCCGGGATTGGTGCTAAATCTAAAACGAGCGAATGTATAACCTGTATCAGCAGTAGCAGGAACATAGTAGTTCAAACAGACCGTGCTTGCAAAGTGAATGTAAGAATCGGTAAATATCTGTTCATTAGTATCGATCCAGTCACCATTTTGATTGAAATCCATCCAACCCTGTAAATAACCAGGTACACTGGTAGTAACAATTACTTGTGCAGGACTTCCAGTTATAATCGGTTTAAATATAACACCGTCTTCATCTGGAAGATCATGGGTATCATCTCCCAAAGCGTCAGGAGACTGCCAGCCATCGGCTTCTGCATCAATTTGAGCACCAAGGAAAGTAACATAATCGACCACATGTCTTGCACCGTTATTTGCAAGGGTAGTTGGATACGTCATTGTACTTGCATCATCAGGGGTATCACCAAAGTCGAGTTCAGGTTCAGGAACTGGGGTGCTACTGATGAAGAATGCAAGGTCCATTGACTCGGGGTATAAGGGGTGGTCCTGAGGATAGATTAATTCATTCCAGGAGTAACCGGGGATTGTACTTATTGGACTCCAAACCGCATCGTCGTTCCAGTGCAGGAATGAACTCTTCCAACCGAATATAGGGTCGTAACCCAACCCCTTTGAAGTTACTACACTTAGCCAGTAAATCGTGCTATCCTGCTGAATAAAAGCTTCATCTTCCTCAATGTAGAAGGTGAACTGGAACACAAGAGAATCACCAGGGAAAATTTGATATCCCCAGCACGGGTAATAGAACCACTCTCCGTCTGTTTCAGCATAAAGCATCCACTCGTATTCTGTGGGTCCGAAGGTCATTTCCCACAAAAGAGAATCGGGTTGACTGAATTCTAGACCCGCTGGTTGGTCTGACCAGATTCCCAGGGTGAATGGGGGCATATTTCCTTCTTCAAAATAATCATCAGTCCATGAGGCCCAGATATGGATATCAGTAATATATCCACTCTCAGTGCAGAAGAAATCATCGGCTAATATTTCACCATCAATATATATTGTGTCTTGCATAGCAAGTACATCAACACCATTTGTGGTAAGGTCTGGCCACTGAACAAAATGCATCTTACATGAATCAGCTGAAATTTCAATTAAGTAGTCCTCAACTTCACCATCAGGTGCTTGCCCATAGAAATCCAGTCCAGAAATAATAGAGCAGAATCGGAAACGGGCAAAAGTTGTTCCTAATATAGCACTTGAAGGTACAGCAAAGGTCAGTGGGTTAGTTCCAGGGTTCAAGGGTGTATCGGTAAAGATATGTTCATCTGCTGTATGCCAGCCACCACCGTCAAAATCAACCCATGCGTTGAGTTGACCTGGAACTGAAGCAGTTACTGTAACACTGGCTGTGCTTCCAGGCACCAGAGTTGATGTGAAAACAACGCCATCTTCATCATTAGGAGCAGGATTGTTGTCATCGCCTATTGCACTACAATGTGGTTGTCCATCGGCTTCTGCATCAATACTATTACCCAAGAATATGCCAGGAACAATGGTATGTCTGGCACCATCGTTTGCAAGTAATGTGCGATAGAGTGGTGCAGTGGGTGAATCAGGCGCATCGCCTAAGTCAAGCTCTTCGGTAACAGGGGCACCGGTGATTACGAATGCCATATCAAGGGATTCTTCGGTGAGGGGGTCTAAAAGCTCCTGCCAGACATCATACAAATATACTGCATCGTCCTCCCAGTGGTGCTGTGAAGTCTTCCAACCCAGTTGGTAACCAGGATAATCGGGATTAATAAATATACTCACATCAAGCCAGTAGATAGTCCCTTCTACTTGGTAGAAAGGATCAGGAATATTCGTTAAATTAATTAAATCAAAGTATTCATGGTCTCCGGGAATAACTATTCCCTGAACTGGATCATACCATCCTTGCAATCCATAGTCCCAAAATTCTTCATAGCCAAACTCACCTTGTTTAAAGTTTCTTTGCCATAAAAGAGGTCCGGGCATGCTATAAGGTGGTGCAGGTATATTGTCATGAATACTTATATGAATGCTATCGATGAGACCATAATAACCATCACCGGTAAACCATGATACCCAGAAATGAATATCAGTTACTGGACCTGATTCAATACATGTCCAATCATCAGCTATAAGATTTGGTTCAGTACAGTTAACATCCCAACCAGATGGATCTGGCCATTGTGGAAAGTGCATCTTGCTGTCTTCAATCGGTTCATGGATGACTACCTGATAATCTTCTACTTCACCATTGCTTGCTTGACCTGTGTAGGTTAGACCACCTGTTGTATTAAAGCGGAATCGAGCAAAGGTCGTACATACTACTGCGCTTGCCGGTACACTGAAACTCAAATTATTATCTCCTGCAGAAAGACTCGTATTATTAAATATTTGCTCTGCAGAACCCGCCCAATCACCATTACCATTAAAGTCTACCCAGGCATTAAGAACACCAGGTACAGAAGCATTAACTGTCACATAAGCAGTGTATCCTGGAACCAGAATTGATGTGAAAACAACACCATCTTCATCATCAAGATTGTTCCAGTCATCACCCAAAGCATCGGGACTCTGCAAGCCATCAGGTTCTCCATCAATATACACACCAAGGTAAACCAAGGTATCAATAATATGGCTTGCTCCATTATCTGCCAGACGAGTTGGATATGGAGAAGGCGCATCACCAAAGTCAATATCTTCCACAAAAACAGTGTCTATTAGTTGAGAAATAATCAATGAAAAATCCTGCCCTGCACCAATATTACCTTTATGTGTAACCATAACAGTATAAATAGTACCAACAGAAGGACTGGCTACAACCACTTGTTCTACATTATCCACAATATTATCTCCTGTAGTTGCAGAATTTGAAGGATTATTTTTATCTAATATCCACGGATAATATGTGGTTCCACCTTCTAATATGCGTAAATCCAAATCATTAACCAACATAACATCAGAAGGGTCTAAGGAAGCAGATGGCGGAGTGCCAGGCGGATCTGTCCAACAAAGGGTTGCTTTTATATCATTGGTTCCGATAGAACAATATGTATAAGGATGGGAGGTATAGTTAGATAAATGGTCTTCAACAATAAAGCTGTTACCAGTACCTGTGCTATATTCTGTTATAATTTCTGTTGCATCTTCAGCATTAAGGAGTCCCCAGCCGAATTCATAATCAGGTCCATCATTGGACCCGGCTTCGCTTGCACTGTTTATTACTAATGCTTTTAATGTTGCAGCTTTCATATAAGTGAGATTTAATTGGTTGTAATAATCCTGTAATAGACCCAAAGTTCCTGTAACATTAGGAGCAGACATTGAAGTTCCACTCATTGTTGTATAAGCACTGTTATTAGCATTATCGCAGGAATACAAATAATAACCATTTCCCACAATATCTGGTTTGATTCTTCCGTCATCACAAGGACCCCAGCCACTAAAACTGGTCATTACCACATCTGAAGGTAGAGAATACCCACCAGGAATGTCTTCCACAGCTCCAACAGTTAAAAGGTTTTTAGCATTTCCTTTATTAGGAATGCAATCATATCCGGTTGTGCCACCATCTGGATCACGATATGCAGTACTCCATACCCAGCTGTAACCATCCCAATAATAATGACCACCACTATGATTATCATTTCTATCATTACCAGCAGATTTTACAATGAGATAATCTGGAGCATAATAGGCAATCTCATCCCAATCTTCAGCATTGCTGTCGTAAAACCCAAATTTGTAGTCCTCGGTTGCACTTATACTTGGAGTTCCATACCAATACCAATCTTCACTACTGGAGCTGTAATACCAACCCCTGATAGAACCATAAGAATGGTTAGAAAGTAATAATCCAGCAGCTGCAGCAGTAGCCATTTCCGCTTCATCACTATTCCAGTCATAGGCATCTAAATCTGCTTGATACGCCATTCCTTTAGCCGCAGCATCAATTCCGCTTGCTATAATAGTTCCAGCAACATGAGTTGAATGGCTGTGGGTGCCACCTGGACTATCCTTCTGTGTAACTCTGTTTGTTTGGAATTCCTGATGAGTAGTCAGCACTCCACCACCATCCCATTCACCAAGCAGAAATCCATTTCCAGTTAGATTTAACCCTGTTGAACCACCAGTCCATAACTCATTTGTTCCAACTGTCTTAGCAGCGTCTAAATTATTAGTAATGTAATATTCTGGCATTCCAAATTCATCAATTGCTTGCAGTTCTATAATCGTTCCATCTGGAGTTACTTCTTGGATAATCCAACCTTTTTCTTTTGCAACCCTTTCCGCTTCTGCTTTTTCTCTTTTGAATTCCTCTTCAAACTCCTTTGAAAGTCGCAGCAATTCCTGCTCGTCTGTTTCTCTGGCTACTATTATATTTGCAAGTAGTAGCAAAAATAATAACAAACAAATGGTAATCTTTTTTAATGATTCCATTTTAACCACCTTTCATTTTTTGATTGAATTCTTTTTAAGAATTGGCATAATTTTAGAAGTTAACAATGTAATAATATCCTATCTAATAAGTTAACCTCGTTAGATAGTTTATCCCGTTGAAAGGGATAAATGCCTATCAAAGAAATTAATATTTTTGATCACAATTATTATATGAAGGTTAATATTAAAAATAAATTTTTTTGACTGTCAAGTTTTTGTATGGATATCATGCATACCCCCAAAAAATTCAGAACAACAGCAATTCCAAAGAGTTGAATATGTAGAAAGAAAAATTGAGAATGGTAAAGTTTGACATTTTCGAAAAAGGAAACAAATATTAACAAGTAATTTTTTTAACTTGTGAAATCCGCCAGCTGGCGGATATTTCACCTGGTTAGTTGCTGGATTAAAAACCCACCCCTGAACACTAACCATTTTACCTGTCCTGCCTGCCCAATGAAATCTCTTTTTTTTATTTTTAACCCGTGAAATCTGTCTTTTATTTCACCCTGTTAACTGCCTTCGGGATCACGATATATCGGGATATTTAACAGGGTGGACTGGGTTCATCAGGGTTAAATCTTTCTTTATTTAACTAGGTCGCTCTGCTGAACTCGAGTCTTTTAATTCACCGCAACCACATAATAGAATTTCTTTCCTGATGGAGCAAGAGCACTCCATCTCTCATCGACAAAAGTTCCGCTTGTATCTTCCCCTCCAAATCCTGTATAAGGATCATCAGAAGAATAAATTTTGTATGAAGTTGCTCCGGTTACTTCATCCCAGGTTAGTTCTAAGCTATCATCAATTATCAGAATAGAGATATTTTGTGGAGTTTCAGGATTAACTGCTTACAAAAAAAGAGCATCAAAATAACCATCGTTATTTGTTCCTGCATGACGGTAGCTGTGAATATTTATCCTAATATGACGAGTATCAGGAGGAGCTAATCTGTTATTGATTATTTGTATCCATGTCGATGTATTATTATATAATCCTGAATCGAATGTAGAAAGGACGACAGTTTTATCAAAATTGAGATATTCAAGAATAATTCTCGAATCATCTGCAGGACTCTGGGGATAGGAACGGACGAATCCATCAAAGTAAAAATACTGCTGGTTACTATCAATAGCTTTGGAATAATAAGAAACATCAACATCCTGCTTTAAATGACCATGATTGCCTGCACCGGCAAAAAAATACCAGCTTCCTTCATAAGGATCAGGACTGCTTCCCCGTCTTGTCCAGTTTGATCCGACGATCTCCTCCCAATTAGTCCCTTAATTCTATAATTCTGCTATATTTTGGCAAAATAATTTCATCTAATTCTATGATGCCTTTTATAGAGAGGATTCACACGGTTATAATTTATAATCAATTTTTTCATTCGTGTTATTTCGTGTTAATTCGCCTGTCACGGCGTCTCGTCTGGGCGTATCAGTCCCGACTAGTCGGGAAGAAGACTGAAGTGTAACGAAGACGGATGGTTTCATCTTTTTCGGTTTATCCGAGTTAGGACGTTAAATGCGAAGCAAATTTAACTGTTCCCTCTTTAGTAACGCCTATGTGAAATAAGAGATATAATTGTAAATTGAAAAATTTAAAATGTCCGTTCTCCATTTTCCTTTCCCCGTATTCCACTCTCTGGAATTGCAATATTTGTGAAAATTTTTTCGGATATGCAAGCAAGCATGATAAAATTATTGACAGCATTCTAAATGAAAATGATTTTTGCTTAGAAGAAAGGAGCATCATGTCTCTCGAGCATTATTTTACACAGCTTGCAAATCATAACTTGAAAAAAACTCCAAAAAGGATTGAGATCCTTAGAGTGATGAATAGTAAAAACACCTATTCCTCTCCTCAAGAATTATGGGTATTGCTTAAACAAAAATTTCAAAAGGTCGGACTTCCAACAGTTTATAGGATCCTTCAGCAATTTCAAGAGATCGGCATTGCCGCTTCAATACAGAAGGGGGACAACCAGCTTTATTATTTTCTTTGCTCAATTAAGCATAGCCACCATCATTTTATCTGCCGAAAGTGCAAGAAGGTTTCCTGCATTGAATACTGCGATTTTGAGCAGATAAAAAAATCAGTTGAAGAACAACTTCAGTCCAAAGCAGAAACACACTTTCTTCAGATTGAAGGTCTATGCAAGGATTGTCTTGAATCATGATAAAATATGTGCCAGCGCTGATCCTCTTCTTTCTCATTACGACCTGTACGAAATCTATTGAAAAATCAGATAAGCTCAATATTTTTGTCAGCGTGCTTCCGCAGAAATATTTTGTTGAACGTATAGCTGGTGATAATGCTGAAGTCCACGTGATGGTGCTTCCCGGACACAACCCTACCACCTATGAGCCAACCCCTTCTCAGATGAAAGAAATTTCTCGAGCAGAGTTGTATTTTCGCATTGGAGTTCCCTTTGAAGAAATCTGGATGAAGAAGCTCGCACAGCTTAATCCTGAATTGCAAATTGTTGATACAAGAGAAGGTATTACTTTGCGCTCGATGGATTCATTCATTACACTTCAGCGACAAATGGCTCATCAGCATAATGATGGCAAAAAAGAAGATCATGATCACTCCCATCAAAAAGACCCGCATATCTGGCTGAGTCCCGAACTCGTGAAAGTTCAGGCACGGACGATCTGTAAAAACCTTCAACTTATCGATCCTGAAAATAGCGGTTTTTATTCTGAAAATCTGCAAAATTTCCTGGATGATCTCACTGCTCTTCAGCACTATTTCGATGAGCGCCTGTCACAGCTTGAACATAAAGAATTTCTCGTTTTTCATCCTTCATGGGGATATCTTGCAGACGAATTATGCATGATCCAGATTCCGATACAAATAGAGGGTAAATCTCCGTCTCCAAAGCAGCTTACCAAAATCATTGCCTATGCAAAAGAGGAAAATATTCGCGTGATCTTTGTGCAAAAACAGTTCAGTACGTCGGCAGCACAAACTGTAGCGCAGGCAATTCAGGGAAAAGTCATCTCAATCGATCCGCTTGCAGAAAATTATGTCACAAATATGAAATCAATCGCTGATGTTTTTAAGGAAGTGCTCGATGAAGAATAACGCACCCGAACCGATCATAACTTTTCGCGATGTGGACTTCTCCTACAACGGCGAGCCGGTCCTCGAAAATATCTCCATCGAGATAGACAGGAATGATTTCGTTGCAATTCTCGGTCCAAACGGCGCTGGGAAGACCACACTTATCAAACTGCTACTGGGATTTCTAAAACCAAGCAAGGGCACGATTTCAATTTTGGGAAAAACACCGGTAAAAGCACGAAAATCCATCGGATATGTGCCGCAATACAGCATCTTTGACAAAGATTATCCTATTAATGTGATCGATATTGTAAAAATGAATACGCTTACTTCAAACTCGCTTTTCCCATCATACAAAAATGAAGTAACGGAAAAAGCATTTTCCCTTTTGCAAAAATTAGAGATCCGGAATCTGGCATACAGAAATTTTCATGAACTCTCCGGTGGACAGAAACAGCGTGTACTGATTGCAAGGGCGCTGATAAACGAGCCAAAAATCCTTTTACTGGACGAACCTACTGCCAGCGTGGATGTCACTATGGAAAAAGATATTTACGATACGCTCAAAATGCTCAACAGGAACACAACAATTCTTCTAATCACTCATGATGTTGGTTTTGTCTCCTCCTACGTTAACAAGATATGCTGCTTGAATCGTTATGCATCAATGCATTCAGTTGCAGAACTCACCGGAAAATCGCTTTTTGATATTTATAGTGAAGACAGTAAATTTCTACGTCATCATTGTAACTTATAATTATGAGTGAATTATTCTCGAGCATTGCAACATATACATTTTTGCAAAATGCGGTCCTAGCAGCAATCCTGGCGAGTATCGTGTGTGGAATAACAGGCACCTTCGTAGTTGTAAAAAAGATAACTTTTATCAGCGGAGGGATCGCTCACACAGTTCTGGGAGGAGTGGGTATTGCATATTATTTTGGAATTCCACCCATCATCGGCGCATTTGTTTTTGCAATCTTGTCTGCAATAATCATCGGACTTGTAAAGCTGAAAGCAAACCAGCATGAAGATACTGTCATCAGTGCGCTCTGGGCAATGGGCATGGCTGTTGGAGTGATTTTTATGTATCTCACACCCGGTTATAGCGCAGATCTGCTTTCCTATCTTTTTGGAAATATACTCATGGTCTCTTCCACAAATCTCTATATTCTTGCAGGACTTAATGTGCTCATCATCCTTGTTGTGCTAATATTTTACAGGCAGTTCATTGCGATCACTTATGATGAGGAGCAGGCACGATTGCGCGGCTTGCCTGTCGATTTTCTGTATATTCTTCTCCTTTGTATTATTGCGCTTACTATCGTTGTGCTGATCCAAATTGTCGGTATTATTCTCGTGATTGCGCTTCTAAGTCTGCCTGCTGCAATTGCGGGCTTATATACACGAACCCTTCACGCGATGATCCTTTCTGCTATTGGGCTGGGTATGGTTTTCACCTTGAGCGGAATCGCTATTTCCTTTACTGCGAACATTCCGACCGGTGCGACGATCATCATCATTTGCGGACTTGTGTACCTCATTGCAATCAACCTTACGCGATTCATACATAAAAAAAATTGACCGCTTCTTGGAGCATGTTCTTTTCCATCAAAATCTAAAATAGTTATCTTATGTTGCATCATATTACAAAAATAAACTTTCTCATCCGCAACGGTCCATGATGTAAAATCTTCTTCATCAAATTGCAAAGGGATTGATCTGATTAATTTTGTCTGAATCTGCTCCACATCAGGATTTTTAGGATTATTGATAATCTCCACATTACCCGATTTTTCTCCACAATAAGCTAAATATATGGCAATAAAAGTATAAAAAATTACTTTATAAACTAATTTCGTAATGCACTCTTTATATTTTTAATATTCAAATTTCTTATTTCTCTTTACGAAAAAAATAACTCTTTTCCAAAATTGCAAAACAAATTTCTTTATTAATACTAAGTTATTATCAAATATCACTAAAAATATGTAATGTGGATAATTTTCAAAAATATGTCTGGAATTGACCATACGAGTACTACCACAATAGTTTTTATCAAATCAAGACCGTAAACAATTTTTATAAAAAAATAACCCAAAATGATAATCAAAATATTTAATAGATAAATAACAATTGAAAGATGAAAGCTCTGTGGATTAAAAAGATTACCTATAACCACGATAACTGTTATGCCCAAGGTAACTATAAAAGCCGTTTTTAATCTTTGATCATCTAATGCCAAAATTTTGCTGATAATCCATAATGTAATGGTTTTTGTTGGAATAAAGATTATTAAAAAGAGTATCCATTGGGTTAACATTATTTTATCCATACTTATTAACAATTAAATTGGAGATAAATGCTAAAAGGAAGTTAGAAACTGCCAAGAGTTTAGGGAGTTCCAGTCCTATCTTGGCTCAGACCAACCGAGAATGATCCTTCAGACATTGTAATACTCCTTATGATTTATTTTCTTGGTTACACTTATGCACGAGGGATACTTTCAGTGCAAGTCTTTTCAATATAATCTATTATATTAATGTACTGCTAAGAAATGGTTAAATAGAATCTTGCGATGAATCTCAGGGATGATCAAGTCCTATTTGATTAATTCAAAAATTTGCTGAAAAATTTTGGGCTTCTTTCGTAGATTCAAGTAATAAGTGCAACACTCGTTATTCATTTTAATACTCATAAAATACTTCATATGGTGTTTTGTATTTTAAGGGTTAATTATCTAACTCCATCACATGCGGATAAGCACGTAATAGGAATTTGTTTTCGAGTCTTTCCAGCGTTCAACTACTTCGATATTGTGCAATTCAACATTGACGTTTTCATTGAACTTGCTCATTAGTTTGTCTTCATTTACCAGCGTTTCTGCTGCATTATCAAGGGATATTTTTCTGGCGAGGTTGAGTATTGCATTGTTTTCTGCACTGTCCCATGCTTTGTGTTCATTGAAGATCCGATTGCATGAACCTATCGCATAGATATATTCTTTATCCTGAGGTGGTGTGCTGATCCATTCGCATTCTTGGGAAAATGCAAGTAGTTTGCTCAGCTCATCGAGTGGTGAATTAGAATGGATAACGATCATAATATTTTTGGTGGCAAAAGTGTCTGCATGGGCAAAGTGCTTTTGTAGAGTCTTTTCGTCTGAAGGAGATTCCTCTACATGTATAAAGAGAGAATCGTACACCATGTCCAGCCCTTTGATGGACTGAATATAGGTTTGAGTTCCCAGTACATAACAGTGGGATAATTTCACAAAATTATCAACTGCGTGCATTGTCGCTTCTCTCGCACTTGATTCCTCAGAAAAATATACAGGTCCATAACCGGTTACTGCATTCTGCGGATTGATGAACCATTTGGAGTATTTTGTTTGTTTGTGAATTTTTACACTTTTTTGTGATGATGCGCACGAGAGTACTAGCAGTACTGCGAGTAACCCAAAAACAATCTTTTTCATACGCTGAAAAGAGAAAACCCCGGAAAATAATCCCAGGGTTTTCTAAGACATAAGAAGATTATTGATTCTGCTGCTCTTCTTGATATTTTTCAATATCAGTTTCAAGGTCTTCAAAAGCTTGAGAAGCACGGAATCTGTCATAAAGCTGCAAGTTTTTAACTTTCTTTACGACATTCTGATTGAATTCCACGAGTGGAAGTTCCATGAGCATGTATGCTCTGAACATACCGCCGCTTTCTGGAACGATTTTCTGCTCGCGAACTCTGCTGCCCTTAAGCGTCTGGTTGGCGATGTTCTTCATTGTTTGGCTGTAGAATGCATTCAATTCTGCATCTTCGCCGCTTCCGACTTCTTCCTGGAAACTCTTTACAAGAACAGAAACCTTTGTTTCAAGCTGCTGTGCAATATCTGCACGTGCGCCAACTTTTGCTTTGTCGAGTGCAAGCTGCATCTGGGTTGATGTTCCCGAATTTACACCAAAAAGGTAATCAGTATCCTTTGGTGGATTCAAGAACCAATCCGGAATGGTGGATTCTTTCACCGTTTTTTCGCCACCGCCGCAGCCAATAGCGCCTACGACAAATACTGCTATAAGCAAACCGAAGAGTATTTTCTTCATGCTACCTCCTAAATTTTTCGGTTCTATTATTCACACATATTATATAGCTTCAATTATGCTACGTCAAATAGGGATACGATATTTTAATTGTCAAATAATTTGGTTGACAGAATATTTTTTGTGCTCAACTTCCTAATAAAAAGGACATGTTATGAAATCGATTCCAATAAAAACCGGTTCACAGTTCGATATGATCAATATTACGGCTCAAATCCAGAACCTTGTAGATGAATCAGGCATTGTTGATGGAATTGTTCACTTATTTATTCCCCACACCACCGCAGCGATGACCATTAATGAAGGTGCTGATCCTTCTGTTATGAAAGATATAATGAAGGAACTCGATAAGATCGTTCCTCTTCGGGATAATTACCAGCACATGGAAGGAAATTCTGCTGCACATATAAAATCTACTCTTGTCGGTGCTTCCGAAATGGTAATGATCGAGAACGGTTCTCTTGTACTCGGTACGTGGCAGGCGATATTCTTCTGCGAGTTTGACGGACCGCGCCAGAGAAAAGTATTTGTGAAGATACTGGAAGCATAAAGAAAATCTTTTAACACAAGTCGGTCGTGAGGGGAACGACTCGGGTTGTACTGAATGTTGAATATCGATTATCGAATGAAGATTTAAGAAGGAGATCGTGCACAGACTTGCTTCGTGGCAAAGTATGAAGCGAGGATGTGCATCCAGTCCTCGAATCACACTTTTAACCCGTGTCCCGATACATCGGGATTATTTCACAGGGTCGCTTTGCTCGCTGCGATTCAAGTCTAAAAGAATTACCTTGTCACAAGTCGCAGAGCTTGTGACAAGTAATTCTAAACAAACTCCAACTTAAGATATGCTCTCCGACAAAGATTTATTATTATTCTGGATTCCCGTTGTCACGGGAATGACATGCCTTTTTTGGTTGGAAGATTTTTTTAACACGAGTCGGTCGTGAAGGGAACGACTCGGGTTGTACTGAATGTTGAATATCGATTATCGAATGAAGATTTAAGAAGGAGATCGTGCACAGACTTACTTCGTGGCGAAGTATGAAGCGAGGATGTGCATCCAGTCCTCGAATCACACTTTTAACCCGTGAAATCTTTTTTTATTTCACAGGGTCGCTTTGCTCGCTGCGATTCAAGTCTAAAAGAATTACCTTGTCACAAGTCGCAGAGCTTGTGATAAGTAATTCGTATGCACCTTCCAACTTAAGACATGCTCTCCGACAAATATTTATTATTATTCTGGATTCCCATTGTCTCAGGAATGTACTGTGTTTCGAAGTCAACTTATTTTGCATATTGAGGGTCCCATTCTCTATCATATTTAACGATAGCAAAGATATGACGTAGTAATTTATGTGCGACTGCAACAAGAGCGACTTT
>Ga0268281_1000576_pt1 | contig 26643 bp, 28 predicted proteins | sample saktaG_10_FD_190134 | JGI IMG/M metagenome (GOLD analysis project Ga0268281, IMG submission 190134) | Saline water microbial communities from Sakinaw Lake, British Columbia, Canada - sak_2011_5_24_50m | ecosystem: Environmental > Aquatic > Non-marine Saline and Alkaline > Saline ...
GAAAGAACAAATCGAGACTTTAATGAAGTTTATTGACGCCAAGCTAAATCACAAAAAAGAAGAGGTCGAAGAGGCAAAAAATCAATTAATAGACTGTAAACTATGTTCAGTGGCTTGAACAAATAAAAAGAGCAATTCTTGCGAACTACTCTTGGTCTGCCAACTTAAGAAGGTTTGATGTTATCACCTCAGTAAGTTGTAGCGGGCTCATCGCCCTTAGAGAATCTGAAAACTGCATGGGTTTCCCGAATTTAATAGTGATCCGCCTTTTCCATCTGATCCGCGAGAAGAGCTTCTTGGTCGGTGGTTTAAACCAAGAAGTATCTTCCATAAAAATTGTCTGGACAGTTGCTTGAGTTTTAGCCGCTAACCAGCCGACAGAGTTTTTCAGCGGCCTAATTCTTTTTTTGCCGCTGGCACTATAAAGGAAATTGTCGCCGTTGCGAGTTCTGCCACCTTCGGGGAAAGGAATTATTGTGGCGGCCATTGCAAGAACATGAAGCATCTTTCTCACCTCTCGGGCTCCGTTGTTTTTTTTGTCCCCACGGATAATGGGAATCGCCCTTGGCAGTAGCCACCACCAATACCATTTAGTCGTAAAGTTCCGCTTATCCGGCATAAACCATGGCGTACACTTTAATGGATGTAAAAAATGGTGCGGGAAAAAAAAGGCTGGGACGAGAAAAACCTCGTACATACACTCAAAAAGGTCAGGGTGATTGCAAACGATAATTAGCTTGGACCCTGGTTTAGGAAAATTCTCGGGATTTACAATCTTAATCCTTCCTATCCATTTAAGGACTAAAAAAATAATACCGATCGCTGTGCCAATCGTATATGCGACAATCACGACTAAAACGTTTGAGAAAAACTTTTTCATTTTCAACACTCCTTTGTGGCTTGGAGAACGCCTAAGCGTTCTATGTGTTTTGCATGTAATGTAAACGAACGATTTAATATTATCTCATAAAAAAAACGTCCAGTCAAACGTAAAAGCCGGCGAAATACAAAATAAAAACCCCGCCGTTGCGGAGTTTTTACAGTTAAATTATCTAAATAATCTTACGGCCACACCGATAAAAGCTAAAACAACGCCAATAATCCAGGCGCGCATTGTTACTTTGTACGAAGGCCAGCCAATAGCTTCAAAATGGTGGTGAATCGGGGTTGAAAGAAAAACTTTTTTCTTTCTGAATTTTTTAGACAAAAGCTGAATTATCACAGATAAAACTTCTATTACCAAAAGCCCGCCGATTATCGGCACAACATACACCGAATCCGTAAGAAAGGCCGTAACGGCCAGTACAGTCGTTAAACCAAGCATTCCTGTTTCTCCCATATAAAATCTGGCTGGCGGAACATTAAACCATAAAAAAGCGAAAAGCGTCCCCGTAATAACTGCGCAAAAAGCCGCTAAATCAATCTTTCCCAAAGAAAAAGCTATAACAGCAAACGCCCCGAAAATCGACGCAAAGGTGCCGCCGGCTAATCCGTCTAAACCATCGATTACTCCACCCGACCAGCAAGCTAGTGTTGCCAAAATAAATAAAGGGATATACCATAGCCCGATAGAAACATCACCTAAAACAGGGATATAAATTACATCCCAGCCTAACTTTTGATAAAACCAGATGCTTCCTATTAGTCCGATTAAAATTACAACAAGAATGCGCTTTTTTAAAGACAGCCCCCCGCCTATGTATTTTCCCATTCCAGATACTTGCAAAACATCGTCTACAAGCCCAAGAATTGAGGCCGCTATCAATGTAAAAAGCGGCAACCAGGTTTGGCTTCTTGATAAAAAGTTAAATTGTGCCAGCCACGAATTTGGAAAAATTAAAGATAAAACAAAAAATAAAAAAATTATAAAAACAACCGTTATCCATATAAGCAACCCGCCCATACGCGGAGTGCTTACCTCTTTCTCTTTATGTAAACCGTTGAAAACAATCGCATCTTCACCGGAAATCGCCTTCTGCCTCGCTATTTTTTTCCAAAGCTTGTGTTTATACAAAAAATTGGTTAATAGCGGGCACCAAAAAAAGGCGACAATTGAAGCTAAGGCTGCCAGACTAAAAACCTTAATAACATTAAAAACAATATCTGTCATATTATTTGCATATTGAGCCGGAACAGCTAATTAATTTTTGCATTTCTAAAAATCTGTCATCGGCGCCTAAAACAATATTAATTAAATAATCCCCATTCTCCGGATTATTTAGCACCAAAAGCAAACAACCGTTGGCTTCGACCGTAAATCCTGTTTTACTGAAAACTACGTTGGGAAGCTGGCCCAAAAGCTCGTCTGTATTTGTTATTTTGCCGAACCCGGGGACATCAAGCTCTTTTAACCTGCTTATATCCGCAATTTTAGGATAATTTTTTAAAATGTGTTCTGCGAGTTTTTCTAAGTCAATTGCCGTAGAAATATTTTCCGGGCTCAAACCAGTTGGGTCGGCAAAAAAAGTATTTTTTAACCCTAAATCCCCTGCTTTTTGGTTCATCAGTTCCACAAAATTCTGCTCACCGGGGGTGCCCCCAGGGCCTTCCGATAAGGCATAAGCTGATTTATTGCTGGACCTGACCAGCATTATATCCAAAAAACTTTCTACCGGCATTGAGTCTCCCAATTTTACATCTTCCTTCATCGGGTCTTGCGAGTCAGCGATTTCACTGACAGTTATAACATCCGATAAATTATAATTGTCTAAAACAACAATTGCCGTCATTAATTTGGTCAGGCTGGCAATCGGCACTTTTTCATCACTATCCTTCTCAAAGATAATTTCGCCAAAACCCCGAAAATTGCTTTCAACGGAAATCGCTGATTTTGCCTCCACTTTTATTTCGCCGGTCGACTGAATATTTTCTTGCGCTGTATCTTGAGCTGAAACATTTTGCAAGCCACCGGAAATATCTCCTAAAAGAACACTTCCATCTTGGCTGTTCAAAGAATTTTCTAAAACCCACTTCACGCCAGAAAGTATATACATAAAAAACGTCAGAAAAACAAACGATAATAAAAACCCTCCGATGGCGCGCTTTAAATTCATTTTTTCTTTTTTTCTTCTTTTTCTTTTATTACGCTAATATGAAGTTCCTTAAGCTGCTTTTTATCAATTTCCGATGGCGCCTGCATCATAAAGTCTCTTCCGTCTCCGGTTTTCGGAAACGCAATGACCTCTCTGATGTCCGGCTCGTTTTGTAAAATTGATAAATCTCTATCAAGTCCGAGAGCGATTCCACCATGTGGCGGAGTTCCGAACCCAAAAGCTGTAAGTATGTGGCCAAATTTTTCTTGAATTTCCTTTTTTTTATAACACATTATCTCAAATACCGCCTCAAGCGCCTCTGGTCTATGATTCCTGATGCTACCACCGCCCGCCTCAACTCCGTTAAGAACAATGTCATATTGGGTTGTTAAAATTTTATCGATATTTTTTTTATTCAACAAATCTTTTTCGAATTCCGGTTTTGGAGCAGAAAAAGGATTATGGGTAAATGTCCACTTACCCTCATCGTCCTTTTCAAAAAAAGGAAAATTAACAACCCAGCAAAATGCCAAAAGATTTTTATCATTTTTGTCCGACCGTATATCCGGCTTGTCTGAATTATATTTTTCCATTGCTTCTTTATAATCTATCCTCGGAAAAGGAATTTCTTGTATTTTCTTTTGAGGATAAAGATTTTTTACTAACGCAATAAGCATTCTTTCAACAAGATCCATCACGTCATTTTGCTCAACAAAACTCATTTCTAAATCTATTTGCGTGTGTTCAATCTGCCTATTCCCCCTTGGGTCCTCGTCTCTTAAACATCTGGCAATTTGAAAATATTTTTCGAGGCCCGCTGTCATTAAAAGTTGCTTATATTGCTGTGGCGATTGAGGAAGAGCATAAAATTTTCCAGGCTGTAACCTTGAAGGGACTATAAAATCTCTGGAACCCTCAGGAGTTGATTTTGTGAGCATCGGCGTTTCGATTTCTATAAACCCCTCTTGGTTTAAAAAATTCCTGGCGAATCGTATCATGTTGTGTCGCATAATAAGGTTATCCTTCATCCTTTGCCTTCTCAAGTCTAAATATCTGTATTTCATTCTTACTTCCTCATTAATGTCATACCCATCACCGTCAATTGGAAAAGGTAAGGCTTCCGATTCTGATAAAATTTTCAGACTTTCTACAGACATTTCTACTTGCCCGGTTTCGATTTTTGGGTTGATCATGTTTTCCGGCCTTTTTACAATTTGTCCGATAATTTCCACCACCCATTCGGGCCTTATGGTTTGAGCCAAATCATAAGCTTCTTTATTTGAAGGCACAAAAACAACCTGCAAAATTCCGCTGATATCCCGCAAGTCAATAAATAAAATTTTCCCGTGAACTCTTCGTGTGTCCACCCATCCGCAAATTCTCACTTTTTCTCCAACGTGTTTGGCCGCATCTTTTACTAAAAATCTTGACATACTATTTAAAATTTTAAAAATATAAAATTTATCTGCTAAATTGAAAAGTCGAAATTATCTTATCTAATATTTTTGGCTGGCTCTCATTTGTCGCTACGCAGTCGTCGTAATTTTTTTTCTGCTCGGCGTTGCCCGCCTCCAATGGCAGATAAAAATCACAATTTACAGTTGTTACAGCAAGATATGCAACCAGGCATTTTTGATTTTTAACCGTGACGTAATAATAATAGTTGAAAGCGTGTCCGGTTGCCGCATCCCCGGTCGCATATAAACAATACTGAACGTTGTTTATTGTTTGCTTCTGCCCATCAACGTCCCAATATCCCGGGGACAATATATTGCTCTCTATTGCTTTTAGGTTTCCTCCTTGCTCAGAGAAATTTTTTGCGACAATATCGCTTATATCCGGACATTGACCGGGGAAAACGTCGTAATTGCAATCTCCCGCAAAAGCTTGTGGCTGCTGGTTTAAGTCAAAAAAACCGTCCGGATATTTAAACTCAAAACCGTATTCGCTGTTTTTATGCGTAAGCCAGTTTGACGTTTCAGTTGTCTGCGGTCGGATTTTTTGCGACAAAGATTCCTGGTACAAAAAATATCCCGCAACCAAAACAACAATGATTATTATAACAATCGCAAATATAGGTTTCATTTTTTCATTTTATTCTAAGATGATCTTTATAAATTTTCTGCTGCCTACTTTTATTATCATTCCATCTTCCAGTTTAACCTCTTTTCTCCAATCCGTAATTTTTTCTTCCACGCCGTCAACAATCATGGCGGTTCCACCTGCCTCAATCAAATATTTTGCTTTGTTTTTTGATTCAGCCAGTCCCGCTTCAACTAATAAATCCGCCGGCATATAGCTTTTTTTGCTGGTTTTAAAATCTGGCATATCTGACGGCAATTCTTTATTTCTGAAAACCTTATCAAACTCTTCTTCTGCCTTTTCTGCCTTTTTCCCTCCGTGATACATTTTCACAATTTCTTTTGCTAATTTCGCTTTTATATCACGCGGATTATCCGAAGATTTTTTTATTTCTAAAATTTCTTCTTCTGAAAACCTTGTGCATAATTCAAAGTATTCGTTTATCAATTCATCTTTCATAGACATAACCTTTCCAAACATATCGCCTGGCTCGTCTAAAACCGTGATTATATTGCCCCAACTGGTAGACATTTTTCTGCCATCCAAACCATTAAGCATTTTGGAAGTCATTATGTCCTGCTGTTCCTGTTTAAAAAACTTCTGAATTTCTCTGCCTGCCTGCAAATTGAAAAGCTGGTCTGACCCGCCTATTTCAACATCAGATTTTACCATTACAGAATCATAACCCTGGAATAATGGATAATCTAATTCGTGCAAACCAATCGGCTTGCCTTCATCCCATCTTTCTTTAAAATTTCTTCTTTGAATTGTTTGTTGGGCGGTAAAAATCATTTGTAACTTTATAAAATCCATTATTTTCATTTTTTTAAACCATTCGCTGTTGTACCGCACCTCAACCTTTTTCATATCCAAAATTTTTCCGATTTGACTCAAATAATTTTTTAAATTTTCTTTTATCTCTTTTCCTGTTAATGGCTTTCGCATTGCTTGTTTGTCTGAAGCGTCTCCTATTTGCGCGGTAAAATCTCCGATAATCAAAATAATTTTATGGCCCAAGTCCTGAAAATCTCTCAATTTCCAAAACTGAAAAGCCCTGCCTATGTGTATATTGGGACCGGTAGGATCTATTCCCAACTTTATCCTCAGTTGCTTGCCCGATTGTAATTTCTTAAGTAAACCCTCCCTTTCAAAAATCTCCTCGACCCCTCGAGTTAAAATTTCTTCAATTTTTTGTGGATTTGTATCTGCCATATTATTAAATGATACCAATTTTAAAACTTATCAGCAAGCTTATATATATCCCCTGCGCCCATTATAATTAGCACTTCCCCACTTTTTATATTTTTTTTAACCTGCTCCTCTAAATCAACTAATTGTAAATATAAAATATTTTTTTTATTAATTTTTTTAACCAGCTTTTCAGAACTAACCTCGTTGTTTATTGTTTTGGTTTCTCTGCCGGCAACATCATAAATATCCGTAATAATTATTTTATTTATAGGTACCGTCCTAAATACTTTTACAAAATCGTTAAACAGATAATATGTTCTTTGGTGCTGATGAGGTTGAAAAATACACCAGATTTTTTTATTTGGATATTTTTCTCTTGCAGCTTTTAATGTTGCCATAATTTCATTTGGATGGTGACCGTAATCGGATACAATTGTTATTTTTTTTCCATTGGCATTTCCCTGTTTTATCTCGAACCTTCTCCATGTTCCTTCAAATTCAGACAAAGCTTTAAAAGTTATCGTGTCCGGAATTACTAAAATCCTAGCCACTTCCAAAGCATTTAATGCATTTGAAACATTGTGTTCTCCTGGAACTTTTAAAATTTTCTTTAATTTTTGCACATCTTTTTGTTTACCTTTTATGTTGTGTACAAGAAATCCGTCCGCTGGTAATTTTGCAATAAAGTTGCGAAACGCTTTTTTAACATTTGCAAAGGTTTTAAAATAATCCAAATGCTCTTTATCAATATTTGTAATAACTTCTATTTTGGGCGAATAATACAAAAATGATGAATCATATTCACACGCCTCTATAACCAAAAATTTACCTTTGCCAGATCTAAAATTTGAACCGCCAAACTCTTTTAATTTGGTGCCCACAATAACTGTCGGATCAAGCCCGGCTTCTGTTAAAACCAAGGCAATCATTGCTGTCGTTGTGCTTTTACCGTGGGCTCCCGCCACCGCAATTGTGTAATATTCTTTTGTAAGGTCCCCTAAAGCTTCTGGATAACTTTGGCATTTAATTTTTGCTTCCAAAAATTTTTTAAGTTCAGGGTTATCTTTTTTTACGGCCGGACTATAAACAACCAAATCGGGATTTTCCGGAACAGAAAAAATAACTCCTTTATTCTTTAAAAAATCTGTAATTTCCGAAGCAACCAAATCAGACCCAGAAACCTCCTGTCCTTTTGATAAGTAGTACTGCGCCAATGCGCTAACCCCTATTCCCCCAATTCCTATTAAATATATTTTCATTATCTTAAATTATGTGATTCTAAAACTGTATAAATTGGGCCGTCTTTTTTCATTTCTGATTCCATAACCTCAATTGATTCTACTGTAAAAAGTAAATCAATATTTTCATTTACTTCTGGCATTTCTTCCGGCTCAATCTGCCGCCACGCAAAAGCGCCTATGCGGGCCAAAGTAATGTGGGGCTTAAATACTCTTTCCTCCGGCCTAAACCTGATCTTTTCAAGCAACGCACCCTGTAAATCATTTTTTAATTCCGAAAGCTCTTTTAATTTTTCTCCGGACGCCCAGACCATTTTAGGGGGCTGGTTCGGTTTTAATTTTTCCGGGCCGTATAAAATTTGATTTATATTTAAAGAAAAAGAACTGTGCCTTTTTGCAACATCTTTTGTAGCCAAACAAACTTCGCCCATTTCTTCTTCTGTAAGCGCGCCCAAAAATTCCAACGTAATATGCAAGTTATCCCTGGCAACCCATTTTGCAGGCAGTTCCGGGCACTTTTTTGCATAAGAAGCCAACTCCCTTTTTACATCATCGGGCAGGTTTATAGCGACAAAAATTCTATGTCTTTTTTCCATGTATTTATTTTTTTATCTTATCAAAAAAACAGAACCAAAACAAGAGACAAAATAATTGACATTATCGTTATTATATAGTAAAAAAAGGGTAGGTACGAACCTTGAGAACTAAAGATTGGAGCAACATATGAGCGAACACAAGATAGAAAAAAACGACTTAGTAATCGTGGTCGACAATGACCGCGATCCACGGCAATGGGGACTTGTCATAAAAGAGTTTCCCAGCGGAAACGCCCTGGAAGTGCAAATCGGAGAAGAGAAGAGCGAAAATATTATTCGGAAGCACGATAACCTAGTTTTTGTCATCGAGACCGATGGAAGCTTTTCAACTCCGCAAAAAGCACTGAACTGCTATCGAGACCAAATTCTTTTGGATGCGGTTCTCAACAGTATTACCAGTAAAGAGCTTAGAGCCCTTAAGCGGTTAAAGCAAAAAATCGAGCGGAAAAGAAGAGAGGGGTTTCTCGGCGGAATCGGGCGCCTAATCCATAGAGTTCCAAAATCCGCAAAGCCAGAGCCCGAATCCTAGGATTACGGGTTTTTTTTTGTAAAAATGTGATAGAATAAAAATATAACGAACATGAATAAAGAAATCGCGAAAATTTTTGAGGATACAATCAAGCTTCTGGAAATAAAGGGAGACAAAGCTTTGAGTTACAAAATAAGGGCTTACAGAAATGCTATAAATATTTTGAATAATTTAAAAATTGACATAAGCGATATTTATAAAGAAAAGGGACTAAAAGGAATAAGAGAACTGGGCATTGGAGAAAAAAATGCAAAAAAAATTGAGGAGTATATTGTAAGCACCCTTCGACATGGCTCAGGGCATGGAAAAATTACTGAATTTGAGGAACTAAACGAGGAAACTGCCATACAAAATATCATCGCTTATTTTTTCCAGTCAAAGGGTTTGGGGTTGCAAGAATTGAAAGAAAATGCTAAAAAGAGAAAGATAATATATTCCAGGTTTACAAAACCAGCTAAACAATTACTGGAATTAGCCGGTTCTGTTGATAAAGCAAAAGAGGCCATAAATACGGTAGCGCAATGGGCAAATACCAGAAAATTAGACTATTCAATTGAGACTGTTTTTAAAAAATGGTTGGAATTAGACAGACTGAAACCAAAAGAAATAGTTAAAAAACCGTTTTATAGAGGCGATCCGATGATTTGGTCGGAAAGCAAAAAAAAATGGTTTGTGATTTCAAAATACGGCGAGTGGTTAGAGTTTGCCGACAAACAATCCACCATTGAGTGGCGGACAATAGAATAATATAAATATAAAAATATGCTATCACATACAGATATAAAAAAAGGAGTTGAATTTATTTACGAGGGACAGCCATGGATTGTTTTGGATTCCTCGGCTATGAAAATGGCACAGAGAAGGCCCGTAATCCAAAGCAAGATAAAAAACTTAATAGACGGCAGGGTTCAGCAGGTAAACTTCCAACAGGGCGATATGTTTGACGAGGCAAATCTTGAAAAAAGAGACATTAAATTTATTTACCAAAGTAAGGGCGAATATGTTTTTTGTGAACCAAATGACCCGTCAAAAAGATTTTCTTTTACAGAAGCGCAAATTGGCACACAGGCAAAATATTTAAGGCCAAATGAAATTGTTACCGGGATTGTTTTTGAAGAGAAAATTATTACTTTTAAACTACCTATTAAGGTCCAATTAAAAGTTAAAGAAGCTGCCTCCGGAATTAAGGGCGACAGAGCTCAGGCAGGAACGAAGGAGGCAATTTTAGAATCTGGAGCTGTCATCCAAGTTCCCCTATTTATTGAACAGGGCGACGTAATCGAAATCAACACCGAAACCGGAGCATACGTAAAACGCGCAGAAAAAGAATAATATACAACCCAAAAACAGGCCCAAACGGGCCTGTTTTTATTTTTGGTTTTTTTTATTTTTTAAATCTGGGCAGATGGCAGCGGCGGCGTTGGAGGAGTAGCGGGCGGTTCTGCGAATGAGCGCTGGCTGATTTCCTGCTCTACAATTTCTTTTGGTCGGGAATATTTTAGTTTTGAAATTTTTTTAATTGCTTCAACAATCTCCGGTTTTCCTTTATCGTGAGGTAGGGTGCTCATTTTAAAAGGAGTTGAAATTTTTCCGTTAATAAGCATTTTTATAATCATTGTGCGGTTATCCAAATTTACCAGGTCAAACCTTGAAAAGCCCGGCTCAAATTGCTTTTCTAATTTTTCAGCATCTTCGGCTCCAATTCTAAAAGACCCCATCATTCCAACGTTTCCCAAAACCGCTTCCCTAATTTGGTCTGTTAGCTGTGGCATATACTGATGGGCCATTGTTAAATTTAATTTATATTTTCTGGCTTCAGATAAAATTGTGGCGATGGAATCTGTTGTAAAGTTTTGAAATTCATCAATATATAAATAGAAATCTGTCCGCTGGTCTTCCGCAATTCTGGCGCGACGCATTGCCGCCATTTGCATTTTTGAAACTAAAATTAAACCAAGCAATGAGCTGTTTACTTCGCCAGTTAAACCTTTTGACAAGTTCGCCAAAAATATTTTTTTCTTATCCATCACGTCGGCCAAATCAAAACCTGAATGCGATTGTCCAATAATATTTCTCATCATTTCGTTTTCTATAAACCGCCCAAGTTTTGAGACCACATAACCTAACATATCAGACCGAGTTGATCCGGTTGTTTGCGCCCATTCTTTTGTCCAGAAAGACCTAACAATAGGATCAGAAACCTTTGCTAATCTCTGCTGTAAAAATGTGGGGTCAGTAAACATTTTTGGAATTTCAACCAAAGTTCCCGGATTGTCTTTATCAGCCATTAAAGCCAACATGGCGTTTCTCATATAGTGCTCAAACATCGGGCCAATAATTTCTGGCGGAAAAAGCTTCATAAAGATTGCGATCATTTCCTGCACCGCAAAATCTTTTTGTTCCGGAGAATCATACTCTAACATATTCAAACCGCACGGCCTTTCCGTATCAAAGGGCTCAAACATTACTACGTCATCAATTCTTTCTTTTGGAATGAAGGCCAAAATATGTTCAACTGTTTCTCCGTGCGGATCAATAACAGCAACTCCTTCGCCATTCAAAATATCCTGTATAATCAATCCTTCCATAAAATATGATTTACCGGTTCCGGTTTGCCCGATGTAATAAAAATGCCTTCGCCTATCCTCCTTTGAGGCAAAATAGATTTTCTTTTTTTCATTTCTATAATCAACTTCTCCAATCAAAAGCTCGCCTTTTTCCGGAAGGTCTGAAGGCGGAGCAAATGTTGCCAATTTTGCAGCTTTAATATACGGAGTCTCAATATAATGTGTCGGAAAATGATAAACACTGGCCAATTCTTCTAAATTTAAAACGTTTGACTGATTCTTATTAAAATTTCTGAAACTGTAATCATAAACGAGCTTACGTAATTCTTTTTTATAAACTTCTTTGGGCTCCAAACTGTTTATGGCAGACATCGAAAACTGGCTGAAGGCTGAAACCAAATGGTTTAATATTTCTTCCGCCCGCACTTCCGTTTGGGCGGACGCAACAACTCTTATGTTTGTTTCAAACGGCTGTTTTTGGATTTTGTTTTGGATTGCGTCGTATCCTTTTTGGTCAATCCCCTGCTCTTTTTCTTTGGTCTGAAAATCGCCCTCTTTATTTTTCAAATTTTTAGGCCCTCGCACAAACACTTCATCTATCGCGCCTAAAATATCCAAAACACTCCAGCCCGACGAGCCCGCCACGGCATCTTTTACAGATTTGCCTTCCCTGATTTTTTTAAGAGCTTTGGTGCCGGCTTTCCGCAAATTTAATTTAGACAAGGGTCTTATTAAAACCTGAACTGCCCCGCCTTCGTTAGCTGAAATCTTACTCAAATTATTTGTTACCAAAGACAAAGGGTCTGTTTCCAGCGTCTGGTATGTGCTAATTGGAAAAAGCGAACTTTCCGAAAGTTTTAAATAAGCTCCGGCAGTAGCTCCCTGCGGTTCAAAAACCGTGTAATCCTGCGGAATTTTATCTACAACCGCGTTTGGATAAACGCCCTGCACATATTTTTCAAAAACAGATTCCAGATATTTTGGCACCGCCACGTAAAAAGAAATATCCGAACTTCCAATTTGGGAAGCAATTTCAAACGCGCAACACGGCGGGTCCTGAAACATTTTTGGTTTTTTTAAGTACAAAAAATTAGCAAAGACCTGCTCCATCTGGCCTATCATATTTTTTTCTTCTTTCTGCGCCTCCCCTTCTTTTTTTACAACATGCTTTGGCATTGTCACCAAAAACAAAACCATCTCCAGTCCCCCAAAAACAGAATTCTTTTCGTTCGTCTCGGCATTTAGTGCTATTATAAAAGCCAGCACTATCAGCAAAAAAACTAAAATTAATCCCGGAATAATTATTGCCATATGATTTTAGGTTTTTTTAGCCTGCCCCGAGCTTTTGCCCTGAGCCGCGCCGAAGGGTGCCGAAGGGTCATCATTGTCGTCGTCTGTGGGTTTCATAAAATTTTTATACAATCCTTCCTGCGACAATGTGTCGTGCAAAATATCCAAAAGATACGGCTCATTCATCCTTTTAGCCACCTGCACCGCAAAAAGCACCCCCTTCTCTCTGGCTATCTGCAAAAGATGTTCTATTTTCTCTTTTTCCCCCAAAAATTCAATCTTCTCGGCTTTCTTCTTTGCTTCAGCTTTTGTATTATCATCCAGTTCCATCATTTCTATTTCTTTTCTCAGTTCAGCTGATACAATTTTGTCTTCCCTAGATATTTCTCCTCTTTCCGGACTTTTTTCAATTTCAACTCTCGGAGATTGTTCAATAGCCGGAATTATTCTTTCCGGTATGTTTATTTCTTCGTTTTTGTCTTTATTATCTACCATAATATAATTTTCCTATTTAACTATTAAATCAACCGCATAAAAATTTATCTTGCCGGAAGAAAAATTCTGAGAAGTATTATCCTGGCCAGTTCTAACAATGACTTTCAATCCCGAAGACTCTTTTGAAACCTCATATATTTTTACGCACGGTGTTGGGTCAAAAGCCGGTTTTAACAACGCTCCGCACAAATTTGGATTAGGAAGCCATGGATTTACTGTATATCCATCTAAGGGAATAAATTGCCTCCCCTGAGAATCAATAATATTCCCTATATCCCAAGAACCCTGTTCTATATTTTCTGTGCCTTTATTTTGCGCTCCAACCATAACTTGTATAAATTTTGCTCCTGTGTTGGATATTGGCAGGCTTGCCTGATTAGACGAGGCATATTGGCTGTTTGTGATACTGGATGCGGACAAAAGATTTCCCTTGTCTATAGCAGATTCAAAGAGAAACCTGATATTGCCCAGTGTTTTTTCATAAACCGGCACAGGTACCGTGGTCGTTGGCGCCGGAGTGGGAGCCGGCGGTTTTTCTGCCATCCTCATAACTAAATAAGTAATCACGACAGCAACTAAAATTATAACCGCCAAGACCAAAAGCAATCTTGATACTTGCCCGGAAACTTTATTGAATTTAAACATTTTAATTTATAAACACAAGAACTTATGAGTTTAGAAACATTTGTTTTTTAACTCTTTTGTTCTTCAGTTTCTATTGTTTTATTTTACCACAAGTTATTCGTATCTTAAAGCTTCTATCGGGTCAAGCTTGCCGGCAGACCTTGCCGGCAGTACTCCGAAAGCTATCCCTATTGTTCCGGAAACGCCTACGGCAATTATTATTGCATATAACGGCACAGAAAATGCCCATGCCAATCCATAATAATTGGCCACTAAATATAAAAGCCAGCTTAATACGGCTCCAAATAAAATTCCTATAATCCCGCCCAGAACCGTGACCAAAATAGATTCTATTAAAAATTCTGTTAAAATGTCCGAATTTGTCGCTCCCAGCGCTTTTTTTAAACCTATCTCGCTGGTTCTTTCGGTAACAATAACATACATGATATTCATAATTCCCACCCCGCCGACGACAAGAGAAATTGAAGCAATCGCAATGAGTAAAATTGTTATGCCATTAAAAATAGTATTAAACGTATTCATCGCTTCTGCCTGGGTTGTGACAGTAAAATCATCTTTTGCGGAGTTTGTAATGCTGTGGAGCCTTCTCATGGTTTCGCGAATTGACTCGGCTGTAGCATCTCCCAAATTTATATCTTTCATTTGCACAACGCCGACAGTTATATAATTTATTCCAAGCATTTTTTTTTGCGCCGTAGTAAGCGGCACATACAAACTGTCATCAGCTCCTCCGGCTGACATAGAGCCCTGCGGATTATAAATTCCTATAACCTGAAAATTTAACGTGCCAATTCTTACTAATTTTCCCAGAGGATCATCCTGCCCGAACAAATCATCTGCAAGCGCGCTTCCCAAAATTACAACTTGATTAGCCCCGGTGTCTTCGGCTTGCGTAAAAAATCTGCCCTTTTTCAAAGTGTGCTTATCAATGGAAAACATTTCAGCTCCGGCGGCATAATAAATAACGTTTTTTGCGTTGTTGCGATAACTGGCTACGGCAAGCCCGGTAGCTATCCCGTATGCGCCCGAAACATTTCCCAATTTTTTTATCTCGTCAAGATTGGAAACCTTAAACGAAGTAATTTGCACAGTAGAAGTTGCCCGGCTGAAATCAACTGAAGCCGCATTATTATTTGCCAAATTTTTTGTGGTAGGCGGAACCCGAGTCTCAATAAAAAGCGTATCTGTTCCCCATGAGGAGAGTTCAGAATCTATCAAACTTCTAAACCCGGCGCCGGCTGACAAAACCAAAATAACCGTGGCAATTCCAATTACAATGCCCAGCGTAGTCAAAACCGTGCGGACAGGATTCGCGGTCAATGCTTTTATAGATTGTTTATAGGCTTTAAACATATATCGAATTAAAAGTTTGTAAAGTTATAAAGTTTACTAAGTAGGCTGAATACTTTTAATAAAACCTGAAATTAGACGGCTTATTTCTGAGCAGCGATTTTGCAAATCATTAAATTGGGTTTTGCTTATGTAGCCCAATTCTAAAGCTATGTTTAACATTGATCGCACCTCTCCCGCAGAGCCTTTTGCAATATACAAAAATTTCGAAAATTCTTTATTTGATTGTCTTTCGTATCCTTCGGCTATATTATTGGATATACTCACCGCGGCTCTTTGTATTTGATCTCTGAATCCATAATCGCGATTATTCCTAAAAATACCGTACACAATCACGGATAATTCTATCCCTTTTTGCCAAGAAATAATGTCTTCAAATTTATCGATTCGCATAACTTTATAAACTTTATGAACTTGATAAACTTTCTACTCGTAGCGCAACGCGTCTATTGGGTTTAATTTTGATGCTTTGAGAGCCGGATACAAGCCAAAAATAACTCCTGTTAAAATTGAGACGCCTATTGCCAGAAAAACAGACCAAATTGAAACCACAAACGCCCAGTCATATCCCAAATAATGCATAAGCAAAGACATCAAATAAGAAATTAATATACCGATAATTATCCCGATAACTCCGCCGAAAAAAGTCAAAGTTCCCGCCTCCAATAAAAATTGGTTTCTTATTGCCGAGTTGGTCGCGCCCACTGCTTTTCGCAAACCGATTTCCCTGGTTCTTTCGGCAACAGTTGCCATCATAATATTCAAAATCCCGATTCCCCCAACAACCAAAGCAATGGCCGCCATAGCTGTTAAAAATAATCTTAAAGCATTGGTGATGGTGCTCAAAATATCAATTGCGTCAGCAAGGTTTCTAACAGTAAAATCAATATCCACATCACTCTGTATATGGTGGCGTTGTTTTAAAACATTCGTTACGTCAGCAATAGTTTGATCAATATTCTCCGATGAATCAACTTTTATATTAATTCCCCGCAAATAATGAATTCCTAAAAGTTGTTCTTGCCCGATAACCAGCGGCAAATATACTTGGTCGTCATGATCTATAACAAAACTGCTTCCCTGTTTTGCCATAACCCCGACGATGCGCAAAGGAACTCCGCCGGCTTCGGTCTGCGCGGAATTCCGCACTTTTATAACCTGCCCTATCGGGTCCACTCCGGTATTGTCAAATAATTCTGAAGCCACAGTAGCTCCCAAAACAGCGACGTTAGCGTTTCCTTCTCCCTGTTGCTGGTCAAAAAATTGCCCCGATTGTATTGTGGTATTTAAAACATCCGGATAATTATAATCTGTGCCGATAAAATTTGTATCAACTGTTTTAGCTCCCCATGTCACAGAGGCCGACCCCATAATCATTCCAATAACTGATTCTGCATGCGGAACTTGAGATTTACTACGCAAAGCATCGGCGTCGCCATTTACTAATGTCGTAATTGTAATTCCAAACAATTGCGCCGGCGGCCCTTTTTCATTGCTTTTCCCCGGCTGAACATTTAATAAATTTGATCCCAATTTCGTAATCTGCCCCAAAATCAAACTCTGCGCTCCGGCGCCCAGAGCAATTATAATTATCACGCCGGCAACCCCGATGACAATTCCCAAAATAGTCAAAAACGACCTGCCTTTCCTGGCAAGCAAAGTCCTAAAAACTAATTTTATTGTCCCGATAAAATCCATTGAGTATTGATAAATTAAGTCAGCGGGGTTATATTGAAAATGTGTAATTTGACATTCGTCCTCTGGACCTATATAAGGATTCTCCTATGAAAATCGCGATAAGTTTTGCAGTGGCCATAATCGCCTTTGTTGCGAGTTTATGGTTTAAATTAGGTTTTCTGACTGCAATAAGTCTCACCACCGCCACATTTGGATGTCTTTTCGCCTTCTGGTTGCTCACAGAACCCACGCTTCACTGTTACTATTGCGGAAAAAGAACCAGAAAATCAAAGGCCAAGATTGAACGCGGCGAATTCCACGATAAGTGGATATGCCCTAGGTGCAGCAGAGCTTATTTTCTCCACGAATAACCTATGCGCTCATCGGCAGTTCGAAGATTTCTCTTTTAGAAATTTCTTCGGACTGCTTTTTTTTTGCAAAAATTATTTCACTAAATCCTTGCCTTCTTTCCACACATTAATGTCATTCCCAGCTTGACTGGGAATCCAGGTTTTAATTCTGGATCCCCATTTTCATGGGGATGACAAAGCGTTCTATTTAATTAAGTCCTTGTCGGACTCTGCTATGGTACGCTTTGTCACTTTTTCATCGGAAACGATATTTCCATCTTTTATTTTGATAATTCTTTTTGCGTGGTTTGCGGTATCTGTTTCGTGCGTGACCAAAATAATCGTATGGCCTTGGTTGTTTAATTTCTGTAAAATGTTCATTACTGCATTCCCTGATTTTGAATCCAAGTTTCCGGTCGGCTCGTCGGCAAAAATTACAGCCGGATTATTTACCAAGGCCCTGGCTATTGCCACGCGCTGTTTTTCTCCGCCGGAAATTTGGTTTGTAAAATAGTTTAATCTGTGCGAAAGCCCGACTGATTCTATGGCCTTTTCAGCTAATTTATCATAATCATTTTTTTTACTGTAAACCAAAGGAAGCCTTACGTTGTCTAAGACAGTTGTTCTTGCCAATAAATTAAATGATTGAAAAACAAACCCCACTCTCTCATTTCTTAGTTTTGCCAGATATTCGTCATCAAAATCTTTTGTATTTTTTCCTTCAAACGCGTAATGCCCGGAAGTCGGCCTGTCCAAAAAACTTAATATGTGCATCAATGTTGATTTCCCTGACCCGGACGGTCCCATGATTGCAACAAACTCACCTTCGTTTATCACAAAACTTATATCATGCAAAACGTGTGTAACGACCTCATCGTTCACATAATTTTTCTTCAAGTTTTCAACCTCAATAAGTTCTGCCATTACTGTTTCATATATGTAATAATTTTCTGCCCTTCGCTTAATCCTGATAATATCTCAATTAATCCCCCGTCAGCTTGAAGCCCGGTCTGGACTTCAACTTCGTGATACGTCAACTTCTGAGGGTCGTCGACAACTCTTACATAGCTTTTATTATTTTTATTAATAACCGCGGTTGAAGAAACTGCCAGCGCGTTATCTTTTTCTGCCGCTAAAATAGTCATATTAGCCGTCATGCCGGGTTTTATGTCCGGAATGTTTTCTATACTTCCTTTAACTTCGTAATTAACTACGCCGGAGATTACCGTGGATGCCGGATTAATGCTCAACATTTTTCCGGAAAAATGTTTGTCCGGGCCCAAAGCATCAAAAGTATAATCAATGGACTGCCCCACTTGAAGCGAAGCAATATTTGCCTCGCTTACATTTGCTTCCGCATGCAAATTATTAATATCCTGCAAAACTATGGCTTTGGCTGTGGCCGTTGCCTGCTCTCCAACCTTTATATCCACTTCTGTAATTATTCCCGAAGCCGGAGCCACTACAATTGAGTTATTTACAACAGCTTGCGCCGAATCAAACTGCCCTTGCGCTGAAAGCATTTGAGCTTTTGCTAAATCAATATCTTCTTGCCTTGGAGCAGATTGCTTTGCCGCCAAATTATGCATTGCGGTTTGCAATGACGCATTGTAGGAAGCGATACTACCCTGTAAGGTGTTAACACTGCTTAAAGCAGAACTGACTGCAGATTTTTGAGAGTCTAATGCGGCCTTGTCGGCAACAGAAACACTTGAAATATAGGTGTCTGTATTGGTTTGATCGCGAATGATTTGCAAAGAGGCCAAAACACTTGCCAAAGAATTGGATACATTAGAAATTATCAAGTCTGTGATGCCCACAGCGCTTATTTGGTTTATATTATCCTTTGCAATGGCCAACTTATTAATGATATTGGTTTTGTTCTCATAAACCGGCCCCCAAGATGAATCCGCAGAACGAAAATAGGTGTCTTGAATTATTTTCGCCGTTGCCTCGGCGTTGAAAATTGCGGTGTATCCGTTGTTTAATGCGCTCAATGTGTTATTGTATGCGCTGGTTGCGTTCACTTTTGCCGAATTCACGGCATCCTGCAAAGCTTGTATGTCGTTTTGACTTGCTCCGTTTATTAATTTGTTATAATTTGCCTGGGCCTGCGCCAAAGAGCCTTGGGCCGAAGTTAAGGTTGCTAATGCGCTCGATTGGCTAAGCGAGGCTAAGACCTGCCCTTGATTAACCTTGTCTCCCTCTTTTACAGAAATACTTCTTACAACACCGCTTCCCTGAAAGCTCAACGTAAGATCTGTTCCGCTTACAACCTGTCCGGTTGAAAGAACCGTTTGCTGTAAGTTTTGTTTTGTAACAACGCCGGTTTGGATAGAAGTGTTAACTTTTGGCTTAAAAATAAAATATCCGATTATTATAACAATAATTAAAATTGCGATTATCCAGATATTTCTTTTTCGTTTTAAAAATTTTGGTATCTTTATTTTCATAAGGCTTTTTTTATTAATTATATCAAATAAATATTATTTTAGATACCTACGGTTAATTTTTTTATTAAAAAAACGAATGTTTTTAATTCCCTATCGTTAAAATTAGAAAAAAGCTTTTTCATATGCTTGGTTTTCCTTTTTTTTATGGAATTAAAAAGTTTTTTGGCTTTCAGAGAAAGCTCCACCGCAGAAACTCTCCTGTCATTTAATCCGATTTTTCTTTCAACAAAACCCTTTTTTTGAAGGCAATTAACAAGCTGCGTTGCCGCGCTGCTGCTTACGTGCAAGGCTTTTGATATTTCGTCTATCGAGCATCTTTTGTTTTTTTCTACGACATCAAGAGCCACCCATTGTGAAAACGTGATGTCCGCCCCCGGGTGTAAAAATTTTCCGCTGGAAATCACCTTTTGCTGAGCGTTGTGAAAGCTCAAAAGAAGACTTTCAATTTGCTTTTCTCTGTTGTTTTTCATATTATATAAGTATCTTACATAATAAAAGAAGGCGTGTCAAGATGCAACAAAAAAACCGGGAATTACCCGATTTTTTACGAATACATTTTTGCACCCTTAAGCCATTTGGCAAAAGCACAGTCCGTGCTATGTTTTGGTGGTTGCGGTTGCCTTAGAACCTGAACCGCGTCTTTAAAAATTTCATAAATATCTGATGGGTTTGTATCTATTTCAACAACTTCTTTTCTAAACGGCAACCGGTCAATGAATCCCCTGCTCTTATCTACTATATAGAAGGCCAAATATCCCTTTCCTGAAGTTTTATATCCATTTTTTTCCATTAAGAATGCGTACGTGTCTAACTGCAATTGGAATCTGTCGTAAACATTTGCCACCGTGCTTCCGGTTGATTTATAATCTAACGGAGCAATTCTAACTTGCCCTGAGCCCGCCGAAGGATCCAACTCTAAAACATCATCAACCGCGCCAAATAAAGTTGCTCCAAGCGCTTCGTCAAAATATCTTATTCCGGCAAAATTATTTCGCCACTGATTCAACAATTTCTGGTTTGGAAATAAATGCGCTTTTATATTATTTTCTGTAAGCAACGGATGTGGTAAATTTTTTGCGCGATATGTATCAAATTCCTCTTTTAGCAAACCGTCTATAGCCGAGTTTAAAGCATACGGATATGGTGGTGGCCTTTTAATTCCCAAATTTTTATCTAGCCAAAAACAATGTGGGCATTCTAAAAATAAATTTAATGAATTTGGCGATAATTGTATTGGTTTTCCATTTGCCATATCAATTGTATATTAACAAAATAAACAACTAAAAAAAAGCCCCTCCATCTTCATAGACAAAGGGACAATATCAAAAAGAATACAATCGCCGGAGCGATTAGATCTCAACCACGTTGACCAGACGGGACTCTTGCTCGTAGCGGAGCATTGAATAGAGCCGCGGGTTGCGCATGGCAAGAATCTGGAGAGCGGCAAGAACGGCATTTTTGGCGCTCAAAACGGTCATCGCCGGTACTTGGCTGGGCATACGTAATGATGACCAAACATCGTCCGGGAACGGCTTGTCGGTGCCCGGCGCGTTCGCCGGAACATTGATCACCGGAACAGTGGAATTAGCGGCGAGCACGCCTCCAGCGCCATTGCTCATGCCAACGTAATCGATGATTACGCTGTCGGGAATGTCGGCAAGGTGCTGATTCATTGTGATCACGGCCGGAATTGTCTCTTTGTGGGCCGACAAGGCGACATAAGTGACGACCAGGTCCTTGCCCTCGAATGGCGACAGCAACGCCTCTTTGAAAGCAGAAACGTCGTCACGGGGGGAGCCTGTCCAGACGATGATCTGCTGGAGGGGCAGGCCAAAACGATCGGTCAGCCCGGCGGCCAGTTTGTACTTTCTCCCCAATTCTCCGAGGTCTCCGCCTTCGCGGTAGAACTGCTTGTCCTCGTGACCGCCTTTGTACAACACACGCCACGAATCGGCGTCTATCACGTCGGCCAGTAAAATTTTTCCAACCCAGATTTGCTTTTCGGCAGTCCAGGCGTCAGCGGGCACTCCGAACTCAATCTTGATGTCCGCGAATTCACGTCCGAGTAGCGACCAGGCACGTTCCAAAATCAGGAAGTGGCGCCGGCCGATCTCCTCGATCTTAAACAGAACCTCGTCGACGTTCCGGAATGGGAAGACTTCTAAAAACGGAAGTGTCAGAAACGGCTTCTGTCCATGAATGGGCTGATGCGGGTTGTAAAGCATAACCACATCTCCTTCTGCGCATTCCCGGCCAATGACCATCAGCGGATCATCGCAAGGCAACACATGGTCGCCCCACTTCTTGCCACTGGTCTTCAGAAAAAGTTCGAAGACGAGCCTGGGGAAAACCGTTCCCTTCGGGATGCCAGGGTTGCGCTGGAGAAACGATCCGAGAGCTCTCCGGCGAAAAACCACCTCCATCTTCAGCATCTCGCACAGCGGTGCTCGAAACTCGGTCGCGCTAAGGCGGTTATAGAAAGCGACCGGCAGACCGCAATCCTGCAACAATTTGAAAACGTTACACGTGGTCTGGGTGGCTAATGCGCCCTTGCCCGGAATGAGGTCGTGCTTCTCGCCGTCTCCGGCAGTGACGTCATCCTTGGACTCGAACTTACCGTCGCCTAGTACGCTAAGCGATTTGAAAACCTTCTTGGTTTTTCCCTCGACAACGAGCTCCCATCGCTAGTCTCCTACTTGAATTTGCTCTGGCGGCATTTTCCGTTCCTTTCCTTTTCTAGTATTTTAACAGTAACAATGAACTGCTGATTTCGCTGCTTTCACGCGAAAGCACTTACTGATATAAAACTACACAAATTTTACACTTTTGTCAATAAAAAAGTCCTCAAGGGTGAGGACATGGTTTTTGAAATTCAGACATTCGCGATTATGCTTCAATCTGCCAAAAAATATTTTGACCGGCCATAAATGGAACAATACCGTCGCACTCTTCGGGCACTGTCCATTGTTTTCTGGCAAGACAAATACTTCCTTCGTTTAACGGAAGTTTGTAGAACCCTGCGCCAAATTCAGAAACAAACGCCTCCAAGCGATCCAAATGACCGAGATAGTCGAACATCTGGCAAAGCAAGGGCAAAGCAACGGGAGCCGTGAAACAACCGGCGCACACAGAAGCGCACTCCTTGGTTCCTTTGAGATGCGGAGCGCTGTCCGAACCAAAAAAGAATTTAGGATTTCCGCTTGTTACAGCTTCGCGGAGCGCAGCGCGATCGTGCCGGCTTTTAGCAACTGGCTTGCAAAAATTATGCGGTTGCATTTTTCCCTTGCTCTCTTTGCTGTAACCGATAACGTCGTCCAATGTCAGAAAAAGATGATGGACGGTGATTGTCGCAGCCACCGTTCCCGGCAACTCTTCGGCTATGCACCGAACCGCTTCTTTTGTGGTTATGTGCTCGAGAACAATACGAAGTTCCGGAAAATCTTTGGCAATCATCCGAAGAGTGTGGAGAAATCTTACTTCCTTGTCTATTCCGGCAGACATTTCGCCCGGCAGTTCGCCATGCAGAGACAAAACCATATCAAGCCCCTGCATCGCACCGAACGCAGGATAGCAAAGTCGGTAATCAACAACGCCATTTTCCGAGTTCGTCGTAACATCTTGCGGATAAATCTTGCCCGCAGTAGCGCCTTCTTTCACCGCGTCAAAAATCATTTCCGGCGTTGTGGCTTCGGTGATTTGAATTGTCATCAAGGGCTTAAATTGCCCATTTCTCACAATGTCACTTATAACAAAGCCGTCTAATGCCGATATTATCTCTGTAAGATAATAACTGACATGCCTGGCAGCAAGAATCGGCCCCGGTTTAGTATTGGGCATTATCAATGCTCTTGCAAACTGGCCTACGGTGTGCGACAGCACTTTTCTTAATACTTCGCCTCGACGGAGGTGCAGATGAAAGTCGTCCGGTTTTCTTATTTTAATTGTATCCACGGCTATTTCCTCTCTGTTATCAACGAACGGTTTATGACTTCAGTGCTCTCACGCGAAAGCACTTACTGATATAAAATTACAAGATTTTTACATTTATGTCAACCCTTTCTATATGTCGCACAATAAAACTAACCAATGCTTACCCAGCGCCATTTATTATATTGGTCTTTGTGAAATTCGTAATTTTTATAGTTGTATTTTCTAATTATTTTTTCTATTTGTTTTTTTTGTGGAGGAACCTGTGGTGAGCCCGCCGAACCATCAAACTCCATAAATATTTTCCCTTCGGGTCGCAGATGATTTTTTGCGTCTTTTAAGAATTTTCTAATATAAAAAAGTCCGTCGCTACCCCCGAATAAAGCTTTTTTTGGCTCAAATTTTAAAACTGATTTTTGAACTTTGCTTTTTCTGGTGACCGGAATATACGGTGGGTTAGCAAAAATAAAATCGTACCCTTCGGCGTGGTTCAGGGCAGGATTCCCTTTTATATTTTTAAAAACATCTGATTTTATTATTCTGTACCGTTTCGAATTTATTTTGTTCAGCTTGCAATTGATTTTTATCTGAGCGATAGCGTTTTTATCGCTATCCGCCATGTCGCATAATAAAATACCTGTTTTTGCTAAAACAGCCACTCCCACGCACCCAGAACCAGAAAATAAGTCCAAGCAACGTTTACCCCGCCCGCCATCTTCCAGGCTGACTATATTCTCAATAACCTTTCCAACCCAAAATTCTGTTTCCGGACGCGGTACCAACGGTCTTTTTGATAAATCAATTTTACATTTTAAAAACTCTGTAAATCCAATTACATAATCTAACGGCTCCCCCGCCTTCAACCGCTCAACATCTTTATAAAATTGTTTTGATGGCTTATTAAAATATTTTTCTTTCAACAGCCACTTAATTTCTTTTTCCATATTGCATTATCTTATCTTTATTTTCTAAATAAAAAAAGCCCCGCAAACAAAGAGTGTTTGCGGGACATATAAAAATAAGTTTTCAACTCAAGAAGAGTTGCATTTCAATCCGAGGAAGTTGTTTCCCATAGTGTTTCGCCGTTTTTCTGGCAGTACCCGACTTTCTGGGAACTTCCATAAATCCGATCCTTTTGTAGAGCTCAATGGCCGGCAAATTGCAGGCAAAGGTTTCTAGCCTTAACGTGTCGACACGCAAAACTCTGCGGGTCTCGCAAATTAAGGCTCGCAAAAGCTTTTCGGCTATTCCCCTGCCTCTCGCTTCCTTGATCAGCCACACAACTCCAAGCATACCAACTCGATTGTTGGTTTTGCCACTGTAGCCGATGCCGGCCCAGCCCGCCAAACGTCCGCCAATGTCCACCATCAACCCGGTACAGGCTTTTTCTTTTTCCTGCTTCAGCAATTCCAATAAATCGGCTTCCTGATCTTCCCATGTTTTCATTGTCTGGCGGGCAATATAAGCCTTTTCTAAAACAAGGGAATTCACGCACTCAAGCATGCCGGCGCAATCGCCGAGCAAGGGATGTCTTAATGTTACCTCTTCTTTCCCAGCCCAAAACCTTCTAACCGCACTCACCGTTCTTGCTGTTTCCATATTGATTCCTTTCAATGAACAGATCGGTTAAATTCATACCTAAATAATACAACTTATAAAACAATAATTCAATATTGCACAGTCTTTTTAATATTTAATATTTATATCAAACCCTCTTGGTATTCCACTCCATTTATCTTGGGAAAACTGGGATAGATTTTTTGTACCCGACCCACTTGCCCATCTTCCAGCCGAACTTTAATTCCTCTGTGATGCTCGGCCGAACCAGTTAAAATATCCTTCACCCTCCCATGAGTTAATTTGCCGATTGGTTGATCCATTTTTAAAACAATGTCCACTTCCCCACCAATTTTTATATTTTTTCTTTTTTGCCCATTCATTTTTATTTAGTAAAGCACTGAGTTGATAATTTTTTCAAAAAACTAACTATGGGCAGGGCGTGAATTCGCAATTCGGACCGGTGCGCCCCACATAAGAACCGTCGGGGCAAAGTTTTGCTTCCTGGGTGCACGCTTTATTGGAATCTGCGGATTTGGTAAACACAACTGGAATCTCAAGCGCGTCGTCATTTTCGGGGAGACCCGACGGATTGTCTTTGCGCAGTATCAGCGCCCCTTTATTACTGTACGCGTTTTTGTCTGTTTCGAATGTTATTGTCGCTTCAAACGGCACAAAGTCTTCTGTCATCCAGTCGCTTTTGGCCGCAGCAATTCCCTGGCCGATTATTCTGCCATCCCAGTCAACTACGACAATCGGAAAACTGTCTTCAAAATACCACATTCCCCGCGCTTCTCCGGTAACAGATAGCGGACTTTCTACAACTTGATTTGGACGTGGAGTATCAAGGCGGATAAGAGTTGTTTTTTCCAGCTCGTTCCCAATATTTTCAGTAAAATTTTGGTCTCCATGACGGCATTGCCGCGGATAACTTTCCATAACAGGATTTCCGGCTGCAACGCATTCTTTAAAGTTTGAAACTTGCTTTTCCGGCGCTTTAATGGGTTGCGGCCATATGGCAATTTCCACACCGATGATTATTACGACGACAATTATTAATATAACAAATATTATTTTTTTATTCATAGTTATGTTTTTAAATTTTATCTATATTTTATTCTACCACTTTTGCGGGATTGGAGTAAATAAAAACCCCTCTTGGTACTAAATTAGAGGGGCTCAGATACGCCGCATGGCAAACCATGTCACACATTAACAACTGCGCGCCGTTAAATCCGGCGCCACGTCAAGACCGATGATTATCGGCCTTCCATGCCCGCGACGGACATTTTTGTATTTTGGCCTTTGCCCACGACAACGACTGATACTCATAGGGTCAAACCTAGCTGCATCGTTAGGAACCCTCATCGGCTCCATTTTCAGGTGGTTCTCTGGATCTAATACGACCTGTGGCGACTTTCTGCGTCCCTTAGTTTTTTGAGAACCACAAAAATTTAAAAGACCCATCTCCTTCTCCTTGTCAAAAAACGAAGTGTCTACACAATTTAACAATAATACTTTACCAAATCCTGTCAACAAATGCACTGGCCACTGGTATACTTTACAGTATGAGGCACTTAAAACATGTTGCAAAATGAATCGGTTGGTGGTTGGCTGGAGTTAGTAAAAACTAACTCAGTTAATACCATGCAAATGCTAGCGGA
>Ga0268281_1000577_pt1 | contig 26631 bp, 28 predicted proteins | sample saktaG_10_FD_190134 | JGI IMG/M metagenome (GOLD analysis project Ga0268281, IMG submission 190134) | Saline water microbial communities from Sakinaw Lake, British Columbia, Canada - sak_2011_5_24_50m | ecosystem: Environmental > Aquatic > Non-marine Saline and Alkaline > Saline ...
GCTTGGTTTTTGATGTGGGCTATGCTTTATGTGGGGATTATCGAGTGAACCATAGTTGGGTTTTTTCTCATTCAGATGGCTGGCAAGATAAGGCCAAAATCGTTAATCTCTGGCAAGATTGGTGGGAAAAATATGGTCGCTGGTGCCGTCAAATTCATCTTTATGATGTTTTGTCTGGCGCTGGCCGATTGGCCAAAAATCGTTTGCCTGGAACTGGTCGGCTACCACTCAAAGATTTACGCAATATCTTAGAAGGAAGCGGTGAGACTACGCAGGGCGCTATGGATGTGGTTTTGGAGTTGAACCCGCTTCAATTGTTGATCAACCCGTGGTCAAAAATTAGGGAAGCCATATCTTTTGCTCAATCTTGTTTTGTTTTATAGAACAATCAGGCTGGAGACAAATCGTCTCCAGCTTTTTTATTTATTTGGTTGAGTCTGTCTGGGGGTAGGCAGGTGTGGGAGTCAAGGATGGTTGAGCGGACAGTTTCCCTGACATCAAATAATTTTATTGTATACTATGTTTTGGACGATCGCCCAAAACATGGTATAGGGTCAATCTGTAAGTTATTTATCAATGGCTTTTATAAATCAATTTCTTCAACCAATAATAATTTAACGCAATCCTCAATAGAATAGTATTTTATTAAGGATTCAGTTTCGCTAAGCGTGTCATACGGGCAGACCCAAATGCTAAGTTGTAATTTTTGGTAACCCAATATTTTTAGGGCAACGCGGAATTTATTTCTGGTTTTACGATATTTTTCCGGAATATCAAAAATGACCATTTGCCATTTTTTATCTTTGCGGCGAGATTGTCCGGTCTGTTTTAGGGCGATTTGCAGCACCCTCTGACCTCCTTTTGGGGTCAATATTATTGCTTTTTTATTGTCTAATTTTATTAGACCGACGTTTTTTAGGTGATAGATTAGTTTGCTAAAGTTAGTTTTCCTGTGGATTTTATTAAATTCATTTTTGAGCCTTAAATAATTTATATATCCCTTTCGGTGATACATAGTCCTTGGTTGTGAAAGGGTCAAGAACAGGTCACTTAAAGTAAGGTCGTGGGCCCTTTCCGTCGAGCAATAAATTTTCCATAGAAATTTTTCTGTCGTTGACATTTTCATAATTTTGTTGTTTTTATCTCTATACTATGTTTTAGACGATCGTCTAAAACATAGTATAGGCAATATTTAAAAAAAATAATTAAAATAGTCTATTAATTTTAATCTATGTCAAACTTTCTATAGCAATAAGCCGGTTTTGGTCTTGATCTCAGCCATATTTTTTTGCGCGATGGCTCGGGCGCGCTCGGCCCCTTGCGCTAAAATCTTTTTGATTTGGTCCGGATTTTTAGCCAATTCTTTTCTTTTAACTTGAATGGGCGCCAGCTCTTTTATAATATTGTTGGCCAGTATTTTTTTGCAACCTAAACAGCCAATACTAGCCGTGCGGCAGTCCTCGGCTATTTTTTTTATTTCGGCTGGAGAGGAAAAATATTGATGCAAGGAATAGATGTTACATTTTTCCGGCGTGCCCGGGTCGGCGCGTTTTTTTCTGGCTTCATCTGTCACGGCCGTGGCTAGTTTTTTAGCAATTATTTCTGGCGGATCGTTTAAGGCAATATAGCTGGCCGGGCCTGCCGACTTACTCATTTTTTTAGTGGGGTCAGTTAAACTCATAATGCGGGCAGCTGGCGTTAAGAGTGGCTTGGGCTCGGGAAAAATTTGGCAAAAAGTATTATTGAAACGTCTCGCGACTTCTCGCGATAATTCTAGGTGCTGCACCTGGTCTTCGCCCACTGGCACGACTTCGGATTTATAAAGCAAAATATCGGCGGCCATTAGAACCGGATAATCAAATAGGCCCATGTTTATTGCGTCAGGATATTGCGTGGACTTATCTTTGAACTGGGTCATTCGCTTTAATTCGCCGATTGGCGTAATAGTATTTAAGATCCAGGTTAATTCAGTATGTTCTGGCACATCAGATTGAATAAATAAAATTGATTTCCGGGGATCAATGCCGCAGGCCAATAAATCCATGGCTAAATCAAGCGTCATCTGGGGTAATTTTTCGGCATCATAAGGCACGGTCATGGCATGATAATTGACCACGCAAAACATACTGTCATGCTTTGCCTGCAAGGCTACCCAATTTTTAATGGCGCCCAAATAATTGCCGATATGAATGGCGCCGGTTGGTTGTATGCCGCTGAATAGTTTAGCCATAATTATGGATTTCTTTTAATGATTAATTCTTCTTCGGGTTGGTCCATTTTTAAATTATTAACAATTTTTTCGGCGACGAAATTTGGGTCCATATATTTATCATAGTCTAAGGGCTTCTTTTCGTCAAAGAAATTAGTTCGCATCCCGCCAGGATAAACAGCGATAATCTTGATATTTTCGGGCTGAGCCTCTAGACGTAATGATTTGGTAAAACCAGTGGCGGCATATTTACTGGCACAATAACCAGATGAGCCAGCGCGTCCGGTTAGAGCGCTAGTTGATAAAATATTTATAATAATGCCATCGTGTTGTTTTTTCATTTTGATTAATGCTGCCTTAGAGCCAAAGATCAAGCCAAAAAGATTCACTTCCAACATATCACGAATTTTTTGTGTTTTTTGTTCTTCAATAGGGGCATGTGGCGTCCAGATTCCAGCATTATTAATCCAAATATCTAATCGGCCAAATTTTTTTATAATGAAATCTGTCACTTTCATCATAGCGCTTTCACTGGTAACATCAGCAGCCACTGGAACACTACCCGCTAAATCCTTGGTCACGGCTTCAATGTCTTTTCTGGATCGGGCAATAAGAATTAGCTTAACGCTTTCTTTATTTAAGCTCTCCGCCAAAGACCGACCGAGTCCATGGCTGGCACCGGTAATCACAACTATTTTATCCCTTAAATCCATATTATTAAAGTTTTTATCTCTACTTTATTGGTGGGCGAGGAGGGACTTGAACCCTCAAGCCTTACGGCATACGGCTCTGAACCGTACGTGTTTGCCAAATTTCACCACTCGCCCAGCTTATTAAATTTATTTTTTTGTGGCGGGCGCGGATTTTTTCGGTACGTTTTTCGTAGAAATATACCAGTTATTAATTCCGTTTAGTCGGTCAGAGGGCGCATTAATTTTTTCCACATTGATTCCTTTGATGTTTTTGTCCACCAGATAGGTATAAGAATCGGTATATAAAAATATGGCCGGCAATTCGTCGTTAATAATTTGTTGAAATTCAATATATTTTTTCTTTTTTACATCATCAAAGGGAGTGGTTTGCGCCTTGGTTAATAAATCATCTATTCTTGCGTTATCATAAAGGGCCAGATTTAACCCCGGACTTTTTGTTTGCGAAGAGTGCCACAAAGGATAGGGATCAGCGTCAAATTTTTGGACAATGCCAAAGATGAGAGCCTGATAATTATGCGGAGTAATGATTTCCGATTGCATCATGTCGGGCGGGACAGATAATAATTTCGTTTTTATGCCCAAGCCTTGCCAAGAGGATTGAATAATTTGACCAATTTGCTCTAGGTCTGACTGTTGAACCGTGGTTAGGGTTATTTCCAGGGTTTGATCTCCTTGATGCCAGAACCCATCGTCGCCCATTTTCCAGCCTGTGCTGGCTAAAAGTTTATTGGTTTTGGCCGGATCATAATTATATTGTACCAGGTCGGGGGCATAATAAGGGTTAGGGGGCAGTAGTGGGCCCTGGAGAACTTGCCCCTCTCCGAACAATACTTCATCGATAATCTTATCTCGCGGAACAGCGTAGGACAGGGCCTGACGGACAATCTTGGAGTTGAGGGCTTTATTGTTTTGGATATTAAAGAAAATTGCGGTGTAATGGGGCAGGGGTAGAGAATATTTTTTTAACACTCCGCCCGAGATCAATTGTTGTTCAATGTGAGCCGGAGCATAGCTGATGCCGTTAATCTGTCTTTTTTGCGCGGCCTTAGCGAGCTCGTCAAAGTCTTTATAGAATTGAAAAGTTATTTTAGACAAATATGGCCCGGGGTCATAAAATTTTTGGTTTCTCTCTAGTATATAACTGCGAATTTCTCCCTGGGCATTGCGAGTTAATTTTTTGAATTGCCAAGGACCGCTGCCGATGGGCTTTAGGTTGTAGCCGCTAAGAGTAAATTGTTTAATCGGGATATTCTGCCAAATGTGTTTTGGCAGTAGGCCGACGGTCAGAAAATTCAAAAATCCGGACATCGGCTTAGATAGAACAAACACGATATTATTTTTATCTTGAGGAATAATCTGAATTGTTTGAGCGATCGCGCTCCAGGAGCTTTTTAGCTCTGGATTTTTGAGGGTGGCGATAGTAAAAACAATATCATCGGTGGTGATTGGCTGTCCGTCGTGCCAAACTGCCCCGCCTTTTAATTGTATTTTATAAGTTAACTTGTCAGAACTAATGTCTATGGTTTTGGCTAGATCGGGCACAATTTCTAACCTTTCGTTATATTTAAATAATCCAGAAAAAATTAATTTACTTAAATCAAGATCGGCCTCATTGCTTTTGGCCAAAACAGGATTGATATATTGCGGCGCGCCAACCGTTCCCTCAATATATTGTCCGCCGTAGCTGGGCGCTATTTCTAGAACTGCATGGGGTAGTCTAAATAATAATAATAGTATGCTGAATAAAAAAACTAAGCCACAAATAGTGACGATCCGTTTTTCCCGTTTATTTAAGAAATTGGGGAGGTGTTTGAGTTGATTTAGCCTGGGCCATTTGTGGGGAAAAATATTTTTTAGGACTCGGTGCTCGGTTTTTAAGCCAGAGAATGGCATAGTTGTTATTATTTAATCACCAGGCGCAAAACTCCTAAAATCATGAAGATGACGGCAAAGACGATAGTGGCCATCAGGACGGTTTTTTCTAGGCCGCGGCGAGTAGCATAAAATTCGCCTCCGCCGCCCAAAAAAGACGATAAACCGCTGCCTCGATTTTGTAATAATACACCAACAACTAAGAGGGCGGCTACAACAATTTGCGCAATATCTAGGTATTTAACCATAAACAATAGTTACATTTTAAAGGTTTTCTTAGTATAGCACCTCAAAGAAGGCTAGTCAAGCGATGGTAGATATTAATTGTTTAGGATGCGACTATTTATGACTATCTCTTGACTCCCGCGCCCGCCTACCGCCTGCCCGTCAGTAGGCAGGTCGGGCAGGCCAAAAATTTTTGGTGTGGGGATTGACCCCGTTAGAGAGCTTTTGATTAATTTTATTAATCCCCTCATCAAGGGCTTATTCAATTGGATAGACCTTTTGAGTGAATAAATAGGCTCTAACGGGGTTGACATTTTAAGCTAGATTGATTATAATTAAAAATAAGAAAGGAGGTAATTACTATGAAATCAACGCCTGATCAGCCGAAAATGACATTTGGTGCTTTGGATAATTCGGGCGAGTTTACTCTTCCTGGCGACGAGACTGGCTATGTCTATCGCAAAGATGGGGCGGCGATTCAAGAAGCCCGATTTTTAAGCGGCGCCCTTGGGAAATTTAAGCCGACGACCATGGTTCTGAATCCCTTGACCGAGGTTATTCCCTGGCATCTCCCGGTATAAGAATGACTCGGGGGACACAAAAGTTTACTTTTCCAGCCGCAGCCGCGGCTGGATTTTCTTTTAAGAATTGGACCCCGGCCCCGTTAGCGCCCACGTTTACTTTGGCGATCCGGGTTTTAGTAATGACTAGTTAAATATTTTAAATAGCCATGGTTGACAAAATTTGGGAAATTTGCTATAATTTTTATTAACATCAAAGGAGGTGTCAATGAACAGACAAATCAGAGTTCTCTTGATTGGCAATAGTTGGACCCCCGATTTGCCAGATGCCATATTCCCCAATCATCATTTGGACAAATCAAATCCAGACTTTACTTTGATACGTCATGCCGCGGAACTGGCGCGAACATTTGATAAACTGGAGGCGCTTCATCGCCTGCCTGATGTGATAATCATTGGAACGGGTAACGACCTTGATGGCCTGGACATGCTGGCGGAAGCCCAGCACAATCAGGGCGATGACATGTTGAGCTCTTTTGTTACCGCCCAAGTGCCAATTACTGGACTGTGGCTCATCAAGTGGGTTCAGGCGCGGTTTCAAGAGCCACCAGTGCTTGTGGATTATCATCCCGTATTCGTTCTATTCGGTCAGCGCACCAAGCAGAATATCACCCACATCCTTCCGCATCAGGTCACTCCAAATAGTCTTTCTGAGTGGACCAAGCTGTTGAATAGCGTTGAGGTGATAAATCTGCAGGACAGAATGGATTTGTTTCGGTTGAGGAGGATGATTTCGGACGAGGCTGCACGGCTAGACGCCGAGTAACTGATCTATAGCCTCCGACCTTGGTCGGGGGCTTTTGTTTCCTGTGGAAAACATCGGGATAACAAAATTTGACAAGGTAATCGTCTTACTTTATACTTAGCACTAACAAAGGCAGAGTGCTAAATCTATTTTATTTTTTAATAAGTAACAATTTTTTATGGCCAATCTAAAACCACTTAATGATCGGATTTTGATTAAACCCTTGAAAGAAAACGAAAAAACTTCGAGCGGGATTTTTCTTCCCCAAACTGCCGAAGAAAAATCTGACAAGGGCGAAATTATCGCCGTTGGTCCGGGTAAGTTATTAAAAAACGGCGAGCGATCGACAATGAGCGTGAAGCCGGGCGATAAAGTTTTGTTTAAAAAATATTCGGCCGACGAGGTAAAGATTGATAAAGAAGAATACCTCATTGTTTCCGAGGAAGACATTTTGGCAATCATTTCTTAATTTATAATTATTATATTTATATGGCAAAACAAATTTTATTTAATGAACAGGCCCGCGCGGCTCTTAAGCGCGGTATTGATAAATTGTCCGCCGCCGTCAAAATTACTCTTGGTCCCAAGGGTCGCAATGTCGCCCTTGATAAAGGTTTCGGCTCCCCAACTATTACCAATGATGGCGTGACCGTCGCCAAAGAAATTGAATTAGAAGATAAATATGAAAATGTTGGCGCGCAGTTATTACAAGAGGTTGCCTCCAAGACCAACGATGTGGCTGGTGATGGCACTACGACCGCCGTAATTTTGGCTCAAGCTATTTTTACTCAAGGATTAAAAAATGTGGCAGCTGGTTCTAACCCGATGTTGATTCGCCGGGGCATTGAAAAGAGCGTGGCTGCCGTGGTTAAATACCTAAAAGAAAATATCGCCAAGCCAGTTTCTACTCAAGAAGAGATTGAACAGGTGGCGTCAATTTCGGCTGGTGACGACAGGGTTGGAAAAATTATTGCCGAGGCCATGCAAAAGGTAGGCAAAGACGGCGTGATTACCATAGAGGATTCTCAGTCTTTTGAGATGTCGCTAGAAGTAACCGAGGGCATGCAATTTGACCGCGGTTATGTTTCTCCCTATATGGTGACCAATGCCGAGAAGATGGCGGCTGAATATACCGATCCTTTAATATTAATTACCGATAAAAAGATTTCGGCTCTTAACGAAATCGTTCCCTTATTAGAAAAAATGCTACAAGCCGGTAAAAAAGAATTGGTTATTTTTGCTGATGAAATTGAAGGCGAGGCTTTGGCGACCTTAGTACTGAATAAATTGAGGGGCGTGTTTAATGTACTAGCCGTGAAGGCCCCCGGTTTTGGCGATCGCAAGAAAGAAACGCTGCAAGACATTGCCGTTTTAACTGGTGCCAAGGTTATTACCGATGACTTGGGGCTAAAACTAGAAAATACTGCGCTGGCAGACCTGGGTCAAGCCCGTCGAGTTATTTCTACCAAAGACAATACGACCATCGTTGAAGGCAAGGGCAATCAAAAGGAGATTAAAGACCGCATTACGCAGTTGAAAAAAGAAATAGAAAAAACCACCTCGGATTTTGATAAAGAAAAATTACAAGAACGTTTGGCCAAATTATCAGGCGGCGTGGCGGTGATTAAAGTTGGCGCCGCGACTGAAACCGAAATGAAAGAGATGAAGTTTAAAGTGGAAGATGCGGTTAACGCCACCAAAGCTGCCGTGGCCGAAGGAATCGTGGTTGGTGGCGGTGTAGCGCTATTGCGATGTTTGTCGGCCCTAGACAATCTAAAATTAGAAGGCGACGAAAAATTAGGCGCGGAAATTTTAAAGATTGCCTTAGAAGAACCGACGAAACAATTGGCTAATAATGCCGGTCGCGATGGCGTGATTGTAATTCAAAAGATTAAAGAGCAAGAAGGGAACTATGGTTACAATGTGGCTTTAGATAAATTTGAAGATTTAGTTAAAGTCGGCATTATTGATCCGGCCAAAGTGACACGCAGTGCTTTACAAAATGCGGCTTCCATCGCCAGCTTGCTATTAGCCACCGAAGCGGTGATCACCGATTTGCCGGAGAAAGAAGATAAACATAATCATGGCGCTCCTAATATGGGTGGCATGGGTATGCCCGGCGGAGAATATTAAAATTAGACCGAGTAAGACAACAAAGAGTCCTGAAAAAATCAGGGCTCTTCGTTTATCTTCACTTTTTGTCAAAATCATGTTATATTAAATCCATATTATTAAGTTAATTAAATTTATAAAACTATGTCATTTATTTTACCTTTTTCTAGAATAAGAATTAAAGATGTGCCTACGGTTGGCGGCAAGAATGCTTCGTTGGGCGAGATGTTTAATCAGTTAACTCGCCATGGTTTGCGCGTGCCTAATGGTTTTGCCACCACGGCCGAGGCTTATTTTTTCTTTTTACGAGAAGCCGGCTTGGATAAAAAGATTAAAGCCACACTCAAAGGCTTGAATATCAGAAATCTTAAAGATTTGGCCGTCCGGGGTAAAAAAATTCGCCAGATGATTTTGGCCGTTGAGTTGCCCGAGCGTTTCAAGAAAGAAATCATTGAGCATTATCGCCGATTAGCCAAGACATACCGGCAGACCACAATTGACGTGGCTGTGCGTAGCTCGGCCACGGCCGAGGATTTACCCGGCGCTTCGTTTGCCGGAGCTCAAGAATCATATTTGAATATTCGCGGCGAAGCGCAATTACTTTGGGCCGCGCGCGCCTGTTTGTCATCGCTTTTTACTGACCGGGCTATTGTTTATCGCGAAGAACAGGGCTTTGACCACCTTAAAACCGCGCTTTCGGTGGGTGTGCAAAAAATGGTTCGTTCTGATTTAGCTTATTCGGGCGTGATGTTTTCTTGTGACACCGAATCGGGCTTTGCTGACGTGACCATGATTAATTCTTCTTGGGGTTTAGGCGAAAATGTTGTGAAGGGCCGAGTTAATCCTGACGAGTTCGTGGTCTTTGAACCATTAATGATGAAGGGTTATAGGCCGATTATTGGTCGCAAGCTAGGCAACAAGAACAAAACATTGGTTTATGCCAGCGGTCAGCGCAATTCCACCATCAATTTGGTGACCCCTAAAAACAAACAACAGCGCTTTACTCTGACCGACCCAGAAATTTTAGAATTAGCGCGTTGTTCGGTTATTATTGAAAAACATTATAATCGGCCGATGGACATTGAGTGGGCCAAAGATGGCCGCGATAAAAAATTGTATATTGTTCAGGCTCGGCCGGAAACGGTGGAGTCAAAAAGGAATTTAAATATCTTAGAAGAATATATTTTGTTGACCAAAAATCGGAAACAGAAAATTTTGATTGATGGCGCAGCCATTGGTTCAAAAATATCTCAGGGTGAAGTTAGAGTAATTAAAAATGTTAAAGAGATTGATAGCTTCAGGCCGGGCCAAATTTTGGTGACAAAGATGACTGATCCTGACTGGGTGCCGGTTATGAAAATGGCCAAGGCCATTATTACCGACGAAGGCGGGAGAACTTGTCATGCGGCCATTGTCAGCCGCGAGCTGGGCGTGCCTTGCGTGGTGGGCACAGAGGCGGCGACTAAAAAATTAAGATCAGGTCAGCTGGCTACGGTTAGCTGTGCCGAAGGAGAGAAGGGGCTGGTTTATGAAGGGTTGTTGCCTTTTAAAATAAAAAGAACCTCCTTAAAAGGATTCAGAAAACCCAAAACTAAAATAATGATGAATGTCGGCGAACCGGAACAGGCTTTTGGTTTTTCTTTCATTCCCAATGATGGCATAGGTTTGGCGCGTGAGGAATTTATTATCAATAATTATATTGGCATCCATCCGTTAGCGTTGATCAATTTCGCGAAGATGCCGACGTCGGTTAAAAAGCAGATTGAGGCCATGACTGTTGGTTATGGCGATCCCATAAAATCTAACAATCACGGGGCAAACAAAGTTAATTTTTATGTAGACAAACTAGCTGAAGGAATCGGCAAGATCGCCGCGGCCTTTTACCCCAAAGACGTGATCGTCCGCTTCTCTGACTTTAAAACCAATGAATACGCAAATTTGGTGGGCGGTAAAATGTTTGAGCCCAAAGAAGAGAATCCTATGCTGGGTTGGCGCGGTGCATCGCGTTATTATGATCCCAAGTTTAAGCCAGCTTTTGACCTAGAGTGCCGAGCTATCAAAAAAGTGCGTGAGAAATTCGGCCTAGACAACATTATTGTTATGGTGCCGTTTTGCCGCACCGTGGAGGAGGGTCGCAAAGTTATATCTATTATTGACGCTCATGGCCTGAGAAAACCGAAGGCCGGACTTAAACCGCTCAAAGTTTATGTGATGGCCGAGATTCCTTCTAATATTTTATTGGCCGAAGAGTTTGCCAAGATTTTTGATGGATTTTCTATCGGCTCTAATGATTTAGCGCAATTGACCTTAGGTCTGGATCGTGATTCTGGAATCATTTCCCATATTGCCAACGAAAAAAACGAAGCCGTAAAAATTTTGATTCGTCAATTGATTAAAGTAGCCCATCAATATAAGCGCAAAGTCGGCATTTGCGGTCAAGCGCCTTCAGATTTTCCGGACTTTGCCAGATTTTTAGTCAAAGAGGGCATTGATTCAATCTCGCTTAATCCCGATACGGTGATTAAAACCATCTTAGCGTTGAAGAAATAATTTAATTTTTAAAATAAATATTTTATGACGACAACTATTGGTCTGGCGATTATCGTCGTAGCCTGGTTCTATCAGTTAATTATGGTATTACGGAAAAATTATAGTTTGCAGCGGCTCTTTGTTGTTGGCTATGGCCTAGGCGTGTTGTTTTTAGTGGTTGATGGCTACAAAACGGGGTTTAGCATGGCAGCATCGTTAAATTTAATCTGTTTGGTGGTGGTACTATTCGTTTCAATTTTGTCAAAGAAGAATTAGAATTTAGAAAATGGAAAGTAGAGAATAGAAATAGAAAAAGAGCCCCGAACGGGGCTCTTTGAAATCATTTACCGCTAACCTGCGCAATCCGTGGGAGCAGTTTCGTAAGAATTCGGAGCTTATCGCTTCTCCTGGCAGCAATTATTTGTCCCTTGTCATCAAAGAAATCCGCATCGCCATTGGGACTTAGGGGCTCGGCATTGGGGTGGTTCTTCCAGTGCCCCCCAACTAGTCCAGCAATCTCGCAATTGCTGACCACCGAGCTACTGAGATTTATCTCGGTTGCTTTCTCGTTCACCTTGGGCATGAGTTATCCTCCTTTCTGTTTTTATATTATGGTGTATTTTAGATTTTTGTCAAGGTGAAATTAAATGGGTCAATGAATTTTTTTAACCAATGGGCCGGTCGGCGTATCATCAATTAAGTAATTTTGTTTTTTAATTTGTTCGCGCAATTGGTCTGATTTTTGCCAATTTTTATTCTGTCGGGCCATTTCGCGTTGTTTGACCAGTTCAGTAATGGTTTTTGGGATTTTTCTGGCCTCTTGCCAGATTTTTTTTAAATTTAAGCCCAGCACCGAGTCAAAATCAAACAATGTCGTCAGTTTAACGCCGGCGTCTAGATCGCTTTTGATTAGTTCCCACGCTACAGCTATGGCCCTAGGCGAATCAAGGTCGTCGCCAATAGCTTGGCAAAATTTTTCTTTATATTCTAAAGACAGTTTAGCGGGTTTTGTTAGATTGGTAACGGCCTGGTAAAAATTATTAAGGGCATTTTGCGCGCCAGTCAAGGATTGCCAGGAAAAATTTAATTGGGAGCGGTAGTGCGCGCCAAGACATAAATAGCGGTAGGCGAGCGGATTAATGTTTTTTTTAATCAGGATGTCTAATGTAATGAATTCGCCAGCCGACTTGGCCATTTTTTCCTTATCCATTAGCAGGAATTCATTGTGGAGCCAATAATTTACCCACTTTTTACCAGTGGCGCCTTCACTTTGGGCAATTTCATTAGTGTGGTGGATCGGAATGTGGTCAACGCCGCCGCAATGAATATCAAAGCGTTCGCCCAAATATCTCATACTCATGGCCGAGCATTCAATATGCCAGCCTGGCCAGCCTAGGCCCCAGGGCGACGGCCATTTTAGAATATGTCCAGAAAACTTTGAGCCGGTCGTAGAAAACCAGAGCACAAAATCCTGCGGATTTTTTTTATTGGAGTCTGCTTCCACGCGCGTGCCAGCTTGCAGATTGTCAATTTTCAGTCGGGCCAATTCGCCGTAATGAGAAAATTTACTCGTGTCAAAATAAACATTGCCGCTGGCGCCGACATAAGTGTAGCCATTTTTTTCTAACCGTTTAATTAATTTAATTTGGTCTTTAATGTGACCAGTGGCCTTACACCAGATATTGGGAGGGGCAATGTTTAAATCCTGTAGATTTTTTTTAAAGGCCTGAGTATAAAATTCGGCGATTTGCTGCGGTGTTTGTTTTTTTTCTTGAGCCGCCTTCTCGATTTTATCCGCACCATCGTCAGCATCAGAGGTTAGGTGGCCGACATCGGTAATATTCATCACGTGTTTGACGCGATAGTCATTATAGATTAAGGTTTTTTTCAGGAGGTCGTCAAAAATATAGGCGCGCAGATTGCCAATATGGGCGTAATTATAAACCGTGGGACCGCAAGTATACATGTCCACGTGCCCAGGTTTAATGGGGACAAATTCTTCTTTTTGTCGCGTTAAAGTGTTATATAGCCGCATAAGATAAAAAATATAATGCTAATTTACAAATAATATGCTAATCGTGCGAACTGCGAATAAGGCATTAAGCACCAAATCCAAAATCTCAAATCCCAAATAAGCACTAAGCTCAAAACTCAAAATCGTTTAAATCTTTGAATTTTGGTTATTGTGTCCGCCAGCTGGCGGATTGGAATTTGTGATTTTGGACCTGGTGTTTGGCTTCTTTATTTGTATATTTGTAAAAGATTTGTAATTAGTAGGAGGCATTGCCATTAGAGCCATTTTCTTTTTTTAAAATAAGCTACCAAGACCAGAAAACAGATTAGCATGAAAGAGATCAGTATCCAAAAACCAAAGGGGACATCAGATAAGGGGTGGCGCACATCCATAGTAAAGATAGCAGAAACCAAGGTGATTGGTAGGGCTAAAACCGAAATGGTGGTTAGAATTTTAATAATGTCGTTTAGGCGGAAGGAAATCAGGGAGTTGTTGGTTTGCTCCAGGGCATTAATGTTTTGATAAAGATTTTCTAAGAGTCCCCACATATCGCCAGTGGTCTCAACTAATTCTAAAAAGGCCGGTTTTAGTTCGGTGAGATTTAGAAAACCCTCGCCCTTATGAATAAATTGGGAGATGATTGATTCATGCACGCGAGTGATTTGGCGTAGATTGGCGATGTTGCGCTTGATAATTAAAATCTCATGCACCATGCGTCGTTCGTAGCCCTGGAAAATGTGCTCTTCAATACTGACATTGGCTAGCTGCATGTCATCTAGAATCGGCTGGCAATAAGAGCATAAGCGATTAAGAATTTCAAAAAGTAGCACGGCTGGATTGCCAGTAAAGTATTTTTTTCGCCGTGGTTCATTGACCTGGCAAAGGTTAAAAAAATTAATAACCGGCACTAGCTCGTTATTATGAATCATGACGATAAAATTCTGGCCGACGAAAAAATCAATTTCCGCGGTAATGATCTCTCTATTTTTGCGGCGATAAACAGGAAACAACAAGACCATGAATAAGTAATTTGGCTGTAAATTAACTTTGGGGCGCTGGAGTGGCGAGTAGCAGTCAGCCAGATGAAGTGACCGGAAATGAAAATTTTCTTCCAGATATTTCATCTCGTCTAAGCCGATTTTGGAAACATTAAGCCAGGTCACGCCGTTTTCCTCAATTTTTTGAACATTAGACGATTGAGCCATAGATATTTAATGTTAGACTTTATAGTCTCATCATAACGCATGGTATAAATTTGCCAATAGGGGGGGGCTTTTATGTGACCAGATTAAAACTTGTTTTTGGTTTGGCAATTAAATAATTTCATCATATACCCTGTTTTTCACGGCCGTGAAAAACAGGGTATAGGGGGATATAGTGAATTTATGAATTATTTTTCGGCATCTTTTATAAAGGGTATTAAACCCCGCGTTGCCGGCTCCGCCAGCTGGCGGATTTCGAGGGATTCTCCGCGCCTTCATCATCACAGCAACCTGCGGAACATCCGGCGACGGAGGACAAAAATTAGTAAAATACAAATCAAGTTATGACACCCATTAAATAAGCGCTTTGCGGGGTTGACTTTATAAGACAGTGCTTTATAATTCAGATTAATGTGTCAGCCATGGCCATCAAAAAATTTAAAAATATTAGTTTAGCGCCTTATACTACTTTCCAGATTGGCGGTCGAGCCAAATATTTTTTTATTGTCAAAACCATAGAGCAATTGATGGAAGCAGTGCTGTGGTCTAAACAAAATAAAATAAAATATTTTATTTTAGGCGGCGGTAGTAATCTTTTAATTTCTGATCGAGGATTTTCCGGACTGGTAATAAAATTAGACATCCAGAGTTACAAGTTACGGGAATCGCGCCTAATCGCGGGAGCTGGCCTGTCTTTGTCGCGTTTGGTTCAACTGGCGGCAAAAAATAATTTAAGCGGCTTGGAATGGGGGGTGGGGATACCTGGAACTGTTGGTGGCGCCATTCGCGGAAATGCCGGCGCCTTTGGTCAAGCCATTGGCCAGACTGTTGATAAGGTGATTGTTTTAACATCGCCAGTCACCATTGAACGATGGAGCGCGGTGAAATGTCGCTTTGCTTATCGTAACAGTATTTTTAAATCTAATCGAAAGGTAATTATTTTAGGAGTAGAACTCAAGCTTAGAAGGGGTCGAGGCGCTTTTGTTGGCCAACAGATGAAGGAATTTCTGCGACGACGCTGTTATCAGCCTCGGCAGTATAGCGCCGGCTGCGTTTTTAAAAATCCCACCCTCACCTTACGTCAGCGTTTTAGCTTGATAACTCGATACCCCGACGCAGCCAATAAAATTAGTCAAAACGGATTAATCCCAGCCGCTTGGTTAATTGACCAATGTGGCCTAAGGGGCAAGAAAAGCGGACAGGCTCAAATTAGCCTAGAGCATGCTAATTTTATAATTAATTTAGGTCAGGCCAAGGCCAGAGATGTAAGAAAATTAATTGCCTTGATTAAAAAAACGGTTTATAATAAGCTTAACATTAAGCTGCAAGAAGAAGTAGAGATAGTATAATTATGTTGAATAAAGCCCTGGCCTCTACAACCGAAATTAATCAAAATCGACTTTTTCCCCTCGCCTTTTTAGGCTCATGTGTTATTTTATTGGCGCTGGCCTTACTTTTCTTTTTACCCGCAGCCGAGATTATATTAACAGTTAATCGCGAGCCATATAATAATGAATTGCTCATTAAGATAGACCAGTCCATTAAAAAACCCATTGATCAGCTAGATACCTTACCGGCGATTTTTTTAAACCCCAAGAATTTAAATCAGAATAAATATTTTTTTAATAATCAGCTGGTTAGCCCAGATAATCTCAAAATTTTAACCTTTAGGCTTGATGACCTTGGTCGTCTATTAGCTCATAAATTGGCATCTTTATCTCCTACGCCTAAAAAAATGTTGACTATACCCAAAATTGTTGATATAAAAATTGATAGTTTAGATTTTGAGCGCGGTCAAGCAGACCTTCATTTATTTTTAGAGACGGAAGTAATACCTGTTTATAATTTTAAGACCATTAATAATTTTTTAATAAGTCGTCCTATTGATGAGGCGAGGGCTTATTTAAAAGCCCTGCCTAGCCTTGAGAAGGTAAAAATTATTTTGCGTCCTAATGGACCTCGCTTGCCCTCTCTGGGGACAAGAATTAGAATTAGACTTGACATAATTTAACTAATCTATTATAATATTTACCACTGTACGTTTTAAAGTTATGGTTAAACAACAAGATTTTTTAGAAGTTGAGGGAGTGGTTGAAGAGGTTTTGCCTTCTACTACTTTCAGGGTTAAGCTGAGCGATGGCCGGTTAATCTTGGCCTATTTGTCTGGTCGTTTGCGTCTGCATCGGATTAGGATTTTATTGGGCGATAAGGTGAGAATTGAAATGAGTCCATACGATTTGACTAAAGGCAGAATTACTTATCGTTTCTAGAAATAGAATTTCTCCTACTAATTACGATGAATTAAATTACAAGCACAAAATTACAAATCCTAAATAAATTACAATTTCAAATAATTAAATTCCAAACGCGACACACTTAAATATTTGAATTTTGACATTGGTGCTTATTTGGGATTTAGAATTTTGAATTTGGTGCTTAGTTTCTTATTTGTATATTTGTATAAGATTTGTAATTTGTAGAGGCAATGAAAGTTAGAACATCGGTTAAGCCAATTTGTCGTAATTGTAAACTTGTTCGTCGGGGCAAGCGAGTTTATGTTATTTGTAAGACTACCCCGAAACATAAACAAAGACAGGGCTAAGAAGAAATTTTCAATTATCAATTTCCAATTTTCAATGAATGACTTAATGATTCAATGTTTAAACATTAAGACATTAGAAATTCAATAGAAATTAAAAATTAGAAATTATAAATTTTTTGTTTTATTGGTGTTTAATAATATTATGGCCAGAATTGCCGGTATTAATCTTCCACCCACCAAGAAAGTCAAAATCGGTTTGACTTATATTTTTGGCATTGGCTCAAATATGGCCATGAAAATTTTAACTATTACTAAAATTGATGGCGAAAAGGAAATTAAGGATTTGACCGACAAAGAAGTGGAGACCTTGAAGTCTCAGATCGAAAACAATTATTCGGTGGAGGGAGATCTGCGGCGAGAAATTTCGAGTAACATTAAGCGTTTAAAAGAAATTAGCTCTTATCGCGGAAGTCGGCATACCAAGCATTTGCCAGTCCGCGGTCAGCGCACTAAAACCAATTCGCGAACGATTCGCGGTAATGTTCGCCGCACTATGGCTAGCGGCCGTCGAGGTGCGACTAAAAAGGTTTAATTTGGAAAACATTGTTAATCTAATATGCCTAAAAATATTAAAGAAAAGAAGGTTAAAAAAGTGGCCAAAGATGCGCGACAGATTCCGCGGGGACAGGCGCACATTCATGCTACCTATAATAATACTATCGTCAGCATTACCGATTTACAGGGCGGGGTGTTGGGCTGGTCGGCGGCTGGCAAAATGGGTTTTAGTGGTCCCAAAAAAGCCACTCCTTATGCAGCTGGCGTGGTGGTGAGAGATATCATGGACAAGATTAGCAAATATGGCCTCAAAGAAGTTTACGTTTTTACCAAGGGCGTGGGCGCTGGTCGCGAGGGCGCAGTGCGAGCTCTCAACGCCAATGGGTTGAATATTTTATCCATTAAAGACGTGACGCCGATTCCGCACAATGGTTGTCGCCCGCCCAAGGTTAGGCGAGTTTAACCCCCACATCAAATTGTTTTAAATTTTTCCATATTCAGGTTGATATAATTTATTTTGTCGAGCGAGGAGCAAAATGGAAAATTTTAATTTTACATTTTCTCCGAGCGAAGACGAAACAAAGGGTTCAATGCCCCGCAGTTTGCTGCGTAATAGGGGTTCGGGGCTTGCTCCGAGGTTTAATACCCTTTATTTTAAAATTAAATGGTTTAATCCTCAAAGAATATGAAACAAATCATATTTGGCGTAGGGGTTAAAATTAGAAAATTTTGAAAATATGTTAGGTCCAAAATGTAGACGATGTCGTCGGGAAGGAGTAAAGCTTTTTTTAAAAGGCGAGCGTTGTAATACTACCAAATGCGAAATTATCAGGAAAAAATATCCACCAGGCATGCATGGCCAAAAGGGTTATCCCAAGATGACTGGTTACGGCCTACAATTGCGCGAAAAGCAAAAGATTAAAAAATTCTATAACATTTCTGAACGCCAATTAAAAAATTATTTTAATAAGGCCAAAAAGCGAGTTGGCAATACCGAGACAGACTTAATGCGCATGCTGGAAATCCGACTGGACAGCGTCGTTTTTAATGCTGGCTTTAGCACTTCGCGCCAGGGGGCGCGACAAATGATTAATCATGGCCATATTTTTGTTAATAAACATAAAATTAATGTTCCCTCTTATCGAGTGAGAGTGGATGACGTTATTACTTTAAAAGCCAATAGTACTCTTAAGAAAAAAGTTGAAGAGGCGGTCCCCACCGCCAAAGATCGTCGAGAGAAATATTTAAATTGGTTGGCCGTTGACGACGCGCAGCTAGAGATTAGGGCGGTTAAGTTGCCAATTGCCGCCGATTTGCCGCAAGATTTTAATGTTAAACTAGTTGTGGAGTTCTATAATCGTTAATCATTAAAATACATTATAATATTTTTATGGACCAAATTATTTTACCCAACAAGGTTGAGTATCAACCCGATCCCGAGAACAAAAACAAGGGTCAGTTTATCATTGAGCCCTGTTATCCTGGCTATGGGATAACCTGGGGCAATGCTTTACGCAGGGTTTTACTATCTTCTTTGCCTGGCGCAGCCGTGGATTCAATTAAAATTCGCGGTGGTCGGCACGAGTTTTCCACTTTGCCGCATATTAAAGAAGACATTTTGCAGATTGTATTGAATTTTAAGCAATTGCGTTTAAAATTATTTAAAGATGAGCCGGTGAAATTAAAATTGTCCATTAAAGGAGAGAAAAAGGCAACCGCGGCCGATATTGATAAATCGGCGGATGTGGAAATTGCCAATCCGAACCTGCACCTGGCCACCCTCACCGACAAAAAAGCCGAATTCGACGTGGAGATTAATGTGAGCAGGGGCTTTGGCTATGTGCCCTCAGAAGAGAAAGATCGCGCTGGCCTTGAGATCGGCGCTATCGTTATGGATTCCATCTTTAGTCCCGTTACTAGAGTGGCGACTCAAATAGAAAAAATGCGCGTTGGCCAGCGGACAGACTATGATCGTTTAAGTTTAATTATAGAAACCGACGGCACTATTTTTCCCTGTCGGGCTTTTATGGAAGCAGCCGATTTATTAAATAGTCAATTTGGCTTTTTGGCCACTCAGTCTAGCGCAGTTGCCGAACAATTAAGCGCGGAAGAAAAAAAAATAATTATTAAAAAACCTAAGACCAAGAAAAAAGCGGTGAAGAAAAAAACCGCCAAGTCAAAGAAATCTAAAAGATAAAAAATAAAAAAACAAAAAATAAAGCAATAAAACAATTTTTTATGCGTCATCGCAGCAATAAAAAAATTCTTGACAGGAAAAGTGATTCGCGGCGAGCCCTGGTTCGCAGTTTGGTAATTAATTTTATTTTGTCCGATAGAATAAAAACGACCGCTACTCGCGCCAAGGTGGTTAGATCGGCGACCGAACGATTGGTTACCGTGGCTAAAGTTAACAATCTGTCAAATCGACGCAAAATTTTATCTCATTTAAATAACCAAACCGTCACCAAGAAATTACTAGAAGTGCTGGGGCCCAAATATGTTAATCATAAGGGTGGTTATACGCGGATTGTTAAATTAAGTGAGCGCAAGGGTGATGCCGCCAAGATGGTTTTATTGCAATTCATTTAATAATATGGCTGATTTAAAAAGAACCACACATCATATCGACGCTACCGGCGAAAGCTTGGGACGATTAGCGACAAAAATCGCCAGATTGCTAATGGGCAAAAATAAAGCCAGCTATTTGCCGTATAAAGATGACGGAGATACGGTCGTGGTAACCGGCGTAGAGCGCTTAGCTATTGCCCCCAAAAAAATTCAACAAAAAAAATATTATCATTATAGCGGCTATCCGGGCGGAATGAAGAGTAAAAAAATGTCTAATATCTTTGCGGCTCAGCCGGCGGAAGTTTTACGCCATGCGGTTTATTATATGTTGCCCAAAAATAAATTAAGAAAAAATATGATTAAACGACTGATTGTTGTTAACAAAAAGTAATTATGCCCACTAAAACTAAAAAAACAATCACTAAGGCCCCGCATAAAAAAACAGTCAAGAAAGAAAAGATTAATTTAATAGTTAAGCCAGACATTAAGTCCGAGCCTGCAGTTAAAATTGTTGATTTAGTGATCCCGCATTTAGTAGTCAAAAAAAGCGGAGAGGCGATTTTGGCTACCGGTAAACGCAAAACCTCAATCGCCAGAGTGAAGTTTTTAGTTAGCGGCGAGGGTAATATTTTAATTAACGACAAACCCCTTAAAACCTATTTTCCTTATTTTGTTTGGCAAAGAATAGTTGAGTATCCCCTAGAGGCAGCCAATTTTGCGCATAAAGGAACTTTTGATATTAAAGTAAGGGGCGGCGGCATTAAGAGCCAGGCCGAAGCGATTGGATTGGGGCTCGCGCGCGCGCTTACTGCTTTTAATCATGAATTACGAAAAAATCTAAAACCATTAGGATTATTAAGGCGTGATTCCCGAGTTAAAGAAAGAAAGAAGCCGGGACTAAAACGAGCTCGTCGCGCTCCACAATGGACGAAGCGTTAAAAAGAAGCCTTATCTTTGTTGATATCTATGGCTAGTATTTCTCGTAATAGCATTTATTTGTTTAGCGGGTCAGTTATTCAAAAAATACTGGCCTTTATTTATTTTATTTTTTTGGCTCGTTTTTTGGGGCCAGATTCGCTGGGCAAATATACTTTTGCCATTTCTTTTGCGGCCATTTTTTCTATTTTTATGGACCTGGGCCTGAATCAGCTTCTTATTCGCGAATCAGCGAAAGATGAGAAAAAAGCTGATTTTTATTTTCACACCGCGATGGCTTTAAAATTAATTTGTTCGGCGATAGTTTATGTGGCAGTGATTATTGTTATTCAAATACTGCCTTATCCGGCCGTCACGCGTCAGTTGGTGTATTTGGCCGGCATCTTTATGGTTTTAGACAATTTTTCTAATACTAATTATGGTATTTTGCGCGGTTTTAAAAATTTAAAATATGAAGGCCTGAGCATTATTCTCTATGAGACGATTGTCTTGATGGTCGGCATGTTGGTTATAATATTACGCCTCCCCTTGCCCTATATGATTGTGCCGCTAATTTTGGCCTCTATCTTTAACCTGGCCTATAGTTTAACATTTCTGCGCCGGCTGACCAAAATTAAGCTGGCCCTTCATTTTGAAACCTCAGCGATTAAAAATTTAATTAAAAAAGCCTTGCCGTTTTTTTGGGCCGGTTTATTTGGCACGGTTTTTTCTTATATTGACATAGTGTTGTTGTCGCGCCTGGCCGGCGATCGTGCCGTTGGCCTTTATTCGGCAGCAGGGAAGATCCCCGCCGGACTGCGAATGTTTCCCATTGCCTTTGCTTCGGCTCTTTATCCTGCCGCAACATTTTATTTTGTTAATAATAAGCTCGAGCTAAGGAGGATTCTGGAAGAATCTTTGTTTTATTTGATGCTTTTAATACTGCCGCTAATCATTGGTTTGTGGGTTTTGGCTGAACCGGCCATCCTCATTCTTTTTGGTTCTAAGTTTTTGGCCGCCGTACCATCACTGCGAATTCTAACCTGGAGCATGCTTTTTGTTTTTTTTGACTATGTTTTTTTTACGGTTCTCAATGCTTGCACTCAAGAAAAGAAAAATGTAATTAATCGCGGCATTGCCATGGTTTTAATCGTCGCACTTAATTTACTTTTAATTCCCAGTCTAAAACAAATCGGTTCTTCTATCGCCTTTACCTTAAGCTTTGCCGTCTTGGCCTTAATGGGCGCTTATTGGGTGAGCAAGAGCGTTGAATTTGATTTTAGGTTACTATTATGCAAGTCCGGTCAGATTTTGGTCGTGGCCGTTATTATGGGTTTAATTATGTTTTTATTAACCCCATTTTTTTCATGGCCAATTGTGGCAATGGTTGGGTTAATAATTTATGTCTTGGGTATTTGGGTGGCGGGGTTGGTGCAAAAAGGCGATTTACGACACTTAAAAACCGTAATTAATTTTTTTAAACGATCCGCGCAGTAATTTATTTATTTCTTCGTAAGAATACCTTGCCATTTATGGCAAAGATGTCGGCCCAAGGCCTGCCTACCGCTTGGGACAAATTTGGTGGTTGACAGGGTCTGACCCTGTCATGGCCGGAATAAGATAAAATACCACGCCATTTGTGGCGTGGTTACGATAGATTTATGGAAGTAATAATGTTTAACATGTCGTCTTATGCCGAATGGCAATGCGGTATTTCTAACCGCAATTTTCACATCTGTCAATCTTTTTTAAACGATCCGCGCGTTAATAGATTGATAGCCGTTGATTTTTTACCTTTTACTTTTAAGAGAGCCATTCGCGGTTGGTTAGAGGGGGTGGTTGGTCGCGCTCGCGGTAAAATTATTTATCAAGATCTGACCACTCGAGCCCAGCGAATTAATGATAAATTAATTGTTTTTTCCACCATTGATTCATTGTCTTCGGGCAAGAGGGTCATCCAAAAATTGAATTTAGTTTTAGATAAATTAAATCAGGGTCAGAACAAGAAAAAACGCATAGTGGTTTCGTATTTTCCTATGTTTGTAGAACAAATTGGTCAGTTAAATCAAGATCTAGATGTTTTTGAGGCGGTAGATAATTGGCTGGAGCATCCATCTTATTCAAAGCATCGTGAGCAGCTGCAGAAAAACTATCAAATCATCGCCCAGAAAGTAGATTTGATTTTTACCGTGGCCGAATCACTGGTAGATTTTTTTAAATCCTTGGGACGAACAAAAGATACTTATTGGGCGCCCAATGGCGTGGATGCCGAACATTTTGCGTGCGCGAGCGAGGCGGTGCCGAGAGACATGGTCAAAATCTCTCATCCGATTATTGGTTATTTAGGCACTATTCAAAATCGCGTTGACATAGATCTTCTGGAATATTTGGCACGAAATAATCCAGATAAATCTTTGGTATTAATCGGACCGACTTGGCCAGAATTTTTGAAATTTTTACGGCCAGTGGCGCCGGAAGTTAAACGCTTAAAAAAATATTCTAATGTCTATTTTTTAGGAAGAAAATCTTATCAAGAGGCCCCGAGTTACATCAAGCAATTTGACGTGGCCATTATTCCGCACAAATTGGATAAGTTTATTCAATTTACCCATTCTATGAAGTTATTTGATTATTTGGCCTGCGGTAAACCGGTAGTTACGACGCCACCCTCGGGTGTTGATAAATTTTCTCATCTGGTTTATATCGCCCAGAATTATGCAGATTTTAATCAAAAGATTCAAAGGGCGCTGAAAGAAGACAATGCTGATCTAACTCGTTTACGCCTTGAGGCAGCTCGTCAAAATAGTTGGCATTCAAGAAGCGATGAGATATTGAATCATATACAAGAAAAGCTTGGTTAAAAAATTTTGATATTAACCTTTTATAGGAAGTCGTTTATTCACTTGACAGCTAATCAGATTTATGGTAGATTAAAATCAAAGGAGGTAGAAATGGCAGAAGACGAACAAAGCCCGACCCACATTGATACATTGCGAAAACGGATGAATTTAAAAATGACTGCTCAGGCCGAAATGAGATGGTTAATGGGTCGTATGCTGGCTCAATTATTGACCAAGCAATTGCCAAAGGGCTTTACTTGTAGATATGTCAAGAATGGAGAGGTCGGCTGGAATAAGGGCGAGGCCGATTCTGACGAATTCGTTATTTCTGATTCTTGCCACTCGGTGTGGGCGCGGATTCATACGGGATATATGTTGGGCAGTCAAATACCTAATATGCGAGTGAACGAGAATGATGGTTACGGGGAAACCATAATCGCCCCCGCGAAGCGACAATTGTTAGAAGTATTACAGAGATGGGCCAAGGAGTTTGAGTTGACTTCTAATCTTGAGGAGATTTTGGCAGACGTGGCGAAATTTGAGCGAGCGAGTAAGGCAAACCGCCGGCGAGAGGCTCGTCGCAAGGCTCGGCGATCAAAGACTAAATAGTAATGTAATCACATCAGAGCGCCCTTGAGGGGCGCTCTTTCTGTTTGACAATGATTAATCTCGTGTTATTATAAATATTAAATTGCCTTGGGGGCAATCCCGCCACGGCGGGATGCTCAAATTCGTAACGAAATTTTCCTCGTTACAAACTAACTCGTAAATTTCGACAAATTTGGCATGATCAACTTTTCCAAATTAGAAGAAAAGATCTTGGCTTTCTGGGACCAAGATCAGACCTTTCAAAAATCCCTGGCGAAAAAGTCGCCGAAGGGCAATTTTGTGTTTTTTGAAGGTCCACCCACGGCCAATGGTCGCCCCGGCATTCATCATGTTTTAGCGCGTATTTTTAAGGACATTATTCCACGCTATAAAACTATGCAGGGGTATCTGGTGGAGCGAAAAGCCGGCTGGGATACCCAGGGTCTGCCCGTTGAGCTAGAGGTGGAAAGGGCGATTGGCGTGGCCGGCAAACCGGATATTGAAAAATATGGCGTGGCCAAGTTTAATGAAAAATGCAAAGAGAGCGTTTGGAAATATAAAAAAGAGTGGGAAGAGATGACGCGGCGAATCGGTTTCTGGCTGGACATGGACCATCCGTATATTACTTATGAGAAAGAATACATTGAAACGCTGTGGTGGATTTTCAAACAAGCTTGGCAGAAAAATTTAGTTTATCAGGCCTATAAAGTTGTGCCCTATTGTCCGCGCTGCGGCACGGCGCTGTCTTCGCACGAAGTGGCCCAGGGTTATAAAAACATTAAAGAAGAATCGGTTTATTTGAAATTAAAGGTTAAGGGACAAGATAATACTTATTTATTGGCTTGGACGACCACGCCCTGGACATTGCCATCTAACTTAGTCGTGGCGGCCGGTGAGAGAATCGAATATGTCAAAGCCAAATCTGGCAACGACTATTATATCTTAGCCAAAAATTTAGTGGATAAAGTTTTGGCTGCGCATGGTCATGGCTATGAAATTATAGAAGAATTTAAGGGCGACAAGGTTGTTGGCCTGGAGTATGAGCCGATGTATTATATTTATAGCGACCCGAGTTATTTCAAGGTTTACGCCGCCGATTTTGTCTCTATTGAAGACGGTACGGGGATGGTTCACATTGCTCCTCATTATGGCGAAGACGATTATAATTTATTTATTACTCATAAATTGCCGATTCCCGAATTGTTGACCTTAGATTTACAAGGGAAACTAATTGTGGATGTGCCGGGTAAAGGAAAATTTGCCAAAGATGCCGACAAAGATATTATGGCTGATTTGAAACAGCGCGGTATTTTGTTTGGCGTGGAAAGCTACGCCCATGATTATCCTTTTTGTTGGCGTTGTGATTCGCCGTTATTATACTACTCCCGCAAGTCCTGGTTTATTAAGATGAGCGCTCTACAACAAGACCTATTAAAAAACGCCGAACAGATCAATTGGATTCCGGCTCATATTAAAGAAGGGCGTTTCGGCGAGTGGCTGGGCGGTATTAAAGATTGGGCGATTTCGCGTGAACGTTATTGGGGTACGCCGATTCCAATTTGGGTTTGCCAGGGATGCCAATATCGTGAATGTTTAGGTAGCTATCAAGAATTGTTAGAGAAATCAGGGAAGAGTTTGCCGGAAAACTTTAATCCACATAAACCCTTCGTGGATGAATATGCCTGGAAATGTCCAGAATGTGGCCAGTCCATGAAGCGCGTTCCCGAAGTGATGGACTGCTGGTTTGATTCTGGGGCCATGCCTTTTGCCCAGTGGCATTATCCTTTTGAGAACAAAGAGCGCATTGAAAAGAGCATTAGCTATCCAGCCGAATATATTTCTGAAGCTATTGATCAAACTCGTGGTTGGTTTTATACGCTTTTGGGAATTTCTACCATGTTAGATAAGGGCACTTCTTATAAAAATGTTATTTGTTTGGGCCATATTTTAGATAACAAGGGACAAAAAATGTCCAAACATGTCGGCAATGTTGTTGAGCCCATGACCGTAATTGATCAATATGGTGTAGATGCTCTGCGCTGGTATTTTTATACCGTTAACCAACCAGGGGAAAGTAAACTGTTTGACACCGAAGGAGTTAGAAAAGTTGTGCAACGTGTTTTATTAACTCTCTGGAATTGCTTACAGTTCTACGAACTTTCTCCTACTAATTACGAATCTATTACGAATATACTAATTACGAATAAAATAAACATCTTAGACAAGTGGCTGGTGGCTAAGTTTAATTTATTAGTTAAAAATGTAACCGAAAAATTAGATAAATATGACATTACTACCGCTGGACGAGATGTCGAAAATTTTATCACCGAATTGTCGCAATGGTATATTCGTCGGTCGCGAGAGAGATTAAAAAATAATGCCGAAGAGGGCCATGTCCTCGGCTATGTTTTGCTAAACTTA